>Ga0209415_10014912_pt1 | contig 12654 bp, 9 predicted proteins | sample PeaSoiSIISIP2007_FD_187696 | JGI IMG/M metagenome (GOLD analysis project Ga0209415, IMG submission 187696) | Peat soil microbial communities from Weissenstadt, Germany - SII-SIP-2007 (SPAdes) (version 2) | ecosystem: Environmental > Terrestrial > Soil > Wetlands > Peat | place: Germany...
CGGCCTGAGCCCGCGCCTGCGCTTCGAACTGCGCCACGTTGATCGGCGCGTTCGCCATGAGCTGCGTCCCCTGGAGACCATGCCCCGGCTGCTGCGGGGCCTGACCCTGCGGAGCCGCCCCCTGCTGCGGATACCCGCCCCCCGGTGCCCCGGGGTAGGGCGGTCCGCCAGGCGGATAGCCGGGGGGCTGGTTCATGGTCTCCTCCTCGTGAGTCGTTTCGCGTGGAAGGTCAGCCCGGGGGCAACGCCTTCGCGATGTCGTTCAGGTCGGCCGAGAATGCGTACAGCCACACGAAGAAGTAGACGACGATGCCGCGCGCGGGCTGCTGGACTCCGACCATCTGCTTGGCCTTCGTCACCTCGGCCGGGATGAGGATCCACATGACGTAGTAGTTGTAGAACGGGATGAGAAGCTGCCACCACGCGAGCGTGTTGCTCTTGGTGACGCCGTTCACCTCGCCCATCATCTTCATGCCGACGCCGAGGAAGAAGTAGAGAAAGCCGATGGAGCCAATGAGCGAGAAGGCGCTACCGACGTACGCCAGCGCTCCAATCTCCGTCATGCCGGCGAGGAACCCCATCAGCCCGGCAAGGATCCCCCCCGCGAAGCTGCAGAGGAACGGCATGAGAAGCGTCATGATCGGATTGCGCACGCGCGGCTTGCCCGAGCCCGCCTGCAGCCCCATGCCCGCGGCCGCTCCTGCGAATCCCTGCTGCATCTGCCCGAATGCCTGTGCGCCCGGCGCGCCGTAGCCCGGCGCGGCCGGCTGCATGCCGTACTGCGGCTGCTGCGGAGCGCCGTACTGCTGCTGCGGGGGCTGCCCGTATTGCGGCTGCTGCTGCGGGGGCTGCCCGTATTGCGGCTGCTGCTGCGGGGGCTGCCCGTACTGCGGCTGCTGCTGCGGCGGCTGTCCGTACTGCGGCTGCTGCTGCGGCGGCTGCCCGTACTGGGGCTGCTGCTGCTGCGGCTGTCCGTAGCCCGGCTGCGGCTGCCCGTACCCCGGCGGCGGCTGTCCGTACTGCGGCTGTCCGGGCTGCTGCGGCGCACCGGGCATCAGCTGCGTGCCCTGGAACGGCTTCTGTCCTTGCTGCGGCTGACCTTGCTGGGGCTGACCCTGCTGGGGGAACGCTCCGGGCTGACCGGGATACTGCGGTCCACCAGGCGGGTAGCCGGGGGGCTGATTCATCGTGTTCTCCTCTTCCGCGCCGAGGGTAACCGAAACGCGGCGCAAGAGAACGTGATTTCAGCGCCACCGCGACCCGCACGAAAAGGGCCGGTAACTCACGGGCCCGGGGCGGCCCGCGCGACGGGCTTGAGCGCGACCTCGGGGAGCAGCTCGGCGAAGCTCACCACCCACACCTCGGGGAGCTCCGGTTCGATCAGCTTGCGTACGAACCGGCGGATGTCGGGCTGTGTGAGGACCACAGGCTCGCCGTGCCCGCCGGTCGCGGCGGACTGGGCGGCTGCGACGGCGCGGCGGATGGCGACGAGCACGTCGCGTGCGGCTTGCGGAGGCAGCGTGAGGAATGCTCCGGCGGCGGTGCGCGTCACCGAGCGCCTCACGGTGTCCTCGATCAGCGGGTCGAGCAGAACGACATCGAGCTGACCCACTCCGGCGGTCAGGCGGAACGTGATCGCCCTGCGCATCTGGCTGCGCGCGTACTCGGCCAGGTTCAGCGGGTCCTTCTCCGTCGTGGCGATGGCGGAGAGCGACTCGAGGATGCCGCGGAGATCCCGCACGCCGATGCGCTCCTCGACGAGCCGGCGCAGCACGTCCGCCAGCAGCACGAGGCTCACCGGCTTGGGGACGACGTTGCGCACCGTGGCCGGGGCGAACTGCTCCAGCTCATCGAGCAGCCGCTGCACCTCGGCCAGGCCCAGGAAGTCCGCGGCGCGCGCGCGCAGCAGATCGAGCGCGCGCTCGCGTGTCCAGGCGACGAAGCGATCGTCCTCCACGTCGCGTGGAACGGAGAGGATCTTCGCGGGCACCTCGTGGAGCGACAGGACGACCAGGCGCGTCCCGAGATCGGTCCGGGCACGCACGCGAGGCGCGGGAAGGGGAACGCCGAGCTCCGCGAACACTTGCTCGCGCAGCGAGAGGACCGCGGCCCGGAGCCCGTCCGGCTCGCGGTCGAGGAGCCCCTCCAGATCCGAGCTCACCTCGACGCTCCACGGGACGACCAGCGGCACGAACGACGGCTCGCGCGGGCCTACCCCTTGCCCGCGTGCGCGCTCCTTCGGCGTCGGTTCGGTCGCGGCGCGCTGCTCTTCGACGCTCTTGGCCCGGGCGCGCGCTCGACCGACGAGCATCAGCGCCGTGCCGATCACCAGGAACGGCGCTGCGGGCAACCCCGGCACCGCGCCGAGGAGGAGCACGAAGACGCCCGCCACCTGCAGCGCCTTGGGCACGCTGAGCAGCTGCCGCGCCAGCTCCTCGCCGAGGGGCGTGTCCGCCTCCTCGCTCGCCACCCGGGTCACGAGGACGCCGGCGGCCGTCGACAGGACGAGCGCGGGGATCTGCGTGACCAGCCCGTCGCCGATCGTGAGCAGGCCGTAGCGCTTCAGCGCGTCCACGGCGGGCATCCCCTTCATGCCGACGCCGATCGCGAGACCTCCGAGGAGGTTCACGACCAGGATGACGAGCGACGCGATCACGTCGCCCTTCACGAACTTCATCGCGCCGTCCATGGCGCCGTAGAACTGGCTCTCGCGCTGGAGCAAGCGCCGTCGCCGCCGCGCTTCGTTGCCGTCGATGGTCCCCCCGCGGAGCTCCGCGTCGATGGCCATCTGCTTTCCGGGCATGGCGTCGAGCGCGAACCGCGCCCCGACCTCCGCCACGCGCTCGGAGCCCTTGGCGATGACGATGAACTGGATGATCGTCAGGACGAGGAAGACGACCGCGCCGACCACGTAGTTCCCGCGGACGACGAACGTCCCGAACGCCTTGATGACCTGGCCCGCGTTGGCCTGAAGCAAGATGAGGCGCGTGGAGGCGACGTTGAGCGACAGGCGGAAGAGCGTCGTCAAAAGGAGCAGCGTCGGGAACGTGGCGATGCCGATGGCGTCGGGGACGTAGAGGACGACGAGGAGGATGGCGACCGCCGCCGAGAGGTTGGTGGCGATGAGCAGGTCCAGCGTCCAGGTCGGTAGCGGCACGATCATCAGCCCGACGACCAGGACGACCAGCGCCGCGAGCGCGATGTCCGCTGCCCCGAAGGCGCGGCGAGCGAGGTGGCCCGGAAGGAGCGGCAAACGAGGGAAAGGGCGAGCCACGGCGCGAGGCTACAACATGGTTTCCCGCAGGCCGTGTGAATCCCACGGCACGGGCTCCTGAAAGTCGGCCAGTCGAGCTATACTGGCCCGGGCGCCACCAAGATGACTTCGAGCGACGATCGCGGACCCATGGCCAAGTCACGCGCCCCGCACCCGCGATCCAGTAGCCGGATGCCGGCGGAAGGTGAGGTCGCGCCGCCGCCCCTGCGTCGCACCGGCTACGGCCTGACGGATCTCGGCCGCAAGCGCGCGACGAACGAGGACGCGCTCTACTTCGACGACGAGCTGGGGCTCTACATCGTCGCCGACGGCATGGGAGGCCACGCGGCGGGGGAAGTCGCCAGCCGCGAGGCGGTCGACACCCTATACGGCATGGTCAAACGCGGCATCGGCGACCTGCACGAGCTGGTCGACCCGCTCTCGGCGGTGGACTCGCGCGCGGCGTGCCGGTTGATGGAGAGCGCCGTGCAGGCGGCGACCTACTTCGTGTTCTCCATCGCGGAGATCGACCGCGACAAGAGCGGGATGGGGACCACCATCAGCGCGCTCCTCATCCTGGGCGACTATGCGATCACGGCGCAGGTGGGCGACAGCCGCATCTACAAGGTGGTCGACGCCAGCTCCGAGCAGCTCACCGAGGACCACACGCTGATCGCGTGGCAGCTCAAGCAGGGGCTCATCACGCCGCAAGAGGCGCTGCGCTCGCCGCACAAGAACGTCATCACGCGCGCCGTGGGCAACCGCGAGTACGTGCAGGTCGACACGCGCTGCGTCCCGCTCCTGCCGGGGACGCGCTTTCTCCTCTGCAGCGACGGGCTCCATGGCTACGTGAGGGACGACGACATCCCGCCCATCGTGGCGATGGGAGGAACGGCGGCCGTGCAGCGGTTCATCGATCTGGCCAACGAGCGTGGCGGCAAGGACAACATCACGGCGATCCTGGTCGAGATCGACTGAGGCCGTGTGAATCACACGGCACAGGCTCCCGAAGGTCGCCTAGGGTTTCAGGTGCGCGTAAGTTGACCCTCCGGAGGGGCTCCTGTTACTGGGTGGCTGGGCGTCCTCGGGTCCGTGTTGCAGCGGACACGTCGCCGCACTTTTCGGGCGCGGGGGAGCGCGAAAACAGGGCCCGGCGACGTTGGCGTGCCGATTGAAGAGAGTTCCCGCGGAGAATCCCATGAAGACAAAGCGCGTCGGGGTGCTGATGGGGGGATGGAGCGCGGAGCGTGAGGTCTCGCTGCGGACGGGCGACGGGGTCGCCGCCGCGCTGAAGTCGCGCGGGCACGACGTCGTGCGACTGGTGTGGGAGGGGGAGGGGCCGGGTCTCGACGAGAAGGTCCGCGCGGCGCGCGTCGACGTCGTGTTCCTCGCGCTGCACGGGCGGGGTGGGGAGGACGGCTGCGTCCAGGGGCTGCTCGAGCTGATGGGCATCCCGTACACGGGGAGCGGCGTGCTCGCGAGCGCGCTGGCCATGGACAAGCTCAAGGCCAAGGAGATGTTCCGCCTGCACAACGTGCCGACGCCGCCGTACTACGTGGCGACGCGCGCCGACCTCGACGATCTGGAGGAGGTGCACGGCAGCTTCGGCTTTCCGGCCATCGTGAAGCCGCGCCGCGAGGGTTCGTCCGTGGGCCTCACCAAGGCGGGCAACCTGGGGGAGCTGGCGGACGCGATCGATCGCGCGCTCGGCTTCGACGAGCACGCGCTGGTGGAGCGCTTCGTGAAGGCCACCGAGGTGCACGTGGGCATCCTCGCCGGGCGCGTCCTCGGCGCGATCGAGGTCGTCCCCAAGGAGGGCCTCTACGACTACCGCGCGAAGTACACGCCGGGGATGACCGAGTACGTCTCCCCACCCCGCCTGCCCGCCACGCGCCTGCGCGGCGTGATGAACCTCGCCGAGCGCGCCTCGCGTGCGCTGGGATGCACGGGCGCCTGCCGCGTGGACCTCCTCGTGACCGAGGGGGAGAACGAGTACGTGCTCGAGGTGAACACGCTGCCGGGGATGACGCCGACGTCGCTCCTGCCGAAGATCGCTGCGGAGGCGGGGCTCGACTACCCGTCGCTGTGCGAGGCGATCCTCGAGGGGGCGGCGCTGCACGCCGGGCTGCGAGCCGGCGAGCCGCACCCGACCGCGTCGCAACGACGTGCGCCGCAGCGGTCCCAGGTGAACGTGCTGGAGGGGGACGAAGAGTCGGTGCCGCTGAAGCGTCGCGCCGCGGGGTGAGACCGCCGGCGGGCGCGCGGGCGGACGCTACTTGGCTCCCGGCGCGGGAGCCGCCGGCACCGGTGCCGCGGCGGTCGTGGGCGTCCGGTGGAGGATGGTCGACGCCTTGAACTTGTCGGGCATGTAGCCGTCGAGCTTGCCGAGCAGCCAGGCGAGGCCCAGCGCCGCGACCAGCAGCAGGAACACGTAGAAGCGCCACGGTCGCTTCTTCTGGGCGAACGGGTCGATGAGCGAGCGCGACGCCCCCTCGGGCAGCTTCGCCACGCCCGTCAGCGCACCCCCGAAGGGGACGTTGATGAACGCCTGCGCGTTCACCGCCCACCCGTTCGCGTCGAGAAGCGGGCCGATGTTCCGCTGCCGGAGCTTGAGCCACGCGATGAGCATCGAAGGGCCGGAGATGGCCAGCAGCAGCGCCCCGAAGCCGAGAGGCATCCACATGCCGAGGCCGAAGAACGTCGCCAGGATGCCCGAGAGGAACGCTCCGATCCCGCCCACCGCGACACCGATGGCCGCGACCGTGCCGATGTCGATGCCCTTCTCCGGCGCCGCCGCCGCGGCGGGAGCCTCGGCGGCCTCCTTCGGCTTCTCGTCGGGCTTCTTGTCGCCGGCCGCGGGCGCCTCGATCGCGGCGGCCTCCAGCTTCTTCGCGCTCTCGTCGTCCGCGGTCTTGGCGCGCTTGGCGAGCTGCGCCTCGACGAGGCGGATGAACCGCTTGTACGGCGTCCAGAACGCCTGGCGCACGCTGATGGGGTTGTCGACGAACTTGGTGATCGTGGCGTCCCAGTCGTCGCCCTTGCGATCGTAAAAGACGCCGTTGCGGCCCACCATCAGGTTGTCGGTGTCGCCTCCGGTGACGGCCGCGACGATGCTGCGCTTCTCCTTGTCCTTGCGGCGCACGCAGTCGCAGTAGGCGAGGCACGCCTGCGACAGCGATGCGAGCAGCGCGTGGCGGCCGGCGTCGTCGACCGGCAGGCACAGCTCGCAGCTCCGCGCGTCGACGTACAGCGTGCCCGCCTGGAAGATGGCGCCCTGCTTGCCGTAGAACTCGGCGAAGTTGACGAAGTTCTTCAGCAGCGCGAGGAGGTTCCGCCGGAAGCGAATCAGCTTCTCCACCGCGCCGATCTGGTTGCTCTCCGTGGCCAGCGCCGCGTCCCTGGCGATGAGCGCGTCGACGCGTGCCTTCGCGTCCCCGCGCGCCAGCGCCGTCACGCGCTCGTCGCCCAGCTTGGCGATCTCCGTCGCGGGCTTCGCGACGAGCCACGCCTCGTACGCGGCCAGCTTTCCGACGAGCGCCGTCCAGTCGCCCTCCGTGAGCGACGTCCTCGGCCCCCCGAAGACCGTGGCGACCGTCGTCTGCGCGAACGCCGCGATCCTCGCCGACCATGCGGGGTTCACTCCGTCGCCGAGCGGGAGCGGGCGTCCGGCCTCGACGCGGGCGAGCGGGAGCTTCGCGACGTCGTCGGCCAGGGTGGTCAGCATCTGGGGCCCGAGCGCCACGAGGTCCGGCTCCGCGGCGTTGAGCGCGGCGACGGCCCGCCCGTCGAACGCGGCGAGACGGCAGCGCGCGAAGTAGTCGTTCACCTTGGCACGCACCGCGTCGAGCGCCGCGACGGCCGCGGCGGTGGCGTCGCCGAAGGCACGCGGCGTGGGTGTTCCACGTCCCGCGTCGAGCCAGTCGGCGTGGAGCCTGGCCTGCTCGAAGAACGCGTCCGCACGCGCCTGGTCGATCCCCGGTTTCCCGCTCCGGTCGGGCACCGAGCCCATCGTCGCGATCATGTCGGCGATGACCTTGCCCGTGTCCTCGTCGTCCGCGGAGTCCGCCGGGACGATGCCGTCGCCGTTCAGCTTCGTCGCGACGAAGATCTTCTCCGTGTCGGAGACGTCGGCCAGCGAGATGGCGGCGGCGTCGCCCTTGCCCAGGTTCTTCAGGATCAGCTTCGCGCCGGCAAGGACGTCCTTGCCGGTGCCGGTCTTGGTGTCGATCGAGGCGAGTGGCAGGTCGTCGGACGGATTGAAAAGCTCGCCCAGATCGCGCAGCACGTCCCGCGTCCACGCGATGGCGCCGAGGATCTCCGGGGGACGGATGCGGCCGTCGCCGTCCGTGTCGAGCAGCGCGAGCGTCCGCGCGTCGAACTCGAGGCCGACGGTCGGGCACGCCAGCGCGACCCACAGCTTCTGGTCGAGCGTGTGCAGGTTCTCGAGATCGGCCGCGGTCGCGAGCACCACCTGGTCGACGCCACCGGCGCGGAAGAACTTCCACGTGTGGGGAGCTTTGGACATGGTAACGCGGCACCATAGGCGAAGAGTCCCCTCGGGCGCGAGGGCGTGATCTAGAGTGCCCCGCCGATGCCCGCGCTCCTCGCGCTCGACCGTCTCGACAAGCGCTACGGCGCGGTGCACGCGGTCCGGGGCGTGACGCTCTCGTTCGAGGCGGGGAGGATCCACGCCGTCGTCGGCGAGAACGGCGCCGGCAAGAGCACGCTGCTGAAGATGGCGGCGGGGGTCGTCGTGCCCGACGCGGGGGAGGTCCGCGTCGGTGGGGAGCGGCTCGTGCCGCACTCGGCGGCGGAGGCGATCCGTCGCGGCGTCGGGATGGTCCAGCAGCACTTTGCGCTCGTGGGCGTGCTCTCCGCGATCGAGAACGTGATGCTCGGCGCCGAGCCGGTGACGGCGCTCGGCCGGCTCGACGTCGCCCGCGCCCGGGTCCGCGCCGACGCCGTGGCGCGGGAGATGGGCGTCTCGCTCCCGTGGGACGCGCCCGCGGAGACGCTGGGCGTCGGGGACCGCCAGCGCCTCGAGATCGTGCGGACGCTGGTCCGCGAGGCGCGCGTCGTCATCCTCGACGAGCCGACCGCCGTGCTGACGGCGGGCGAGGTGAGCCAGCTCTACGCGACGCTGCGGCGCCTGGCGGACGGCGGTCGCGCCGTCGTCGTCGTGACGCACAGGCTCGACGAGGTCCGTGACCACGCGGACGAGGTGACCGTGCTGCGCCACGGGCAGCGGGTGTCGACCCGGATGATGAAGACCGGCGCGGCGTCGGCGGATGCCCTCCACGAGATCACGCGCGACATCATGGGCGAGGAGCCGCCTCCGGCACTCGAGCGGAGAGCGCGCGAGCCGGGCGAAGTGCGGCTCGAGCTGAAGGACGTGCGCCTCGGGCGAGCGCTGCGCGGGGTGACGATGCGCGTGCGCGCCGGAGAGATCGTGGGCATCGCCGGGGTGGAGGGGAACGGGCAGCGCGAGCTCGTCCGCGTGCTGGCAGGGCTCGACACGCCCGACGCCGGGGAGGTCCGCTGCGATGCGGCGGCCGTGGTGCACGAGGACCGGCACGCCGAGGGCCTGGTCCTCGCGGCGAGCGTGCGCGACAACCTGGTGCTGGGCGAGCTCGCGCGCTTCACGCGCTCCGGCCTCGTCGACGCCGAGGCGCTGGAGCGCGAGGCGCGCGCCCGGCTCGACCGGGGCGGCGTCGTCCCGCCGGATCTCGACGCCCTCGCCGCGGCCCTCTCGGGCGGCAACCAGCAGAAGGTCGTCATCGCGCGCGCCGTCGGCCGGTCCGACCGCGTCTCGGTGTTCGTGTTCGCCCAGCCCACCCGCGGCGTCGACCTGGGGGCCGCGCGCGCGATCCACGCCGAGATTGCCCGCGCGGCGGACGCCGGCAAGGCGGTGCTCCTCGTGAGCGCCGATCTCGCCGAGCTTCGCGCCCTGTGCGACCGCCTCCTCGTGCTCGCGCGTGGCCGGGTGGTCGCCGAGCTTCCTCCGGACGCCCCCGAAGCCGAGGTGGGCGAGGCCATGCTCGGCGGCGCGCACGTGGCGCGTGCAGAGGCGAGCCCGTGAGCGAGCGCGCTCGCGGCGCGATCGTGGCCACCCTCGCTGGCGTCGCCGCGGGGTGGCTGGCGCTCGCGCTGCTCGTGTGGATCTACGGCGAGTCGCCGCGCGAGGTGTCGGGGCAGCTGCTCGCCGGCACGTGGGGGATGGCGTACGGCGTGGGGCAGGTCCTCTACAAGGCGACGCCGCTCCTCTTGACGGGGGTCGCGGTGGATCTGGCGCTCCGGGCGGGGCTCTTCAACATCGGCGCCGAGGGGCAGCTCGCCGTCGCGGGCCTGGCGGTGGGCACGGTCGGCGCGAGCCTCCCGCCGGGAACGCCGGCGTGGATCGCGCTCCCGGTGGTCATCGCCGTCGCGCCGCTGGCCGGCGCGGCGTGGGCCTTCGTGCCCGCCGTGCTCCGCGCCCGCTACGGGGCGCACGAGGTCATCTCGACCATCATGATGAACCGCATCGCCGACGCTGCGGTCGGCCTCGCCCTCGCGCGAGGCCTGGCCCTCCCGGGCACGGTGCGGACACCCGATGTCGTCCCCGGCGCGCGTCTCCCGCGTCTCGAGGCCCTCGGGTTGCCGTCGCTCCACGGCAGCGCCGTGAGCCTGGCGCTCCCGCTCGCGGTCGTCGTCGCCGTCCTCGCCGCGTGGTGGCTGGCGCGCTCCAGGGTCGGACGCGAGACGGTGCTCGTGGGTCTGTCGCCCTCGGCGTGCGCGGCGGAGCGCATCCCCGTGGCGCGGCGCGTGGGTGGGGCGCTCCTGCTGTCGGGCGCCGTGGCGGGCCTCGCGTCGCTGGCGCCGGTGCTCGGCTACAAGGGCTACGACGAGAGCGGCCTGGGCGCGGGGGCGGGCTTCGGCGGGATCGCCGTCGCGCTGCTCGGTCGCGGCCATCCCGCGGGGCTCCTCCTCGCGGCGCTGCTCTTCGGCACCCTCGAGCAAGGGGGCCTGGTCATCAACGCGCGCGTGCCGATGGAGGTGATGACGGTGCTCCAGGGCGTGGTCATCGTGGCCGTCGCCCTCGCCGACGCCCGCGTTCGCGCCTTCGTCGCGAGCAGCCTCGCCTTCCCGAAGCGAGCGACGCGGTGAACCTCCTCGCCGCCCTCCTCAGCATGACGATGCTGGCGCAGACCGTGCGCATGGCCGTGCCCTACGTCTGCGCGGGCCTCGGCGGCGTGTGGAGCGAGCGGAGCGGCGTGGTGAACATCGCGCTGGAAGGGATCCTGCTGGCGGGAGGGCTGGGCGGCGTGGTGGTGCACGTGGCGACGGGGAGCCCGTGGGCCGGCGTGCTCGCGGGCGCCCTCGTCGGCGCGGGGATCGGCCTCGTGCACGCCCTCATCGTCGTGCGCGGGCGCGTCGACGCCATCGTCAGCGGCATCGCCATCAACCTCGCCGCCGCCGGGGGCACCCGCTTCGTCCTTCGCTCGCTCTACGACTCCAGCTCCAACTCGCCGCCGGTGGACGGCTTCCGCAGCGCGCTCCTCGGCGGCGCGGGGGGCGGCGCCCTGCTCGTGCGCACCCTCGTCGACCCGCTGACGATCGCCACCGCGCTCCTCGTCGCCGCCAGCGGGTGGACGCTCTACCGGACGCGCTTCGGGCTGCGGGTGCGCGCCTGCGGCGAGGATCCCGTCGCGTCGGCGAGCGTCGGGGTCGACGTGTCGCGCGTGCGGCTCGTGGCGGTGTCGCTGGGGGGCGCCATCTGCGGGCTCGGGGGCGTGGCCCTGGCCTACGACCAGCACCAGTTCCAGTCCGGGATGAGCGGAGGGAGAGGGTTCATCGCGCTCGCTGCAGTGATCCTCTCGGGATGGCGGCCCGGACGCGCGGCGGCGGCGTGCCTGGCCTTCGCGGCGCTCGACGCGGCGCAGATCCTCGTGCAGGACCAGGCACGGTCGTCGGGGTATCTCGCGCAGATGCTGCCGTACGTCGCGACCCTGGTGGCGTTGTGGGCGATCGCGCGAAGGAGGGGCGCGGGCGCCATCGGGGGGAGGCCACCCGCGGGGCTCGGGAGAGCGGCCGACTGAGAGAACGCCACGGGCTTCGGGCCGAACGGCGTGGCTATCCCGAGGGATATCGCAGGCATCGAGGCTCTCCGAGGATGCATTCACCCGAGGATGACGGTCATTGGCCGGATAGTCGCGGTCATCGGTCGGATGATCGCGGTCATCGGCCGGATGATCGCGGTCATCGGCCGGAGGGTCGCGGTCCTCGGTCGGATAGTCGCGGCCATTGGTCGGAGGATCGCGGTCATCGGCCGGATGGTCGCGGCCCTTGGCCGGATAGTCGCGGCCATTGGTCGGAGGATCGCGATCATCGGCCGGATGATCGCGGTCCTTGGCCGGATGACCGCGGCCATCGGTCGGATGATCGCGGTCATCGGTCGGATGATCGAGGCCATCGACCGGAGGATCGCGGTCATCGGCCGGGTGATCGCAGTCATCCAGCCGGACGGTGCGGCCATCCGCCGGATGATCGCGGTCATCCGCCGGGACGCTGCGAGCAACCGGCTCCCCGGCGTCTCCCTGCGTCCGCTTACGCTGGAAGTCGGGCCACGGATCGCGCGAGGGCGTACGACCAACGTGAACGCGGGGGGTGCGTTACCTTCCAACCGTCGGTCCAACGCTGGCTCCAACGGGTTGGCCCCAGGATCCCACCATGGAAAACAAGACCTACGTCGACAACGCCGAGGCCATCGAAGCCTGGAACGGCGTCCTCTTCGACAAGTTCGCGCGCTTCCGCGAGACGCTCACCACCGGGCTCGGCGCCCACGGCGAGGCCCTCCTCGAGCGGTTCCCGCCGCGCGCGGGGGAGCGTGTCCTCGACGTCGGCTGCGGCTTCGGCGACACGACGATCACGCTCGCGCGCCTCGTCGGCGAGGGCGGCGAGGCGGTCGGGGTCGACGCCGCGGCGCGCTTCGTCGAGTCCGGGCGGCGCGACGCCGCGGAGCAGGGGGTCCGGAACGCGCGCTTCCTCGTCGCCGACGTCGAGCGCGAGACGCTGGGCGGTCCCTACGACCGAGCGTTCGCGCGCTTCGGCACGATGTTCTTCGCGAGCCCCGTCGCGGCCCTGCGCAACGTGCGGAACTCCCTCGCGAGCGGCGGGAGCTTCACGTTCGTCGTCTGGCGGAGGAAGGACGAGAACGCCTGCTGGTACGATCCCGAGCAGCGCGTCCTCCAGTTCGTGCAGGTGCCCGAGCAGACGACCGCCCCCACCTGCGGCCCGGGTCCGTTCTCCATGTCCGGCCCCGACACCGTGAGCACGCAGCTCGGCATCGCCGGCTTCGACCGCATCACGTTCGAGCGCCACGACCGCGAGATCCGGGTCGGCAAGGACGTCGACGACGCCATCGC
>Ga0209415_10014914_pt1 | contig 12654 bp, 15 predicted proteins | sample PeaSoiSIISIP2007_FD_187696 | JGI IMG/M metagenome (GOLD analysis project Ga0209415, IMG submission 187696) | Peat soil microbial communities from Weissenstadt, Germany - SII-SIP-2007 (SPAdes) (version 2) | ecosystem: Environmental > Terrestrial > Soil > Wetlands > Peat | place: Germany...
TCCAGAGATTTCAGGAATCTCCCCGCCAGAGATTCCTGAAGCCCGACGAGTTGCAGCGGCTGATGGTGGTACTGGACAGCTATCCGAATCGTCAGGCTGCTGCTGCCGTCCGGCTGTTGCTATGGACCGGCGCCAGGAAGGCCGAGGTTCTGGGAATGCGGTGGCCCGAACTCGCCCTCGATGATGCTGCGGTCTGGACGAAGGCGGCCAGCCGGACGAAGCAGAAAGCCGTACACAGGCTGCCCTTGTCGCCGGCCGCGGCGGACCTTCTACGCAAGCTGAAGGCCGAGGCCGAGGTGAAGGCGAAGGCGGCCCAGAAGCGCGGCAAGATCGGCGCCGTGTCGGCCTATGTCTTCCCCGGGGACAGCGACGACCAGCCCCTGGGCGATATCAAGAAAGCGTGGCGCGGCTTCTGCCAGCAGGCCGGGATCGAGGGCTGCCGCCTGCACGACCTTCGCCACAGCCACGCCTCTCTCCTCGCCGCTGAAGGGCTATCGCTGCCGGTGATCGGTGCCCTGCTGGGCCACTCGTCGCCCAGCACAACCGCGCGGTACGCACACTTGGCCGATGCGCCGCTGCGGGCGGCCACCGGTGCCGTCGCGGATCGGCTTGCGGAGTATGCGAAGCTGCCGCCCAAGGTCGTGCCCCTGAAGCAATAACCCCTTCCCTCCCCGGAGGGCCGGGTTTGATGTGCTGCTGGGCGCTGTTCCATGCGTGGAAGTGTGCCCATGTGGCGCATAGGGCATAGGGCGTTTTTCGCCGTCTTCCCGGGTCCCGCTAACTGGGGCAACCTTTCCCAATGCGTGCCAAAAAGCGTCTTGTGGTTTCCGCTGCCCGGGCTGCGGCAGACAAGCGGCTGCTGCTTGGGTCTGCCGCGAGTCAGGTGCCTGCTGCGTTCGGCGAAGTTGCGCCCACGTCGCCCCTCTCGGCCCCACTCTACATGAACGAACATCAGATCGCCGCCTATCTCGGCATGACCGTAGAGGCGATTCGGCGCTGGCGGCTGAGAGGAAAGGGCCCGCCCTATTGCAAGCTGGTCGGCGCTGTTCGCTATCGGCGCGACGATCTGGATGCCTGGGCCGTGGCGAGGCGCGTCAACTCGACCACCGAGGCCGAAGCCAAGGGAATATCCAAGCCCAGGCGATTGAAGGCGGCGGCCGATGCCGCGGAGTGACCCGCGATGATGCCCTTGGTCAGGCCCACCGCGGCGTCCAAGTGCATGATGGCGCGGGCACGCTTCACGCTTATCTTCTTGAGTCCGAATAGTTCCGCGGCCTGGGTCAAGCTAACTGGCGCCGGAAGCGCCAGTTTAGTGGTCGGTCGTCCTTCCTGGCTTGTCGCCAGCGTCTCCGCGATCAGCGCCCGCTGTCCCGGCGTGAGGTGCCGGCAAAGCGATACGCACCGCTGGCGCCCGCCCAGGCCGCCAAACGCCAGACGCCGCCCTCGGGCAAGGGCGGCGGCTGAGATAGGAAGCGGTACAGGGAAGCCGGACACTATCGAGACGACCCAGGCAGAGCAAGCCCATCGAGGCCGGCCATGACCGGCGCCCGCAAGGCCCTCGACACCCTCGCCCGTGAATACCGCCGTCAAGGTTGGGTCGTAGAGATCAGCCCCGGCGGCCACATGCGCTGGCGGAGTCCGGGCGGCGCCCTCGTCTTCTCGGCCTCGACGCCATCCGACCGGCGCAGCATTGCCAATCACGTCGCCCGCTTGCGCCGCGTATCCCGGGCGAAGGCGCAAACATGACCGCCCTGGTCCTCGGCCTCCGAACCCAGGCCACCATTGTTGTCTCGCGATGGTGGCCCAGCAAGGAGACCTCAGATATGACCGACAGCAACATTGCAGGCCCCTCGGCGCCGCCGGCCGAGGTCAAACCCCGCAGCAACCCGAACGCTGAGCCCGAACCGGCGCCTGTCGCGCCCGGGCCGGGCGCCGACCTCGGCAAGGTCAACGGCCATGCAGCTTCCGTCCCCGCCATTCTGGCCGACGCGGAGAACTTGCCCAGGGTCTACGCCGAGATGCGCCTCGGCATAAGCAGATGCAGGGAAGTCTCCGGGGCGGCGCGCTTCAGACACATAGCCCAGGGTTTGGCCCAGGCGGCCCGCGTCCTCGACGACAAAATGCCCGAGATCGAGTTGCGCGAGATCATGCTGCTGGCCTGCTGGCAGATCGGCCTGCTCAGCCTCGAATTGGAAAAGGCACCCCCGGGGCCTGCCGGCAGAGATACTTCCCGCACGAGGGAAGTAACTCCCAAGGGCAAGGTGCTGGCGGCGGCCCGCATCAGCACTTCGAAGGCCAACGCGCTGGAACAGGTCGTTGGAGGTCGTGACGAGGCCCACCGCCGAGTAGCCCTTGAAGCGCGAGATTCGTACTTCGCCCGCTGCCGTGCCGAGGTGCGGGCGGGCACGCTTCGCGGTCTGATCGAGGCGGTGGTTGACCAGCTGGACCGCGTCTTCTGGCCCATACCGGATGTCCGCCCGATGTCCTGCCGCCTGCTCGGTCTGGAGGACCTGATGCGAAGGCTGGACCTCGTGGGCCGCGATATTCCGAAAGAGGCCGAGGGAGCCGCCCTGCTGCTGCTGCAATTCGCACACGCCTGGGAAGGGGACGCCAACTGGGTAGAGAAGAACAAACGGATGGCACTTCGTGTGCTGGATGCGGAGTCCAGGGCCTACATCTACGAACGCACGTCCCGGTTCGCCGCCAGCCTGCAAGCCCTCAACTCGGAATTGATGCGGCCGGCGACTCCTACTCCGCCCGTGGGCGAAGAATGAACGCCTGCGCCATGCGGGTGCCAGTGGCCATCGCCACCCAAGACGTACTGCGCGATGGTCCGCACGCCGGAACGGTGAAGGGCGCCCCCGGCAAAAGGGCGCCCCTCGATTGAAACAACGGGCCGAAACCAACGTAAGCAGACCGGCATGTTGGCGATTCGGCCCCCTGGATGCAAGGGGAAACACCGATGCAATACGCCACCACCGCCAGCTTTATCAGCACCCCCGGGCCTCTCGCCCCAGCGAACGATCACATACGCAAGCACTTCGTGCGCCGGGCCATGGCGCATGACATGGCCTGGTCCGGTGAACGCGAACGCGAACTGGACGAACTCCGCCGTCGGCTTGCCGAGAGTCGGTCGGGCTGGGTGCCGAGGATAGCGGCGAATGCCCGGCCGACGCCCGAGGGCTGGCGCCTGGGCGATATCTCCGGTGCCGCCGGCAACTCCCTCCTGATCTACCGGGACCCAGGCCACCGGACGCATGTTGATTACAACGGCGAAGCGTGGAAGGGCGACGACCTCGCCTTGATCGGCAAGTTGTGCGGGCTGTCCTCGTTCAAGGAGACAATCGCCTACGCCGCCGATCTGGTGGGCCTCACAACCGCCAGCGCCAACAGTGCCGGCAATGGCGGCACGGCGCCGACGAAGCCACCCCAGGCGAAGGCGGACGAACGGAAGGGCTGGCCGGTCGTCATGCCGGTGCCCGCGGGAACGCCGGAACCGCTGCCCAGGCCGGCACAGAGCGAACGGTTCGAGGCCAGCTACTGCTACCGCAACGAATCAGGGCAGGCGCTGTTGTACGTCCTCCGCTATCGCAAGCCGGACGGCGACAAACGCTTCCAGCCCCAGACTTGGCGCCATCCTCCCGGCCAGCGGGAGAAGTGCCAGTGGGCGCCCTATGCCCCGCCGGGCAAGCTGCCCCTCTACGGTCTCGACCGCCTCCGGGGCGCCACGCGGGTCTTGCTGCTGGAGGGCGAGAAGGCGGCCGACGCCGCCCAGCAGATACCACTGGCCGAGGGCACGGCCGCGGTCGGCTTCCAGGGTACCGGGAAGGTGGGCCGCACAGACTTCGCGCCCCTCGGCGGGCTGCCGGTCGTGGGGTGGCCCGATCACGACGACGCAGGGCACGACGCCATGCGAGATGCGCTGGTGGCCGCCCTGAAGGCGGGCGCGGCTTCCGCCTCCATGGTGCGCGTGCCTGCTGGCTTCCCGCCGGGCTGGGATCTTGCCGACAAGTGGGCCGGCGCCCCCGACGAGGACCAGGAACTCACGATCCGCGACCTCATATTCGCCGCCAAGCCGGTAGAGGCTGAACGCGAACGTGCCCAGGGCAATGTAGCCGAGGCTGGCCCTCTGGGACCGGAACCGCCTCCCCACGATGGCGCCGACATGCCGGCCGACGAGAGAGACGAGGGTGCCGACGTGATGCCGCCGGACCCGAAGCGGTTCACGGTCCCGTTCTGGATCAATCGCGATCTGGCCGAACCCGACCGGCTGCTGGGCGATCTGCTGACCACAACCAGCCGAGTGCTGTTGAACGGCCCCACGGGCATCGGCAAGACCTCGTTTGGTGTCGGCTTCGGATTCGCTACCGGCTTCGGCAAGGGCTTCCTGCACTGGGCTGCGAGACGACCGTCACGGACTCTCTACCTCGACGGCGAGATGTCGGCGCGGCTGGCCCGGGAGAGGATACGGCAGGAAGTGCAGCGCTGGGGCGGACAGCCGGCGAACCTCTGGATCATCAACCGCGAGGACTACCCCCACATGCCGCCCCTCAATACCGAGGACGGGCAGAAGTTCGTGGAGTGGCTGATTGACCAGATCGGCGGGGTTGACCTGGTAGAGTTCGATAACATGCAGGCGCTTCTGACCGGCAGCCTGAAGGAGGACATCACCTGGGCGCCCGTCCTGCCCTGGACCAGACACCTTACCGCCCGCAGGACCGGCCAGCTTTGGCTACACCATACCGGCCACGATGCCACCAAAGGCTACGGTGACAAATCCCGGGAGTGGCAGTTCGATACGGTTGGCCTCCTGAAGGCGCCCGAGGTGCCGGCGCCCGGCCGCCTCATCGGCTTCGATCTGGAGTTCTCCAAGGCCCGCGAACGCGGCCCAGAGAACCGCGCCGACTTCGAGCCCGCCTCGATCTGGTTGGACGACGACAATCAATGGCGGTCCAGCGCCAGCCCCAGCAAGCCGAGAAGAACGCCGTCGCCCAAAGCCCGGACGTTCTTCGATGCGCTGCGTGATGCCCTCGCCAAGCATGGGACGCGGCGCCCGGAGTCTGCACATCGCCCCTCGGCCACGATGCAGGAATGGAAAGAGGAGTGCAGCCGCCGCGGCCTCATCGACACAGCCCAGGCGGACAATAAACAGCGTGCTCTCCTCAGCAAGTACCGGCTGGAGTTAATCGCCTGCGATTGGATGGCGTGCAACGGCGACCTCGCCTGGTCCCGGATCGACGTGGCGGCCGGCCAGCAGGCAACAACGCAAACCGGCCCGAGGACCACTGAATCAGAGGAGTAGAGACATGACCATTTTCGTTCGTGCCCACCGCGGCGGGATCATCCCGTTGTCCCAGATCGCCGGCATCGCCCATGAGAAGCGAGACCGCGACGGCAACACCGTGTTCTCGGTCACAACGCCAGACGGCGCCCAGGCCGAGATATGGGAGGGCGCCCTGGAGCGGCTGATCGTGGCCATGATCCCGGCCGAGGGCTGGGAGTGCCTCACGCCATATACCGAAGCGGGCAGTCGGCGCCCTGCTGGCATAACTGCCGAACCCATCATCGCCTGGGGCCTCTCGCCCCTGGGCGCGGTGGCACCGATCATGCCCACCACGCTCGATATGAAGAGGGAGTGCGAATCCCTCGCCCTGCGGAAGGCCGGCTCCCCCAGGGTCTATGAGTCTCATTTCGGCTGGTTCGAGGACGAAGCGGAGTGGCTGACCGAACTTCGGCGATACTTCGACCAGCAACAGGCCCAGCGCGAGACGAAGACCGCCAGCCCGGCAGGAACCCCGTCCGAGGTCCGCTCGCAAAGTCCCGAGAGTTGAGAGCGAAGCCTCCGCTCCAACTTCGCCCACTTCGAGAGCATGGCGTTTCCCGGATGGTTGCGCCCCCCATCCGCAACCATCGCGCAACCATCGCTTTTCGGGCCCACGATGGTTGCCCGCAACCATCACAGGACCCGCAGAAAACCAAGGCGCAACCATCCGCAACTGCCGCGCAACCACCGCGCAACCATCGGGGCGCAACCATCGCAACCCCCCTGTACAAGGGGGTTGCGTAGTTGCGCTGCCTGCACGGCGGCCACGAGTGGCCCCCCAGAGAAGCCCTCCCACGCCGCAGACTCGGGCCGCCCCGTTCCCGGCCATCGGTTCAAGTTGAGAGCGGAATGAGTTGCGAGCAGCAGAAGCGTGGACCGCCTCGGCATATCGGCTTGCCTCTGGAGGTGGGGAGAGTTGAGAGCGAAATTCGGCTGCGGTCTGCCCCTCCCGGCCGTCTTCCGTCCTTCCGCCTCCCCCGCCCCGCCTCTGATGTTCTATCAGCGGCCGATGAGCGCCGAAACCCGCGCAGGGTGCCGTTTACCCTTGCTACCAGGGCGTGTACCGCGCAACTTGGCAGCAGTCCGGCAGCAGCGGATCGAAGAAAGGGCCTGGTCCGGTGGAAGGAACAACGGCGGCGCTGAACGGCAGAATCCGCCTCTGGCGCCCGAGAATCTTCAACCAGCAAAGCCGGCAGAGGTTCACCAAGGACCGCGAACGGCAGCTTGTGGCGCATTGCGGCGGCGCCCCGAGTTATCCGCAGCGGGTCCTCATCAGCCGGATCATCCGCAACGAGTGGGACCTGATGCGCTTGGACCAGCGCATGGACCACGAAGAACTCAGCGGCCACGCCATGCGGGCGCGGCTGGCGATGGAGAACCGGTTGCGGCTGGACCTCGTGGCGCTGGGCCTGAAGGGCGCCCCCGAACGCGGGCCATCGCTGAAGGACTACATCGCCGGCATGGCAGGCCCGAAAGCCGCGGCCCCGCCCGCCGCCAATCCGGACTCGCCGCCGGCTGAGGCGAAGGCGGCTACATGACCCGCGCCAGCCCCGGGCGTGTTTCGTGGGCACCGACAAGCGAGACAGCCATGCGCGGCCTCGGCATGGCCGGTGTGGGTGTGCCCTTGTCAGGGCCTTCCCAGGCGTGTGGTGGGCCTACAGAGATTTTCCGCCCATCTCCCCAGCCCCAGGGCGGCCGATGCTGAGCGCCGTCGCCCTCATGGATGACCCGAACCTCTTGCAGAGGTGGTTTGAGGGCGATAGCTGGGCGACATGGCGGGCGGTTCTCAAGGCGGCGAACGACCTGCCCCTCACGGCCGACGAACTTGTGCGCTTCCATGCTGTGGCGGGCGACCGCGATCCGCCCAGGCGCCGGGTGCGGGAGCTGGTCGCGGTCGTCGGCAGGCGCGGCGGCAAGGACAGCATCGCATCGGCCATCGCCACCGCTGCGGCCTGTGGCGACTACGCCGACCTGCTGCGGCCGGGCGAGAAGGCTTCGGTCCTGTGCCTCGCTTGTGATCGGGTGCAGGCGCGGGTCGCGCTTCGATACATCAAGGGCTACTTCGAACGCGTGGGGATGTTGCGTGATCTCGTCGAGTACGAACGGCAGGATGGCTTCGAACTCACCAACGATGTCGAGGTCGTCGTCGCCACCAACGACTACCGGGCCGTGCGCGGCCGGACGGTGGTGGCTGCCATCCTCGATGAGGCCGCGTTCTATGCCGGGGACGATTCCGCTTCCAGTGACATCGAGGTCTACAACGCGCTGACGCCCAGCTTGGCCACGGTAGCCAACGCCATGATGGTAATCATCAGCAGCCCGCACAAAAAGTCCGGCCTGCTGTATCAGAAGTGGGCGCAGCACTTCGGCAAGAACGACGACGACATCCTTGTTGTGCACGGGGAGACCCGCGCTTTCAATCCGCTGGTCCCGCAGTCGATCATCGACGCTGCCCTTGCCCGGGACCGGGAAGCTGCTGCTGCCGAGTGGCTGGCCGAATGGCGCCGCGATATCTCGGGCTTCATCGAGAGAGAGATTGTCGAGGCCGCTGTGGATCGTGGCGTGGCAGTCCGCCCGCCGGCATCATGCATCGGCTACAAGGCTTTCACCGATAGCAGCGGCGGCCAGCACGACAGCTTCACCTGTGCTGTAGCCCATGCCGAAGGTGATCTGGCAATCCTCGATTGCCTCTTTGAACGCAGGGCGCCGCTCGATCCGCACCAGGTCGCGGCTGAAATCTCGCAGTTGTTGAAAAGCTACAAGCTGGCCGAGGTGACGGGGGACCGATACGCCGCGGGCTGGACCGCCCAGGCGTTCGACAAGCATGGCATCCGCTACACGCCCAGCGAACGTGTCCGCAGCGAACTCTACATCGACACCTTGCCCATGTTCTCCAGCGGGCGGGTCCGGCTGATCGACAACCCCCGCATGGTCAACCAGTTCGCGGCGCTGGAGAGGCGCACGTTCAGGACCGGGCGCGATGTGGTCGATCACGGGCCGAACGGAAGCGACGACTGTTGCAACGCTGCGGCCGGCGCCTTGGTGCTGGTGGGCAGCGAACCGGACCTGTCTCTCTGGGGCAGACTCTGACTTCAACAAAGGAGGAAGCGATGCGCACATTCATAGCAAGGACATCCTGCCGCGGGCCGGGGCGCGATCAATCGGCGGGCGGCACCCGCGGCCAGCATGTAGGCACGCATCCGGCGGCCTGCAAATTCTCTCAGGACTCCACCGGCAGGCTTTCGGTCCACAGCCCCGGGGGCGATCTGGTTGCCGCCTACGAACCGGCGACATACCAGACCGTCGAGGACAACGCCGGCCTTGTGCATGTCTACCGGACGGGCGACTACGATCCGGTCGAGGCAATGCGGATTGAACCCAAGAGGATCGCTGACGGCCATCCCGCTGCCCTCAGGGCGATGAACGAGGCGAACGACGCATTCTGGAATCGCCGCACCGCCGAAATCCGCAACCCCACATCGGCGCCAGCAGCCGACCGCGCGATAGCGGCGCCCCTGGTCACGGGTAGCCGCGGCGACACGCCCCAGGCGATGCAGGCGGGCCTCAAGGCGTTGAACCAGAAGCTGCGCCAGCACTACGCCGCATGACTCACCGGACCAACCGAAAGGAGAACGCCACCATGGAAGCCAAGACAGGACTGGTACAAGCCGGGCCTCAGCCGCAGCCGGCCACGCCAGTCGAGAGTGCCTTGCCGAAGTCCGTCCCCGCTGCCGAGATTGCCCAACGTGCGCAGCCGCCGCAGTTCCGGGAGGGAACAAAGCCCATCGCCTCGACGATTCCGGCCAGCGCCAGCATGACCCGCACCCCCGCGGGGAAGCCGTGACCGGGATAGCTTTCCGCCCGCTGGAGGCTGCCGTGGCCGATGCGCAGAACGACAACCGCGGTCGCCTCCGCACAGCGCACCAGATGCGGGCCGCGGCCGAGGTGAAGCTGACCGAAGCCCAGGCGGCGGAGAAGCGTGGTGCGGAGTTGGTCCGGGGTGCCGAGGCCGAGGTCGCCGCCCTCGATGCGAAGGCCCACGAGATCGTCGAGACGCAGGCCGAACGAATCCGCGACGAGATTCAGGGAGGCAAGCCGGCCGGGCGCATCGGTGTTCGCGGCGAGGCCGATAGGACGGCGAGGCGGGCAACAGCGGCGTCCCGGCTGGCATCGGCCCGGAAGGCGCACGGGCTGCTGGCCGGAGAAGTCGAGGTGGCCGCCTCCGGGGTGGCAAGGGCCAAGGCGGCGATCAGCACGGCCATCGAGACCCTGCTGATGGGCGAGGCCACGCGGCTCGCTGCCGAAGCGGAGGCGGCCGAGGTTCTGGCCCGGGATTTGCGCCGCGAACTCGGTGGGCTTGCCCGGGTCTGGGTCTCCGATATGGAGGGCGGGCGCCCTCGAGCCATCCGGCTGCCACCCCCGGCGGTGAAGCTCTTGGGCAGCAGGCCGCGAAACCATCCCGATCTGCAATTGCCCGGCGGCTTCGACCCGATAGCGGCACCGCTCGCAAAGTGGCGCGAGGTAGCCGAGAAGCTGAAGGCCGATCCCGAGGCGCCGATGCCGGCCGCGGAAGAGTGAGAGCATGGCGGGAAGCGCACCCGTCTCCCCGGTCTCGTTCAGCCGGGGCGCGGTAAGTCGGTGAGAGCCGCGAGATGAACATCCCCGACAGCTCCGCGGGCGAGCCGCTCCTTTCTCCGCCGCGGCGGGCCGGATCGGCGCCGAGAAGCCGAGCCTGGGCTTTGCTCCTTTCGCCCGGGCACTCAGGGGCGGCGGCCGGGTGTTTGGTCCATCTTCGCCCGGTCGCCGCTACCCTAGCTTGAACGGGTAGATGCCTATGGCTGATTCTGTCTGCCTCTGGTGCCGCTCTCAATTCCAGCCGAGGGCTTCTGGCGGCGAAGCCCAACGCTTCTGTTCGGGCGGGTGTCGGAGAGAGTTCCACACCGCCGCCCGCATCTATGTGCGCCAAGCCGTCGAGGCCGGCCGCCTGGATACAGCTACCTTGAAGGAATGCCTTGCCACCTCCGTGCAAGGTGCTTCTGAGGGTAACTCGGCCTCCCCGGCTGCCCAGGCCCAGACCATGCCGGAACCGGCCCCGCGTGCCCGGGTCACGCGGCTGGGATGAGGACGGCGGCGTGGCCGCCTTGAACCCGCACCGCCGGCTACGCAGCGAGACCACGGACCTCACCCTACGCCTCGGGAAAGGGGGTGCCCACCGCCTCTCCGTCAGCTTCGCCTATGACGGCGCCGGCATTCTGCGGGAGATTGCCTTCGTCGGCCGGGGTAAGATTGGCCACGGCCTGGACGATATGCTGAGGGAGTTGGGAATCCAACTCAGCCGGGCGATCCAGCGCCGCGACCCGGATACAGGGCGGGCGTCCGGCCCTACTTGAATACGAAGTTCACGGTGGCCGAAGGTGGGATGCCCAGCGTGATGCTGAAGCCGGTCACGCGGACATATTTGTTGCTGTCGTACTTCGCCTTCAGCGCGTCGAGTTGCTGGGTCAGTGAATCGAAGAGTTGGCTGGCGATATCCGACACGCTGGGGATCAGCGAGGAACCCCCGCCGCTATCGGTTGGGACCACATCCCCGGCGCTGATCCAACCGTTGGCCCATTCGCCGCCTTGGGGATTTGAAACTGCGTAGTAGGACCCGACCTTGTCCGTCGTTGTCAGTTTGCTGCCGATATCCACGTAGGCGAGGGTCTTCGAGTCCGGGGCCGCACCAGACATGACTGGCGCCTTGGGCGCAGTCACCTGAACCTTGCCCGGGCTATACCATCCGGTCGTGAACTCCGGCTGCGCACGCTGTTCGGCCTGCCACGCCTTCATGATGTTCTGCTGGATCGTGGCGAGGTCAGTCGATAATTCGTGCAGAGACTGTTCCGGTATCGCTGATGGCTGCTGGCTCTGCCCCCATGCGCCGCTGGCAACCAAGAGAACGGCTGCTGCGGTCGCTATCAATGCCCTCATCGCTTTGCCTCCCCCTACAGGTCCAGGTTCTCCTGCTTCTCCCTGGTCTCCTGGGCCGCCCGCTTGAACGCCGCGCCGGCATCGACCAGGGGTATCTTCGGGCGTTCCCCCGCCAGGGCCTGGGCAATCGTCATGATCTGCAAGCGGGGGTATTGCCTGTCGCCCTGCTGAAAGAACCCAGCCGACGCCGCTTCCTTCTCCATCGGCCGCGTGGGTTCGGCCAGGGTGAGGAAGATGCCGATGGGTGCCTTCTCTCGGTCCATGACGCCTTTCAGATCGCGGACCATGATGGCCCCCACATTCTCTCCGCCCTTGACCGACACGATGACCCGTTCCGTCTTCTTGTCCTCGGCCCGGAAGTAGATCAAGCCGTCGATGCCGGTGTCGGCGCCCTTCTTCTTCCCCGCATACGGCTGGGCGTCGATCAGGGACAGCGCCCACCACTGGAATTGGTACTTGTCCCTGCTGGCGAGGTCGCGGGCGCCCTCCAAGTCCTTCGGAGTGCCGTGTACCTCGAATGTGATGCCAGGGAACGCATCCTTCAGCCGGCGTTCAATCAGCGAGATGGCCAGATGCGTAATGTCGATCCCCACCCAGCGCCGGCCCAGCTTCTGGGCTGCATGTACGGCGGTCCCGCAGCCGCAGAAGGGATCGAGGATAAGATCACCCTCGTTGCTGGATGCCTGGATGATTCTCTCCAGCAGAGCTAGTGGCTTCTGCGTTGGATAGCCGAGACGTTCCGCGCTGGTGCGCCCAATCACCTGAATATCCATCCAAAGGTCGCCGACAGCAGCCCCGGCGCTTTCGTGCAGGTACTGTTTTAGCTTTGGGTACTTTCCCTTTGGCGGCCAGTAGATGCGCCCCTCATGATCCAGCTTCTCTAGCGTGTCAGGATGATATCGCCAGTGTCGCCCCGCGCCGATCTGTGCCGGGTCTACACCCCGCCATGGTTGCCCGCTTGGCCCTGCTGTCGTCCCGGCGCCGGTAAGGTTGTCGACCATGTACCGGCCCCGTTCGTCTTCAAACCGATATTCCCTGGCTACCCATCCAGGGTCAGCGGGAACACGTAGCAAGCGGAACGCGACTTGGTCCATATCTTTGGCGTAGTTGAGAATGACATCGTGAAGCCGCGGCCACCGCTTACCTGAGACGTGCGCAGCCGTTCGACGCCAGATGATCTCTCCCTGAAAGGCCGCTGGTCCAAAAATGGCATCCAGGACGATCTTCAGGTAGTGACTCGCTGTCGGGTCGCAGTGGAGATACAGACTGCCGCTTGGCTTCAATACCCGGTGAAGTTCTACGAGACGAACAGCCATCATGGCGAGATAGGCCATCATGTCGTTGTCCCCGAGGAACGAACG
>Ga0209415_10014915_pt1 | contig 12653 bp, 10 predicted proteins | sample PeaSoiSIISIP2007_FD_187696 | JGI IMG/M metagenome (GOLD analysis project Ga0209415, IMG submission 187696) | Peat soil microbial communities from Weissenstadt, Germany - SII-SIP-2007 (SPAdes) (version 2) | ecosystem: Environmental > Terrestrial > Soil > Wetlands > Peat | place: Germany...
CCCAAAGACACCATCGCCAAGAATTGACAGTTTTGGTTTCGTGTTCATGTAGCTCAGGTCGAAGTGAAGACCTGAGGATTCCTGCCGCCACAGGCGCAAATCCATCTGGCAACAGCTTGTCTTTTCGCCTTGGTGACAGGGACCGCCTAGCTTGCGCTAGCCTCCTAAGACCTCGGATTTCTCCCGATAGTGGGCATCCTCCGCGTTGACAATTTTTTCCGCAAACCCTAGCATCATCTATCCGCCTCTCTTTGCAGTGGCCTCTCAAGCGGAATCGGTTATGCAATCCATCCTGATCGGGGAGGAAGAATGACAGTTAAAGTAGGAATCAACGGCTTCGGCCGCATCGGACGCAACATTGTGCGCGCGTCGCTTGGCGATCCCGGCATCGAAATCGTCGCCGTCAATGACATCACTGACGCCAGAACTCTTGCCTATCTTCTGAAATACGATTCCATCCTCGGCAATCTTCATCAAAATGTGACGCACACCGAAGATTCCATTTCCGTCGAAGGCAAATCGTTCAAAGTGTTCAAGGTGAAAGATCCGTCCGAGCTCGATTGGGCCTCCGTCGGCGCGCAAATCGTCGTCGAGTCCACGGGCTTGTTCACCAAGGGATCCGATGCCCGCAAACACATCCGCGGCCCGGTGAAAAAAGTAATTATCTCCGCGCCCGCCACCGATCCCGATTGCACGCTGGTCCTCGGCGTGAATGAAAAAACGTACGATCCCGCCAAGCATCACGTGGTTTCCAACGCTTCCTGCACCACAAACTGCCTGGCGCCGGTTGTGAAGGTTTTGCAGGACACCTTCGGCATCGTCCACGGCACTATGACCACGATTCATTCCTATACAAATGACCAGAAGCTGCTCGACCTTCCGCACAAGGATTTGCGCCGCGCCCGCGCCGCCGCTCTTTCCATGATTCCCACCAGCACTGGAGCGGCGAAAGCGCTGCATCTGGTTGTCCCCGAAGTGAAAGGGAAGCTCGACGGCTACGCCATGCGCGTGCCCACCCCCAATGTCAGCGTGGTGGACGTGACCATCACCACCGAAAAACCCGCCACCGTCGAATCCGTGAACGCCGCGATGAAGGCTGCTGCGGATGGCCCGATGAAAAATATTATGGCCTACAGCACCGAGGAGCTGGTCTCCATCGATTTTCGCGGTAATCCGAACTCCGCCATCGTGGACGCCGAATACACCAAGGTCGTCGCCGGAAACTGCGTGAAGGTTCTCGCGTGGTACGACAACGAGTGGGGCTATTCCAGCCGCGTCAAAGACCTCATCAAGTTCATTGCCGCGCGCCTGTAAATGGACAAGCTCTCCATTCGGGACCTCGATCTCGACGGTAAACGCGTTTTTATTCGCGTAGATTTCAACGTGCCGCTTTCCGACTCGACTCCGCGCCAGGTCACGGACGACACGCGCATCCGCGAAACCCTTCCTACGCTGCACTTGGCACGCGAACGCGGCGCGCGATTGGTTCTCGCATCGCACCTCGGCCGCCCCAAAGGAGAGCCCAACGCGCAATACAGCCTCGCGCCCGTCGCCTCAAAACTTGCTGTATTGCTCGGCGCTCCGGTAGCCTTCGCAAATGACTGCATCGGAATCGACGCGGAAGCAAAATCCAGGTCGCTAACAAACGGCGGCGTCCTCCTGCTCGAAAACGTTCGCTTCCACGCCGAAGAAGAAGCCAACGACGAAAATTTCTCGCGCCAACTCGCCGCGTTGTGTGATGGCCTCTTCGTCTGCGACGCTTTCGGCTCCTCTCACCGCGCGCATGCCTCCGTAGTGGGAATCACCCGCTTCGTCAAGCAGGCCGCCGCGGGCCTGCTGATGGAAAGGGAACTGGCCTACCTCGGCAAAGCCATCTCCAATCCCGACCGGCCGTTCGTCACCATCCTGGGCGGCGCAAAAGTTTCCGACAAAATCGAAGTGGTCGCGAACCTGATGAAAATCGCCGACGCCATGCTCATCGGGGGCGGCATGGCTTACACATTTCTGAAGGCACAGGGAATTCCCATCGGCAAATCTTTGGTCGAAGACGACAAGCTCAACCTCGCGCGCACTCTCTTGGCCGATGCCAAGCAGCGCAACTTTCGCTTTATCCTTCCCAGCGATCACGTGATCGCCTCCGAATTCAAAGCTGACGCTGCCACCAAAACTGTTCCCGTTACGCAAACACCCGATGGCTGGATGGGACTCGACATCGGCCCACAAACCGTGGCCGCGTTTCGCTCTGAGCTTTCCCGCGCGCGTACAATTGTCTGGAATGGCCCCATGGGAGTTTTTGAGATGCCCGCCTTTGCCCACGGCACTCTGGAAATCGCCCAAGCCGTCGCGGCCGCAACAACGGCGGGCGCCACCAGCATTGTCGGTGGTGGAGATTCCGTCGCGGCCGTGCATCAATCCGGAGTGGCGGACAAGATCAGCCACATTTCCACCGGCGGCGGCGCATCACTCGAGTTCCTGGCCGGAGAAAAACTCCCCGGCGTCGAGGCGCTCACGAATCGCTAGCTTTTGTAGTCCAGGGCGTTCTAAAGCCCTGGGGATTCTTCGACCAACGCACACAAAGTTCGGAGATCACCAATGCGACGCCCCGTAATCGCCGGAAACTGGAAAATGTTTAAAACCGCGGCGGAAACGCGCGCCTTCTTCGCCGCGTTCAAGCCGTTGGTTGCCGCCACCACCCATTGCGACATCGTCGTCGCGCCCCCCTTCACGGCCTTGCACGCCGCGGCCGCATCCGCCGCCGGCTCCAACATCGCCATCTCCGCGCAAAACATGCACCACGAAAAACAGGGCGCGTTCACCGGCGAAGTTTCCGCCCCCATGCTTCTCGAAGCCGGATGCCGCTACGTCATCCTCGGCCACAGCGAGCGCCGCCAACTCTTCGGCGAATCCGACGCCATAATCGCCAAAAAGCTCCACGCCGCGCTCGAAGCGGGCCTCATCCCAATTATTTGTGTCGGCGAGACCCTCGACGAGCGCACCCGCAACGAAACCGAATCCGTCCTCGAACGGCAATTCACCGGCGCCTGCGCCGCGTTGACCCCGGACCTGTTTTCCCGTATTCTGCTTGCGTACGAGCCCGTCTGGGCGATTGGCACCGGGCGCACGGCCACGCCGGAAATGGCGTCCGAGGCGCATCGATTCCTCAGAGGCCAGGCAGCCAGCCGCTTTTCCACCGAGCGCGCTTCCGCATTGCGGATCCTTTACGGCGGAAGCGTCAAGCCTGACAACATCCGCGGACTGATGGCGCAAGTGGATATAGATGGCGGGCTGGTCGGCGGAGCGAGTTTGGAACCAAGCTCGTTCGCGGCCATCGTAAATTTTTAGCGGGAGAGAGAGTAGATGCCAAGTGAAGTCAAATGGGCGATTTCATTCGCGATCGGAGGATTGATCCTCTGGGCCGGATGGAAATTCACTGCCCTCCTCCTGACGGTCCACATCATTGTGTGCTTCGTCCTGGCGATTGTAGTGCTCCTGCAAAGCGGCACCGCGGCTGATTTGGCCGGCGCATTCGGAGGCGCAGGCAGCCAGACTGCCTTCGGCCCTCGCGGCGCCGCGACGTTTCTTTCCCGGGCAACCACTTGGTGCGCCGTGATGTTCATGCTCACCTCGTTGTTGCTGGGGGTGCGTGGGGATATAAACCTGGGTGGCGGCACGGGCCGGTCCATTCTTGAAAAGTACAGCAAGCCCGCGTCTTCAGCCCCGGCGCCCGCGAAGCCTGCGACGCCGCCCGTCACTCCCCCGCCAACAACTCCTGGACCGGGCAGATAACTCTATTCTCTGATTTCATTTCCCTCCGCGTGCTTGCTCACAATTCGCGCTCAAGCTAGAATCATCTCCTCACACTCCCGTGCGGAAGTGGCGGAACTGGCAGACGCACCATCTTGAGGGGGTGGCGCCGTAAGGCGTGAGGGTTCGAATCCCTCCTTCCGCACCACATGTTCACACTCTGGCTGATCTGGCCTCCGCCTTGATGCCCGGCCGAATAATCTCCTCCGCGAACCGCTCCATCTCTTCCAATTGCGGACTCGATTGCAAGAGCAGCAAATCCACTCCCGCCTCTTCAAATTCCGCCACGCGCGCGGCCACTTGCTCGGATGTTCCCACCAATCCCGATTGCAACCCGCGGTTCGACACTGAATAATCTTCCAGCGACACGCGCTTCTCTAGTTGAGTCCCGGCCAGCCACTGTTCGTAGTTCTGGTTGCCCGCGGCGTTCTGCTTCACGTCAATGATTCGCCGCCGCTCCACCTCGGCTTGTTCCGCCGAATCGCGCACAATCGCATATCCCGCCACGCCAAACGACATCGGCGGCAATCCATGCTTTTCCCGCCGCCTCCGCATGTCGGCGATTTTTTCGCCCACGCGCTCGGGCGAGTCGCCATGCATCAAGTAGGCATCGCAGCGCTGTGCGATCAACTCCTTCGCTGCCTCCGATTCGCCGCCCGCATAAATCGTCGGCCGCGGCCGCGACACCGGCTTCGGCTGCAGGATATTGTCATCCACGCGATAGTATTTCCCCGCGAATGAAAACCGATCCTTCTTCCACACGCCGTCCACCACTTCCAGCCACTCCGCCGTGCGCGCGTAGCGGTCGTCGTGCTGCTCGAATTGCACGCCGTATTTCTTGGCCTCTTCCGCCCACCACGACGACACCACATTCAGCGTTACCCGCCCGCCGCTGATGTGATCGATGTTGGCCGCCTGCTTGGCCAGCAACGCCGGCAAATGAAACGTCGGCCGCACGGCCACCATCAGTTCTAACTTGGACGTAACCGCCGCCAGCGCCGCGGCAGTGGACCAGGCATCAAGCGATGGCGCCTCCGGCCCCTTAATGTCATTCAAGTGCAACTCAGCCAGCAGCGTAACGTCGTAGCCCAGCTCTTCACTTCGTTGTGCCAGCCGCTTGATGTACGGCCACGTTGCTTCCATGTTTTCGTCGGCCACATTCCGCAGCCACCCGCCAAACACCGGCATCCAGTATCCGTATCGCATTATCGTGCCTCCCGTTCCAGGAAATCCGCCAGTATCGAGTGCGGGTCCAGCCCCACCACGCGTGGCGCGTCGGCCACAAAATTGGAAAGCGCGTTCACGTCGTAATAGAGCAGCTTTCCATCTCTGTCATCCACGATGTATTCCACGCCTCCCACTTCAATACCCGCCGTTTGCATGATCTTCTCCGCGGCCTCGATCACTTCCTTCGGCGGCATGTACCCCTCCACTCTCAATCCCGTTTTCTCCGCATTCACGGGGCAAGCATTGCGCACCAGTTCTTTTCCGTCGGTCGTTTGGCAGATGTCAGCGGGGCACAGGTTGTAGCCTTCGCCGGAGAGATAGACTCGAATTGCGTAAATGTATTTCCCTCCCACCACTTCCACGCGCGTGATGAATCCTCCCTGCGCCGGAATAAATTCCTGAACCAGTCCGGTGTTGTCGATCCCCAGATTGATTTCGTTTTTGGCCACGGCCCTCTCAAGCTCATCGATGTTCTCGAACTTCGTCACCCCCGCGCCGCTTCCGCCGATGTTCGGCTTCACCGCCACGGGAAATCGCAGTTCGCGCGCCGCCGCGGGAGCCTGCTCCGCCCGGTGGATCACTCGCGCCCGCGGATATCCCAGCCCCAGAGAATCCAGAAGCGAAAGTTGCAGCGCCTTAGACGTTTCATAGGTGAACGCGCGGTGCCCGTTTACCACCCGCGTCCCGTTGTCCTCCAGATGCTTCAGAAAATTCAAGGTGTAGAAAATCGTGTCGCCGTGCCCGCGCAGATACGCCGAAGGGCTCACCCGGTTGAAAACCAGGGAGTACTTGTCCTTGCTGTCCCCCGCGTCGTAGTGGTGCGTCGGCGCGTCCAGCTTCACGTAGTTCGTTCCGCGCTTATCCAGCTCCGTAAACAGCGGTCGGAACCAGTCCGGATGCTCGTGGTAAATCGCAATCGGCTTGCTCTTCGATGCCTTCCCGTTTGAACCCATACTTGTTTTCCTCCTTTACCCCATTGCCTTGAATTAATTGCCGTAAAATAAAAAGGGCCGCTCGGTGAAGAGCGGCCCGGAAACTTCCACTTTTGCTTAAGTCTTAGGCCCTAAGGCCTCCCAGGCTGCTCGTTTTATGTGAGTACCTACACATCGCCATGCGACAACACGCGCAGGAGCAAACGCACGCGAGGGCGGACGTAGCAGTGGAGCATGAGCTTCCGTGGTGGGCCTTCGAAACGTTTCTCATAATTACGATTCTAAGAGTATCGCGCCTCGCCATCGGCGTCAAATCGACCTTAAATTCCATGAGCCGTGCTAGAATCCGCCCACAAACGGCCCCCGACGGACTTTTCGATTGAAAGGAAGTCGCGTTTCTATGACGCACGATGTATTCGTCAGCTATGCCTCAGCGGACAAGGCCGTGGCCGATGCCGTATGCAACACGCTGGAGTCCGCCGGCGTACTTTGCTGGATTGCTCCGCGCGATGTTGTGCCCGGCATGGAATATGGCGAGTCGATCATCGACGCCATCAATGCCTGCCGCATCATGGTTCTTGTTTTTTCCTCGAAAGCGAATTTATCGGCCCACATCTCCAGGGAGATTGAGCGCGCGGTCAGCAAGGGTGTCACCGTCATGCCGCTGCGCATTGAGCAGGTGCTTCCTAGTAAAACGCTGGACTATTTTATAGGCAGCGTTCATTGGCTCGACGCGGTGACTCCGCCGCTTGATGCTCACCTGAAAATGCTGGCCGCGAATGTTAAAACCATTCTATTGAGGGAGCCGCGAGTACCCCCCGTTTACCCCCATGATGTGCATGCTGGTCCGTCCTTGCCTCCGCTCAAGCATCCGACAGATACGCAGATACTTCCGAGCCATACGCGCCCAGCGTGGATTTACGCGGTAATCGGTGGACTGCTTCTCGTCATACTTGTTCTCGGATTTATTGTCTTCAAGTCTCTGTATTTTGCTCCCGCCAGTCCTTCCCGGAGTGTGGCGACGATTCCCGCGCAGCAACCCTCGACGTCGGCCACTGTTCCACCGGCGACGCCGCCAGCAAACCCGTTATCCGCCACGGCACCGGCGACCAAACCTTCCGCAAGCACGCCACCGTCGGCTCCACCTGCTCTAGCTCCGCCCGTCGTCGCGACTCCACCGGCCAAGAAAACTTCCGTCCCGCCCAATCAGCCTCCCAAATTTGAGAAGACCCTCCAATACGTTCCCGGCTCAAGCGTAAAAGTCGAGCAGCTTATTGGCGATGAAGACAAAGAGAAGCACCAGCCAACTCTCAGTCAAACTTTTTCGAGATTCGGAATGGAGGGCGCCGACCTGGGCGCCTCCTTTGAGCACCAAGGAAACGCATATTTCCTTTTCGGCGACATCGTCGGCCGTGGCGGTCGCGCACCAGACACATTGGGGACGACGGATACGCTTAATCCTGATGCCGGAGTCAAAGTAGATCTCTTGATGGACCGCCGCAAGTTTCTTGAGATTTTGCCTCAAGGCATATCCATGGGTGCTTTGGAAGTTCCAGTTGCGGGCCTCAGCCTTGGCGGCCAAATGTATGTGATCCTCAATTCAAACGATTCCAAGGGCGCGGCATTCACCCGGTCACTCATTACGAAATTCACGCCCCCAACGGAATTCACTCCTCTGCGCACGATCTCACAACTCCCTGTGGGAAAATTCATCCGCATGTCCATGCACGTTGCACCGGGGCAAGTTTCCGGGTTGCCTCCGGGCGGGCCATTCGTCCTCATCTGGGGCACGGGACAATATCGCAACAGCAAGGCTTATCTCTCCATCGTTCCAGTGGCGCAATTTGAATCCGGCAAGGGCACGCTCTATTTCGCGGGGTTCGATGCCGCATCCGCGCCGAGGTGGAGTGCGAAGGAGTCGGACGCGCATCCCATTGTTGAGAATGATTCGCTCGGCGACATTTCCGTGACTTGGTGTAAGGACCTTGGCTTGTGGTTGATGACCTACGATCGCCGGACACCCACAATCGGCATCGCGTTTTCTTACTCGCGAACTCCTTGGGGCTTGTGGAGCGAGCCGCAGATCATCTTCAACATGGCCCGCGACGGCGCCGCTGGAAAATTCATTCACATTCCCCAGCGTCAACCGGATGATGGACTCGCGGGCCCTGTTTTCGGGCCGAAAAATCAGGCCAATCCGGGCGCGGTGCACGGTGGTGCCTGGGGGCCGTACGTAGTGGAGCGCTGGACGAAGCTGCAAGGTTCCGAGCTGAGTCTTTACTATACGCTTTCGACTGTGAATCCCTATGTTGTTGTCTTGATGAAGTCTCGCCTGCAGATTCAGTGAGTCGACCTTCCATTACGCTTCCGCCAGTGCTGGCCATTGGATTTTCGGGCCATCGCAACCTACCCGATGAAAACCGGAGCCGGGAAGCCATCCGCAGGATTCTGGCGGAATGGAAGTCCAAGGTTCCGGGCGTTGTTTACGGAGTTTCGTCCACGGCCGCGGGCGGAGACTTGCTCTTCGCAGAAACTTGCATGGAGTTGAATCTGCCGCTCCGGATTTTCCTTCCGTTTCCCCGCGAAAAATTTCGCGCTGATTTTGATGACGCCACCTGGCGGCGCGCGGAAAAAGTGATGGCCGCAGCGCTTTCCGTCGAAGTCACCGGAGCCAGCGAAACTCCCGACGAGCTTTATTACGAATGCGGCATCGAAACCGTCCAACAGAGCCGGCTGCTCATCGCCTTATGGGACGGAGCGCCCAGCCAGGGGCTGGGGGGAACGGCAGACATCGTGGCGTTCGCCCGTGATCAGGGCCGGCCCGTCATCTGGATCCACAGCGCGACGGCTGTCGTGCAACATCTTAATCAGGATTCGCAGCTCCTCCACGATCCGGAAATGGAGTTCTTGACTGCGATGCCGGATCCGCCCACCGAAATCCCCGCGGACACCCCACTTGGTAAAGCCGAGGCCTGGTTCATCAAGGTGGATGAAAATGCCAATCGCGTTGCGCCGCAATTTCGGCGGCTTGCCGCCATCCCGATTTTCTGTACCGCGGCCGCCGCGCTTTTGTCCGGGAGGACATCGCTTCCCGGCAACAGTTCCATCTGGCTGGGTCTGGGAATTGTTCTGGGCATCATGGCCGCGACTCTTCCAACCGTTATGAGGTTATCGCGGCGGCAAGTCGTCTGGACTCGCGTGCGCACCGCGGCGGAAATCTGCCGGTCGTGTTTGGCACTCTGGCGAACCCCGGTAATTTACGACGTCGTCGGGTCGGAAGTTGTGCCCGAACTTGCGGGGATGCTTACCTCGCTCAATTTCCTGAACATGTCCGACCGCGAGGCGCGTCGCGCCTCTCTGGAGGAGTTCAAGCGGCTCTATCGCGCGGACCGCGTGCAAAATCAGATTGAATATTTTTCGCGCCACGCGGATCGAGCGGCGAGAAAAATCCGCCAATATCAAATCGTAACCTGGTCCAGCGTCTTTCTCGCCGGGTATTTCAATTTGTGGATGGTGCTGAACGCCCGCGGCCTCGATTACGGTTTGATGGGTAACTGGAAACCGGTGATTTCCCTGGCGGCTACCACCGGTTTTCAAATCGCGACCGTGGCAGGGGCCCTGCTGATCGTGAACGATTACCAGCGCCGCCGCGACCGCTATCGGGAACTGCATCGCATGTTGATTCAATGGGACAAGCAGTTGCAGCTGTCCCAGACTTGGCCGACTGTGTTGCGGATCACTTCCATGATTGAGAAGGCGCTGCTCGCGGAACTGATCGAGTGGCGATCGTTGATCCGCCACCGTAAAGTGCCGCAGAAATAGATTCAATTCTAAACCAAAAGCTTCACCCCAGAGACCCAGAGGACGCCAAGGCTGCATCGAGAATGCGTCGCCCAAATGTTGACTCTTGCTCGGACTGCGGACTAAGCTTTCATTTCACCACCACCGCATCCACGAACAAGCGAGGTCCCCGTGTCCATCCGACCAATAAGGAAGCTCATCAAATCAAAGCCCACGCTGGAAGGTGCGGGAGTGCATCTACGCCGCGCGTTTGGCTTCGGCAACACCTCCGATTTCGATCCGTTCCTGCTGCTGGACGATTTCCGGAACGACATTCCCGCCGACTATCTCGCGGGATTTCCGTGGCACCCGCATCGCGGCATTGAGACGATTACCTACGTGCTCGCCGGAACTGTGGAACACGGTGACAGCATGGGCAACAAAGGCGCCATCGCCGCGGGCGATGTGCAGTGGATGACCGCGGGCAGCGGCATCATCCATCAGGAAATGCCCAAGGGCGATCCCACCGGCGCCATGCACGGATTTCAGTTGTGGGCCAATCTTCCCGCATCGCTGAAGATGACCACGCCGCGCTACCAGGAAGTGAAGGCGCTCGATATTCCCATGGTCACCGATGACGACTCCACGCAAGTGCGCGTGGTGTGCGGAAAATTCTGGGGCAAGGCGGGCCCGGTGGACGGAATCGCTGCCGATCCGATTTATCTGGATGTGTCCATTGCGCCGGGCAGAAGGAAAGCTCTGCCCGTGGAGACGACTCGCCACGCGTTCGCCTACGTTTTTGCGGGCTCTGGGAAATTCTGCAACGCGAGCGAGCCGCTTGCGGTGCCGACCGAAGCTGTGCAGTGGCTGGACACAGCGCCCCCGGTGTCCGCGGACAACCGGTCGCTGATACTTTTTGACCGGGGTGATGAAGTTGTGGTGCAGGCAGGCGATGACGGCATCCGCTTTCTGCTGGTTTCAGGCAAGCCGCTCGAAGAGCCGGTCGCGTGGTACGGGCCGATTGTGATGAACACCCAGGAGCAGCTCCAGCAGGCGTTCAAGGAACTGGATCGCGGAACATTTCTGAAAACGCAGAATAAGAAATAGGACTTCCTTTACATCAGCGCGCACATTTCGTGGGGGTGTCGCAGCCCCCCTACGAATTGTGAAGCCATCATGCCGGAATCAGGATTTTCGGTTGCACTGTTTCACAGTTCGGGGCCCAAAGTCACAACAAGAGCAGCGCTCACGCGCTGGGCGAGAAAGAAAAGAGACCGCCATTTCTACGGGGCGCCTGTTCTCGTTCAGAATGATTGGTGACACTCGGGATAGAGTGTCGGGATGCAAATACGATGGGGGAAGATTCCCAAAGCGCGCCAGCTGCCGCCACTTTGGGATTCGCCGTCAGACCTTCTATCGCTGGTGGCGCCGCTACGATCCGCACAACCTGTCCACTCTGGAATCTCGTTCGCATCGTCCTCACCAGCTGCGGCGACCGACCTGGTCGGCCGAGCAAGCCGACTGGGTGCTGGCTCTGCGCCGTCAGTATCCGCGCTAGGGCAAGGACAAGTTGCGGCGGTTGCTCGACGGGCAAGGGCAGCCGCTCTCCACTTCGATGATCGGACGCATCCTCGCTGAGGGAAAGCGCCGGGGAGTTCTGGTCGAGCCACCACGGCCCGCCGTGCTCACCCGACAACGCCGCCGGTTGCGGCATCGTCCCTGGGCTACACGGAAGCCGCGATTTTGGCCTCTGCGCAAGCCCGGCGACCTGGTGGCGCTGGACACCAAACAGATCCGTCCCGTCCGGGGCCTGGTGCTCCATCACTTCTCGGCGCGCGATGTGGTCTCCCGCTGGGATGTCCTGCAGGTGCACGCAAAAGCCACCGCGCTCGACGCCACCCAGTTCCTGGACGCTTTGCTGGCGCGCATGCCGTTTCCGGTGGCCGCTTTGCAGGTCGACGGTGGCAGCGAATTCGCCGCCGAGTTTGAGCGCGCCTGCCAAGAAAGGAAGTTACCGCTGTTCGTCTTGCCGCCGCGCTCGCCCAAGCTCAATGGCTGTGTCGAGCGCGCGCACCGCACCCACAACGAGGAGTTTTACGAAGTGACGCCCGAACGTTGGACCCTACCGGAGTTGAACCGCCAACTTCTGGCCTGGGAGAAAACTTACAACACCGTGCGGCCGCATCAGGCACTCGGTTACGCTACACCGCTGGAGTTCCTCCAGCGCTGGAATAAATCCACAAGAAAGGTCCACAAGTGTCACTAATCATGTGGACGAGTACAGCGCCTTGACAACATTCTCAGTTGTCGTCAAACTGATGTCCTGAAGTACGTGGCAGTTTTGCCAGGATGTGGAGCAGTCGGCCAAGGCGCCGACACCACATCCTTATTTTTTTGTCTGCCGGAAAATAGAACGGCCAGCGATAACTTGAGCCCAAAGACAATGGAAGATCGTAAAATATCCAAGCGTCCCGCAGACAAGCCGATAGTCCACACCGGCGGCAGGATTTTTTCCGATGGTTCCATCTTGGAGCTTGTCCGAAGTCTAAACGGCGAAGTGAATCTTCTGAGCTGGAATGGAAAGGTCGCGAAGATAGCGGGACAGTTCGTCAGGCAGGACGCAATTTTTGTCCCAATGCGCGTCGATCCCGCAATCCTACGTTCGCTGCATCTGCCGAGCAATATCGCGGGCTATGGATCCACTCGCAAGCTGTTCACCGAAATTTCCGGCTTGATCTCGCGGGTGACCCGGGCGAGCGACGGTGTAGTGCTGCCGCTGACGTTCCTTGTATTCGCGACCTGGCTGGCCGACTGCCTGCCCGTAGCACCGTTCGTTTGGATCGTCGTGCCGCCCACGACAACAGCGGCGCCACTCGGACAGCTGCTGGGTTTGCTTTGCCGGCGTGCTTT
>Ga0209415_10014916_pt1 | contig 12653 bp, 10 predicted proteins | sample PeaSoiSIISIP2007_FD_187696 | JGI IMG/M metagenome (GOLD analysis project Ga0209415, IMG submission 187696) | Peat soil microbial communities from Weissenstadt, Germany - SII-SIP-2007 (SPAdes) (version 2) | ecosystem: Environmental > Terrestrial > Soil > Wetlands > Peat | place: Germany...
CCGCCGCTACGCCGCTTGTTCCCGCGAAGAGCGGCGAAATTGTTGACCCTGTATACAGGCAAATCCGCGATTTGGTGTACAAGGTTTCGGGCATGTACAAGGCCGACGACAAGTTTTACCTGCTCGCGGCTGGTTGCGGACGGCGAATGAAGCAACTGGACGCGCGGACTCCGCGCGACTATTGGCGCCATCTTACGGCGCAGCCCAACCGCGACGGAGAACTACGGCAACTGCTCAACGAGATCACCATCGGAGAGACTTGCCTGTTTCGCAGCCAGCCCCAGCTTGACGCGCTGCGGAAAGTAATTCTCCCGGAGATCGTGGCGGGAAAAACCGAGCAGATCACCAAACGATTGCGCATCTGGAGTGCGGGCTGCTCCACCGGCGAAGAGTCCTATACGCTCGCGATGAACCTGCTCGAGGAAAGTGATCGCCTACTGAAAGGCTGGACCGTCGAGATTCTCGCCACCGACCTGAACGACCGTTCCGTAGAAGCCGCCAAGGCTGGCGTCTATGGCGACTACGCCCTGCGTTCCACTACGGACTATTTCAAACGCAAATATTTCTCGACCGTCGATGATAAGAAGCTGCAAGTGCGCCCCGAGGTGAAGAAGCTGATCACCTTCAGCCGGCTCAATCTGCAGGACGAATCCAAGATGCTTTTCATGAAGGGCATGGACTTGATCTTCTGCTGCAATGTGCTGATCTATTTCGACGGCGCTTCGAAGTCGAGGGTGATTAACCATTTTTTCAGCAATCTAAATTTTGGCGGCTATTTCTTTCTCGGGACGTCAGAATCGCTGATGAAGTTGAATGACCAGTTTCACCTGATTCATTTTCCCGGAACGATCGGGTATTGGAAACCATCCCTTAGCAGTGGCAAACTATGACCACATCCCACACCGCAGCGATTCGTGAGCGCGTGCAGCACATCGAGACGATCCCCGCCATTCCGGCGGTCTTTCTGCCGCTGCTGAAGATGCTGAGCAGCTCCGCGGAGGAAGTAAGGGTGGACGAAGTGGTACGGCTGGTGTCGTACGACAACACCATTGCCGCGCAATGCCTTCGGGTGGCGGGGTCGCCGCTGTTCGGATTGGCGCAACCACCCAAGTCCATTAAGGGAGCTGTGACAAGCCTGGGGTTGCGCCGTGTAGAAACTATTCTTCTTACCTGTTGCCTGGGGCAGGCCTTCCCAGCGGGGAAGTGGGTACTGGATCCGTCAGTCTTTTGGAGACATTCGTTGGGGTGCGCCATGGTGTGCCGGAAATTCAGCGAGAAGCTGGCCGCTGCGGATGGCGAAAAGGCTTACATGGCGGGGCTGTTGCATGACATAGGGTTCATGGTCAACTGCTTGGCTTTTTCCAGGGAATTTGGCGTGGCGATGGAGCGCGCTTGCCGGGAGGAGATTCCGCTCGATGAGGCGGAATACGCCACCATGGGGTTCACGCACTGCGCGACCGGGCGGGCACTGGCTGAAAAGTGGAAACTGGCCGACGATATCCTCGAAGTCATCACTCACCATCACGCCATCGAGCAAAGCCAGGCGGCGCAGCCGCTGGTGGCGCTGGTGCATCTGAGCGATCTGCTCTGCCGCATGCGAGGGCTGGGTTACGGGTACTATGAACGCCACAAGGTAGACTTGATGGCCGACCCGGCATGGGCCATTCTTCTGAAGGAACACCACGAACTCGAAAGTGTGGACCTGGTGCGGTTCACCTTTGAACTCGATGAAGCGGTGGAGGAGATTCACGCACTGGTGTCAACGGTGTTCGGCACAGCGCCGGTGCAAGTCTGACCAGGCAGCGGCGTGGATCAGTTGGCAGCCTCTGCCCGGGACCGGTCGCAGCGCTGTATCGGCTCCTAGTCTCCCGACGGCAGCAGCATTTCTTCGGGGGCAGGTTCAATTCTGACGGGCGTGTGGGGACAGTCGCCGAGGATGGGCTGGCAGGCGGCGTCGGGACCGTGTCCCGGCCGGAGTAACGGCTTGGTTCCGCCAAACTGCTCAGCCTCGGTCGATCCCGTTAGCGCCATAGTCGAGGTCAGCCCCCCGCTGATGACCTGCTGTACCTGATCGAAGTAGCCGGTCCCTACAAATCGCTGGTGCTTTACCGCTTCATACCCGAACTGAGTTTCGCGGCTGAACTCTTTCTCCTGCAGTCGCGAATAGGCGGTCATGCCTGCGAGTTTGTATCCGCGCGCCAGCTCGAACATGCTCAAGTTCAGGGCATGGAACCCGGCCAGCGTCACGAACTGAAATTTGTATCCCATGCGGGCCAGTTCCGGCTGGAAGCGTGCGATGGTTTCTTCATCGAGCTTCTTGCGCCAATTGAAACTGGGTGAGCAGTTGTAGGCGAGCATCTTCTCCGGATACTTGGCATGAATCGCATCGGCAAACTGCCGTGCTTCTTCGAGATCCGGATGCGAAGTCTCGCACCAGATCAGGTCGGCGTAGGGAGCATAGGCCAGCCCGCGCGCGACGGCCGACTGGATTCCGCCGCGAATGCGAAAAAAGCCCTCCGCAGTGCGTTCTCCCGTGCAAAAAGCCCGGTCGCGCTGATCGATGTCGCTGGTCAGCAAATGGGCGCTGTCGGCATCAGTTCGCGCCATCACGAGCGTCGGCACGCCCATCACATCGGCGGCCAGTCGCGCAGCTACTAGCTTTTGCACCGCTTCGGTGGTCGGAACCAGCACCTTGCCGCCGAGGTGTCCGCACTTCTTCGCCGATGAAAGCTGATCCTCGAAATGCACACAAGCCGCGCCCGCCTCGATCATCCCTTTCATCAGTTCGAATGCATTCAGTGTGCCGCCAAACCCGGCTTCCGCATCCGCCACCAGCGGCGCAAACCAGGTTTGCGCAGGGGCAACTTTTCCTTCGGCATGGTGGACCTGATCAGCCCGTTGCAGCGCGCTGTTGATCCGGCGGCAAAGGTTCGGAACGCTATCCGCCGGATATAGGCTCTGGTCGGGGTACATCTGTCCAGCATTGTTGGCGTCGGCCGCCACCTGCCATCCGCTCACATAGATCGCCTTCAGTCCTGCCTGCACCTGCTGCACCGCCTGGTTGCCTGTTACTGCGCCCAAGGCATTGAGGTAAGACTCGGTCTGCAGCAGTTCCCACAGACGCTCCGCCCCCAGGCGAGCCAGCGTGTGCTCGATGTGAACCGAGCCCCGCAGTCGCAACACATCCTCCGGCGTGTAAGGACGCTCGATTCCTCTCCAGCGCGGGCTGTTCTCCCACTCGTAGTTCAGGCAATCCTGCGCCAGCGCGTACTGTGCAGTCTTCTCATCATCGTTCATCAAAGGTGAGGGGGAATGCTGTTGGGTTGAGTTTCCGTTTTTCCTGGCGGACATCTGATGTTCTCCTGGGCCGATATTTTATGTGTTCAATATAATGAACAATAATTCACTATACTGGCGAAGAATAAGTCAGAGGCAAAGTTCGGTCAAGCCCATCGTTCAATAGGATGAACATCTATTCATTTAATTGGCCGCGTCTGCTAGAATAACGCGAATATGACGGTTTCATCCGATTCGCCCTCTGTGGCCGTGGAGCGCGCTCTGGCCATGCTGGAAGCCGTCGCCCAGGCGACCGACGGCTTAAGCAATGCTGAAATCAGCCGCAAACTCAACATTCCAAAGAGTTCTGCAAGTTATATCCTGCGCACCCTCGAAAATCAGGGCTATCTGACTCGCGATACCGAGTCCGGAAAGTACCGCGTGGGCCTGAAGATCCTCAGCCTGAGCCGAGGAGCGCTCGGAGGATGCGATGTTCGCGGTGTGGCCTTGCCCATCATGCGTCACCTGACGCACCAGACCGGCCTGACTTGTCACCTGGCGGTTCTGGATGGGCCCGAGGCCGTCTACATCGAGAAGGTTGAGCCGGAGGGCTTTATCCGCATGGATACCTGGGTGGGACGCCGCATGCGGGTACACGCCACCAGCGTCGGCAAGGCGATTGTTGCCTATATTCCTCTGGAGCAACTGGAAGAGATTCTGCGCAAGAGCGGAATGGAGAAGCGCACGCCCAAAACCATCACTACCCAGCCGCGTCTGCTGAAGGAACTGGAGAAGGTGCGCGCCCAGGGCTATGCCGTCGACGATGAAGAGAACAACCTCGGCGCGCGCTGCGTCGGCGCCCCGATTTTCGATGAGCGCGGCTCCATTGAAGCCAGCCTGGGGCTGAGCGGCACAACGCAGCAGGTCAGTCCGCAGACCATGCCACGCATTCTCGAAGCGCTCAAGGACGCGGCCCGGCACATCTCCATGGGCATGGGATACCGGGTCCCGCAGCGCCGCGCCAGCGGCGCGTAGCTCGTCGGGGGAATCCGATCCTCAGCTCTACGCAGTTTCCCGGTACTCCGGCGACGTTGCTATCCCGGCGCCGACCGGAGGCCGCGGCAACGGCACCAGAACAATTCCCCGGTGCCGGTCGTGGACTAGTGTCCAAACCAGGGCGCACTGGTCACAAAGCCAATACCGCTCGACGCGTCGTGCCCTTGGCCGCATAGGAGGGGATGCTGGAGCCGCCAGTTCTCCCGATTTGGCCGCGCACTCTGCCTCCACCAGAAAAAGTTTGCCCTGACGTAGCCGGAGAAAGGGTCTTGAACATTGCGAATTCGCGCAGTGGCTGAGCACTATTTCCTCCGCCGGACTGCTCTTTCAGCTCAGACTTGCCACCTTGAAGTTTTTCTCTGAGACTCTTAACAGCAGCCAGATTCCAAAGCACTTGCAGGTGAGATGCCAGACTGTGTGAAAGCTGCTTCGGGTAGATTCTTTGCATTCGACGCCAGTGTCTGACTCTGTGTTTCGTCCTTCGGTGCCGACTCGTCGGCACGCTGACGAGCTTTCGTCATCTTCTTGCTTCGGTTCTCGCTCCTCGCTAACATTCCAGCAATGGCAAAGCAAGTCCTCTTGTGTCCTCCGGCGTATTTTGAGGTCGTCGACCAGAAAAATCCTTACATGTCCGAGATGATTCCGGTTGATCGCGAGAAGGCCCAGCGGCAATGGCAGACTCTGTGTTCCGCCCTCGAGCAAGCGGGATGCCAGGTCGAAACCATCGCTCCAGCCCCTGGACTCGAAGACATGGTCTTCGCCGCCAACCAAGTGTTTGTGGGTTTTCACGAAAAAGCAGGCAAATTCGTCGTGCCGAGCCGAATGGTGCACGGGTCACGGCAGCGCGAGGTGCCTTTCTATGTGGATTGGTTCCGCAAGCGCGGTTTCAAGATCATCGACCTCGATCTCGGCTCCGACTATCTGGAGGGTCATGGCGACCTCCTCTGGCACCCGGACTGGTCCCGCATCTATGCGGGCTACGGCTTTCGCTCGACCCAGACTGGTGTCGAAAAGCTTCGCGATGCCATGACCAAATTGGGAATCCCGGTCGTCCCACTCCGTCTGGTCGACCCCTACTGCTATCACCTCGATACCTGCTTCTGCCCGCTGAACTCGGAAGCCGTACTTGTCTACCCCGGCGCCTACGCTGCCGAATCTCTCGCAACCCTGCGCGGGTTCTGGAAGCGGGTTCATGAACTCACTGCCGACGAAGCCCACAAGTTCATGGGCAACGGCATCGTGGCCAACGGAAGCTACCTCACTCCCTACCTCACGCCGCACCTGGAAAGCATTCTGCGTCAGGAAGGCCTCACGCCCGTCGTCGTCGATACCTCGGAGTTTGAAAAGTCCGGCGGAAGCTTATTCTGCATGAAAGCCTTCTTGCCTTAAGGCCTGCAGAAACCCGCGGAAGCTCAGTGCACTATCGCCCCCATCACCCCGACGACCACTCCCACCACGCTCAGCACAATCCCCAGATGCCAGAAGATTCGCCGCCCGGAAAGCAGCGTGATTGAGGTCACGACCAGGCCAATCTCCAAGAACACTTCCGCCAGGTCAAACAGGTCGGCACGATTTCTCTCCGTCGCGACCTCCTGCTCCAACTTGCGCGCCTCCTCCTGAATCTGCTCTTTGTCGTGTTTGTAACGCTGCCCTTCCTGCCCAGCCTTTTCGCCGAACTTGGCCATCGCACCGGCGTCTTTGGTCGCCACCACTGCAGCCAGATCGCTGAACAACTCGTCTTCGTGTTCGCGAATATTCTTGGCCTGGTAATATGCCCACTGATCGGAGGATTTGGCTTGCAGCACAACCTCCTCAGTGTGCGCCCGGTGCCCCAACAGCGACACGACTGCCACGAAGACTGCCAGCACTGCCATGGTCAGGGACACTGCTGCTAGAGACCGGTCCTCTCTGGCCTTTTCTGCGTGTTCTCGTAGCTCCTGAGCTTCGTCAGCCATATTTGTCCGATCCTAGTTCAGAGTGATGATAAAGATTCAGGTGGAGATATTACGCGATCGCGGAGCTTTCGCCGAAATCAAAACACACTGGAGAAGCGCGTCACCCACCGACATGCTTAGAACACCGGTTCTCCGTTCACCAGCATTTTCTTCAAGCTGAACTCCTGCAATATCCGCTGCTGCCGGATCCGGCCGATGTTGGGATGGACGAACTCCACGCCGATCTTCTCACCCGGACCAAGTTGCTTCGGACGCGGAAAGGTGAACTGAAAAGTATCATCCTTGAAACCGTAGTTCAACAGGCTCAACCTCTCTTTGCCGGCATTCAGAAACACTGACATGCTGAGCGTCCCCAGGCTCTGGCGCCCCCAGTAGGTACGCAGCAAACTCTCATAGTCCTGGACGTTGGACTGATAGGTCACGGAAACTACGACGCGGTCGGGGAAGGTCGCCGCCAGGAATTTGTTTGCGCCGGCGTCGAAGGCCGTTTTCTGCTCCGCGCTCATCGCGTCGTATTTCGAGTTCAACTGAGGAGTGCGCACCTGGGCTTCCCGAATGGGCTGCGCCGAACGAAATTGTAGATTGTAGGAAACCGTGGGATCCGTCTCCATCTCGCCGTGGGAGCCCTTGTTATTCGGTGAGTCGCCACTGGTTATGCTGGTTTGAACCGAGCCCAGCTTGAGCGTCGTCGCCCAGGGCGACTCTTCGAGCATGCGGCGCGTTTCGTCTGCAGACCAATTTTGGTACGGCTTCTTGGCCCAAAAATCTGCGCCCAACGCAGCCGGCACGGCCAAGCAAACCGCTAAGAGGGGAATAATCTGGCGATAGAGTCCCCGTTTTACCGTAAGCATAGGGAGTCTCCTTTTCGACCTGAAAAACGGCGCCCAGTATAAATCTATGGCCGACAAATGTAGAGTTGAAAGCCCAGGTGCGCAAAGGGTTCGATCAAGGTCTACCGCATGGTCTCTTCGATCTCCGAAATCCAATCCGGACGCTTCAACACTTCCCGCGGCTTGGGGCCATCCGCCGCGCCCACAATGCCGTCCTGCTCCATCAAATCGATCAGATGCGCCGCGCGCCCGTAGCCGATGCGCAGCCGCCGTTGCAGCAGGGAAGTGGACGCTTTCCCAAACTCCACCACCAGCTTCACGGCATCCGCGTATAGGGGATCGTCATCGGCAACACCATCTGATCCCTCAACCCCGTCGTTGCTGCTGGTGCCGGCCTCGCGTTCGTCTTTCGGAGGCTCGAGGAATTGCTGCTGGTACTCTGCCGAGCCTTGCTGCTTCCAGAACTCGACCACCGCCGCGATTTCTTTCTCCGTGACCAGCGGCGCATGCAGCCGGTGCACCCGTGCTGATCCCGAGGGCAGATACAGCATGTCGCCCTTGCCCAGCAACGCCTCCGCTCCGTTGGCGTCGAGAATGGTTCGCGAATCCACCTTGGTCGCGACACGGAACGAAATTCGCGCCGGGAAGTTCGCCTTGATCAACCCCGTAATCACGTCGACTGACGGACGTTGCGTCGCCAGCACCAGGTGAATGCCGACTGCGCGCGCCATCTGCGCCAGACGCGTGATCGATTCTTCCACGTTGCTCGAATCGAGCATCATCAGGTCGGCCAACTCGTCGATGATGATCACGATGTAGGGAATTGGCTTGTCGTCGGAATCTTCTTCAAACAGGCTGGGCGTGCCGCCGCTGTCAAACAGCCGGTTGTATTGGTCGATGTTGCGCACGCCCTTGGCAGCCAGCAGTTTCAGCCGCCGCTCCATCTCGCGCACAGCGTTGCGCAGCGCGTTTGCCGCAAGCTTTGGTTCAGTAATGATCGGCGTATACAGGTGCGGGACGCCCTCGTAGTTGCCCAGTTCCAGACGCTTCGGATCCACCAGAATCAAGCGCACTTGGTCGGGCGTCGCCTTGTACAAGATTGACATGATGAAGGCATTGATGGCCACGCTCTTGCCCGAACCCGTCGACCCGGCAATCAGCAAGTGCGGCATGCCATTCAGGTCGGCAGTGACGATGCGCCCGTTGATATCCTTGCCCAGGGCCATCGTCAGCTTCGACTTCGAACCCATGAATTCCTGCGACTCGATGTTCTCCCGCAGCCATATGATCTCGCGCTCGCGGTTCGGCACCTGAATGCCCACGGTCGATTTCCCAGCCATGCGCTCGATCAGGATGCTCTCGGCTTTCAAGGCTAAACAGAGATCGTCGGTGAGATTGGTGATGCGGCTGTATTTGATTCCGGCATCAGGCTTGAACTCAAACGTGGTGACCACGGGACCAGGGTTGATTTGGGTAATCTGCCCGTGAACGTCGAACTCGGCGTACTTCTCCGTGAGCACCTGAGCCAGCAGTTTCAGTTCGTCCGCGTCGACGGTGTGCTGTTCGTCAGGACGCTGCAGAAGGCTGCTCGACGGCAGTTTGTAGCCGCCCGCGATCCGCGGCATCGTCGTCTTGGCTTTGTGATCGCTGTCCGCACGCTGTGTTACTTCCGGATCAAGCGTTGCTTCGGCGAGAGACTCCGCCAGAATCCCACCCGTTGCCGCCGGAGAACCTTCTGCTGCCTCAGGCTCCATCATGCGCTCGATGCCCGTGCGGCGAGCGTCGGCAGAAGCTCGCGAGGGTTCGATCGATTCGGCCATCTGCCGCGACGGAATCAACTGCGTCTTGACCATCGGCTTCGAAATCCGGCGCTTGTCCAGTTCCTTCTGTTGACGACGCTTGGCTCGTTCCGCCTGCCAATCCTGGTAGCGGTTCCACAGAGCGGTCACAAAGGCGAACCGTGTTGGAGCCCACAGTCGGACCGACGAAAACGAGAACGCCGTCGAAAGATAGAGCGCGACCGCCAGCACGCTGGCGCAAACAATGTAGGCCCCCGCCAGGTTCAAGTAGTGGATCAAGACATCGCCCACCACCCGTCCCAAAAGGCCTTCGACCGGCACCACGTGCAGCCAGCGCAAATGACCTGGCAGAAGCGCCAGCAGGGCAGGGATGAACACTGCCAGCCAGATTCCGCCCAGTGTCTTCGCCAGCGGAGATTGAATCTTCCGCGAAGCGAACCAGCGAAGTCCAAGCATCGCGGGAAAGACCGGCAGCAGAAATGCTCCGATCCCGAAGAATTGCAGTGTAAGGTCTGAGATGAGCGCTCCCACCACGCCAATCCAGTTGCGGGCAACGTGGGTTCCGGTCAGCACCGAGGCGCTATTCAGCGAAGGATCGAGCGGGGAATAGGACGCCAGCGCGAGGAAAAGGAGGAGCGCGGAGACACACAGCAGGAAGCCGATCAGCTCATTCAGCCGCCGGCTGCCCGTGGGCACAAAGATGCTTGCCAGAAAACGCATGTGGGCCGTTCTTCACACGGGCGCGAAATTATCCCGTGCCGTAAATCGGCCAGAGCCTCATTATTATGCCAAGAAGCGTCTGCCGCGGCAATGCTGGAATTCGCCGGGAGTGTACAGTTGGCTTCCTTTGGAGAGCGCACTCGGGGGAGTAGAATTTTATGACGGGCCGAACAAGTCGGCCCAATTCATAGCCTTAAGGAGGTTGGGACTTATGCTTCCAGATTTGGAAGTCAAGTTAGAAGCCCTTGGCAGACAGGTGTCGATTCTCGACTTCAGCACCGAGCAGGAACAACGCCTGCGCGAGCTGGTGGCCGAGGCGGACACCATCTGTCTTCAACAAAAACTCAAGTTAGCGAGTTAGGATATTTGCACGGCCCGGCTCCAGTCGGGCCGTGCAATACCTGGCCTATGCGAATCACTCTCTCACTCTGCCTGTTTCTGCTGTTGCCTCTCGCAGCGGTCTTTGCCCAAGACCAACAATGGAATTGCCAAACTCCCGAGTGTGTAGGACACAAGGCAGGATATGACTGGGCAGTGAGTCGGCCAATCACCGAGGAGGACTGCAACGCTGCTGGCGAACATTACAACTCGCCATCATTTGCCGAGGGGTGCAAGACCGCTGTCGTTGCCAAACAGCGATTCGAGGACGCACGTAGGAAGCTGACTCCGCTACTTCAGGCCTACGCCCTTGGGCAGCAACTGGCCAAAGAGGGCCGCTCGCTGCCGACTGATTGCCAATCAGCTTACGACTCGATGACCAGCCCGGATGCTTCGGTGAAGGTGGACACCCTTTTAGCAATGGAATTTCGGGATGTGTGCCTTGAGGTCGCAAAGAAGCAGGCGAAGCGAGTCATCAAGGAAAACGAGAAACGCGCCAAAGATGCCGCGAAACAAGCGAGAAAACAAGCAAAGTTAGACACCCACTGACGCCTGCGAGGATCGTGAGCCGGGCGTAGCGGGACGGGTTGAGACAGGGCTACAATTTACTGATTATGGCAAAACTCGGTGTTGGACCAATACTGCCTTTTCCTAAGAACCCTTCCATCCGGATCGAGCCAGCCCTCGACTGCAACGGGGAGGAGTGTGATCGTGTATGGCTCGACAGCGAAGATCAGCCGATGGACCTTCCTGCCCATCATTATCTGATCGAGTTTGAGCAGGGCGCAGTTACCGCTTGCTATGCGATTGGCGGCGACCTCCCGCCCGCAAACCCGTTCGAACCATCACACTCGCGCTGATCTGGAGTCTGGTCCGACACTCATTGAGTCTTTGCTACGCGGTTACATACGCGAGAAGCACCGGGCGCATGCCCATGCCGAGGATCTCGAACGGATCAATGGCGCGGCTCCCGACAGAAAATCCATAAGCACAAGAAATATTCACAGCCCATCCCTGTGACATCCAACCTTGCGTCTCACCAAAAACTCATTCGATAATTGCCCAAGCAAAGGCAGTAAATTCGGCAAAAGCAAAAAGGAGGCTCCGGGCCAAAACCCGGTGCGCAACTCCTTCGTTTTCTAGATTTTGACCTCTAAGTTCTTTGTTATGCGGATTTTGCGAAGAAAAACGCCGCAACATGATGATTCTACTGATCGAGGGGGGAGGGGGGGTACCCTGTACTAAGAAAGTAAACGGTTATCACCCTATAAACTCAATCCACGACTCGAGCGACGAGCCGTAGCACAGTTCTTTGACAATTAAAGGGCTGCATCAAGGTCCGGCGCGGAACCTACCCCGCCAATCTCGCCCGCGAACACCAACACCTGCGCACTCATCGCGTCCTCTACTGGAGATGCCACACGTACGCCAGGGCGATTACGACGATTCCAACCACGATGCGGTAGACGATAAACACACGCAGACTATTGGACTGCAGGTAGCGAATGAGCCAGGCGATGGTGACGTAACCAACGATCGCGGAAACGACGATGCCGACCAGGAACGGCGCGTGCATCCCGGCGGGTAAGCCCTCCTTGTGAAGTTCGTGCGCTTTCAGCAGCGCAGCGCCGGCGATGATGGGAGTAGAGAGCAGGAAGCTGAAGCGAACTGCGGCTTCCCGGGTCATGTTGCGGAACAAACCTGCAGTGATGGTCGATCCGGACCGTGAAACGCCGGGGACCAGAGCAAACGCCTGGGCCACTCCCACGACCAGCGAGTCGATGAGAGAGATGCGGGTCAGGGTTTTCTCCCGGTTGCCGACTTTTTCTCCCAGCCACATGAGAAGCGCAACCAGGATCAGTGCCGCCGCAATCAGGACGAGGTGTTCGCGGAAGTAATCTTCTGCGGAATGCTCGAGCAGCTTGCCCGCAATGGCTCCCGGAATCGTCGCCAAGGCCAGAAACCACAGGAGCATGCGTTCATCCTTCCGTTCCTGCAGCGTCAGGTTCTCGTCCGAGCCGCCGGCTTCGGAGAAGCGAACGATTTTCCCTCCCAGCGCGGCGCGGATAATCTGAAACCAGGTGCGGCGAAAGTAGAAGAGCACGGAGAGCAAGGTGCCGAAGTGCAGCGCGACGTCGAAGGTGAGCTCATGAGCTGGGGAAAGCTCGTTCCAGCCCATCAGCCGCCGCACAATAATGAGGTGTCCGGAGCTTGAGACGGGAATGAATTCAGCCAGTCCCTGAATGATGGCAAGTACCACAGCTTGATAAATAGGCAAATTTAGTCCGCCGCGTTTCCGTAAGTTGGAATGCCTTGCTGAATGTAGAAGATGAGCCGCTGAGTGCGCAAGGCCCATTCGCTTTGCCCGTATTGGCTGACGACCCTCTGTGCCAGCGCAAGGGCGCGGTCTTTGGATTCAGCGGCCTTCTTCTGGTTGGGCTCAGTTTTGTAAATCTCGATCAGGGCCGAGCGGCGCCAGGCCGCGTCGTACAAGGCCTCCGGAGCGGCCGGAGACTGCGGATGCTCCTTGGCATAGCTTTCATAGAGGTCGGCCTCTTTGTCAGGACACTTCGACAGGCCCTCCCACTCGCCGCAAAGCTTGTTCTCGATCAGACGAAAGGCGGCCAGGTCAGCCCACT
>Ga0209415_10014918_pt1 | contig 12652 bp, 11 predicted proteins | sample PeaSoiSIISIP2007_FD_187696 | JGI IMG/M metagenome (GOLD analysis project Ga0209415, IMG submission 187696) | Peat soil microbial communities from Weissenstadt, Germany - SII-SIP-2007 (SPAdes) (version 2) | ecosystem: Environmental > Terrestrial > Soil > Wetlands > Peat | place: Germany...
TGCCGACCCGCCCGCTGCCGACCCGCCCGCGGCCGACCCGCCCGCGGCCGACCCGCCCGCGGCCGACCCCGCCGTCGCCGGGGCCGACCCGAAGCCCAGCCACGCGGCGATGGTCGCCGTGTCCTGCGCAGGGACCGGGACGAGCACGTCGCCGAGCGACCCGTCGGTGGTGGGGCGGGTCGGCAACGTGAACGACGGCATGGCCGAGGCTCTCATGGACCGCAGATGGAGGCCGAGGCGCAGCATCCCGATCGTGGTGTAGGTCGAGTCGACACGGACGTCGTGCACGGCCTTGCTGAGCACGGCGTTGGCGGTGAACGGGTTGTGGAGCGACGCGTGGGTCGCCTTCGCGGCGAGGGCGCGCATGAACGAGTGCTGGCGCTGGATGCGACCCAGATCGCCCGTCCCCTCGGCGTGCCACACGCCGCCCTGCTCGTACTGGTAGAAGCGCGACCTGACGAGCGCGAGGGCCTGGGCACCGTCGAGCACGTGGCGACCGGCCGTCGGGATGTTGAGGCCGGACTCGTTCCCCGTGCCCGTGGGCGACCCGTCGCGCACCGGATAGGGGAAGCTCATGCACACCCCTCCGACGGCGTCGGTGATGCCCTGCAGACCGGTGAAGGTCTCCTGCGCGTAGTGGTTGACCACGATGCCGAAGTCCTGCTGGATGGTCGCGACCAGCTCGGCCGGGCTGGTGGCGAACGCCGCGTTGATGCGGTTCGACGACGACGTGCCTGCGAGACGGACGAGCAGATCCCGCGGGATCGACAGCATCGCGGCCCGCCCCGTCGCCGGGACGAGGTGGATCAGCACGATGACGTCGCTGCGCTGGCCGCTGACGTCGGTGGCGCTCCCGAAATGGGAGGCCTGAGCGGCGGACTCCCCGGCGCGGCTGTCGGAGCCGGCGAGCAGGATCGTCTGCGGCGAGCCCGAGCCCACCGGGTGGATCCCTGGCACCGAGATGCGACCGATCGCCTGGAGGCGCAAGGCGACGTACGCGGTGCCGATCAGGGCGACGAGCACGACGGCGGCGACGAGCAGCGCCACCGCCCGCACCGCCCGCGGCCAGCGGCGGACCGGACGCACGGGGGGCGGGGGCGGCGGGGGGCCGCCGGGACCGGGCGCCGGCACCACCGGCAGCTCCCAGGTCGGGTGCTCGGGGACGTAGGGGCCGACGGGGTCCGGAGCCATCGACCCAGGTGTACCCGCCCCGAGGGGACGGATCGCCGCGGGCCCGGCGGAGCGCGGGTCAGACGAGGGTGCTGCGGTAGCGGCTCAGCACGCGCGGCGTCCCGTCCACCACATGGACCACGTCCCGCAGCAGCACGCCTCCCGTGCCCTCCCGCCCGGCCCACGCCTGCACCGACAGCACCATGCCGCCGACCAGCTCGGCGTCGGCGCCGCCACCGCTGCCGATGAGGGGCGGTTCGGCGCCCAGGCCGAGGCCGTAGATGAGCACGTCGGCGCCCTCGGTGCGCAGATCCGCGCCACGCGCCCCGACCCGACAGCGGTCGATCACCGAGTCGAGCGCGTCGCGACAGCGCGCCGCGAGGTCCGACGCGGCGGGCGACACGCCCTCGACCCCGATCGTGCGGCCGACACCGCCCTCGTACCCGGCGTAGAGCGCGCCCGGGTTGAGCGCCACGAGCTGGCCCGGGCCGAGGCGACGTTCGGACGGCAGCCGCCGCAGCACGACCGGACCCGATCGGGGGGTCGCGCACACGATCCCCTCGGTCGGAGGCGTCGTGCATCCCTGCTGCGCGATGGAGGCGAGATAGGCGCGCAGCAGATCACGCTCGGACGCGCCCGGCTCCGCCGCGTCCTCCATCGCGGTGAGCGCGGTCTCGGCGATCGCGATCGCCCGCTCGATGAGCGCGACCTCGTCGGCCGACTTGGACCGGCGGGCGTCGGTCATCGCCGCGGTGGCGTCGACCAGCTCCGCCTCCGGTGCGAAGCCGGCGAGGAAGTGCTCGAAGCCCGGCCCGAACGAGTCGGTGCCGACCCGACGGGTGGTGCGCACACCCGGGATGGCGGCGATCTCGGTGAGCAGGTTGACCGGGTTCCACTTCAGCCCGAACAGGTTGGCGTGGGGGATCTCGGGCGGGATGCCCTCGTCCCACACAGACAGCAGGTGCACCTGGCCGGTGGCGGCGAGGACCAGACACCCCGGGCCGAAGGGGCGGGCCCCGGCCGTCCACAGCTGCCGGGCGCCCGACGCGAAGGTGATGTTGGCCGGCCGGCCGAGCACGAGCGCGTCGAGCCCGTGTGCCTCCATCGCCGCGAACATCCGGCCGCGACGGTCGGCGCGCAGGGCCACCATGTCGACGCGGCCCGACTCCTGTTGGGCGAGCAGGCCGGTCATGCCGCGTCCCCCCGCGTGAACGGGTCGTAGGGGAAGTCGCTGAGCGACGCCCAGCCGTCGTCGGTCACGGTGTAGATGTCCTCGGCGCGGTACCCGCCGTACCCGTCCTCCCAGATGACCGGCTCGAGGACGAGGATCATGCCGGGCGCGAGCACCTGCTGCTCGTCGAACGCCTCGCCCAGATCGGTGCCGATGAGGGGCATCTCGGCGCTGTCGGTGCCGACGCCGTGCGACAGGTAGAAGTGCTCGATCCACGGCTTCTTGCCGCCGTTGGTCGCGATCGCGGCGCGGTCGAGGTCGAGCGCAGTGGCCCCGGGCTTGCACACCGCGAGCACGCTGTCGGTCACCTCCTGCCAGCGCCGGTACTGCGAGAGCTGGCGCGGGGTCGGGTCGGCGCCGACGAGCCAGGTGCGGCCGAAGTCGGACGCGTACCCCTCGTAGTGGATGCCCGTGTCGCACCAGATCACGTCGCCGTGGCGCAGCACCTCACCGGTGCTGCCCGTGGGGAACGCGACATCGCCGTGCGTCGTCCACGGCCCGGCCGCGATGCACTGCGGCATCGGCTGCCAGATCGGGTCGATGCCGTTGGAGACGTCGCCGAGCTCGTACAGCCGGTCGAGGAACACCGAGCTCAGCTCGGTCTGGCGGACGCCGGGCCGCAGCAGCGGCATCACGTCGCACATCGCCAGCTCGTTGCAGCGCTGCGCGACGCGGATGCACGCCAGCTCGTCGGCCGTCTTGCGCAGCTTGACCGGCGCCATGACCGACGCGGCCGGCACGAGATCGCGACCGGCGAGCGCGGCTCGCAGCGGATGGGGCAGCTCGTCGATCGCGACCCGACCTTTCGGGACGAGCTCGGCGAGGGCGGCCGCCAGCGCGGCGGCGCCGTCGGCGAGGTCGGGGAACGCCGGCGGGTGCAGGTGGTCGGCGGGCAGCCCGGGCGGCGCCCCCTCCGGGTAGGGCGTGAACAGGTGGGGCGCGGCGTCACCGGCGACCACCACCGCGACCGGCCGGAACAGCCCGGCCCGGCCGCTGTCGGCGCCCGGGCTGTGGGCGCCGGTCGCGTAGGACACGGCGCTCGGCCAGAGCAGCACGAGGCCGGCCAGCTCCTGGGCGGCGAGCTGCTCCTGGAGCCGGTCCATGCGGTCGCGGTGCATCCGCGGCAGGTCCGGTGCCTCCGGGATCGGCCGACCGTCCACCGTGACGACGCCCTCACCAGCCATCGCGCTTCCTCCTCCCCCGGACCCGCCGGGTCCGGACTCAGAGTAGGTCGGCGGCGAGGGAGGCGAGGGGGCTGCGCTCGCCCTGGGTCAGGCGGATGTGGCCGAACAGCGCGCCGCCCCGGCCGCCGCCGAGGGCGGCGGTGACCACGGCCATGGCGTTGTTGTGGGCCGACAGGAACGGGGCGTCGATCTGGCTGGTGTCGCCGGTGAACACGACCTTGGTCCCCTCGGCCGCCCGGGTCAGGAGCGTCTTGGCCAGGCTGGGCTCGAGGTTCTGGGACTCGTCGAGCAGGACGAAGCTGGCGTGCAGGGAGCGCCCGCGGAGATAGGTCACCGACTCCATCGTGAGCCGTCCCTCGCCCATCACCTGGGCGAGGACCTCGTCGGCCGCGTCCTTGCGGCGCCCGTCGCTCAGCGCCACGACGGCGTCGTGGATCGCGCCCATCCACGGGTCGAGCTTGTCCTCCATCGTCCCCGGCAGGTAGCCGAGGTCCTGGCGGCCGACGGCGACGATCGGGCGGTAGATGGCGAGCCGCTCGTAGCGCCGGGTGCCGGGGTGGTTCCACACCTGCTCGAGACCGGCGGCGATGGCCAGCAGCGTCTTGCCCGTCCCCGCCGGCCCGTCGAGGGCGACGACGGCGACGTCGGGGTCGAGGAGCAGGTCGAGGGCGAGGCGCTGCTCGATGTTGCGCGGCTTCAGGTCGAACGCCTCGAGGTTGTGCCGGAGCAGGCACAGGGCGTCGCCCTTGCGCCTGGTCAGCGCCGACTGCTGCCCGGCCCGCAGCACGGCGAACTCGTTGTCGCCGAGCTCGGCCGCCCCCTCCACGTCGTCGACGGCGACGGTCCGCTCGGCGAACAGCCGGTCGATGAGCGCGCCCTCGGCGCCTTCGATCATCACCCACCCGGGCGAGTCGGCGTCGCGCCGGTAGGCGGCGGACGGGACGTACTCCTTGGCCGCCAGGCCGAGGTGGGCGGCCTTGATGCGCAGGGCGGCGTCGTTGGAGACCAGCTCCACCGGCCGGCCCTCGGCCTGCAGGCCGAGCGCGGTGCCGATGATGCGGTTGTCGGGCTTGGTCGGGTCGAGGTAGTGCTCGTCGAGCAGGGTGTGGTTGATGCCGTTGAGCAGCACGGCGACGCTGCCGCCCTGCGGCAGCGACACGGGGTCCACGAGCGAGCCCCCGCCCTCGACGCGCAGGTTCTCGATCCGCCGCAGCGCCTCCCGCGCCGTCTGGCCGACCCCGTCGGGGCGCGTCTTCAGACCGTCGAGCTCCTCGACGACCGTTAACGGGATCTTGATCGCGCACGTCGCGAAGGCAACCAGGGCGCCGGGATCGGCGACGAGCACGGAGGTGTCCAGGACGACGGTGGCCGTCCCGGTCGCCGCGTTCGCGGGGCTGACTGCGGGCGCGACAGATCGCACGAAATGGCTCCTCGGGATGGGAGGTCCGCCGCCTTGGACCGTGGTTGGAGGGGATCGGTAGCCGCCCCGCTACCTTGCCCCGCCGGCCGCGGGTGGTGGTGGACCCAATCCCACCCGGGCCGGTGGTGGACCCGATCCGGCCCGGGCTGAGGTGGACCCAATCCCGCCCGGGGTGGCGCCCGTACCATCTCCTGTGATGCACGCCGCCGACGACGACGCCCTGCTGGGGGCCATGGCTGGGGGCGACCAGGACGCGGCCACCCGGTTCGTCCGCCGCCACCAGCGTCAGGTCTACGGCCTGGCGCTGTCGATCGTCGGGAACGCGGCGACCGCCGAGGACGTCGCCCAGGAGGCGTTCACCCGGGCGTGGCGCCACGCCGGCTCCTACGACGCCAGGCGGGCGTCGGCGACGACGTGGCTGCTCACCATCACCCGCAACCTGGCGATCGACGCCCTGCGGGTGCGCCGCAGCGACCCGGCCGACCCCGTGGCGATCGCCGCCCTCATGGGCGCGTCGCAGCTGCCCGGCCCCTCCGAGCTGGCCGACGCCAGCAGCGACCGCCGTCGGCTGGTCGAGGCGCTCGGCCGGCTCCCCGAAGCGCAGCGCCGGGCGGTCGTGCTCGCCGCCATCGGCGGGAAGACCAGCCAGGAGATCAGTCGGGCCGAGGGGATCCCGCTCGGCACGGCCAAGACGCGCATCCGCGCCGCCCTCCACCGCCTCCGGGCCGAGCTGGCCGAGCCGGCCTCCGCGCCCGTGATCGACCTCGGGTTCGAAGCATGACCGCGCCCCTCACGTGCACCGACGCTCGGGACCTGCTCCCCGACCTGGCGCTCGGCATGTTGTCGGGCGACGACCGGGCCGAGCTCATCGACCATCTCGGCACCTGCCCGGCGTGCGCAGCAGAAGCGGGGGAGCTCTCCGGAGTCGTCGACGACATCCTCCTCGTCGCCCCTGAGGTCGACCCGCCCGCCGGCTTCGAGTCGGCCGTGCTGGCGCGCATCGAGCGCGAACGGCACGCCGAGCGCGCCCAGCGCGTCGTGCCCGGCCGGCCGGCGTGGCGCCGGCCGCGGGTGTTCCTCGGCGCCATGGCGGCTGCAGTCGTGCTCGTCGCCGGGACCGGCGCCGCGGTGGTCGCCGCCCGCGGGTCGGAGCACGGGCTCGACGAGCAGTACGTGCAGACCATCCGCACCCTGGGCGGCAAGGAGCTGCGGGCGGCCCCGCTCTCCGACCACGGCGAGACGTGGGGCGCGGCGTTCGTCTACGAGGGCCGCACCTCCTGGGTGTTCGTGTCGATGAGCTGGGACGCCCCCGACGGCGACTACCGAGTCATGCTCGACCGCTCCGACGGGCCGAGCGCGATGGTCGGTCGCGTGCACCTCGTCCGCGGCGCCGGCAGCACCGGCATGACCGTCGGCAACACGCACACGGTCACCGCGGTGCGCGTCATCGACTCCGAAGGCCGCACCGTCTGCACGGCCGCGCTCCCCGACGCGACCTGAGCCGCGCCCGGCGACCTGAACCGCGCCCGCGGGTGCGCTCAGGCGATGGGCAGGACGGTGTCCGGCAGCGGATGACGGTACAGGGCGGCGGCGTTGAGGCAGCACATGCGGCGCAGCTCGTCGGCCGGGATGTGGCCCCAGTACTTCTCGATGACCGCCTGCGTGTCGGGCCACGTGCCGTCGCCGTGCGGGTAGTCGGTCTCGATCATGATGTGGTCGACGCCAATGGTGTGGCGGGTCTCGATCGTCGAGGGATCGTCGATCGTGCAGAACCAGAAGTTGCGCTTGAGCACGTCGGCGGGTCGGATGTCCCACCCCTGGCCGTACCCCGAGCGGTCGATGATGTTGTCGAGCCGGTCGATGAGCATCGCGACCCAGCCGATGCCGCCCTCGGACATCGCGATCTTGAGGTTCGGGTAACGCACCGCCCATCCCGACCACACCCACTCGACACACGCGATGAGCGAGAGCTGGCCGAACAGGCTGGCCCCGACGGCCAGGGTCGGAGCACCCTCGGGGTACTCGTTGATGCCCGAGGACCCGACGTGGAGGCTGATGACCGTGTCGGTCTCCGCGCAGGCGCGGATGATCGGCTCCCAGTAGTCGAGGAAGAGCGACGGCAGGCCGAGGCGGTGCGGCCGCTCCGGCAGCGTCACCGACCGGAACCCCCGCTCGGCGTTGCGGCGGATCTCGCGGGCGCCCTCCTCGGGATCGGTGAGGAAGGTGATGCCGAGGGGGATGATCCGCTGGGGGTACGGCGAGTACCACTCCTCGAACAACCAGTCGTTCCACGACCGGGTGACGGCCTTGCCGAGCTCGGGATCGGAGCACTGGCTGAACACCCGCCCGCAGAACCCGGTGATCATCGAGGGAAAGTTCAACGACGCCCACACGCCGTTGATGTCCATGTCGCGGATGCGGGCGTGGATGTCGTAGCAGCCCGGTCGCATGTGCTCGAAGCGGAACGGCTCGAGCTTGACCGACTCGCGCCGGCGACCGGCGACGGCGTTCATCCCGACCTGGGTGTAGAGCCCGCCGTCGAACGACCACACCTCCTTGCCGGCCTCCTCGACGATGCGAGGGGCCCGGTCCTGCAGCCGGGCCGGGAGCCGGCCCTCGAACATGTCGGCCGGCTCGACCAGGTGGTCGTCGACAGAGATCACGGTGTAACGGACCTCCCGGGGCTCGGGCTCCGGGAGGAACAGGTCGTCGAGCGTGGTGGTCACCCATCCATCGTGGCACCTATCCTCCAGCCCGTGCTGCTGCGGAGGCGTTCCGATCCCGACACCCTGCGCGTCGGCGACCGCGTCGTCGCCGTGCAAGCCGTGGGCGCCATCCCGGAGGGCACGCGGGGCCGGATCAAGCTCGTCGACGGCTTCGGCTGGACGCGGTACTGGGTGGCGTGGGAGACCGGCGAGTGGACCGGCTCGGTCGACGGGCAGGCGGTGGTCGCGGTCGACCGTCTCGAGCACTACCGCGCCGAGCGCGCCGCGGCCGAGGAACGGGCCCTCGTCGCGGCTGTCCCCGGTGACGCCCCGGCCGCTGCCGCCGACGGCGGAGGAGGCGACGGTGGTGGCGGGCGGGTGCCCGAGCACCTGCTCGAGCGTGCCCGCCAGGCGCGGGAGCGCAAGGCGGCGCAGGCGGCCGGCTGAGCGGCCGCGCCGTGACGACCCTGTCCGAAGCCGAGAGCAAGGCACTGCTCCGCCGCTACGGCGTTCCCGTCGCGCGCGAGGAGGTCGTCGCCACGCCCGACGCGGCGGCCGAGGCCGCGGCACGGATCGGGTTCCCCGTCGTGGCCAAGTTGTGCGGCCCGGCGATCGCCCACAAGACCGAACGGGGCCTGGTCAGGCTCGGACTGCGCGACGGCGCGGCGGTGCGGGACGCGGCTGCCGACCTGCTGGCGCGCGCCGTGCCGGACGACGGTGAGGTCGGTGTGCTCGTCGCGGCCATGGTGTCGGGCATCCGCGAGCTCATCGCGGGTGTGGTGCGCGACCCCCAGTTCGGACCGTGCGTGATGCTCGGTGTCGGTGGGGTGCTGGCCGAGGCCGTCGCCGACGTCGCGTTCCGCATGGCGCCGCTCACCACGGTCGACGCCCACGAGCTGATCGACGACCTGCGGTCGCAGGCCCTGCTCGGGCCGCTGCGGGGTGAGCCGCCCGTCGACCGGGAGCGCCTGGCCTCGATCCTCACCGCCCTCGGCGCGGCGGTGGCCGACGACCCGTCGATCCTCTCGATCGACCTGAACCCGCTCATCGTCGCCGGCGGCGAGCCGATCGCGGTCGACGCACTGGTCGAACGGTGAGGGCGCTGTTCGAACCCGACGGGATCATCGTGGCCGGCGCGTCGTCACACCCCGGGAAGTTCGGGTTCACCGCCCTCCACAACATCCTCGCCGGCGGATACGAGGGACGGGTGCTCGCCGTCAACCGCGAGGGCGGCGACATCCTCGGCGTCGCCTGCCTCACCGACATCGCCGACGTCCCCGCCGGTGCCGCCGAGCTCGTGATGGTGTGCACGCCGGCCGCGGCCAACGAGGACCTGCTGCGGCGGTGTGCGGCCAAGGGTGTCCGTGCCGCCTTCGTCGCGTCCGCCGGCTACCGCGAGGCGGGTGCCGACGGCCTCGCCGCCGAGCAGCGCCTGGTGGCGTTGGCCGCCGAGCTGGGCATGGCGCTCGCCGGCCCGAACGGCCAGGGACTCGTGTCCACGCCGGCGCGTCTGTGCGCACAGATCGTCGGGCCCTACCCGCCGGCCGGCCGCATCTCCATCGCCAGCCAGTCGGGCAACTTCGTCAGCTCGCTCATGAACTACGCGGTGCAGACGGGCGTCGGCATCGCGCGCGCGGTGAGCGCCGGCAACGCCGCCGCACTCGGTGTCGCCGAGTACCTCGACTGGTTCGCCGGGGACGATGCGACCGCAACGGCGATCGCCTACATCGAGCATGTCGCCGACGGCCGTGCCCTCGCCGGAGCGATCGGCCGGGTGAGCGCGGTCAAGCCGATCGTGCTCGTGAAGGGTGGCACCAGCGAGGGCGGAGCGCGCGCCGCCGCCTCCCACACAGGCGCCCTCGCCACCTCGGACCGCGTGTTCGACGGCGCCGTACGCCAGGCGGGCGCGATCCGGGTGCGCACGATCGAGGAGGCTTACGACGTCGCGGCCACGTTCGCCACCCAGCCGTTGCCGAAGGGGCCGAACGTGGTCGTGTTGACGACCGTCGGCGGCTGGGGCGTCGTCACGGCCGACGCCATCGACGCCTCGTCGCTGCGGCTGCTCCCGCTGCCCGACGACCTGCGCGACGCGATCGACGCGCTGCTGCCGCCCAGGTGGAGTCGCAACAACCCGATCGACTGCGCTGGCGGCGAGACGCGCGACACCGTGCCGGAGCTGCTCGAGCTCGTCACCGCCCATCGCGCCGTCGACGCCGTGGTGTTCCTCGGCATCGGCATCCAGTCCAACACCGCCAAGCTGCTGCGCTCCGGGCCGTACTACCCGGGCCACGGCATCGGGCGGATCGTCGAGTTCCACGAGCGCCAGGACCAGCGCTTCGCCGAGGCCGCCGCCGCCGCGTCGGACGCGAGCGGCAAGCCGGTGCTGACCGCGACCGAGCTCGCCGTCGCCGACCCGGCCAACCCCGGGCCGGCCGCGGTCCGCGCGAGCGGCCGGCTCTGCTACCCCTCCGCCAACCGGGCCGTGACCGCGCTCGACCACCTGTGGCGCCACGCGCGCTGGCGGCAGCGGCGCGGGCTCGACGGCTGATGGCACCGGACCAACCGCTGACCCTGCTCCGGCGCGTCGTCGGCTACAGCCTGGGATCGGTGATCGCGGCCATCACGAGCGAGGCCGCCTTCCTGCTTGCTTACGGCCCGGGCGGCGCCGCACCGGCGATCGCCTCCGCCGCCGGCTTCGTCGGCGGGGCCGTCCCCAACTACATCCTCAACCGCCGGTGGGCGTGGTCGGACCGCCGCGGCCGGAGTCGGCGGGCCGAGATCACTCTGTACGCGACGGTCGCGCTGCTGACCTACGGCTCGTCGGTGGTGGTCACGAGCGGGGCCGAGACGTGGGCGCGACACCGCGCCGCGGACCGGACGTCGCGCGTGCTCCTCGTCGGCGGGGCGTACCTAGTCGTGTCAGGCATCTTCTTCGTGGTCAAGTTCGTCCTGTACCACTTCGCCGTGTTCACCTCCGGGCCCGCCGGCGAAGCACCAGCCCGCCGACCCGCGCCCGCTCCTCCCACCACGTCGTGACCACGACCCGGCCGAACCGGGCTCCGTAGCGCCAGTTGCGCCCCTTCTTGGACTCGCCGGAGGTGCGCTCGTACATCGTGGCGGGGACCTCCTTCACGCGGAAGCCGTGGGCCACCGTGCGGATCAGCAGCTCCGAGGTCTGATACTGCGTCTGCCGCAGCGGGACGGTGTCGGTGACCTCGGTGCGCCACACGCGCAGCCCGTTGGAGGGATCGGTGATGCGGACGCCCGTGAGCACGCTCAGCAGGGAGCCGAACAGGGTCACGCCGAGGCGGCGCAGGGAGTCCGTCTGGCGGTTGTGGCCGAGCCGCCGCGAGCCGTTGACGAAATCGGCCTCCCCGGCCAGGATCGGCTCGACCAGGAGCGGGAGCTCGCCGGGATCGAACTGGCCGTCGGCGTCCGCGGTCGCGATGTAAGTGGCGCCGCGCTCGCTGGCAAGACGGTAGCCCAGCCGCAGCACGACACCCTGTCCGACGTTGTGCGCCAGCGAGCACACCATGGCGCCTGCGTCGCGGGCCTCCGCTGCCGTGCGATCGCGCGACCCGTCGTCCATCACCAGCGCCGCGGTCGTGATCCCGTGGATCTCGGAAGGGAGCGAGCGCGTGACCGCGGCCACGGAGCCCTCTTCGTCGAACGCCGGGATCACCACGATCAGGTCACGGCGCGGGGCGTCGGCGTACTCCGCGAGGAACGCCGCCGCCGCCTCCTCGACCAGCCGTGCGGTGTCCGGTGTCTCCTTGATGGCCCCGAACACGGTGCCTGCATCCCGCGAAGTCACGGCGGGACTGTAGACGCCACCCCTGCGGCCGACACCACGACCGTTGCGCCCCGCGTCACTGCCGGCCGAGGGCGTGGGCGTCGAGCACGTAGACGGGCCGGTCCGAGTCGGTGTCCACCACGACCCGCATCGCCGTGGCGGTCCGCGGTGCGGTGTGCACGAGCAGGAACGGGACCACACCCCCGTCGCCGACGGCGCCCGGGGCGGCCGCGACGTCCTCCCACGCCCCCGACGTCGTGCGCAGCTCGACGCTGACCCGCCGCACGTGGCCCGACGGGGCGGTCACCAGCCCGAGGCTCACCTGGGCCACCGGCACGGCCCGGGCCCAGTCCCAGGTGACGACCGCCTCGCCGCCCACCGGCGTGACGATCGGATAGGGACCGCCCGGGTCCCCCTTGCCCTGGGGCAGGGCCTGGAAGATGCCCACGTTGACGCCCTCCGGCTGCACCGGCCCGGTCAGGTCGACGAGATCGGGGTGCGGCGTGCCGGGACCGACGAACTCGAACACCGAGGCGTCGTCGAACGCGCTGCGGTACAGACGCACGGCCGAAGGATCGGTGGCCGCGAACGCGAGCAGGCACGGGCTGCCCGGACCGGGCGCATTGCTCAGGGCCGCGCTCAGCAGGAAGGCGGGGTGGTCGCGCGCCAGCCCACCGACGAGACTGGCCGGCGCGCAGCTGACCGTCGCGTCGTAGAACGCGTTGGGCGCCGTCCGGTGTGCGCCGAACAGGCTCGTCGACCAGACGTAGTCGGTCTCCACCACGTCCGTCGGCGGGCCCACCTGCGACAGGAAGGCGAGGTACGGCGACCCACGCGGCTGCGATGACCCGTGGCCGAGCGAGTACAGGTAGTCGCGACCGAACTGCGGAACGAGGATGACGAGGCTGACGAGCGGCACGGCCCACACCACGACGCGCAGCACGTGCACGTGTGCGTCGACCCACCCGAGCACCGCCGCCCACCCGAGCACGTACCAGGCGAGCACCAAGGGCAGGATGAGGATCAGACGGCGCTCGTTGGTGAACGGGAACACCAGGGTGACCGCGAGGTACGCCGGGACGGCGATGCAGGTCACGTCGGCGTGCCGGCGGCACCACACGACGAAGCCGACGAGGACGAGCGGTGTGG
>Ga0209415_10014919_pt1 | contig 12651 bp, 7 predicted proteins | sample PeaSoiSIISIP2007_FD_187696 | JGI IMG/M metagenome (GOLD analysis project Ga0209415, IMG submission 187696) | Peat soil microbial communities from Weissenstadt, Germany - SII-SIP-2007 (SPAdes) (version 2) | ecosystem: Environmental > Terrestrial > Soil > Wetlands > Peat | place: Germany...
TCCTGTTCTGGATGAACATGGTCCACGCCGAGAAGGTGAACTGGGCCGCCTACGTCCCGGGTGCGTTTCCCGACAACGTCCTCGACGTGGTCGTCGACAGCTCGACACAGCTGACGTTCACCATGAACAAGGCCTACAACGGGGACTGGTTCACCTACGACGAGCTCTCTCAGATCACCCCGCTCCCCGTGGCGTGGGACGTCACCGGCCGGGGAGCCCCGCCGGGATCGGGGCGGTGCTCGGGGGCACCCTACGGACGTCTCGATCTGGCCTGTGACGCCGTCTACAACTACCTGTCGGCTCAGGCCGGATCCGATCCCTCCCATCCGACGGCCCCCAACACGGCCGTGTCGACCTATGCATCCAACCCTCTCTGGAAGACGGTCGACGGTCCGTGGCGCCTGAGGTCGTTCACCTCCTCCGGGGTGGTGACCATGGAGCGCAACCCCCGTTACTCCGGGCCCCGCACGGGAACGCTGGCGAGATTCGTCGAGCTCCCCTTCACGAACGATGCCGCCGAACAGACCGCCATCGCCTCCGGTCGCCTCGACGTCGGATACCTCCCCCTCGCCGATGTATCCAAGGCGACCTCCGATCCCGACCGTCCGGCCCGTGGCACCCGGCTTCCGGTCGGTTTCGGGATCAGTCCCCGCTACAGCTGGACCATCGACTTCGTCCCCTACAACTTCAACTCCACCGGCGACAGCGCGGTGGCCGGCAAGATCTTCTCCCAGCTCTACGTCCGTCAGGCCATCCAGCTCCTGGTCGACCAACCGGGTGAGATCAAGAAGGTCATGAAGGGATACGGGGTCCCCACCTCCGGACCGGTCCCCCTCGAGCCGGTGAGCGCCTTCACCTCGGGGATCGGGCGCCAGAACCCCTATCCGTACGATCCGGCCCGGGCCGTCGGTCTCCTCGAGGGCAACGGCTGGAACGTCCGCCCCGGAGGTCTCTCCACCTGCGTGCGTCCGGGGACGGCGGCGGGGGACTGCGGAGCCTGGATCCCCGCCGGGGCTCCGCTGTCGTTCACCCTGGAGTACGCCACCGGCACCCAGTGGTTGGCCCGATTAATGGCCATGCAAAAGGCGTCATGGGCGCGTGCCGGGATCGACGTGACCCTGAGCGCGGCGGCCCCCGGTACCGTCCTCGACGACTCGGTGCCTTGCGTGGGGGGAGCGGGGTGCACCTGGGAGCTCGAGGACTCCGGTACCGGGTGGACCTTCGACCCCGACGTCTACCCGACCGGTGAAGAGCTCTTCACCACCGGAGCGGCCACGAACGACGGCGGGTACGCCGATCTCTTCGATGACGCCGACATCGCCCAGACCCTGACCACGGGCACGGGTCTCGATCACTACTTCGACCGTCTGGCCGAGCAGCTCCCCGTCATCTTCGAGCCCGTCCCCGCCGCCGACCTGACCGAGATCAGGGACGGCCTCGTGGGTGTGACGCCCCAGAACGTTCTCGGGGCGCTCACGCCCGAAGATTGGCGCCGCGCCTCGCGCCCCGGCCAGGGCTAGCGTTTCGCCCATGGTGCTGACGCCGACCGACCGGAGTGACCACCGGTGAGCGCCGTTCTCGAGGTGGAAGGGCTCCGCACCGAGTTCCACCTCCGCCGTTCCAACGTCACCGCCGTCGACGACGTCTCCTTCCACGTGGACGAGGGGGAGTGTGTCGGGGTCGTCGGCGAGTCCGGGTGCGGCAAGACCACCACCGGACTCTCGATCATGAAGCTCCTTCCGAACGTGGGCCACATCGCCGGCGGCAAGATGAACCTCCTCGGGCGCGATCTCGTCCCCCTGGCCGAGAAGGAGATGTGCAAGGTCCGGGGCAACGACGTGGGGATGATCTTCCAGGACCCCCTCACGTCCCTCAACCCCACCATGACGATCGGCCGGCAGATCGCCGAGAGCGTCCGCCTCCACCGTCACGCGTCCAAGGCCGAGGCCAGGGAACGCGCCCTAGAGGTCCTCTCACTGGTGGACATGCCCCGGCCCCAGGAGCGCCTCAACGCCTATCCCCACCAGCTCTCCGGGGGGCTCCGCCAGCGGGTGATGATCGCCATGGCGCTCGCCTGCGAGCCGAAGCTCCTCATCGCCGACGAGCCCACGACCGCACTCGACGTCACCATCCAGGCCCAGATCCTCGACCTCCTCGACGACCTCCGCGAGCGCCTGGGTATGGCCATCATGCTCATCACCCACGACATGGGCGTGATCGCGGGCCGCACCGACCGCGTCCTCGTCATGTACGCCGGCAAGGTCATCGAATCCTCGACGACCGGCGAGCTCTTCACCCGCATGCGCCACCCCTACGCGGAAGCGCTCCTGGCGTCGGTCCCCAAGCTCGAGCAGGACTCCTCGATCCGCCTCATCAGCATTCCCGGGCTGCCCCCCGACCTGTCCCAGCCCATCGACCAGTGCCGGTTCGCCCCCCGCTGCCTCTACGCGCAGCAGGACTGCTCGGACCACGAGCCGGAGCTCGTCCGCGCCGGGGACTCCGAACCCGGCCACCTGGCCGCCTGCTTCCACCAGGTGGGTGTCGACCCGGCGACCATCGCCAAGCAGCCCGAGGCGGTGGCCAAGTCGGCCGACGTCACCGTCACGATCGACGAGCTCTCGCTGGCCCGGCAGCAGACCAGGGCCGACGAACTCGCCCTCCAACCGGTGCTCCTCCAGATCTCACGGCTGGTGAAGGAGTTCTCCGTCACCTCCGGGGCCATCGTCCAGCGCCGGATCGGGACGGTGAAGGCCGTCTCCGACGTGACCTTCGCGGTACGCCGGGGCGAGACCTTCGGCCTGGTGGGGGAGTCCGGCTGCGGGAAGACCACGATCGGGAGGCTCGTCGTCGCTCTCGAGCGGGCCGGGTCCGGGAGCATCACCTTCGAGGGCGACGACGTGACCCTCCTCGGGTCGCGCGATCTCCGCCGCCGGCGCCGGGACATGCAGCTCATGTTCCAGGACCCCTACGCGTCGCTCGACCCCCGGATGCGCGTCGGCACCATCCTGAAGGAGCCGCTCGTCGTCCAGAAGATCGGCACGGCCAAGGAACGCGACGACCGGACCGCCAGCCTCATGAACGAAGTGGGCCTCTCCGCCAAGGCGCTCGAGCTCTACCCCCACGAATTCTCCGGTGGCCAGCGTCAGAGGATCGGCCTGGCCCGGGCCTTGGCCCTCGACCCCAAGCTGATCGTGGCCGACGAGCCCGTCTCCGCCCTCGACGTCTCCATCCAGGCCCAGATCCTCAACCTCCTGAAGGAGCTCCAGCAGCGCCGCCACCTGACTTACATCTTCATCTCCCACGACCTCGCCGTCGTCAAGTACATGGCGGACACCATCGGTGTCATGTACCTGGGCAAGCTGGTCGAGGTGGGCCCCGCTCTCGACATCTACGCCAGTGCCGCCCATCCCTATACGCGGGCGCTCATCGACACCATCCCGGAGCCGGATCCGGCCCTGGCCCGCGCCACGCACGGCGTCCACATCAAAGGGGAGCTGCCCTCGGCCATGCTGCCGCCGTCGGGTTGCCGCTTCCGGACCCGTTGTCCGTTCGTCCAGGAGGTGTGCGCCGTCGAGGAGCCGCCGCTGCGTCCGTTCGGGACGAGACACTTCGCGGCGTGCCACTTCCCCCTTCAGACCCCGACGGGTGCCACTCCCTTGGACACGGTCGGGGCCACCCCCGGCTGACGGTCCCCAGCGCGCCGGTCACCGCTGCTGGAGCCGCACCTCCAGTGCGTCGCGCAGCGCATCACCGACGAAGTTGAAGGCCACCACGACGATCACGATGCAGAACCCGGCGGGGTAGATGAGCCACCAGTAGCCGTCGAGGGCGTACGTGACCCCGTCGGTGAGCATGGCACCCCAGTCCGTCTGGGGAGCGGGGAGCCCCAGGCCCAGAAACCCCAGGGCGGCCAGCAGCAGGATGGCGTCGGCCACCTGGAAGGTGGCGTTCACGACGATCGTGCCCACCGTGTTCGGGATGATGTGACGGAAGACGATCCGCGTGCGACTTCCCCCCATGACCCGTACGGCCTGGACGTATTCGCGGACCCGCAGGGTCAGCGTCTCGCCGCGGATGAGGCGGCCGGGCACGAGCCAGGCGACGAAGGCGATGACCACGATCAGGAGCTTGAGAGAGGGCCGGAAGATGACGGCGAGGACGATGAGGAGGAAGAGCTGGGGGATCGAGAGCAGGATGTCGACGACCCGCATCATGAGGGCGTCGACCCAGCCGCCCACGAACCCCGACACGGCGCCGTAGACAACCCCGAAGATGGTGGCCGCGGCGGCGGCCACGAAGCCCACGATGAGGGAGTTCTTCCCACCGAACATCAACCGCCCCAGGAGGTCGAATCCGGTGGGGTCGGTGCCGAGCAGGTGAGAGTGCGAGGGCGCGCTGTTCTGCGTGGAGAACTGGAACGCGGCCTGGGCGTTCACCTGGTTCGTCCGGTAGAACACCGGCCCGAGGAAACAGAACAGCACCATGAAGACGATGACCCCGAGTCCGACCACCGCCAGCTTGTTCTCGACGAAGACCCGCAGGATCTGACGGAACGCCCCCCCGGAGGAGGACACGTCGCCACCCTCGGGAGAGGCAACCGCCAGGGGGTCGGAGGGGGGCATGGCCACACCCGGGATGGCGTCCTCGGCCGCGACCCCGGAGGCCCACGGGGAGATGTCGCCCATCGGGTGCCCTCCGGGCACCACGGCGTCACCGGGCATAGCGGATACGCGGATCGGCGACGGCGTAGAGGATGTCGGCGAGCAGGGAACCGGCCACGGTGGCCATGGTGGCCACCAGGGTCGTCCCCAGTAAGACGGGTATGTCGGTCTTGTAGGCCGCCTCGACGGTGAGGAAGCCCATCCCGGGGTAGTTGAACACGGTCTCGGTGATCACCGCCCCGCTCACGATGGCGGGGATGGACAGGCCGAGCAGGGTGAGGATGGGGATCAGGGCGTTGCGCAACGCATGCCCGTAGAGGACCCGACGGGGCGCCGCCCCTTTGGCGCGGGCGGTTCGGACATAGTCCTCGGTCATGGCCTCCATCATCGAGGAGCGCATGTACCGGCTGAACGACGCGATCGTCAATGCGGCCAGGGTGATCTCGGGGAGTACCAGGGCCCGCGGGTCGCGCAGGATGTCACCCACCGTCTGGCTCTGTGACAACCCGACCGGGAACCATTTCTGGTCGATGGCGAAATAGAGGATGAGCAGCGTCCCGAGGAGGAACGCCGGCATGGCGTAGAAGATGAACGACAGCCCGGTGAGCACGTAGTCGACCGGCTTGTTCCGCCGGACGACCTGGAGGATCCCGAGCGGGATCGAGACGATGAGGGCGATCAGGGTCGAGAAGCCCACGAGCACCAGCGTCTTGGGGAGCTTGTTCGAGATCAGAGCCGAGACGCCCTGATTGTAGGTATACGAGTAGCCCAGGTTGCCATGGCCGAAGAGCCTCAGGAGGTACTGGTAGAACTGGTCCCAGATCGGCAGGGTGAACCCGTTCAGGACGTTGAACTGGTGGACCTTCGTCGGCGTCGCCTTGGTTCCGAGGACGGCGCGCGCCTCTCCCCCAGGGATGATCTGCGCCAAGAAGAAGACGATCAGGAGTACGAAGAAGACGACGATGACGGCCTGGACGAACCTGCGGACCAGGTAGCCGATCATCGGGTCACCCCACGTACCCCCTGAACGAGCAGGACCGCCCCGACCTGGCCGTTGGGCTCATGTCGGGGCGGTCCTACGTCAACGAATCGTCACGGTTGGTGAGACTACTTCGTGAGGTACCAGTTCTCCGGGGTCAGGTAGCCGAAGACGTTCTGGGGCGTGGCACCGTGGAGCTTGTTGCTGATCTCCGAGTACTCGAACGCCGGGTTCGGCTCCCACACCGCCGGGAGGTTCGTCGCCAAGAAGTTCTGGTACTTGTCGAGGTTGACATTGCTCGTGTACGTGTCCGTGATGTTGGCGTCGTTCGTGGCGTTCGAGTAGCTCCCCGAGTTCGACCCGGCGCCGGTGGCGAAGATCTCCTCACCGGTGGGGTAGTAGTCGGGGGAGAACACCCAACCGCCGCCCCAGTTCTCGAGCGCCCACGGGCAGCCGCTCGGGCAGGGCACGGCGTTGCCGATCACCGTGTTGAACGAGGCGGACGTCAGCGTGACGTTGATACCCACCTGGGCCCACGACGACTTCTCGGTGGTCATCAGCTGCGTGATCCACGTCGTCCCCGTGGCGTACTGAAGGTTGAAGTTCAGCTGGGCGCCCTTCGGGATCCCGGAACCGCACTGGTTGGCTCCCGTCCCCGGGTCCGCGCACGTCGTCGTTCCGTTCGGGACGACCGTCCACCCGTGTCCCGTCAGGAGGGCCTTGGCCTTGGAGACGCTGTAGGGGAAGGGGTTGCTCGCCTCGGCCGTGGACGCGTACGTCGGCGGGAGCACGGGGACGGGCCCGTAGGTGGGCACCGCGTAACCGTGGAACACCTTGTTGATGAACAGCGGCTGGTCCACCAGCGTCTGCATGGCCTCTCGGAAGTAGAGCTGGGAGAAGATCTTCCCGGCGTTGCCGTTATCCGAGTTGGAGTTGAAGTTGTACGGGAAGTAGTTGATCCCGTACAGGTACAACGGGGCCAGGGCGAAATTACCCAGACGGGGATTGTTGGGCCCCGGGACCAGCGGGCTCTTGGCCGGCGCGGTGACGTCCTGGGTCGGTATGTAGCCGAACGTCAGGTCACCGGCCACCAGCGAGTCGAACTCGGCCGAGTCGGATGTGTACGGGACCTCCTTGAACACCGAGATCGTCGGCTTGGTCGGACCCGAGTAGGAGGGGTTGGGCTCCATGGTGACGTCACCCGAAGCATCGAACGCCGTCAGGTGCCAGGGCCCGTCCACGACCTGCCACAGCGGGTTGGTGGCATAGGTCGAGAGCGAGTTGTTGGTGGCGGACGGGTTCGCCGGGTCGAAACCGGCCTGCTTCGACAGGAACGTGTAGACGGCCGTGCACGCCGCGTCGGCGGTGCCGTACGCCGCACCCGAGCACCCGCCCGAACCGGGCTTGCCGCCCACCGCGGTGATGTCCCAGGCCACCGGGAACGGGCTGATCTGTGAGAACTGGTTGTAGGTCAGCCACAACGGGTTGTACGACTTGGTGAACTGGAACGTGATCTGCGTGGGGCTGTTGATGGTGATGCTCTTCACGTTGTCGGGCATGGTCCCGGGCGCGTAGGCGGCCCAGTTGCTCTTCTGGGCATGCATCATGTTCATCCAGAACATGACGTCGGTCGACGTGACCGTCTCACCGTTCGACCACTTGTAGTTCTTCAGGTTGATGACGGCGGTCTGGTTGTTGTCCGAATAGACAGGGTTCTCCGCCAGCGACAGCGACGGGTCGATCGAGGCCGTGCCGCTCTTGCCGAACCAGTAGAGCGGACGGAACATGAGCTGCTGGAACTGGCTGATGTTGTTGACGCTGAAGAATGCCAGGCTCATGAAGGGGAAGATGTAGTTCGGTGGTGTCGACGGCGCTTCGGCCCAGGTCACGGTCCCCCCTTGGACCTTCGTTCCACCGGTCGTGTTGGAGGAGGGATTGGAACTCGATGAGCACGCCGCCAGGAGGACCGCTGCGATCCCCACGCCGAGTGCGATCGTGACCGCTGTCCTGAATCGCCGCACGTCGTACCTCCTTTTTGCCAGATTCGGTCGGCCTTCAGCCGAAGATGACAGGAACGTTAACGTTCTGCGAACATCATCGCGCTGATCCCTGTTCGGGGGTCAAAAATTTTGGTCAAGATCCGACCGCAACGCCCCTGCTCTCCGGGCCGTCCGCGGTCGGGAGGATCCCCTGCACTCGGTACACTCCCTCGATGCCTCGGGACGATGCGTCACGCCGTCCCCGCCCCCCGGCGCCCCACCGACACAGCGACCGCCCCTCGCCCGGGTCGCGCCCGGCGCGTCCGGGGGACGCCCGGGGCACGAGCGCACGAAATCCCCGCACGGGTCGTCCGGTCACCGGCCGGGACGCTCCCTCCGGCTCCAAGAACCGAACTCCTCGGACAACCGGTGGATCGGCGGGATCACGACCGGGATCACGCGTCCCGGCCCGACGTCCCGACCCAAAGGACGCCACCCCGCGTGCCCGACGGAACACCGGACGCCCGGAACGGACCACCGGACGCCCGATCCCTCCGCGCTCGCCGGCACGGGCCTCGACCACCGGCCGCGAGGGTCCCCCGGGTCGGACCGCCCGTCCCCGGGTCACGTCGCCCCGGGGCCTTCCGGCGGCACCCCGGAGATCGGGCCCGGTGGGCGGTGCCCGCCCGGTCCGTCAGGGTGAGAAGCGCGCCCGGACCGAGGAGCCCGGTCGGGCCCGACGGCCGACACCGCCGACCGGTTCGCGCCGGCCCACGCCACCGACCAGAGGACCGGGCGTCGACGCCCGCCCGTCCGCCCGGTCCACCCCGGCCCGGTCCACCCCGGCCCGGTCCACCCCGGCCCGGTCCACCCCGGCCCGGTCCACAGGTCGACCCAGCCCTTCGGGCCGGTCCACCCCGGCTCGACTGACGGGCCGACCGACCGTGGCCCGGCCCACGACCGGGCGCCGCGGCACGGGGGACGCTGGTCCCGCCCGCGCGCCGGCCAGGCCGGCGCCGCCGCCCCTCGCGCCGGCGTTGCGCCGTTGGGGGAGCGTGGCCCGGAAAGGGGCCCGCGTCCTCGACGAGACAGCGGCGGAATCGGCCGGACGAGAGCGTGAGCCGCGACGCGGTCGCCCGAAGGGCCCGCGTCAGGGCGGCGCCGACGAGGTCTGGATCTTCGAGGAAGTGGTGGAGGAGACCCCCCGCCGCGGTCGTCGCCGCCCGACGGACACCCCCGGTCCCGAGGCGCGGTCCGCCGGCCCGACCGGCCCCGGCACGGCCCGGTCCGGGGCAACGGCCCCGCCCCTGCCCTCGGACGTGGTCAACGAGTTGGCCGCCGCCGTCGGCCGTGACCACGCGGCGAAGCTGAGCGAACGGATGGCGGCCGCGGCCCGCGCCTACGAGCGCGACCGCTACACCGAGGCCTTCCGGATCACCAAGCAGCTCGTCGACCAGGTCCCGGAATCGGGTGCCGCCCGGGAGCTCCACGGGCTCGTCTGCTACCGCCTCGGCCGCTGGACCCAGGCCATCGGACACCTCGAGGCGGCCCGGCGATTGGACGGCGACGACTCCTCCCAGATCCCCGTGATGATGGACTGCCACCGGGCCCTTCACCGTCACCGTCGTGTGGCCGCCCTCTGGGAGGAGCTCCGGGCCAGCTCCCCGTCCCCCGACATCCTCACGGAGGGGCGCCTCGTCCTCGCCTCGGACCTGGCCGACCAGCACAAGCTCAACGCGGCCGTCGAGGTCCTGGCCTCGGCCGGTGCGGCCCGCAATTTCCGTCACCCGAGCGACCGTCATGTCCGCCAGTGGTACGTCCTGGCCGACCTCTACGAGCGCGCCGGCGACGCCGCCCACGCCCGGGAGTTGTTCGGACGGGTGGCGGCGGCCGACCCCGACCTGGCCGATGCGGCCGACCGCTACGCCGCCCTCGGTCGCCGCACCCGACGTCCCCGGACCCCGGCCCGGGCCCCCGTCGCCCGCGGGGGTGCCCGGTAGCATCCGATTCCGTGTCCTCGGGCCTCGTCGATCTCCGCAGTGACACGGTCACCCAGCCGACACCCGAGATGCGCCGGGCCATGGCCGACGCCGAGGTGGGCGACGACGCCTACGGGGAAGACCCCACCGTCAACGCATTGGAAGAGGCCTACGCAGCCCGGGTGGGCAAGCCGGCGGCCGTCTTCGTCCCCTCCGGGGTCATGGCCAACCAGCTCGCCATCCGCGTCCTCTCCCGGCCCGGTGGGCTCGTCATCGCCGGTCGCCGCCAGCACGTCGTCATCTACGAGGACGGCGCCGCCGCCCGCAACGCCGGGATCCAGTTCCACACCGTCGACGACGGCGACGGGACCCTCAACCCCGACGATCTCGTCTGGGCCCGCCAGGCGGCGGACCATCACCATGCGGCACCCGAGCTCGTCTGCCTGGAGCACACCCACATGCCCGCCGGCGGCATCCCCTGGACCATGCCCGCCCTCACGGCGGTGGCCGAGGCGGCCGCCGGTCTCCCCATCCACATGGACGGCGCCCGACTCTTCAACGCCGAGGTGGCCACCGGCACCCCCGCCGCCACCTTCGCCGGCCCCGTGACCACGGTCATGTCCTGCCTCTCGAAGGGTCTCTGCGCGCCGGTGGGATCGGTCCTGGCCGGCCCCTCCGAGGTCATCGCCGAGGCCCGGATCGAGCGCCACCGCCTGGGCGGCGCCATGAGACAGGCGGGGGTCATCGCCGCCGCCGGCCTCGTGGCACTCCGGACCATGGTCCCCCGCCTGGCCGAGGATCACGCCCGTGCCGGCCGCCTGGCCCGGGCCGTGGCCGACCGCTGGCCGGAGTCCGGCTGTGATCCCGCCCGCCTCCCGACCAACATGGTCATCTTCCGCCCCCCCGATCCCGCCCGCCTCCTCGACCACCTCCGCGGTGACGGGGTCCTGGCCGGGACCCTCGCACCGGGCATCGTCCGTTTCGTCACCCACCGAGACGTCGACGACGCCGGGGTCGACCGGTCGATCAAGGCGCTCGCCTCGGCCCCCTGATCGTCACGCCCCCCGGGGGGTCCGGCCGATCCGGTGCCGGTAGGCTCCACGTCCATGGCCACCGACATCGAGGCGCTCCTCGGCGATGACGCCCAGGACCTCCTCTCCCACCAGTGCAAGGGGATCACCGCCGACGAGCTCACCCTCCCCGGACCCGACTACATCGACCGGGTCCTCCTCGCCAGCGACCGTCCCATCCCCGTCGTCCGCAACCTGGCGTCGATCTACGCCCACGGTCGCCTCGGGGGTACCGGCTACCTCTCCATCCTCCCCGTCGACCAGGGGATCGAGCACTCGGCGGCGGCCTCCTTCGCCAAGAACCCGGCCTACTTCGACCCGGCCAACCTGGTCGAGCTGGCTCTCGCGGGGGGCTCCTCGGCCATCGCCACCACCCTCGGCGGCCTCGGGATCGTGGCCCGTCGCTACGCCCACAAGATCCCCTTCATCGTCAAGCTGAACCACAACGAGTTCCTCCACTACCCCGACGCCTTCGACCAGGTCATGTTCGGATCTGTCCGCCAGGCGGTCGACCTCGGCGCCGTCGGCGTCGGTGCCACCATCTACTTCGGCTCCGAGCAGTCCGACCGCCAGCTCGAAGAGGTCCGTCACGCCTTCGCCCACGCCCACGAGCACGGACTCTTCACCGTCCTCTGGTGCTACCTCCGCAACCCCGCCTTCAAGACCCCCGAGGCCGACTACCACCTCGCCGCCGACCTCACCGGTCAGGCCAACCACATCGGCGTCACCATCGAGGCCGACATCATCAAGCAGAAGCAGCCCGAGAACAACGGCGGCTACAACGCGCTCAAGTTCGGCAAGACCGACCCTCTCGTCTACGAGCAGCTCACCACCGACAACCCCATCGACCGCACCCGCTGGCAGGTCGTCAACTGCTACGCCGGCCGCGTCGCCCTCATCAACTCCGGTGGGGAATCCCACGGCGCCTCCGACATGGCCCAGGCCGTCCGCACCGCCGTCATCAACAAGAGGGCCGGGGGTACCGGACTCATCGTGGGCCGCAAGGCCTTCCAGCGGCCGATGGCCGAGGGTGTCGAGCTCCTCCACGCCGTCCAGGACGTCTTCCTCGACACCTCCGTCACCGTCGCCTGATCACCCCACCGGGCCCCACACCCCACCGGCGCCCCCACCCTCACCGGCCCACCACCGGCGGGCGAGGCCTCCGCCAGCGTCACCGGCCCCCGGCACTATGCTCCTCTCCGGAGCCGTTTTTATTGGACGCGCCGCCCAATTGAGATGTCGGCCCGACCCTCGCGGCCCGACCCGGGGGCCCAGAGACGGAGGACGTGTGTCCACCGCGACAGAACATCCAACGACAGAGCTCGACCGGGTCGTCATCCGATTCGCCGGGGACTCCGGCGACGGGATGCAGCTGACGGGCACCCAATTCACCTCGGTCTCCTCCCTCTTCGGCAACGACACGGCCACCCTCCCGGACTTCCCGGCCGAGATCCGCGCCCCGGCCGGCACCCTGGCCGGTGTCTCGGCCTTCCAGGTCCACATCTCGGACCACGACATCCTCACCCCCGGGGACGCCCCCTCCGTCCTCGTGGCCATGAACCCGGCCGCCCTCAAGTCCAACGGCCACTTCGTCCCCCCCGGCGGCACCATCATCGTGAACGTCGACGCCTTCGACGAGCGCTCCCTCGACAAGGCCGGCTACACCTCCAACCCCCTCATCGACGGCTCCTTGGCCTCCTACACCCTCTACGAGGTCCCCATGACCTCGCTCACCATGGAGGTCGGCAAGGAGGCCGGCGTGAAGCCCCGCGAGGCCGAGCGTTCGAAGAACTTCTTCGCCCTCGGTCTTCTCAGTTGGCTCTACTCCCGGCCCATCGAGCCCACCCTCGACTGGATCGCCACGCGTTTCGCCAAGACCCCCCAGGTCCTCGACGCCAACACCCGGGCCTTCAAGGCCGGCTTCAACTTCGGCGAGACGGCCGAGCTCTTCGAGTCGAACTACCAGGTCCGCCCGGCCGTCCA
>Ga0209415_10014921_pt1 | contig 12651 bp, 10 predicted proteins | sample PeaSoiSIISIP2007_FD_187696 | JGI IMG/M metagenome (GOLD analysis project Ga0209415, IMG submission 187696) | Peat soil microbial communities from Weissenstadt, Germany - SII-SIP-2007 (SPAdes) (version 2) | ecosystem: Environmental > Terrestrial > Soil > Wetlands > Peat | place: Germany...
CCCGGAACTTTCCCCGCCCGCTTCCCGTACTCTAAAGCAAAACGAGAGTTGCTGTGTCCCGTAGCCACAGTGGCGGAACCATGCGGCGGCGTTGTCGGCGGTAATGGTTTTGAGGGCATCGGTGACGGCCTGATCGAGGGCTTCTTTGGTTCGTGCTTTGGCGTCGCGAAGGTACTTCTTGAACTTCGACCAGGCCTTCTCGATGGGGTTCAAGTCGGGCGAGTAGGGCGGCAGATAGAGCAGTTGCGCGCCGCAAGCCTCGATCCGCTGGCCTATCCCCGCCACCTTGTGCGCCGACAGGTTGTCCAGCACCACCACATCGCCGGGCTTCAGTTTAGGGCACAGCGCCTGCTCCACATAGGCCGTGAAGACATCGCCGTCGGTGGCCGATTCGACGGTCATCGCCGCGTCGATGCCGCGCAGGCTCATGGCCCCCAGCGTGGTCAGCACCTCCCAGTGGCCCTGGGGCGTGGCTTCGTGGATGCGTTCACCCTTCGGTGCTCGTCCCCACTGCCGGGTCATCGAGGTGGTGACTCCACTCTCGTCCAGAAAAATCAGCCTCTCCGGCGGGATCGCGGCGACGGTGGCGAGGAATTCTTCGCGCCGCTTACGGTTGGCTTCCGTGTCGCGCTCGGCGGCGTGAAGAGTTTTTTTTGCGTCGCTCGCCTATCTGCCGCAGCACTTGCCCCACCCGACTCTTCGCAACTTGGACGCCTGTGCCAGCCAAACGGTCGCGCAACTCCGCTTCGGTCAAATCCGGTTGCTCGCGCAGCCAGCCGCGTAACTTCGCCTGGACATCTGCATTCATCCGGCTGACCGGACCGTGACGCAGTTGTACTGGCCGCTCCTTCTCGCCGCTGCGCAGTTGTTGGCCCCGGATCTTCTTGACATACCCCCAACTGACACGGAACTGCACCGCCAATTTATGTAGACTGTCGGCCCCGGCTTCATAGGCTTCGAGAAGCTTTGAGCGCAAATCATCCGAGTAGGGTTGTGCCATCGCCAAGTCTTCGCGGGAATCGCCAAAACAAACCTACCGCACCACGCAAAACAGGGATATAGCAACTTTGGTTCCGCTCTAGCCATGGCGGCGCTTAGCGCGTTGCAGGAGCGCGGAACGCAGCCCATCTGGTACGCATTGACGCTGCTGGCGCTCATGCCGCTGGGCGTGCTGGCCGGTGGGCTGGTGCGGCTGCGGGTGCTGGGGATCCTGTAGGGCAGCTTGGCCGTTGCGGGTGGGGACCTGGGAATCCCAGGTCTCAGAATCGAAACCTCGGGCACCCTGCTGCGTGGCAGCCGGAGAACCGCGACGGTTTTCTGTGCAACTCGCTTACCAGCGCAGCCCAAAGGTCACCGGGATCAGCCCGGTTGTCCCCAGGCCGTTGGTTTCGGTGATGGCCGGGGTGTGGATATAGACGTAGCGCGCCTCGCCGAAGAGCTTCATCTTGCCGTCGCCGTAGACCCCGCCCAGCCGGTGGGTAAACCCCAGCCCGAGGTTGAAGCCGCCCTGGTTGGACGAAAAGCTGTTGGTCGTCACGTTCACCGGGTAGCCGTAGAAGTCGCAGCACACCTGAACCGTAAAGTTGGTGGACTTGTAGTAGTAGCCTCCCCCGCCGGTCAGGTAGGCGCTGTTGACCTTGTTGGGGAAGAGGTCGATCACGGGATCGACGGTGACCGAAACGATGTGCGCATTTCCGCCCTGCCCGCCCCCTGCCGCGACAAATGCGCCGGGCAGCTTGTTGTCCATGAACTGGAATTCTCCTAGCAGCGAAAACCACTTGTTGAAGTTCAGTCCGGCGCCGGCGGTAATGTTGCCGCCCCAGGTGATGTAGGGCGTGTCGTTGCCGACGGGGGCGTTGAAACCGCCTCCGAGCTCGATCGCAATGCGGTTGACGCTGAAAGCCCCATGCTTCTCGCCGCCGCTTTTGCCGGCGCCTGAGCCGAGAGCGGCAGCCGCATCGTGCAGGGCCGTTGCGCCGGACAGGTAGTCATCGGCCACAAGCTGGAAAGCGCTGGAACTCGATTCGCCGGCAGCGAATTGCTGGTTTGCGTTAGAGGAGTGTGAGGACTGGGCGCCTGCGAAAACCGCCGCGAAGATCACTGCGCCTGCAAGGAAACAGACACGTCGCATGAGCGACATCCAACGGGGGAATGACATGTCGGTACCTCATTCTTCGAATTGAATTAAGTGCATCCGGGAATCATGCCCCGGGCAAAAGATTAGACACCGGTTTTTGGGGAAAGTTACGGTGGGAGGTTTGTTCAGATGTGGGAAGTCAATAGAATTGCTACAAAATTAGTCTTCGGCACTATGCTATATTGGTGTCACTGGCACAGGAGGTGGGATAAATGAGAGCTCTGGAACTGCAAGAGAGTGGGAGGGCCCAGGAGCAAATCAGGGTAGTGGAAAAAATGCGGGTTCGGACGCGGGTAGGAGAGAAGGGGCGTATTGTGATTCCTGCCCCGATGCGGGAGGCGCTCGGGATTGTGGACGGCGACATGCTTGATCTGGTTGTGGTCGATGGCGAACTGCGCCTTGCGACGATGCGCGAACGTCTGCGGCGAGCGCAGGAGCGAGTAAGAAAGTACGTGGCGGCCGGGGTCAGCCTTGCCGACGAGTTGAGCGCGGAGCGGCGTGAGGCGGCAAAGCATGAGTGAAGTTGTGTTCGATGCCTCTGCGATTCTCGTATTGTTGCTCCATGAGCGGGGTGAAGACAAGCTGGCAGGAGATCTTCTGTCCCGCTCTGTCGCAAGCACGGTGAACCTCGCCGAAGTGCAATCGAAGCTCGCTAAGCGCGGGGGCCACCCCGACGAAGCCTGGGAGGACGCTCTCTCTGCCGTCAATTCAGTGGAACCCTACACCGGTGAACATGCGAAGATCGCCGGGAGCCTGATTACGGCAACCGGGCAGTATGGTTTGTCGCTGGGCGATCGCTCCTGCCTGGCGCTGGCGATTGCGCTCAAGGCTCCGGTGTATACGACGGAGCAGGCCTGGAGAAACCTGAAGGTTGGAGTGCCGATTCATGTGATCCGGTGAGGCGAATTGCGGGTTATGAGCGATCAGCCCTGGATGTCGAACTGCTCCGGATGCAGCGTCGGATCGCTCTTGACGAGGATGTTCTTTCCCACCAGTTCCTCGAATTCGTTCAGCCAGCTGGCGTTGTTTGATTTTAGGACCTTGACGGTTTCGGGGTTCACGCGGAGCAGCACATCTGCGCCTTCGAAGTGCTTCTTCATCTTGCGCAGCTCGATGAAGATTTCGTTGCAAACGGTGGTTGGGCTCTTGACCATGCCGGTGGCCTGGCAGGTGGGGCAGGGCACGCTCAACGTCCGCTCCAGCGATTGCTTGACGCGCTTGCGGGTAATGGCGACCAGTCCGAAATCGTTGAACTGCAGAACCTTTGTCGGGGCGCGGTCGCTCTTGAGAGCTTCTTCCAGTGCGCCCATCACCTTGAAGCGGTTCTTGCGCTCGTCCATGTCGATAAAGTCAATCACGATGATCCCGCCCAGGTCGCGCAGGCGAATCTGGCGAACGATCTCCGGGACCGCATCCAGGTTGGTCTTGAGGATGGTGTCCTCTAGGCGCGCCGACTTGCCGACGTATTTGCCGGTGTTGATGTCGATGGCCACCAGCGCCTCAGTCTGGTTGATGACGATGGAGCCGCCCGACTTGAGCCAGACCTTGGAGCGGAGGGCCTTCGAGATTTCGTCCTGGATGCCGAAGTGTTCGAAGAGCGGCACTTCCTTGGTGTAAAGCTTGACGCGCCGCACCAGCGAGGGCGAGAAGCGGTTGAGGAAGCGCACGATGCGCTCGTAGTCGTCCTGCGAGTCGACCCAGATAGAGGAGAAGTTGGCGCTCACCTGGTCGCGCAGGATGCGCTCGATGAGCGACAGATCGTGATAGATGAGAGCGGGCGACTTGGACGACTCGGAGCGCTGCTTGATCTCGTCCCAGAGGTGAATGAGGAAGCGAAGGTCGGCGCGGAGTTCTTCTTCCGACGCGCCCTCGGCGGCGGTCCGCACGATGAATCCGCCCGAAGCCTCGCCGCGCTCGCTGACCAGAATCCGCTTGAGGCGCTGGCGCTCTTCGTCGGAGTCAATCTTGCGGCTGACGCCGATGTGCGAGACAGTGGGCATGAAGACCAGGAAGCGGCCGGGCAAGGCGATGTGGGAGGTGATACGCGCGCCCTTCTTGGCGATGGGCTCCTTGGCGATCTGGACCAGGATTTCCTGGCCGGGCTTCAACAGGTCGGAGATAATGGGCAGATCGGAGGTCTGCGCGGCGCGGCGGGTCATTCCTCGGCGTCCGCCCTGGCCGCCCTGCGGCCCTGCCTGCTGGCCGCCACGGCCACGCCGTCCGCGGCCGCCGCGGTCGCGGCGCTGCTGCGATTCCCGGCCTGGACCCGCGGCCGGCTGATCCGCCGCGGCGGACTCTTCTTCCTCGTCTTCTTCTTCGTCCTCCTCGTCTTCGTCGCCATTCTTATCGTCGAAGTTCAACTGGATTTTGTGGTCGAGGTGAGCCTCCTGCAACAGCTCGCCCAGGTCCCCGGTGCGAACCTGCGCGGGAAGCGTCTCCTCTTCGTAGTCTTCCAGATCGTGCTCGTCGGCCTTGCTGTGGTGATGGTGAGGAGCGTCGAACTCCTCCTCTTCGATCACCTCTTCCTCGATAAGGCCCGCACCCGGAGCGTAGGCGGACACCGGGGTGACGGTCGCGGGCTTGGGGGCCGGCGGCGGCGGGGCCGGTGCGGGTTCCTCGGTCTTCTTTTTGCCCAGCCCAAACAGCCGGAACCCGGTGGGGGCAGTGGGGTCGGCGTGGTGCGAGGCGGATGCGTCGGACCCCGGCTCTTCGGACTCCTCGACTTCAGCAACTTCGTGCCCAGCGACGGCTTCACCGTGGGGCGCAACGGCTTCCGCAAGAGGCTCTTCGTTGGAAGGCTCTTCGACGACCTCTTCCACCTCATATTCCTGCGCGTGGATGGGGGCGGCGGTGTGTGCTTCGTGCGCGACCTCTGTGGTCTCTTCGAATTGCTCCTCTTCGACGAGGTGATCTTCTGCCACTTCGGGAACGAGGGCATGGGAGGTTGTTTCGGCCGCGGGCTCGGCGGCTTCAGTCTGCTCGGCGACGAACTCCTGCTCTTCGACTGCGTCGGGAGCGGAGGAAGCGGCTTCAACGGCATCGGAGTGGACGGGCTGCGGCTCGGGGTAGGCCTCAGCCTCCGGCTCCGGCTCCGGCTGGCGGTTGCGGTGGCGGGAGATGGACTCGCCGGGAAGTAGACCGCTGCCGTCCCACGCGAGGGGCGCTTCAATGAGCGTTGCCGGCTTAAAGGTGGCTGCCGGGCGAGCAGGCGCGGAGGGAGTGGCTTTGGGCGCCTCGTCTTCCGCCGTGCCACCGTACTTCGAGAGCGACTCGCCGGGCAGAACGAAGGAAACCGGCGCCTGGCCGGCGCGCGAGGTGGGCTCGAAGGCCTGGGCAGGAGCGGACCAGCCCTGGGAAGAAGACCTTTCGCCGGGCGCGGCGCTGGCTTGAATCTCCGGCGCTACGGCAGATTCCGACGTCTCGGTTTCGTCGGCGGAAGATTCAGTGGAGCCGGGCTCGCCTTCCTGGGTGCTGCCGGCAGAGCCACGGCCACCACGGCGGCGGCGACGGCCGCGCCAGCGCTTGGCGCCGGCTTCCGAGCCTTCTTCCTGGGCCGTTTCCTCCCGACGACTGGGGCCGGCGGAGGACTCGGGCCCGGCTGTGCCTTCAGACTCGGGTTCGACAACGAGGCGGCGCTGGCGGTCCGGGCGCGAGTCCTGCTTCTGGTCCTGTTTGGGGCCGGAGCGCTGGCTGCCCTCATCGCCGCGTGCCGCGTTGCGGTCGGAGCCGTTGGAGTGGCGGACCTCGCGGGGGGCCTGACTGCTCCCGCTGGCGGCGGCTTTCTCAAGCTCGTCGGTCTCTTCTTGGTCTTCCAGTTCCAGGAAGTCGGTTACATAGAGGAAGGCGTCGCGCTCCAGGCCCAGGTCCACAAAGGCGGACTGCATGCCGGGCAGCACGCGGGTGACGCGGCCGTTGTAAATGGACCCCGCCAGGGTGTACTCGTTTTCGCGCTCGTAATAGATTTCCGCGAGTTGATCGTCTTCCAGTATTGCCAGCCGCGTTTCATGCGGCGTTGAGGAAATGCAAATCTCTTTTGCCATCGTACCTTTCCGTCCAGCGGCATTTGCCTGCTGGGAGTGGTGGCAAGGTCGAATGGAGACGCTCGAGTACGGAAGGGGAGGGGGTAAGCGGGCGGGATGACCGGCGAGTCGCTGGTGTGCCGTTGGTCGCATGGCGGCCGGCCCGGATGGGCGGCGAACTGTGCGAGGGGCGGCAGATTTCCTGACGAACAAGCTGTGTGGTGCGGTGACCCAATTGCAGAGAGTTTGTGGCCAACCATTCCGGGGCCCCCGGCGACAGGTCTCCGTCGCTGGGGTGTAACCAAGTCGCTGGCATCCTGAAGATTGCCTGCGGCGGGGCCGTTCCAACCCTGGCGATTGCACGGACGAACCACGCCAGGAAGGCGAGCCAAATCTGGCCCGGTCCTCGCCTGCGCTCCATGCAACTTCTACGCTGCCAACGGTTCCGGGGTCCCCAGCGATGGGTTTTCGTCGCTGGGGTGGAATGGTTTTCCCGTCTCTGCGTGCTCATGAACCCTTGTCCTGCCGGGGTCGAGATCCATCCGGACCTGGCCGGCTAGCGCGTTCTTCTGTTGGAAAAACGCAGTAAAAGCTTGAAACTTAAACTCTTGCGGGCCAGACCGCAGCGGTGGGGCAAGCAAGAGGCGAACTTGTAGAACCCGAGCCAGGCCCCAATTGGGCCAAACTCTCAGTTCACGAACCGGCGCATACGGACATTCATTACCGTACCCAGCGCCAGGAACGTAAACAACACCGAAGATCCGCCGTAACTCATTAACGGTAAAGGAATTCCGGTGACCGGCATAAAACCGATGACCATGCCCACGTTGACCGCGATCTGAAAGGTCAACACAGCCACTACGCCCATGATAATCAGTGAGCCGGACAGGTCTGCGGCTGTTTGAGCGTTTTGAATCAAACGCATCAATATGAAGAAGTATAGCAGCAGCACAAAAACTGCGCCCACGAAGCCGTGCTCTTCGCCGAAGGCGGCAAAGATGAAGTCGGCGTGGGGGATGGGGAGGAAATCGCCCTGGGTCTGGGTTCCCTTGGCCGCGCCTTTGCCCCAGATGCCGCCGGAGCCCACAGCGATCTTGGACTGGAGGAGCTGGTAGCCGGAACCCCTGGGGTCGTTGTCGGGGTTGATGAAGCTGGTTAAACGGGCCTTCTGGTAGGGTTTGAGCAGCTTGCCGCTCGACCAGACGCCGGCCACCAGGGCCACGGCGCAGGTTCCGAGGACGAGAGACTGGCGCCAGTTGATCCCTCCCAGAAGCAGGCCGGCGATCAGAATGGGTGTGTAGGTAAGGGTGGTTCCCAGATCGGGCTGCTTGATGACCAGCAGCATGGGAACGCCCACCAGGGCGAAGGCCTTGAAGATGTCCTTCCAGGTGAGCGAGCGGCCGCCGAGGTTGGCGAAGTAGCGGGCAACGGCCAGAATCAAGACCAGTTTCACCCACTCGGAGGGCTGGAAGTGCATCGGCCCGAGCTTGATCCAGCGCCTTGCGCCGAGGACCTTTTGTCCCACGGCCAGAACCGCCACCAGTGCGACCAGGCAAAAGCCGTAGGCCCAGGGTACAAAGTCGATCAGCTTGTGGTAATCGATCCAGGAGAAGATAAACATGGCCACCAGCCCGGCTGCGATCCAGTAAATCTGCTTGGTGTGGAAGCCGGTGTACTTGGTGTGGAGGGTGGCGGAGTAGATTTCAAACACGGAAATGGTGCAGAGCAGCAGAACCACGCTCAGGAGGGGCCAGTCAAAGTCGCGGAAGCTCAAGATTCGGCGCATGGTTATTGGCCCTTGTCGATCGCTGAGAGGGCTGTTTTTTGGGCGATTTGGGGTTCGTGGTTTCCCATCCTTGCGACGGGAGGATGCCGCAAGGATGGGGCACCCGGCTTTGGTGCGGCGTCCGGCGCCGCCTGGGCGACGATCTGGCCGTGGTCGATGAGGAAGCGGCCGGTTTGCACGCGGTCGATTGCGGCGGTCTGCTGCGCGGCCCTGGGCTCCTTGCCTGTGGGGGGGGCGGTCCACACGGCGCTCATCTCCACCGGGGAGTTGGTCTTGGCGGGCAGGGCCAGGTTGTTGGCCAGGCGGCGCTGCTTCTCCACGTAGGCGGAGACGACCTTGGCGCCGATGCGGGCGGGGTAGTAGCTGAATTCGCCGTTCTGCCACAGGACCGCGACCACCAGCTCGGGGTTGCGCCGGGGGGTGAGGCCGACGAACCACACGTTCGGATACGTCGATCTTCCCTTCGCTGTCTTGCCCAGGGCCTCGTGGCTCATTAGCTGGGCAGTTCCGGTCTTGCCGCCAAAATCGATTCCCTCCAGGTGCGCCGAGCCCGCCGTGTGGAAGGCGCCCGGCTGGGTCACCTCCGCCATGCCGTCAGTGACGGTGATCCAGTTCTCGGGATCGATGGGGACAGTCGCTTCGCCGGAGCCGGGAAAGCTTTCGAGAAGCGCCTTGCGGAAGTCGGCCGACAGCTGGTCGGGAAAGACCACGTGCGGCCGGACCATGTGCCCGCCGGAGGCGATGCCGCCGATGATCCGCGCCAGCTGCAGCGGCGTAGCCTCCACCGCGCCCTGGCCGATGGCCACGTCAAGTGTCTCGTCCGGATACCAGCGGTTGTGGTAGTTCTTCATCTTCCATTGCGCGGAGGGCATCAGGCCGGCCTGCTCGCCGGGCAGGTCGATGCCGGTCTTCTGTCCGTAGCCAAACGCGGTGGCGTACTTCGCAATGCGGTCGATCCCCAGCTTGTCGCCCAGCATGTAATAGAAGGTGTCGCAGGAGAAGGGGATGGCGGTGTGAATGTCCACTCCGCCGTGGTGCTCGTCGCAGTGGTGGAAGAAGCCGTAAGGGCCCCACCCGCCGGAGCAGTTGATCCTCATGTTCTGCGCAATGCCTTCCTGCAGGCCAGCCACCGACATCATGATCTTGAAGGTCGATCCGGGCGCCAACTGCGCCTGGATGGCCTTGTTCATCAACGGCCGGTCAGGATCGGTGATGAGCTGGTTCCAGTCGGCGCGGTTGATGTGCACGGCGAAATCGTTGGGATCGAAGCTGGGCCGCGAGACCAGGGCCAGAATCTCGCCGTTCCTCGGGTCCATGGCCACAATGGCGCCGGTGCGGTCGCCCAGGGCCAGCTCGGCGGCGCGCTGCAGGTCGTTGTCGATGGTGAGGCGCAGGTCCTGACCGGGGATGGCGTGCTGAATGCCCAGGTAGCCCACCTCGCGGCCGTGGCTGTCCACAATCACATCCCGAGACCCGTCCTGGCCGCGGAGCAGTTCGTCGTAGGTCTCCTCGACGCCCGCTTTGCCCACCACGTCGCCCGGCTCATAGTAGGCATAACGCGGGTTGTTCAGGTCGTCCTCGCTTACCTCGCCCACGTAGCCGATCAGGTGGGCGGCATAGCCGTCGCGGGGATAAAGCCGCCGCTCCTCGTGAACGGTTTCCAACTCGGGCAGCTCATTGCGGTGCGCCTCGATGAAGGCATCCTCGTCGGCGGTAATGTCCTGCTTGATGGGGATGGGCTGGTAGCCGGGCGAAGCGCGGTAGTGGCGTAGCGTGGCCCGCAACTGGTCGAGGTCCAGGTTCAGGCCTTTCGCAATCAGTGGCAGGTCGGCGTCGACATTCTGGTTCTGCTCGCGGACCAGGAAGCAGGAGACGGAGGGGTAGTTGTCGACGATCAGGCGGTTTTCGCGGTCGAAAAGCTTGCCACGCGCGGCCAACACGGGTTCCTTGCGGACCCGGTTCTGCTCGGCCAGCAGCTTGTAGTTATCCGCGCCCAGCACCTGCAGCCGCCACAGCCCCGCCGCCAGCGCCAGCATCATGAGCAGAATGCCGTACTGCACCACCGTCAGCTTGAGGGTGGGGAGCTTCTCGTTGCGGTTGATTCTGCCGGTGTCCATGTGTCTGCGCTTTCAGGATACTGCCTGTTTCAGTCGTGCGTGGAGTCGTTGTGTTGCTTTCGCGACTACTCTTTCGCCGCCTTGAACCATCTCCCCAGGGGTGATGGCCCGAATCCTTCAACCGGGCTGATGATCCTGACCCCTGACCCCTGATCCCTGTTCCCTGCCTTTCGTCAGTCCCTGACCTGCAGACGGTCCAGCAGGGGAAACAGCACCAGGGCAATGACCGAGTTGCCCACCGCCGTGAACAACACCGTGTACCAGCTCCATTCCAGATCGAGGCCCAGCAGGAAGCGGGAGACGAAGACCACCACGGCGCTCGACAGCAAGGAGAGCAGAAAATTGAGCACCAGGCGGATGGTGTGGTTCTCCACGTCGATGCGCACGCCGACCGAGGCGGCCAGAAACCCGGCCAGGCTCTTGGCTACTCCGTTGACGCCGATGGCGTGGTGCGTGAGCGCATCTTCGAACAGGCCCATGGCGGCACCCATCAGGGTGCCCTGGATGGGGCTGCGGCGGCCCAGCGCAAAGTAGACGGTGACCACCAGTGGCAAGTCGAACCAGGCGTATCGGCCAAGCAAGCGCGGCAGCCACGCCTGCAGCACCAGCGCGACCAGCGGCACCAGGCCATAGGCCAGCACCGGATAGCGGCGGATTTCAATATCGCGGCGGAGGTCGGCGCCGAGGAGGGGCATGGTTACGGATTCCTCCTCGGCTGGACATTTTGGGGCTGGCTCTTCTGGGGCTGCTTGGCCTGGAGCTGGTTTGGCTGCGCGGGCTTGGCCGCGGGCTTGGTTTGCGGAGTGATCGCGGGAGCTGCCGGCTTCGTCTGCAGGGGCTTCGAGGCCAAGTCGGGTTCGGCAGTCGTCTTTGTTTCAGGCGTGGTTGCGGGAGCCGCAGCAGGGGCTACGCCGGAGTCGGCGCCGGGTGTAAAGCGGTCAGGGTGCAGCGCCTGCGGCGGGTGCGCCACCGGATTGGGGTTGGAGGTGTCGTGCAACGGCTGTTGATCGGGGGGAAGATTGGGATCGATGAGGCCGGGGAGCCGCTCGGCCATCACCTCGGAGGCCTTCTTCTGCTCCTTGATGGCTGCCGCTTCAGCACCCTTGAGTTCCTCGCTGGTGGCCAGGTCCTGCTGCTGCTCGGGTGAGAAGCGGGGCTCGGTCGAGGTAATCACCAGCACCTCGTCCAGCCGGTCAAGATGGGCGGCCGGGGAGACGATCACGTCGATGAAGGAGTCGCGCTCCGGGTCCTGGACGACTTTGTCGACCACGCCCACGGGAAGCCCGCGGGGGAAGATCTGGTCGCCGCCGGCAGTGAGCACCACCTCGCCCTTCTGGATGCGTTTGTCGGCCAGGATGTCCACAATCTGGGGTTGCCCGTTGGCGTTGCCGCGCAGGATTCCGCGAATCCGCGTGGTTTCAAGAATCACGCCCGCGCCGCTCGACTGGTCGCTGATGACCAGCACCTGGGCGGAGTGGGGAAAGACTTCGCGAATCTTGCCCACAATGCCGTCGGCGGTAATCACGGCCATGTCGCGGTCCAGGCCCTCGGCCGAGCCCTTGTCGATGTAGAACACCCGCGACTGCTCGCTGCCGCTGGAGCCGATGGCCTGTGCGGCAACCGTCTTATAGATGTACTTCTCCTGAAAATTGAGCAGTGCTTGCAGGCGCTGGCCCTGCTTGGCGTCTTCAAGCAGCGCCGCCTGCTCCAGGCGCAGCCGGTCGATGGTTTTCTGCAACTCTTGGTTTTGCTGGCGGACGTTGTGCAGATCCAGGTAGTTTTGCCACAGGTGCTCCGCACCCAGCTTGGTCGAATGGATCAGGCGCTCGGGAGGCGAGACCAGGGCATTCGCCCAGAGGCGGATGAGGCGGACTCCCGGACCGTCGCCGGGATCCAGGCTGCTTCGTCCATCGCCGGTGCGGCGCACCTGCACAGCCAGACCGATGATCTGCGCGAGCAGGATGGCCAGCAGCACGACGAGATTTCGATAGCGGACGAAGAACGATTCCATGGCGAATTAGGGGTTAGGGATCAGGGGTTAGGGGTTAGAGTTCAGCAAACGGAATCCCCGTAAATTATGGCGGTAGCCTGGAAAGTTTTCCTACCGAGATGCCGCTAAAGCGTCGCGTCGGGACCCTAATCCCTAACCCCTGATCCCTAACCCCTGCTTTTCATCAGTCGATCTTGATCTTGCGCAGCAGGCGGAAGTCGGAGAGCATTTTGCCGGTGCCGAGCACGACCGAGGCGAGCGGATCGTCGGCTACGGAGACGGGAAGGCCGGTTTCCTCGCGGATGCGCTTGTCGAGGTTCTTGATGAGCGCGCCGCCGCCGGTGAGCACGATGCCGCGATCGCTGATGTCCGCGGAAAGCTCGGGCGGAGTCCTCTCCAGGGCTACGCGGATGGCGTTGACGATGACGGCAATGCACTCGCCCAACGCTTCGCGAATCTCGCTGTCGTCGATGGTGATGCTCTTGGGCACGCCCTCGATGAGATTGCGCCCCTTGATCTCCATGGTCAGGGGCTTGTCCAGCGGGTATGCGGAGCCGATTTCAATTTTGATGTGCTCGGCGGTGCGCTCCCCGATGAGCAGG
>Ga0209415_10014922_pt1 | contig 12651 bp, 10 predicted proteins | sample PeaSoiSIISIP2007_FD_187696 | JGI IMG/M metagenome (GOLD analysis project Ga0209415, IMG submission 187696) | Peat soil microbial communities from Weissenstadt, Germany - SII-SIP-2007 (SPAdes) (version 2) | ecosystem: Environmental > Terrestrial > Soil > Wetlands > Peat | place: Germany...
AAGCTCGCCCGTAACTTCCTGGCGTTCCTACACCTGGCCTGCGCCCTCGTATGGTTGGTTTGAAGACACTCCCTAGAACCGCTCGCCGTCGTTCTGCGGCGCCTGCCCCCAGGCCTTCGAGGGCTGGCCGTTGATCGTGGTGCCGCCGTACACGAACGCGGGGACCGACGAGAGCATGTCGACCGGGAACGGGAGCACCGGCGTGCTCGCCTTGTCGAGCGCCGCGACGTGCTCGGGGGTGAGCTTCACGTCGAGCGCGCCGACGTTGTCTTCGAGCTGCTGCATCGTGCGTGCGCCGATGATCGTCGACGCGACGCCGGGGCGGTTCTGGACCCACGAGAGAGCGATGCGCGGCACGGTCGTACCCAGCTCACTGGCGATCTTCTCGAGGATGTCGAGCAGATCGAACGTGCGGTCATCGAGGTAATTCGTGACGCGCGCGCCGCGCCCGGCCTCGTGCTTCCCCTTGTCGGCGCGCTTGTACTTGCCACTCAGGGCGCCCCCTCGCAGCGGCCCCCACGGCGTGACGCCGATGCCGAGCTCCTGCGCCATGGGAATGAGCTCGCCCTCGACGGTGCGCTGGAGGAGTGAATATTCGATCTGCAGTGCGATGAGCGGCGACCATCCGCGGAGGAGCGCCATCGTCTGCGCCTGCGCCACCTTCCAGGCCGGAGTATCGCTGAACCCCAGATAGCGAACCTTGCCCTGCTCGACGAGCGTGTCGAGCGCCCGCATCGTCTCCTCGATCGGGGTCGTCTTGTCCCAGGCGTGAAGCCAGTACAGATCGATGTAATCGGTCCGCAAACGGCGGAGCGATTCTTCCAACTGGGCGATCACGGCCTTGCGGTTCGAGCCGCCGCCGTTCGGGTCGCCCGTGAACATGTTGGTCACGAACTTCGTCGCGAGGACGACGCGGTCGCGCTTCTTCCGATCGTGCGCGAGATGTTCGCCGATGATCGCCTCGGAGTGGCCCTTCGTGTACCCGTTCGCCGTGTCGATGAAGTTGCCGCCGCGATCGACGTAGGCGTCGAGGATGCGTCTGGCCTCTTCCGGCTCGGAGCCCCAGCCCCACTCCTTGCCGAAGGTCATGGTGCCGAGGCAGAGGGGGCTGACGCGGAGGCCGGAGCGGCCGATGGTGACGTAGTGGGCGAGGGTCATGGGGGAAGTCCTATCTACCCCAGCCGCATCAGCACGTCTTCCACGCCGTCCGGCCCTACCCGAGCTGCTCCCGTGGGCTGGAACCCGCACTTCTCGAGCACGCGCGCGGAGGCCACGTTGGTCACCGCCACGTAGGCGTGGAGCGGGCGCGCGGTCTCGTGCAGAGCGACGAACTCGGGGAGCGCGGCGCTCGCCACTCCCTTCCCCCAGTAGCGCTGCCCGATCCAGTAGCCGACGAGCCGCTTCTCCTCCGCGTCCCAGCTCACGATGTTCCCCGCCACCTCGCCGCCGACGAGGATTGCCTTCTTCGTCGTCGCGGCACTCCCGAGGATGTTCGTCCTCCAGTGATCCATGAACGCCCCCAGCGCGCGCGGCGGGAAGGCCGCCATGCGGTTCGCGGCGGGCTCTCGCTGGTACTCGAAGAGGATCGGCAGATCGGCCTCCGTCACGTCGCGGAGGACCATCAGGACCCGTTCGCTCATCACGGCTTCGCGATGAACTTGAGCCCGTCGGGCGTGCCGACGAACGACAGGAGCACGCCGCGGAGGCTGGCCTCGCCGTTCTGCTCGATGACGAACTGCACGAAGGTGATGTCGATGTCCGCCTTGAGCTCGGTGTCCGTACCCGGGTCGTGGTGCTCCGTCTTGACGACCTTCGCCGTGAGGATGTGCCCGTGGGACTGCGCGAACTCGCGGCACCACTGGTCGGCGAAGGCGAGCGTGTCCTTGTTCCACTCGGCGCGGTCGATCGACTTGGTGGTGAGGGCGACGACCTCTTCGTACGTGAGCGAGAGAGCGATCGCCGCGGGCATGTCGCAGGCGGTCCACGCGGCGCCCAGGCGCATCGCGGCCTCCACGGCGGGATCGCGGGGGCCTGCATGGGGCCGTGGCGGAGCGGGATCGGGCGGCGGCGCGGGCGTGGGCGGGGAGGATGCGGGGGACGCAGCCGGTGGGGGTACTAGGGGTGCTAGAGGAGGAGGCGGGGGGGTGCCGCTCGGCGCGGGAGGAGCAGGGAGGCTCTCGGCGACGTGCGCCGGCGGGGCGGCCGGCGCGGACGGGGCGCAAGCGGGCGTCAGCGCGAAGGAGAACAGGAGGAGGTGGGCGGGAGCGCCACGCATGGGAACACGGTCGCACGGGAGGAGGGGAACGTCACCGCCGCCGATCGAACGTGGTTCGCCCTGGCAGGCGGGACGATCAGGGATGGCCATGCCGGGATGATGATACCGTTGCCCGCTCACAGCGAGGAGGCACCCATGGCCGTGGCACGAGTGACGAAGATCACGTCTTCTTCCAAGAAGGGCTTCGAGGACGCCGTCAAGACGGGGCTCAAGCGCGCCGCAGACACCGTGCGCGGAATCACCGGCCTCGAGATCATCAGCCAGAAGGCGAAGGTCGAGAACGGGAAGATCTCCGAGTACCGCGTCACGATGGAAGTGACGTTCATCCTCGAGTGACGCGACCGGCGGCGAGCCGCGACGACCAGACGGAGGTCCACCTCCACGCCGCCTCCCTGCCGCCCCCGCTGGTGCGCGTGGCGGCCCTGGGGCCCGCCGTCCTCGGTCTCCTCCTCGCCTACTCCGATGTCTTTCTCCACGGCGACATGGCGGGCAATCGCTCGACCCTCGCCATCGTCCACTTCGCCTGGACCTTCTTCCTGGCAGCGGCCCTCCTGCTCGTCGCCCCATCGATCGCGAAGGCCCGCGTGTGGGCCGTCTTCGCGGGGGGCGCGCTCTCTTTGCTCGGCGTGGTCACGTCGGCGGCGCCTCTCGCGCGCGGGGCGGTTGCGGGGATCCTCGGCATGGCCATCGGCCTCGCGAGCGTCGCGGTCCTGGCCATCGCCCTTCCCGGTTGTCTCCGCTTGGCGCGTGCGCGGCGAGAGCTGGCGGCGCGGCATCCCGAAGAGCTCTTTGCCCGCCGGGATCGGCGCTCCGACCTCCTCGGGATCCTCGTGGCGCTCGCCATCCTGGCTGTCTTCGGTGGCCTCTTCGCCTGGCGCTCGCGGACGCCCACGACCGCCGCGCAGAAGTTCACGGCGACCGCCTTCGGACGGGCCCTGGACGAACCGCTCACCCGGTACGTCAGCCTGATCGGCCGCGAGGGGCGTGCGGCGAACGGGGCCGCCGCCGCCGAGGCCCGCCGCGAGCTTCTGTCGAAGGACATCGAGAAAGAGCTGGGACGGAAGGCCTTCCAGAGGCTCGGCGAGGTCCTCGATGCGGCGCGCGTCTACGCCGTCGACTCCGGGGACGATCCCGCCCTTGCGCAGCAGTCCTTCTGGAGCGCGCTCAATGGCCTCGACGCGCAGCTCGAGAGCCACGGCGTGCCGGGATTCGTCGGAGGCTACAGCACCGGCGCGGGGGATTCGCGAGCGGTCTGGGTGCTCGGGTATTTCGCGCGATCGAGGGCTTCGGTCCGGGTCGGAGACGGGGCGCCCGTGCGCGTCGTGTGGGCCAGGCGTCTCGACTCGCTCAACCTGACCGACTCGGCGGCCGCCCTCGACGGGCTGAGCGAGTGGGCGATCATCTCGCTGGATGCGCTCGAGGAGGAATTTCTCGGTAGCGAGCTCCCCGCCATGGTCCGGGACGCCCCGATGCGCCTCCTTCAAGGCGATGCCGCGGAACGAGGACCGGCGGCCGACCTGGGGCGAAGGGCCGCGTCCCTCATCGCCGACGAGATCGTCCGCGGCTCGCGTCTCTCGCGCGAGGACGCCGTGGCGATCGACGGTCTGCTGGCGCAGCGGGCGGCGAACGAGCAGGTCCTCGTCGCGAAGGGGCTCACCCTTCGGTCCAGGCAACGCTTGCGTTTCACGGCTTCGGCCGCCCGATCGCTGCGGCGCTACGACGACTTCGTCATTGCTCAGCTCTTGAAGGGGGACGAGGCGCTCGCGGACTACGAAGACGCCGTGGCGTCCGCGGTGGACCTGCTGGCGGCCGACGAAGAGGCGACGTTCATGCCTCGCGTCGCCACGGGCAAGCCGGGGGACGACCGGTCGCACCAGATCATGGGCGGGCAGTTGAGCGCGCTCGCCCAGTCCTCGAAGACACCGCGACTGACTCTCTGGCGCGCAGCACAGCAGGCCGCGCGCGGAGCGTACGGCCGTCGAGCGGGGCTGGCTCTCTTCGACGCGCTCTTTCGCGAGCTGGGCGTCTCCGATGGCCTGGACGGCTTCGGCGACCCGTTCGCCACGGCGCTCCTCCGCGCGCTGGAGAAGGACCCGGGGGACGTTCGCGCCGCCGCAGGACGCGCCTACGCGACCCTCCTCGGGCACGAGCCGCCGGTCGTGGTGCGGACGATACTCACGGCCCGATGAACGTGAGCGATGGCACCTCTACACTGGGCTCGGCGCCCGAGTTCTGAGATGCTGCCAGGCGGAGCGCCTTTCTGCAGCCATGAACGAGCGCACGCTCCACGAGGACCGCTACTTCCGCGTCGTGGCGGACGACGTCGCGCGGGTCGTACGCCTCGTGCGAAGCTCGGCGGCCTTCCCTACGCCCCAGGCCGCCGAGAAGTGCCTCGAGGCCGTCGCGTTCTCGCTGATCACCATTCGCCGAGGCTGGGTTCTGCTCGTGGACTCGCGTGGCGCTCCGTTACGAAATGATGCCGCCTTCGAGCAGATCCTCGCACGCGTGCGAGGTCGCATCGTCGGGCGATTCGCGTGCGCCGCGATCCTCGTAGCGAGCGACGTGGGCAAGCTTCAGGTGGCGCGCTATGCCCGCGAGGATCCCAAGTCGCCGCCCGTGTTCCGCGACGAGGAAGAGGCGCTCGCATACCTCGCCACGCACTCGAGCGCGGCCAGGTAGCCACGGTCTATGTTGTCCCATCGGGGCCCGATGTGGCCGCGAGGATCGCTTTCGCTTCGGCCTCCCATGCCGCGCTGGCGATGAAGTGGCCGATGACGGGGCCCGTCCCCGGCTCGAGAAGCGCCGCGATGCGGGCGCTGGACCGTCGGTCGGCCGCCGTGGTGCGCGAGTGCTGACGCTCGTGCTCGCCCCACGACTCCACGACGAATGTCTCCAGCCACCGCGGCGGCCTCGACACGTCGCGGTAGAGACCCCACTGGACGGCGCCGTCGCGGCGCCGTCTCTGCTCGCGTGCCCGGAGCAATCGACTGAACGCGCGCGTGTTCACCTCAGGGACGAGGTACTCGATGAGGACCCGTACGGGCCCGTCCTCGTCCTGGATGTCACGCACGATCTTGGGCATGGGCCACTGGAGGGACGGGGTCATGTCCTCCTCGACCACCACGAGCGGGTAGCGGAGGCGGGCCACGAGGCTCGCAACCAGTGCCCCTGCGGCGACGAGGAGCGCGCGCCGAACGCCCGTCCGCGTCGCGACCTCGCCCCAGAGGAGGCTGCCGACCGCCAGCCCTCCCTGGAAGACGAGCAGGTAGACGGAGAGGACCCGCGCGCGAACCCACGACGCGGTCGCGACCTGAGCCGCGATGTTCAAGCCGGAGAGCATCGTCATCCACCCCGCGCCTGCGAGGACCATCCCGAGAGCCGCCGGGGCCAACCCGCCCGCGGCATAGAGCACGACGAGCGCGCCGGCGAGGGCGAGCGCTCCCAGCGTCAGCAGCCGGTCCGGCGACGTGCGCGCCCGCAGCATCGGGAGCCGCCAGGCAGCAAGAAGCGCCCCGATTCCCATGCAACCGAGGAGAAGCCCGAACTCGGCGGACGACAGACGGAGCACGCCGCGCGCGTACAGGGGGAACAGCGCTGCGAGAACGCTCCCCGGAAGCACGCTGGCGGCGCAGCGGAACAGGACGGCGCGAAGAGCCCTCGTGTGACGCACGTAGCGGAGCCCCGCCACCATGGCCCCCACCCAGCGTTCAGCCGGCGCCGACCCGCTGACCTTGCGAGGGCGCAGGCGGACGAGCGCGGCGATCACGGCGACGAACGTGAGCGCGTTCAGCGCGAACACGGCCGCCGGCCCGGCGAGCGCCACGACGGCTCCTCCGAGAGCGGGACCGAGAGAGCGCGCGAGGTTCATCGATACGCCCCCGAGCGTGACCGCCCCCGGCAGGATGTTCCGCGGCACGGCCTCCGCGGTGAGGGCCTGCCAGAGCGGCTCGTCGAGCGCGCCACCGATTCCCATCGCGAAGGCAAACGCGATGAGGAGCGGCGGGGTGAGCGCGCCGAGCGCCGCGAGGCACGCCATCGAGCCCGCGCAGGCGCCGAGCCATATCTGCGTCCAGATGGCGAGCCGCCTGCGATCGACGATGTCCGCGAGCGCTCCCGCCGGCAACGCCAGGAGGAAGAGCGCGGCGCCGTCGACCGCCTGGAGCAGCGCAACGGTGCGCGGCGACGTCGTTAGCGACGTCATGAGCCACCCCTCCCCTACCCCGTGCATCCAGGCGCCGACATCCGACACGAGCCCGGCGATCCAGAGCGCTCGAAACGCAGGGACGCCGAGCGGCGCCCACGTCGAGACGGGCTTCATGGTCCTGCTGGGCGGATCAGAAGGCATGCGGCGCACGGTCGCAGCAAGCCACGCGCATCACGAGGCCATGCTCCCCCGGCATGGATGCGAGCCTTTCGCAGTCGCGAGGAAGAAGGAAGCGAGGAGACCGCTGCCAAGCACGGCGCTCAGGCCCACGCGACCCGGTAACCGAGTGACGAGGAGGTACAGAGCCTCGGCACTTCGCGTACGTACACCTTGCTGCAGAAGAGCTGGATCAGCCCCTGGGTGACGCCCAGCACCCCATTCTTGCAGTAGGTGAACCTCGAGCACGGCCACCCGACGACCTCCAGACGGGCCTCCTTCGGTCCGAGCTTGAACACGCCGACGGCGCCACCCACCCAGATGTGCGCCCACAGCCTTCCGAACTGACCGAGGACAGCCCAAGGCGTGGCGCCCGCCTGGTGCGCCAACTTCACCGCGATGGAGAGGATCGTGTTGTGCACGCGTTGCGCTACCTCGGCGCCAATGGCGATCTGTGTGGGCGCGTCGAGCTCGAGCTTTTCGCACGCGGCGTAGTGGATCACAGCGATCTCGCTCGGCAGCCAGACGCCGATGGGGCTCTCCAGGACCGCGTCTCGGTGCCGCGGAGGCAGGAAGGCGACATAGCGCTCGAAGAGCCCGTGCGTGCGAAGCGACCGGAGCGACGAATTGAGCCATGCGCTCCGAAACTCGGTCACCGGGGTGACGTCGCTCCGCGGGACGGCAAGCGAGACGATCGTCTCCTCCTGCGTTCTCGCGGCCATCCAGCACCATGATGACCCAACTGGATGACGCGTTCTAGGCCCTTCCCGGCCTTGCCGTGTCGCCCGTTTGGCACGGGCTCCCGGCCTGCCGGGTCGAGTGTCGCGTGGTACGGAAAGAGGGACATGCTCTTTCGCTTTCGCTTGCTCGCGGCGGGCATGCTCGTCGCGGTCACGTCGCTCGGGCGCGATGCGCTCGCGGCTCCGTCCATCGGGCCCGAGAACCCCGTCCCCACCCCGCAACGGATGCCCCTGGCGACGACCGAGCCCACCGCGGCGTTCGACGGCGAGAACTTCCTCGTGGTCTGGTACGGCGGCGTCGGCGCCGTCTTCGGCGCCCGTGTGCGTGCGTCGGACGGCACGCTGCTCGACCAGGCCGCCTTCACGATCGCCCAGGCCCCCTCGCCGGCTCCCTGGATCCCGACGGCGCCGTCGGTCGCGTTCGACGGCACGAACTTCGTCGTCGTCTGGTCGCAAGGACCCGCGGGGGGCAACGGCGAGGTCCACGGCGCGCGCGTCACGCCGGGCGGTGTGCTCCTCGACGGCCCGGCGGAAGCCGGCGGCTTCCCCATCGCCACGTCCTCGTCGCTCGGGGAGAGCCAGCCCCGGGTCGCGTTCGACGGCACCAACTACTTCGTCGCCTGGAACGAGAGCTCCGCGACCTCGTCGGTGCTCGGCGCCCGCGTGAGCCCCGCCGGCGTGCGCCTCGACGGCGCGGTCGACGCACCCGGCACTCCGATCGCCACCGCGCCGAGCAGCACCCTCGGCGACGTGGCCTTCGACGGCACGAACACCCTCGTCGTCTGGGAGACGGCCTTGGGGACGGCGTCGCCCCACGTCTTCGGCGCGCGCGTCTCGCCCGCAGGCGTCCTTCTCGACGGGCCGCCCGAGACCGGCGGCATCCCGATCGCGACGGCACCCGGAGGCTCGCAGAGCGCCCCGCGCGTCGGGTGCGCTGGAGCGACCGGGTGCCTCGTCGCCTGGAACGACGGCGGCAGCGCAGCGCGCGCGCGCCTCGTGCAGGGTTCGACCCTGCTCGACGGCCCGGCGACGACCGACGGCGTCGAGGTCGCCGGCGGGGACGTGGTCCCGGTGGGTGTCGCCTCCGACGGGGCTCGCTTCGCCGTGCTCGTCGCGACGGCTCCCCAGAGCCCGGAGATCGTGCCCTATGCGCTGGTCCCCGTCGCCGGCGATGGCACGGCGAGCCCCGCGGTCAGCCTCGGCGTCGGCGGGGGTCCGTCGACCAGCCCGTACCCCGAGGGGGCAGTGACCTTCGGCGGCGGCGACTATCTCGCGCTGTGGTACCCGGAGGGGGACGTCGCCTCGACGACAGTGTCCCGCGTGAGCGCGTCGGATCTCACCTTGCTCGATGCGACCGGCATCGGGGTTTCGTGGGGGCTGGACTCGCAAGACGCTCCCGTGCTGGCCTGGGGCGGCTCGAGCTACGTGGCTACGTGGCTCGACCTGGCCACCACGTACGGCGATCCGTACAGCGCCGTCCTCGACCCGACGGGCGCACCCCGCGGCGGCTCCGCGCCGGTCCTCGCCGGCACGAACCCCGTGCAGATCAGGTCCGTCGGCGCGGGATACCTCGGCGTCGGGAACGCATTTGCCCAGAACTGCGTGTTCGCGCTCGATGCGACCGGACAGCGCACGGGCGGTCGTCAGAGCTGCACAGTGGTCGGGGCCTCCACGACGGCGGCCGCCAGCCTTCCCACTCTCGCGTCCAGCGGATGCGAGGCCCTCGTCCTCTGGCAGGAATGGAACGACCCGAACCCCGAGACCGGGGGCCCACCACCGCAGAACTACGCCGAGCGCGTGGGCCCCGACGAGCAGCTCCTCGACCCGGGCCCGCTCTCGCTCGGACCCGGAGACGTCGTGTCGGGTGTCTCGTCTTCCCCGATGCCGCCCGCACCCTACCCGGTGGTGGTCGCGGCGTTCGACGGCACGAACTACCTCGTGGTGCGGACCGGGTTGGTAGGGCACACGGGCAGCACGCCGGCCATCTGGGGCCAGCGCGTGTCGATGTCCGGAAAGCTGCTCGATCCCGTGCAGGTCGAGCTCGCGCTCGGCTCTTCGCCGACGCTGTCGTTCGATGGGTCGAACTACCTGCTGGCGTGGATCTCCAACAGCGGCGGCGCCGTCGCGGCGGCGATCGTCGACCCACGAACGCTCTCGCGTTACGATGGCGATCCGTCCTCCCCCGGCACGATCCTCGCGACGGGAGGCGCCCTCGCCACGCAGATCTCCGCGCCGTCGCTGGCGTCCGCGTTCGATGGGGCGAACTACGTCGTCGTGTGGGCGCAGCTCCCCGACGGGACGGCGAGTCAGAATTTCGACGTGCGCGCGGCTCGCGTAGGCGTCGACGGGACGCTGCTGGACGGACCCGCGACGCAGGTTGGCTTCGAGGTGGCGGCGGGAACGGCTGTGGATGCCCCGCCTTCGGTGCAGGTGGCATCGGACGGCCAGTCGCACACGCTCATCGCCTACCCGCGCATCGCGGACCCGGTGACGGGTGCGATGCGGGTCTTCACGCGCCTCGTGACCGACGACATCCCGTCGACTGCCAGGCTGGACGGCGGAGTCGACGGCGGAGGACCCGTGCAGGTCTGTCCGCCGGATGCCGGCGTGGGTAGCGACGACGGCGGCACCGGGGACGACGCCGGTGGCGACAACGGAGCGTCGACCCCGGCGGGCGCCTCCGGCGGGTGCGAGGCAGGAGCGAGCGAACCGGCGGATGCCAGCGGGTGGCTGCTGGCGCTCGCGGTGGCAGCGGGGATGGTGCTCGCGCGGAAGCGACGCCCGACGCTGAGCTGACATTTTCCACCTCCCGGCAGGGGGCCGCGCCCTACGCCCTGAGACGCTGGACTGCAGCACGCCCCCCTCACGCGCGTGGCCCCACGGGCGCGCGAAAGCCCCGCGATGCCCGCGTGATCGTGCGTGGTCCGAATCCTGCGGAGGACCCCCCGCATCGATGCAATCGTCGGCGCTCGAGTCCGCAGTCGTCCCGGAGATCGGCAAGTACCACCTCGTCGCCGAGCTCGCGCGCGGCGGCATGGGCATCGTGCACCTCGCGGCGGCGCAAGGGCCCGGTGGCTTCAACAAGCTCCTCGTCGTCAAGGAGCTGAAGCCCGAGCTGACGCGCGACGAGAGCTATGTCTCGATGTTCCTCGACGAGGCGCGCCTCGCCGCGCGCCTGACTCATCCGAACATCGTGCAGACCATCGAGGTCGGGTCCGAGGGGAGCCGGCACTACATGGTCATGGAGTTCCTCGACGGGAGATCCCTTTACCGGATGATCCGCCGCTTCCGGGACCAGGGGGGCTTCCCTCTGGCGGCGCACCTGCGCGTCCTGTCCGAGGCGCTCCTGGGCCTGCACTACGCGCACAATCTCCGCGACTTCGACGGTGAGCCGCTCGGCATCGTGCACCGCGACGTGAGCCCGCTGAACGTGTTCGTCACCTTCGACGGGCAGGCCAAGGTCGTCGACTTCGGCATCGCCAAGTCCATCGAGTCGTCGACGGAGACCAAGACCGGCGTCCTCAAGGGGCGCGTCGCGTACATGGCCCCCGAGCAGGCCTGGGGCGGCGGCGTCGACCGCCGCGCCGACGTCTACTCCGCGGGGGTGATGCTCTGGGAGGCCGTCGCGGGAAGGCGCCTCTGGCCGGGGATGAACGACGTGGAGATCCTCGCAAGGCTCCTGCGCGAGGGCCCTCCGCCGCTCAGCGCGGTGCGCCCGGACGCCCCCGAGGATCTGGAGGCGATCTGCGCGAGGGCTATGGAGAAGCGACCCGAGGATCGCTACGAGAGCGCGCTCGATCTGCTCGAGGACCTCGAGGCGCACCTCGCTTCCCGGGACGACCGGATGAGCATGCGCGAGGTCGGCGCCCTGGTCGGGAGGGTGTTCGCCGAGGAGCGCCGACGCATGAGCGCCCTCATCGACGAGACACTGGCACGCATGCGCGGCGGGCCGCGCTCCGGCGTCATGCCGACGCTCGAGGTCCACGTGCGCGGGACGCCGAGCGGCGCGCCGGGGCTGCGCGAGGAGGCGAGTCAGATCTCAGGGCAGCTCGTGCTGACCCCCCTGTTCAACGCGCCCTCCGTCACCGTCGGCCCCGCGACGGCGACGCCGACACCGAGCGCCGCGGCTGGCCAGGACGCGCCGCCGTGGTGGGCTTCGCGCCGGGCGGCGGTCGTGGCATCGAGCGGGGCTGCGCTCCTGCTGCTCCTCGTCGTCGTCCTCATGACGGGCTTTCGCGACGGCGCGCCCGCCCCGGCGCCCGAGGTGCCGGTCGCGGCGGCCGCTCCTGCCCCGGCGGGACGGGACATCCCCGACCTGGTCGACGTCGTCGTCCGCGTCTCGCCAGCCTCGGCGCAGATCACCATCGACGGCACGCCCGTGCCCACGAACCCCTTCCACGCGCGCTACAGCAAGGACGCGCAGGTGCACCGCGTGCTCGCCGCGGCCGACGGGTACGACGCGAAGCTCGAGGAGGTGTTTTTCGCCAACGACGTCTCCATCGACGTGAGCCTCGATCGCCGCCCGAGCCCCGCGCCTCCCCGCTACTACGCGCCCGCCCCGGCCGCGCGCGGCGGCAAGCACGGGGGCTCCGGGGCCGGCTCCTCCCCTTCCCCCAGCGACCCGCCGACCACGCCGTCTGCTCCTGCACGCGTCGACATCGCCCCCACGGGTGGACGCGCGCCCTTGCGCCCGATCATGACCAGCAACCCCTACGGGACCCCATGAGAATGCTCGTCGCAGCCGTCGCCCTCTGCGCCGCGGCCCTCCTCGCTTCGGCGACGGCCCGGGCGGACGAGGCGGCCAATCGTCAGGCGTTCAAGCACTTCCAGCGCGGCGTGGCGCTGTACGGCGAGGCCGACTACCGGGCTGCGCTCGTCGAGTTCAAGCGCGCGTACTCCATCGCACCCAACCCGGCGGTCCTCTACAACGTCGGCGAGACGCAGTACCAGCTCCAAGACTACGCCGCGGCGCTCACCACGTTCGAGCACTTCCTGGCGGAGCCGTTCTCCGGGGACGGGCATCGCGCCGAGGTGGAGAGCGACCTGGAGATCTTGCGGGCGCGCGTGGGCCACATGAGCATCACCACGGTCCCGCCGGCAGCCGAGGTGACGATCGACGACCAGCCGGTGGGCAAGACGCCGCTCGACCGGGCCCTGCTCGTCAGCATCGGGCACCGCAAGGTGGTGGCTTCGCTGGCGGGACGCCCGGCGATCACGCGGTACGTCGACGTGGCGGCCGACGACAGCCTCGCGGTCACGCTCCCGCTGCCCGAGCC
>Ga0209415_10014923_pt1 | contig 12650 bp, 12 predicted proteins | sample PeaSoiSIISIP2007_FD_187696 | JGI IMG/M metagenome (GOLD analysis project Ga0209415, IMG submission 187696) | Peat soil microbial communities from Weissenstadt, Germany - SII-SIP-2007 (SPAdes) (version 2) | ecosystem: Environmental > Terrestrial > Soil > Wetlands > Peat | place: Germany...
CAGCAGGGAACGCTTAGCGCGGGCGCCAACTACGCCATCACCTTCGTTCCCGCCACCTTCAGCATCGGCAAGGCGACCCCGGTCATCGTATGGGCGACGCCGTCGGCGATCTACTACGGGACGTCCCTGTCCGCCACCCAGCTCAGCGCGTCCAGCCCGGTTTCGGGGAGCTTCGTCTATACCCCGGAGGCCTCGACCATCCTGCCGGTCGGCTCGCAGACCTTGAACGTCGCCTTCACGCCGGCCGATTCCGCCAACTACGCCACGGCCACGAAGTCCGTGTCCCTCGAAGTGGATCCGCTGGCGACGGTGACCTTGAACGCCGGCACGGGAGGAAGTTTCGATCCGCCCAAGCCGCAGTCTGTGGTCCCCGGCACGGGCGTCAGCTTCACCGTCGTGCCGGCGACAGGCTACGCCATCGATACCGTGACCGGCTGCGGCGGCAAGCTTAACGGCAGTACCTACGCTGCGGGAGCCGTGACCGCCGATTGCCAGATCAGCGCGACTTTCAAGCTGCTCAACTACACGCTGAGCTTCGTCCCCGGAGCAAACGGCACGGTATCCGGCACGCTCAGCCAGACGGTGTCCTACGGCAGTTCCAGTTCCGCCGTGCAGGCAACCGCCGCCTCCGGATACCACTTCGTCAGTTGGACCGGCACCAACGGTTTCCTTTCCACTGCGAACCCGCTGGTGATAGACCGGGTGGCGGCCAACCAGACCGTTACCGCCAACTTCGCCCAGACCTTCTACAAGGTGAGCGCGACCACCGACGGCAACGGCACCATCTCGCCCGCCGGCGACGTCATGGTGGCTGCCGGCGCAGGCCAAACCTTCACCATCCAGCCCAACACCGGCTACTACGTCACCGACGTGCTGGTGGACGGCGTGTCTGTGGGCATCGTCGACAGCTACACCTTCTCCAACCTGGCAGGCGACCATACCATCAACGTCGTGGATACCATGCCGGACGGGATTCTGGCGGATACGGATAAACAGGGAGGTAAGGTCACGGTCGACTCTGCGTTGCTGGCACTGCATATGGCAGTGGGGCTAATCAAACCGACTGACGAACAACTACGTCATGGCGATGTAGCGCCGATTGGCGCTGACCATAAGCCTCTGCCTGATCGAAAAATCAATCTTGGTGACGTGTTGATTCTGCTTGAGCTAGCTGTTGGGATACTTAAGTGGTAGATATTGAGGTGAAAATGGTACCGATATTGAAGTGTGTTTCTTTACTTGTTTTTCTTCTTTTGGCACTTGCTGGCTGCGGAGGGGGGGAAAGTAGTTCACTCTCGAAGCATGGCACTTCAAAGATGGTTTTTGCCTCTGAAAGTGGTTTGCCGATCAAGATCCTTTCACTCACTTTGACTTATCCCGCGAATGTTACTTTTGGCGCAAATCCTATTCATATTACCGATGAAAATGGCGTTGCTGTGCCGAATGCTCGTATTGATATGGATCTTAGTGTTCCTGGTTCCTTAATTCTAATTATCGCGAATGTTGATACCCCAGACAGCGCATTGACTACTGCTGACAACGTTATTGTTAGTATCGATATGGACATTAGTTCAGGTTCCGTCGATCAAAATAACTTCAAGGTTACTAACGTTATGATTACTGACATCAGAGGAAGCCAAACGGATTTCCCGATAGTTGATTATACTGTTACCATTAGTTGAAAACTTTTGCCGGGACAGAAACTTTGTAAGGAAACAAGGACGGAGCGTGTAGATGAGAGCTGTAGCGTTATTAATCTTTGGACTGGCAGTCATTGCTACACCTTGTTTGGCAGAGGATAGTGGCAAAGTTGAGAACGGCGTTGTTACTCAGTCATTCTCCAAGCCCTCTGGGACTGAAACGACAGATCCAGGTCTCAATGCGGCTATCGCCTTGATCAAGAGCAAAGACTACCGTAAGGCCGTTATACTTCTGCACGAAATCGTGAAGCTCTCGCCGGACAACCCGGAGGCGAATCTGTATCTAGGCATCGCGTTAAGCAGACTTTCCGAAAAAGAGACTGAGTCGGCCTTCAAGGCGGCTTTGATGAAGACGCCGGAAAGTCCCTACCTGAACTTCGAGATGGGCCTTTACTACTACAACAAGAACGTCGATGCCGAGGCGGCAGATTATCTGGAGAACGTCATCGCCCTCAATCCCGTCGGTCCCTTGGCCGCGCAGGCGCGGGACTACCTGAAGCAGATCGAGGAGAGGGGCAAGGAGAAACGCTGGGAACTCAACGTGCTGGCCGGCATGCAGTACGACTCCAACGTCATCGTTTTCGGTGACGGGCCGCTGCCTGCCGGTATCTCCAGAAAGTCCGATTTCAACAGCATGGTCAATCTTCGGGGCAATTACTATCTGATCAAGAACGAAGATCTAGAATTGTCTGTAGGTTACAGCTTTTACCAGACTCTCCACACCTACCTCAGCGATTTCGACATCATGCAGAACGCCGTCGATCTGACGGCAGTCTATACGCTGAGCCCAAATTGGAAGTTGAAAGGGAGTTATGCTCCTGAATACCTGCTACTTGGCGGCAATCAGTATGACTATGCCCATGTTTTTTCACCCAGCCTGATCTTCACCTCCGATGAGTATGGAAGCGTAGCGTTCGACTACAAATTACGCTCGACCAGTTACACCAATTACGGTGCCTTTACCACCAACAGCGATCGCGACGGGTTCAACAATTACTTCGGTATCACCTATACCGTCCCCATCGGCAAGGGGGGGAGTGCCTGGATGGGCCTGTCGCACGACGAGGAGCGGGTGCATAACGGCTACTGGAATTACGACGGCGACCGCTTTGCCGCAGGTATCCGTGGTCAGCTTCCCTTTGAGGTGGCCTATGACCTTTCCGGCGAGTATTACCGAAAAGTGTATGCGGGGGTCGATCCTTCTTTTCCCGATATCGTGCGCGTCGACGGTCAGTTCACCGCGACACAGACAGTGATGAAACCGTTGTCGGAAAGGTACACGTTGATACTGATGAATCAATACACCCGCGACCTCTCAAACATCGACACCTTCGACACGGTCAGAAACGTCACCAGTCTCTTACTCAACGCGAGGTTTTAAATGCGCAGGCGCTTTATGATAGCAGTTTTGACGGTGCTGGCTTTGCTGGGAGTATGCGGCACGGCATCTGCCGACCAGGAAGTCGGCAAGGTGGTTGCCGTGCGCGGCAAGGCAACGCTTGAGCGGGGCAGGTCGGTCGTGGAGGCGAGGGTTCGTACCGGCATCATGGGGAGCGACACCATAAAGACCGGCGCAGATTCCCGGGTGAAGCTGCTTTTTATCGACGACAGCGTGCTGACCTTGAGCGACAACGCCAAACTGGTAGTTACGGAATTCATCAAGGGGAAGTCCGGAGAACGCGGCTCTTCCGTGTTCAACCTTTTGGACGGCAAGATGCGCTCGGTGGTCGGCAAGACCAAGTTCGAGGTGAAGACTCCCACTGCGGTCGCCGCCGCCCGCGGCACCGTGATCTTCTTTGACGTTACGCCTGTCAAAAACGTCCCTTCATCCAAGATCATCTGCCTGGAAGGCACCGTACAGGTCAGGAGTTCGGCTCCCAACCTTCCCGGCGCCGTGCTGCTGACACCGGGCAAGATGGTCGTTTTCACCGCGGGAAGCACAACTCTGCCGAAGGCCGTTCCCGCGCCGCCGGCTGAATTGCGCAAGGCACGCACCGAAACGTCTTCCTCCAACCTCCCTGCCGACGAGAAAAAGAGCGACAGCCAGGCTGACAACAAGGGACAGGGCGATAAAGGTTCCTCCGGAGATAAGGGAAGCGGTTCGACGTCCACCTCGTCGAGCAGCAGTGGGGAGTCCTCGGGCTCTGCCGGCAGCGGTAGCTCGAGCGGCGGTTCCGGGAGTAGCGGTTCGTCTGGCAGCTCGGGCGGCGAGCAAACTGCAAGTAACTCCACCGGAACTTCGGGTGGGACACCTGCTGGCGGTGATACCGGCTCCAGCAGCGGCGGTTCGTCTGGCAATGGCGGCAGTACCGGCAGCACTTCAGGTGGTGCCGGTACTACCAGTGGCAGTGCCCCGAATACCGGATCTACGGATACCGCCAAGGTAACCACCAATCAGCCTGCACCGTCCCCAACGCCGACTCCGACTCCGACGCCGACGCCGACATTTACGCCGGTCGTCCTTGTTACGCCGCCGACCATCGTGCTGCCGCCGAACGTCTATGCGCCGACCAAGGTGAAAATCACCGTTACCATACCTACCAGGTGACGATATGCGGCCGGTTTAACCAGAGGATGCTATGAAGAAACACCTCCATTTCTACCTGATTTCGTTCTGCTCTCTCTGCACCTTCCTTGCGTTGCAGGCTTTCGATCCTGCGGTCATCAACGACTACCTGGAGAGCAAGACCTACGACCTGCGCCTGCAACTGCGTAACGTCCTGCGGGGGCAGCCGAAGCCGGACAATATCGTGGTGGTGGCGATCGACGAGAAGAGCATTGCCGAGATCGGCCGCTGGCCGTGGTCGAGGTCGGTGCAGGCCAAGCTGGTCGATAAGATCGCCGCGGGGCACCCGAAGGTGATCGGCATCGATATCATGTACTCGGAAAGGGAGAACCCGCAGAGCGACGGTGAACTCGCCCGCGCCGTCAAGCAGGCGGGCAACGTGGTGCTGGCCACGGCTTTCCTTTTGCCGGAACCGGGCGAGACCCTGGCCAAGTCGCCGACGCCGCCCGATTTCCTCTGGGATTCCGCCTTCCTGGAAGTCAAGGCGGTTCCCGGCATCAACTGGAGGGCCTGGGCGGTCAAGCCCAAGGGGATAAACCCGCCGATCTCGGAACTGGCGAACGGCGTGCAACTAGGCCACGCCACCAATCAGCCCGATCTCGACGGGGTGTTGCGCTGGGACATCATGACGGTAAACGTCGGCGAGGACTGCTATCCGTCGCTCCCCCTGCAGGTGGCGCGGATCGCAGCCGGGCTGCCTATGAAGCAGATGAGCCTTCTGGGCGGTTCCGGCGTCAGATTCGGGGACCACGTGATCCACACGGACCTGAGCGGCCGCGTGCTGGTCAATTACCTCGGCCGCGAGAAAACCTTCCCCTACATCTCCGCCTGCGATCTCTTGAGCGGCAGGGTCGCGCCCGAGCAGTTGCGCGACAGGATCGTCTTCGTCGGCACCTCGGCGCTTGCCACCTACGATCAGAAGGTGACACCGTTCTCGGCCGACATGCCGGGGGTAGAGAAAAACGCGAACGTCGTACAGAACATCCTGCACAATAACTTCATCCGCAAAAGCCCAGGCGTTTTCGAGATGGTCTCCATCGTGGTCGCGAGCCTGATACTGATCCTCGTGCTGCCGCGACTTAAGGCGATGCAGGGCGTTACTATCGGTTTAGGCCTGATCTCCGTCTACTTCGTGCTTTCCTGTGCGCTTTTGATCTATTCCAATATCTGGATAAACCTCCTGTACCCCTCGCTCAACATGCTGATTATCCTGGCCACCGAAACCACCACAAAGCTCTTCATCGAGGAGAGGCGTGCCAAGGAAATCCGGGCCATGTTCTCGAGCTACGTCACCGAGCGCTTGGTGAACGAGATGATCAAGCACCCTGAAATGGCCCGTCTTGGGGGGGAAAAGAGGACGGTGACGGTACTTTTCTCCGACGTCAAGGGATTTACCACCTACTCGGAGAACCACGGTCCTGAAGCGGTCGTATCCATTCTCAACGAGTATCTGGGGGAGATGACGGAGGTCGTTTTGCGCTGGGAAGGGATTTTGGACAAGTTCATCGGCGATGCCATCGTCGTTTTCTGGGGAGCCCCCATGGAACAGGAGGATCATGCCGAGCGTGCGGTCGGCTGCGCGCTGGAAATGCAGGCCCGCCTGACGGAGCTGCGTGTCAAATGGGCCGCGGAGGGAAAGACCCCTCTTGATTCGGGGATAGGCATTAACACCGGGGAGGCGATCGTCGGCAACATCGGTGCCGAGGGCAAGAAGATGGATTACACCGTGATCGGCGATCACGTGAACCTGGGCGCGCGGGTCGAGGGGCTTACCCGGCGCTACCAAACGAACATCCTGATGACCGAGTACACCCTGGAGAGGCTCAGGCCGCTCTTGACCGACGGCAGGATGCAAGGCATCGCCGTGACCGGCATGGAGCGGGTCATCGTCAAGGGGAAGGACACCCCGGTCGGCATCTTCGCCGTCTCCCCCCTCGACCCCGGCACCCCCTCGGTGATCGTCGAATGCGACCAGGAAAAGGTGGTGCGGCTGACCGAGAAGTAATCTCGCCCATTTCTCCTTTCCTTGACTATCCCCCGCCTGATGCTACAACCTTATGTTGCTTCATGTGCTTCAGTTTTTAACAGGAAAGGGAAGGGCAGGTCGATGATATCTTCTCGCGTCTTGAAATCGACACGATCTTACAGCTTGGTGAAGGCGGCGCACCGGTGCCGGCTGCGGCAACCGTCCCGCCGCTGGCCGATTCGCTTGCGCTGGCATCGCCGGCTTTTGCGCATCGGCAAGAGGAGGTATGCCCAGATGATCACGGAGCCTATCAAGGAGTTTTTGGCAAAGATGGGGGCCGCGTTCGTCGCCACCTCGGACGCCCAGGGGGCTCCGCACTTGGCGGCGGGGATCGGCGTCTCGGCGCCGGAGCCGAACCGGCTCGTGTTCGAGGCCTGGTTCTGCCGGGCGACGCTCAAGAACCTGACGGAGAACCCGAAGATGGCCGTTGCCGTCGTCGATCCTGCCAGCGGCAACGGCTACCAGTTTTTCGGAAGGGTGGAAAAGGTGGAGGATACCGCGGTGCTCAATGGATTCCTGCCGGGTGGGGAGCCGCCCGAACTGCCCCAGGTGCAGTGGCGCCTGGAAATGAGGGTGGAAGCCGTGACGACCTTCTCGGCCGGGGCTCATTCGGACAGACCCCTTGGTTGATTCATTTCTTAACCGCCTGCAGCAGTAATTCCTCGGCCTTGGAGAAGTCCTCCTCGGCCACTTTTATTTCTTTCCCGGCGACGTCGTCCGACTGCCAGCCGGCTATGGTATATTCGATCCCGCCCTTTTGTAATACCGCCTCGACCCGTGCCAGATCGGCATCGTTTTTTGCGTCGTAAAATCCGGACATGGTCTTCTCCTTTGCAGATCGTTTTCCCTCCTCGTAAGGCACTCTTTCAAAGCCCGGCCAAGGTAAATTCGGCCACGATCAACATGAAGAACAACATCAAATATACAACGGAACAGCGGAAAGCAGCGCGATAATTTACCCTATGAGCATGATGACGAGCAGCAGCAGTGCGCCGCAACCATGCACCACCCCGGTTTGCTTCAACTGCAATCTCTGCCCAGTGACGCCAGGCGTCATTTCTTCACCCCCAGCTGTCCGGTCTGCAGCAGCCAGAGCCTGAGGCTCAGGCCTATGATCGCCAGGGTGAGCGCCAGGTGTACAGAGGTGATCGGGGAACTCAGCCGCGTTTTCACCACCGCAACGCCGACCGCTATCTGGGCCACCACGAGCAGCGAGAGCGTCAGCAATTGCCGGTGGCGCCCTTTGAGCCGGATATCAAGCGTCGACGCCAGGTAGAGCATGACGGCGCTGCCGAAGATACCGAGGCCGAGCAGGCGATGGCTGAGATTGGCGGTGGTGGCGGGATCCATCAGGTCGGGGAACAATTCTCCGCGGCATACCGGGAAGCCGGGGCAGGCGAGGGCGGCCGCGGAGTGGCGCAGATAGGCGCCCAGCGAGGCTTGCGAGAAGACAAGCAGCAGCAGGAAGAAAAGCGGCAGGGCGTAGCCGCCAAAGGATAACAGGCCCGTTACCTTCTCGCCGTCGCTGGCGGTCATGTAAAGCACCAGCAGGAAGACCGCCAGTGCCACCATGAAGTGCACCGTGGTCAATTGCACCGGCAGTCCGAGCAGCACCACCAGCGCGCCGAGCACGATCTCGACGCAGATCAGCCCGATGGAGACGATGGGGACCGCCTTCTTCATCCCCTTGTATACCTTTAGACGCTTGCGTGCCACAAGCAGCAGGGAGATGGTGGCAACTCCCGCGATCATCCGGTGCATGAACTCCATCCAGACGTCTACGTGCGCCGGCGGCAGCACCTTCCCCTGGCACAGCGGCCAATCCGGGCAGGCCATACCGGAGTGCACGCCGGCGTGCATGCCGGCGACGAGGTTTCCCCAGATGAGCAACAAAAAGAAGAGTCCAGCCGTGATCCTGCCGAGCATGAGACACCTCCTGTGGTTAGCAGTACATGACGTCGGTCAGGGTGCCGGCGATGACGAGTCCGAGCATCAAAAGCGGCACCTCGGTGGCGCCCGGTAGCCGGAAGCCTCCAGCAGTGCGAGTTTCAGGTCGTGCGGGGACTGTTCGATGCCGTAGAGGTAGCGGGCAATGCGCCCCTGCGTGGTGAGGATCTTAAGGGTTTTCTTTGGCGTAGTCGAGCATCCCCTGGAAGTCGACTACCACCACCGGCTCGTCGCCGACTACCCAGGAGTCGTGCCCGGTTGGGAGCAGGGAGACGTCGCCGGGGCCGCACTCGAACTCGCGGCCGTCGTCCGTGACGAAGCGCAGCACGCCGGAGACGTGATATTGGAAATGGGGGGCTTCGCAGCTAAGCGTGTGGGCGATCGGCTGCACCGAGGTGGACCAGCGCCAGCCGGGCTCCAGGGTGACGCGGCCGACCGTGGCGCCGCCCAGAGTGACCAACTCCAGCCGGCCAAGCGGGAAGGTTCTTACTTCGTCGGGGTTGGAGAAACTCTTCCGTTCTGCGGTCAGCATGTCCTTCCTCCTGTGCCGGCAGACCCTGAAATAGCGCGTAAATTGCAGCAGACTTGGGAAATTTTAATCGGACTCCCGTTGAAAGCAAGCCGGATAATGAAATTTTGCTCATAGGTATAGGAAAGACTTGCACAGTCCCTGAGTCATAGGTAAAGTACGTTGGCTTCATTGAAGCCTGCTTTTTATCCCTGTGAAGGTAGCGGACATGCTCCTGCAACAAATCATCAACGGTGTGGCATTGGGCAGCGTCTATGCTCTCATAGCCCTTGGCTACACCATGGTCTACGGTATCATCACCCTGATCAACTTCGCTCACGGCGAAGTCTTTATGGCAGGGGCGTTTATCGGACTGCTGCTGATCTCTTACTTCAAAGTGAACGTCTTCGTGGCGATCGTCGGCGCCATGCTGGTATGCATGGTTCTGGGCGTGCTGATAGAGTTCGTGGCCTACCGTCCGCTGCGCAAATCCTCGCGTCTTTCGGCGCTCATCTCCGCCATCGGGGTTTCCATCTTCCTGTCGTCGCTCGCGCTCATGCTGTTCGGCGCCGACGCCAAAGCCTTTCCCGACACCGCCTTTCCGGTCCGCCAGCTGCGCGTCGGCTCCGCCGACGTCTCCACACTGCAGCTTTTGATCATCGGCGTCTCCGCCTGCCTTATGGTGGGGCTCGAATTCATCGTGCACAAAACCAAGATCGGCAAGGCGATGCGGGCCACCGCCGAGGATTACAACACCGCCGCCCTGATGGGGATCGACGTGAACCGCGTCATCTCCTTCACCTTCGCGCTGGGGTCGGCACTGGCCGCGGCGGGGGGCGTGCTGGTCGGCGTGTTGTTCGACGCGGTCTCCTTCAACATGGGGCTGATGGCGGGACTCAAGGCGTTCGCCGCGGCGGTTTTGGGCGGGATCGGCTCCATTCCCGGCGCCATGCTGGGCGGGCTTTTGCTCGGCATCTCCGAGGTGTTCGGCGTCGCCATCGGCTACTCCTCCTACCGCGACGCCATTGCCTTCTCGATCCTGGTGCTGGTCTTATTGATCAAGCCGACCGGGCTCCTTGGGCAAAAGATCGTCAAGAAGGTTTGAGCCGCATGGGAAACGTGTTACAAAGCCTGGTCGCCTCCATCGACCCTTACCTGCTGCAGATCCTCGTCAACATCGGCATCGCGGTGGTGCTTGCCCTGGGGCTGAACGTGATCGTCGGGCTGACCGGGCAGCTGTCGCTCGGGCACGCGGCTTTCATGAGCATCGGTGCCTTCACGAGCGCCCTTCTCACCATCAAGCTGGGCCTTCCTTTCAGCCTCAACCTTTTGCTCACCGGGTCGGTCACCGCCTTGGTCGCCACCGCCATCGGTTTCCCCATCCTGCGGCTTTCCGGCGATTACCTGGCCATCTGCACGCTCGGTTTTGCCGAGATCGTCAAGGTTTTCTTCCTCAACTTCGAGCCGACCAACAAGGCGCTGGGGCTCTCCGTGCCGGCCGTAAGGTCCGCGATCCCCATGCCGATCTACGTCTGGGCGCTGGCGATTCTGGCCGCGGCGCTGGTGACTTTCATCGGCTCCTCCCGCTTCGGCAGGGCGCTCAAGGCGATCCGCGAGGACGAGATCGCCGCGGAGGCGATGGGTGTCGACGTGGCGAAATACAAGATCCAGGCGTTCGCGCTCGGCTCCTTCCTGGCCGGCGTTGGGGGCGGGCTGTACGCCCATTTTCTGGGATATATCAACCCTTCCGATTTCGGTTTCCTCAAGTCTGTGGACATCCTGAGCATGGTGGTCTTGGGGGGGCTGGGGAGCGTGCCCGGTTCGCTGCTCGGCGCCTCGCTTTTGACCTCGGCGCCGGAATTCCTGCGCTTCATGTCCCAGTACCGCATGCTGGTCTACGGCGCGCTCTTGGTATTCCTGATGGTGTTCCGGCCGATGGGGCTATTGGGCGGGGTGAACTTCAGGGAACTCGTGCTGCGTGTCCTCAGGCTGAGACGGAGCGGCAAATAGCTACTACTTCGCTGGCACCTGCAACCTGTAGGAGCGGGCTCCGCCCGCGAAAAGTTATCGCGCCTAAAGGCGCTCCTACAGAGCAGGCCTAAAGAGGACTCAACTTTCAGATGACGATCCTGCAATTAGACGAAGTCAGCATACAGTTCGGCGGCCTGGTCGCCGTCGATCGGGTGGATCTCGAGATCAAGAGGGGCGAGATCCTTTCGCTCATAGGTCCCAACGGTGCGGGGAAGAGCACCCTCTTCAACCTGATCACCGGACTCTACACCCCCTCCCACGGTAAGATTACCTTCAACGATCGGCTCATCTCCGGAGAGTCCCCGCATCGCATCGCCGCCGCCGGCATCGGCCGGACCTTCCAGAATATCCGGCTGTTCACACCGTTGAGCGTGCTCGAAAACGTGCTGATCGGAGCCCACACCCGCGGCCGCTGCAACCTTGCCGGCGCCATTTTGAAATTCGCCCCCCGGGTGCGCCGGGAAGAGGCGGAACTGCGCGAGCTGGCGCTTTACTGCCTCGGGCAGGTCGATCTGGCGCACAAGGCGGCAGAGTTGGCGGGGAACCTCCCCTACGGCGAGCAGCGCCGCCTGGAGATGGCGCGTGCCCTGGCGATCAAGCCGCAGATCCTGCTCCTGGACGAGCCTGCCGCCGGGATGAATCCGCAGGAGAAGCGGCTGCTCGCGGAGATGGTGCAGAGGGTAGCCGGGACCGGCATCACCGTTTTCCTGGTCGAGCACGACATGAAGTTCGTGATGGGCATCTCCGACCGCATCGCTGTGCTCGATTACGGTGTGAAGATCGCCGAGGGGACGCCGGAGGAGATCCGGAAAAACCCGAAGGTGATCGAAGCCTATCTCGGCAAAGGAGCGGCCGCCGATGCTTAGAGTGGAGAGGTTGTACGTTAATTACGGCGCGATCCAGGCGCTCAAGGAAGTCTCCTTCCACGTCGAGCAGGGGGAGGTCGTGGCCCTGATCGGCGCCAACGGCGCCGGGAAGAGCACGATATTGAACACCATTTCCGGCATCGTCGCGCCGGGGGCGGGGCAGATCGTCTACGAAGGCAAGGACATCACCAGGCTCGCGCCGCACCGGATCGTCAAGCTCGGCATCTCCCAGGTGCCCGAAGGGCGCCGTGTCTTTTCCCGGATGAGCGTTTTGGAGAACCTGGAAATGGGGGCCTTTACCCGAAGCGACAGGAAGGGGATCAACACCGACCTGGAGAAGATCTTCCACCGTTTCCCGCGCCTGTCCGAGCGCAGGAGCCAGCCCGCCAAGACCCTTTCCGGCGGCGAGCAGCAGATGCTCGCCATGGGGCGTGCCCTCATGTCCCGCCCGAGACTTTTGCTTTTGGACGAGCCTTCCATGGGGCTTGCTCCCATGCTGGTGGAGCAGATCTTCGCCATCGTAAGAGAGATCAACGACGGCGGCACCACCATCCTCTTGGTCGAGCAAAACGCCAACATGGCCCTTTCCATCGCCCACCGTGGCTACGTGCTGGAGACCGGCGAGGTCGTGCTGCAGGGCGTAGCCAAGGAACTCGCCTCCAACCCGGAAGTCCGGCGGGCCTACCTCGGGGAATAAGCGCTTTATCCCCCACACCGCAACCTTACCGCTTAGTGCCTGTCATCCTGAATGCAGTGAAGGATTTGCTTCAAAAGCAGATGCTTCGCTACGCTCAGCATGACAATCTTTGCTCACCTATGACATTCAGTCGTAGCCCGTTTGCCATCTCCAGTTATTCCTGTACTCTTTGAGCCGTTCGGAGATAGAGTTACTGAAGGAGGGCTGCTTATGGACGCGAGCGAACTCAATGACTCAACTTTCGCAGTGTGACGTTTAAGTTCAACCACCTGAAATGCTTATCATTTACCACGTTGCTAAGGCCGAAAG
>Ga0209415_10014925_pt1 | contig 12650 bp, 9 predicted proteins | sample PeaSoiSIISIP2007_FD_187696 | JGI IMG/M metagenome (GOLD analysis project Ga0209415, IMG submission 187696) | Peat soil microbial communities from Weissenstadt, Germany - SII-SIP-2007 (SPAdes) (version 2) | ecosystem: Environmental > Terrestrial > Soil > Wetlands > Peat | place: Germany...
TGACCTCCGGCGGCACGACCTTCCGCGGCACGACCTCCGGCGGCACGACCTCCGGCGGCACGACCTTCCGCGGTACGGCCCTAGGCCGGGTCGCGCTCGATCGGGCAGGTCATGCAGCGCGGGCCGCCGCGGCCACGGCCGAGTTCCTCGCCGGGCACCGTGAGCACCTCGATGCCGTGCTTGCGCAGCATGGTGTTGGTCGCGACATTGCGCTCGTAGCCGAGGATCACGCCTGGCTCGGCGGCCAGGTAGTTGTTCCCGTCGTCCCACTGCTCCCGTTCGGCGGCCCTGACGTCCTCGTCCGTGGTCAGCACCGTGATCTTGTCGACATCCAGCGCCTCCGCGAGGGTGTCCCACAGGTTCCGGTTGCGAGCGATGCGCAGCTCGCCCTCACCGTCGCTGACCGTCCATGACCTCAGATGCCGGTCGAAGTACGGGTAGAGCACGAACGTGCCACGGTCGATCATGGTCATCACCGTGTCGAGATGCATCATCGCGTGGGTCTGCGGCAGCTCGACCGCGATCACCTTGCTGGCCTGGCGGTGGGCGAAGAGCGCATGCGCGAGTATCTCCACCGCCATCGGGGTGGTCCGCTCGCCCATCCCGATCAGCACGGCGCCGTTTCCGAGCACGTGCACGTCACCGCCCTCGATGCTGGCCGGCAGGTGCACCAGATCGTCATCGCCGTAGTACGTCACGAACTCGGCGCCCGCGAACATCGGGTGATAGCGGTAGATGGCCCTGATGTGCAGCGTCTCTCTGAGCCTGGCCGGCTTCGCCATCGGGTTGACCGAGACGCCGCCGTAGAGCCAGCAGGAGTTGTCTCTGGGGAACAGATGGTTGGGCAGCGGCGGGAGCAGGAAGTCATCCGCACGCAGCATGTCCCACTTCAGGCTCTGCGCCCGCAGCGGCTGGAGATCCGCCTTCAGCACGCCGCCGACCAGGAACTCGGCCAGCTTCGTGCCGTCCAGGCCATCGGCGAGCCGCCGGAATGGCTGAACGAGCGCCGGGCCGAGGAACTCGGGCACGCATACCCGGTCGAGCACGAACTCCCTGCCCTCCGGCAGATCGAGCGTCTCGGCGAGCAGCTGCTCGAAGTAGTGCACCCGCACGCCCCGGTCGCGCAGCGTCTCGGCGAACACGTCGTGCTCTTCCTTGGCCCTCTTGGCCCACAGCACGTCGTCGAAGAGCAGCTCGCCGATGTTCTGCGGGGTCAGCCTGGACAGTTCAAGTCCAGGCCGGTGCAGGATGACCTGGCGGAGCCTGCCCACCTCTGAGTACACACCCACGTTCATGACTTACGCCTCCTTCTGCCGCCACGCCGCACCACGTGGCGCGCCGATCGCAAGCTGACCGCCGCCGGGCCGGCGACTGGCCGCCGGCCCGGCCTGGCCGGTCAGGCATTCGGCCGTGCCTGCGGCGCCGATTCGGCGATCACGATGTCCACCGGCGGCTCGATCTGGCCGGCCCGCTCGCGACCCGCCTTCATCAGGGCGTAGATGACGATCCCGCCAAGCACGACAACCATTGCCTGGTACACGGCCGCGTAACCAGCCGCGAAGGTGACCCAGAGCGAGAACAGCACTGCCGCGCCGGAGATCGACAGATCCCTGGTCAGCCTCCAGCCCTCCACCCGCCGGCGCCTGGACACCAGGTAGGCGAGCTGAGCGGCGGCCGAGAACAGGTACGGGATCGCGACGGTGACGACCGTCAGGTCCACCAGGTAGGTGAAGACCGTGAGCCCCGAGCTGCTCGTGTAGCGCCACAGCATCAGCAGCGAGGGCAGCAGCGCCGCCATCACGATGCCGAACCAGGCAGTGCCCTTGCGGTCGGTCCAGGCGAAGGGGCGCGGGAACAGCCCGTCGAGCGCGGGCGCCCGCGACACCTCGGTGGTGACCAGCGTCCATCCGTTCAGTGCCCCGATCCCCGAGACCACGGCGAGCGCCGCGACCAGCGTGCCGGCCCAGGTCCCGTGGGTGAAGATGGTCTGGAAAGCCGTCACGAACGGCGCGGTGTCGTGCACCAGGGCGTGATGCGGGACCATCCCCATGATCACGGCGGTCACCGCCAGGTACAAGATGGCGGACAGGGCGGTGCCGAGCATGGAGGCGCGGCCGACGTTCTTGCGCGGGTCCTTGACCCGCTTGGCGGTAATGGCAGCCACCTCGACTCCGATGAAGGAGAACAACGCGACGCCAGCGGCGAGGCCCACGGCGCTGTAGAGGCTGCCGCCCGATGCGTTGAAGGCGCCGAAGTTACCCGAGGACACGAAGAACCATCCGGCCACTCCCACGAACAGCAGCGGCAGGAACTTCAGCACCACCGTCAGGTTCTGGAACCAGGCCATCTGGCGGACGCCGGCCAGGTTGACCGCCGCGGGGACCCACAGGCCGAGCAGGGCGATTCCCCACTGTGTCATGGCCGACGGGTGGCTGATCTTGAAGAGGGCGTCGACGTAGAGCACCCAGCCAGACACGATCGCGGCGTTGCCCGCCCAGGCCTGGATCCAGTAGCACCAGCCGGTAAGAAAGCCGGCGAAGTCCCCGAACTCGTGCCTGGCGTAGGCGTACAGCCCGCCGTCGGAGTTCGGGATGCGCTTAGTGAGCTGGCCGAACAGGACGGCGAGCAGCATCGCGCCGATCGCGATCACGCCCAGGACGAGCAGCGAGCTCGTGCCCGCGCCAGCGATCACGGCCGGCATGACGAACACGCCGGTCCCGACAATGCTGCCGATCACCAGCCCGGTGGCCGAGGTCAGGCCGAGCGCACGGGCCTTCTGCTGGTCTTTGGATGGCGGGGCACCGGATGGCCGGATGCCCGGGTCCGTTGTGGTCAATGGCGTACGGCTGATCGGTTGCTCCGGCCGCTGCAATGTGCGCCGGCTGGTAATCCCAGACATGGGGACCCCCAATCACGGTTCCGCGGATCGCGGGTCTGGCTTAACCCGGTCTCGGTCACCGTGGACCCTTTTGTTGCTCCTATTCCCATTCCACGGTCCTCGGTCGCCGATGGCGCTTCCAGAGCCCTTGGTCACGGCGTGGCAGGACCAACGCAAGCGGACCCATCGCACGCGGCGTGGGACGTAGGCCTCTACCGTGTCAGCAGTGGGCGGTGCAGTGTGCTGGTGGCACTGTGGTGATGCACACCGGGGAAGCTAGCCGAGGAGCACGTGATGGACACCCAGAACGCGGTCGCTGATCTGCACGGACGCAGCCTGCTGAAGGAGATCGATCTCACCAGCGAGGAATTCCGGTACCTGATTGAGCTGGCCGGCACTGTCCGGCAGCAGAAACGCCGCGGTGAACGGCACGCCAGGCTCGCTGGCCGCAACATCGCGCTGATCTTCGAGAAGACCTCGACGAGGACTCGCTCGGCCTTCGAGGTCGCCGCGTACGACGAGGGCGCCCAGATCACCTACCTCGGGCCGCAGGAGTCGCAGCTCGGCCGTAAGGAATCGATGAAAGACACGGCGCGCGTGCTCGGCCGGATGTTCGACGGGATCGAGTACCGGGGGTTCTCCCAGGAGTCCGTCGAGATCCTGGCCGAATTCGCCGGAGTGCCGGTCTGGAACGGGCTCACCGACTCCTGGCACCCGACCCAGATGCTCGCGGACATCCTGACCATGCGCGACCACGCGGGCAAGCCGCTGGCCGGTGTCTCGTACTGCTATCTCGGCGACGGCCGCAACAACACCGCGAACTCCCTGCTGGCGACGGGCGCGCTGCTCGGCCTTGATGTGCGGGTGTGCGCTCCAGAGGCACTCTGGCCGTCGGCCGAGGTGCGGGCCATCGCCGGGGATCTCGCGGCCGGATCCGGCGCCAGGATCATGGTGACCAGCAAGATCGCCGAGGCGGTGGCCGGCGCCGATTTCCTCTACACCGACGTCTGGCTCTCCATGGGGGAGCCGGCCGCCGAGTGGGACGCCCGGATCGACGAGCTGCTTCCCTACCAGGTCAACGCGGAGGTGATGGCCGCGACCGGCAACCCCGATGTGAAGTTCATGCACTGCCTGCCCGCGCTGCACAATCGCGAGACGGAGATCGGCAGGCAGATCTTCCAGAACCGCGGGCTTGACGCGCTCGAAGTGACCGAGGAGGTCTTCGAGTCGGCGGCGTCCGTCGTCTTCGACCAGGCGGAGAACAGGATGCACACGATCAAGGCGCTGATGATCGCCACGATGCCGCTGGCGCCCTGAGATCCGGACCGAGATGGCCGTCACACTGACGCAGATCCGGGCCTTCCTCGCGATCAAGGACACCGGGAGCGTGCACGCGGCAGCCAGCCAGCTGCTCGTGAGCCAGCCATCGGTGTCCGCCGCAGCCGCGGCGCTCGCCCGTGAGCTCGGCGTGGCGCTGTTCGAGCGGCACGGCCGCGGGGTGCGGCTGACAGCGGCCGGAGCGGCCTTCGCGCCCTACGCGGCCCAGCTGCTCGGGCTGCTCGAGCAGGGCAGGGAAGCGGCACGCGAGGCCGCCAGCCCGGAGGCGTCGGTCGTCCGCCTGGTCGCGGTGAACACGGCAGGGGAGTACCTGGTGCCGCCGCTCCTTCAGGCCTACCGTGAGCTGCACCCTGGTGTCCGGGTGATGCTGGAGGTCGGGAACAGGGCCACCGTCTTCGAGCGGCTCGAGACCCACCGGGCCGACATCGGGATCGGGGGCCGGCCTCCGGGCGGGCGGCTGCGCGGCTTCCCGCTGCTTGACAACTCGCTTGTCGTGGTCGGCAAGGAGCTTCCGGCCGACCTGGCCGCCACCCCGTGGCTGCTGCGGGGCGAGGGGTCAGGCACCAGGCGCGCCACCGAGCGGCTGCTGCTTGACCTGGAGCTCGACTCACCCGAGCTGCTGACGCTCGGATCGAACGGCGCCATCAAGCAGGCGCTCGCGGTCGGCCTCGGCGTGACGCTGATCTCGCTCCACGCGGTGGCACGGGAGCTGCGCGAAGGGCTGCTGGTCCAGATTCCGGTCACCGGCACGCCGCTGAGACGGCCGTGGCACGTGCTGTTCCCGCCCGGCGGGCCGCCGCGGCCTGCCGTGCGGGCGTTCAGCGACTTCCTGCGCTCGGACCTGGCGCGCCAATCCATAGAACAAGCTCTATGACATATAGCAAAACTTGCCCTTTTCCCGATGATCGCCGAGCTCCTAGACTGCGATCATGTTCGTAGCCGGAGTTCAGGAGTACCGGGAGACCTACTGGGTTCCCGATTATCAGCCGCGCGATACCGACATCCTTGCCGTGTTCCGCCTGACACCGCAGCCGGAGGTGGCGCCGCAGGAGGCAGCCGCCGCCGTCGCGGCCGAGTCATCGACCGGCACCTGGACGGAGGTATGGACCGACCGGCTGACCACCCTCTCGCGCTATCAGGCTCGTGCCTACGACCTGGAGGCCGTGCCGGGCCGGGACGGTCAGTACCTCGCCTATGTCGCCTACCCGCTCGACCTGTTCGAGGAGGGCTCGGTGACGTCCATGATGGCGTCGATCACCGGGAACGTCTTCGGCTTCAAGGCGATCAGGGCACTGCGGCTGGAGGACCTGCGTATCCCGGTCGCCTACGTCAAGACGTTCCCCGGTCCCCCGAACGGGATCCAGCTGGAGCGCGACAAGCTCAACAAGTACGGCCGGCCGCTGGTCGGCGCCACCCTCAAGCCCAAGCTGGGACTGTCGGCCAAGAACTACGGGCGCGCCTGCTTCGAGCTGCTCAGCGGGGGCCTCGACTTCACCAAGGACGACGAGAACATCACCTCGCAGCCCTTCATGCGCTGGGGCGATCGCTTCAGCTTCGTCATGGAGGCGGTCCGCAGGGCGGAGCAGGAGACCGGCGAGCGCAAGGGACATTACCTGAACGTGACGGCGCCGGACTGCGAGCAGATGCTGCAGCGAGCCGAGTTCGCCAGGGACCTCGGCTCGCCGATCATCATGCACGACTATCTGGTCGGCGGGCTTGCCGCGCACACGACGCTGTCGAACTGGTGCCGGCGCAACGGCATGCTCCTGCATGTCCACCGCGCGCTGCACGCCGTCTTCGACCGCCAGAAGGACCACGGCATCCACTTCCGCGTGCTCGCGAAGTGGCTGCGCCTCGCCGGGGGAGATCACCTGCATACCGGAACGGTCGTCGGCAAGCTCGAAGGCGATCGCGACGCCACGGCCGGCGTGATCAGCCTGCTCCGCGACGACTTCGTGCCCGCGGACCGTGGCCGCGGCATCTACTTCGACCAGGAATGGGCCTCGATGCCCGCCGTCTTCCCGGTCGCGTCCGGCGGGATCCATGTCTGGCACATCCCGGCCCTGGTCGAGCTGTTCGGCGACGACTCAGTGCTTCAGTTCGGCGGCGGCTCGGCCGGGCACCCGGACGGCAGCCGGGCAGGCGCGACGGCGAACCGGGTCGCCGTGGAGGCGTGCGTGCAGGCCCGCAACGAGGGCCGTGACCTGCGGGCCGAGGGGAACGAGGTGCTCAAGCGGGCGGCCGGCCACTCGCCCGAGCTCGGGGCGGCCCTGGAGACCTGGCGGGAGATCAGGTTCGACTTCGAAGCCGTCGACACGCCCGACCGGGTGGTGGCGTCATGAGGCTCGAGACCTTCTCCTATCTGCCCGAGCTCTCCGCCGAGCAGATCGCCGATCAGGTCCGCTCGATCGTCGCGCGGCGCCTGGTGGTCGGCATCGAATTCAGCCACGCGCCCGACCCGTACAACCACTACTGGACGCTCTGGAAGCTGCCGCTGTTCGACATCGACGACCCGGCCGCCGTGCTGGCCGAGCTCGAGGCCTGCCGCCAGGCGAACCGGGACGCCTACATCAAGGTCAACGGCTACGACCCGGTGCGCCAGGGCCAGGTGGTCTCCTTCGTCGCCAGCCGACCGGACCGGGGCGCCTGATGCCACGCCCGACCATGCTCAGCATCGTTGGCGACTCAGGGTCCGGGAAGACGACGATCACCCGCGGCCTCGTCCGGGTGCTCGGCGAAGACCAGGTCAGCCATTTCTGCACGGACGACTACCACTCCTACGACCGGCGGCAGCGCGCCGAGCGCGGCATCACTCCGCTGAATCCGGACTGCAACTACCTCGACATCATGACCCAGCACCTGGGGCACCTGCGGCGGTCGGAGCCGATACTCAAGCCCGTCTACCAGCACACCGACGGCACCTTCGGGCCGCCGGTCTACTTCAGGCCAGGCCGGTTCCTGGTCGCGGAGGGACTGCTCGCCAACTACACGCCCGAGCTGCGGGAGACGTTCGACGTGCGCGTCTACCTGAACCCGCCCGAGGATCTGCGGCGGCACTGGAAGGTGGCGCGCGACTGCTCGCGGCGCGGGTACTCGACCGATCAGGTGCTTGCCGAGCTCGATCGCCGCGAGCCGGACTCCGAGGCCTTCATCCGCCCGCAGCGGCACTACGCCGACGTGGTCGTGTCGTTCACGCCCGGCGCGTCCCGCGATCCCGACCAGCTCGACGCGCACCTGTTCCTGCGCGATTCACTGCCGCACCCCGACCTGTCCGGCGTGGTCGGCGACGGGGCGGCGGATGACCCGATCCTGGTCGATCACCCGGGCGAGCAGGAACTTCGCATTCCCGGCACGATCCCGCCCGACCGGGCCGCGGAACTCGAGGAGGCGATCTGGGGCCGGATGGAGTTCGCGAGCCACCTGCGGAAGCAGCGCCTGGGTGAGTTCACGGTCGGCACGGACCTGCACCGCTCGGACTCACTCGCGCTGACCCAGCTGCTGATCTTCTATCACGTGGTGACGGCCAGAGCCGTGATCGCGCTGGGCGGCGAGAACGCTCGCGGCAAGGTACAGCAGGCGGCCGGAACCGGCCGGCCGTAGCGCGGCGCCCTGGGTTCCAGGAGGTCGAGGCGGAGTACTCGGCCGCCTTGTCTTCCAGCTCGCCATCGGCCGAGCTGGATCCGGTCTACGCTGGTCACCCTGTGCCTATACGTACCGAAAGCAGGACCGGGATGACGCAGGGGCGGCGATGCCCGCATTGCGGCGCGGTGATCGGCGAGCGTGACCGGATCTGCTTCGCATGCCAGCGAGCGGTAGCGCCGGCTCCCGGTCCGGCCCGCGCGACCGCGGTGGCCGACCAGGCCACTGTCGCCGGCAGGCATGCGGCCAGCCCCGGTGCCGTCCGGCCCGATGCCGCCGGGGCCGGCGATCAGACCGTCGAGCTTGAACTGATCTACGGCCGGGACCGGCGAGCGTGGGCTGTCCCGGCGGCCGGAGCCACGATCGGATCGACTGGCCAGGCCGACATCGTCGTCCCGGCCACCTTCCTGGCCCCGGTGCACGCCCGGGTCTGGCAGCACGATGGCGGCTGGATGGTGGAGTCGCTGTCCAGCGCGGGATCCGTGCTGCTGCACGGCGCCACGGTCCAGCGCGGCAGCTTCGCGCCGGGTGACGTCTTCCGGCTGGCTGACCAGGTTGGCAACTTCGTCACGGTCAGAGTCGCCCGGACGGGACGGCCACGGATCCGGCAGGGATCGCTCCGGGCGGCGCTGCCCGCGCTTGGGCAGTCCTATCTGATCGGAAGCGACGCCAGCTGCCGGGTCCGGCTGGACCATCCGCTCGTGCAGCCCCGCCACGTCGCGCTCCGCCGTGACGAGGGCGGCGCGCTCTGGCTGACCGACCGCGGCACCGCGGCTGGGACGTACGTCAATGGCCGGCGGCTGCGCGGCCAGCAGCAACTCGCGGTCGGTGACGTCATCCAGGTCGGCCCGTTCAGCGCGCGCCTCGGCCCGGCCGACCTCGAGCCGCTCGAGCAGGTAGCCGGAGTGGACATCGGGGTGGCCGACGCGAGCGTGACCGCGCCGGGCGGCCGCGGGCCGCGCAGGCTGCTCGACCAGGTGTCGCTGCACCTGCCGCCGTCCAGCATGACCGCGGTGGCCGGGCCGAGCGGCGCCGGGAAGACCACCCTGATGCGCCTGCTCTCCGGGCAGGTAGCGGCTGCCGACGGGACGGTCAGGTACAACGGGGTCGACCTGGCCGACTGCCGCCAGGCCTACGCGGCGCTGATGGGATACGTGCCGCAGGAGGACGTGGTGCACGCCGACCTCACGGTCGGCGAGGCGCTCGGCTATGTGGCCCGCCTCAGGCTCGGCAGGGACTGCCCGGATGCCACCAGGAGGGCGCGAGTCGAGCGCGTGCTCGCGCTGATGGGCCTGCACGACCAGAGCAGGCAGCTGGTGCGCACGCTGAGCGGCGGCCAGCGCAAGCGGGTCTCGATCGCCTGCGAGCTGCTGAACGAGCCCCAGATCATCTTCCTCGACGAGCCGACGTCCGGTCTGGACCCCGGTCTCGACAAGCGGATGATGCTGCTGCTGCGGCTGCTGGCCGACCAGGGCCGCACGGTCGTGCTCACCACCCACGCCATCGCCCACGTCGACGTGTGCGACACCCTGGTGCTCGTCGGCCCGGGCGGCCACGTCATCTACGCCGGGCCGCCCGACGACGCCACGGCCTGGTTCGGCGTGCAGAGCCTGGGCGACGTCTTCGCGATGGTGGAGACCTCAGACGCCGCGGCCCAGGCGGCGGCAAGGGTGCGGGCTCAGCAGGCTCCCGCCGGATCACAGCAGCCGACGGCGCGCCGGGAGGCCTCTGCCGGGACGCACCGCCGGGCGGACCCGCGGCAGGATCCGCGCGGCCCGGGTCGCGGCGCGGGCGGCGGCATGGGCGGCGCCAGGCTGCCGATCGGATCGCCCGGCTGGCGCCGGATCGTGACCGATCAGGGCCGGATCTTCGCGGCGCGCTACGTCCGCCTGCTCGGACGCGACCGGGCCGCGCTGGCCTTCAGCCTGCTTCAGGGCGTCGCGGTGGCGCTGCTGACCGCGCTGGTTGCGCCCAAGCCGTTCAGCTGGAGCCTGAAGGGCAACGCGCCCATGTTCGTCTTCGGATGCGCCGCGGTCTGGTTCGGCATGATCAGCTCGGTCCGGGAGCTGGTCAAGGAGCAGCACATCTGGCGGCGCGAGTTCCTGGCTGGCGGCAACGTCACGGCCTACCTGGCGTCCAAGGTGGCGGTTCTCGGCACGCTGGCTGCCTTCCAGGCACTGACCCTGACCGTGGCGGTCGGGCTCACACTCGGCCTGCCGCCGGGCGCGCCGATCGGCACGCCCTTCGCGAGCATCGCCATCGCGCTCTGGCTGGCCTGCCTGTGCGGGATGGCGATCGGGCTGGCGGTCTCCGTCACCGCGTCGAGCGCGGACCGGGCCATGAGCCTCGTCCCTTACCTGCTCATCACCCAGCTCGTTCTGTGCGGGGTACTGTTCCCGCTCGGCGCGATGACCTTCGCCTCCTGGCTGATGCCAGCCCGCTGGGCGGTGTCCGCGCTCGGCAGCGTGGCCGGGCTCAACGCTCAGGCGCTGCATCAGAGCTCTGGCCTGTATCCGCATTCGGCGATCGGCCTGCTCGCCAACTGGCTCATGCTCGCCCTGATCGCGTCCGCCGGGATCGCGCTGACCGCGCGGGCGCTGGATCGGCAGGGGGAGCGCTGGAGCGTCGGCTCGGAGCAGGCCGGGCGCCGCCGGATGGCCAGGGGCGAGGCCGTTGCTCAGCCGGGCCCGGCCCTGGAGCGGTCCGGTGTCTGAGGCCACCGCGCTCGGCATCGACCTTGGCACCACGTTCTCAGTGGTAGCCCAGGTCAACGAGGCCGGCCTGCCGGTCGTGCTGCCCAACGTCGAAGGGTCCCTGACCACGCCGTCGGTCGTGCTCTTCGACGCCGGAACCGCGGTGGTCGGCGCGGTCGCCCGAGAGTCGCTCGCCACCGAGCCGGAGTCGGTAGTGCAGCTGGTCAAGCGCCACATGGGATCGCAATGGACATTCGACTACCGCGGCGTCGCCTACGGTCCTGAGCACGTCTCGGCGATCATCCTGCGCAAGGTGCACGCCGACGCGCAGCTGCTGACCGGGCCGGTCGCGCAGGCCGCCGTCACGGTCCCGGCCTACTTCAACGATCCGATGCGCTCGGCCACCCGCCGCGCGGCCGAGCTGGCCGGCCTGGACGTGGTCGGCCTGCTCTCCGAGCCGACGGCGGCCGCCCTGGCGTTCGGCTACGACCGGCGGCCGGCCGGCGCCACCGGGGTCGTGCTCGACCTCGGCGGCGGGACATTCGACGTCACCGTGATGGACTACAATGGCGGCGATCTGGCCGTTCGGGCTACCGGCGGGGACTCCTACCTCGGTGGCGCGAACTTTGACAAGGTCATCTTCGATTTCTTCGTCGAGCAGTTCCGCTCCGCGCACGGCCTGGACATCAACGACCCGGACGCGCTCACGCTGGATGAGTGCACGCAGGTCTCGCAGGACTGGCTGCTCCGCGCGGCCAGGGCCAAGCACGACCTGACCGCCCGCGAGCATACGACCGTGGCGCTCCAGGCAGCGGGACTCCTGCTCCGGGTGCAGGTACGGCGGGAGATGTTCGTCGAGCGCAGCAGGCCGCTGCTCGACGAGGTCACCGAGAAGATGCTCGACGTCGTCGCGGCCGCCGGAGTGGCGCCCAAGGACATCTCGTTCGTGCTTGCAGTGGGCGGCTCGACCCGGATCCCGGCGGTAAGAGAGCGGGTGCAGGACATCTTCGGCAGGCCGCCCGACACGTCGGTGCGGCCGGATGAGGCAGTTGCGCTCGGTGCGGCGCTGTTCGCCGCCCAGCGGCAGCTCGAGCGCGGTGGCGCGCTGGTCATGGACGCATCGGCCCGCGACTACCTGGAGCAGCTGACGGTGACCGACGTCGCCGCTCACACGCTCGGGGTCAGCGTGTTCGATACCACCGCCGGCGGCCGGCAGGTGATGGCGCCGTTGCTGCCACGCAACACCAGCTTGCCATTCGAAACCAGCCGCTCGTTCTTTACCATGCGGCCGGGAGAGACTCAGATCGTCGTCCCGATCCTGGAAGGGGAGGAGGCCGATCCCGAGTTCTGCCGCCGGATCGGCGAGGTCGTCGTGGCCGGCCTGCCGCCCGGTCGTGCGCCGCACCAGGAGGTAATCGTGACCATGCAGCTCGACCGGGACGGAATTCTGCGGGTCTCGGCGGTCGACGTGCAGACCGGCTCTGCAGCCGGCACGACGATCCGGCATACTCATCAGCAGATCGTCGACGACACGGCCGACCGGGCAGTCATGGCCCTCGCGGTCGACTAGCGGGCAGGCCATGAACTCAGCTGGGGCACCTGATCAGGCGCAGAACTGGTATTCGGTCCTCGGGCTCGCCCCGGCCGCGACCGGCGAAGAGATCACCGAGGCCGTCGAACGGCTCACCAGGCAGGCAAGCGCGCTCGCGCTGACGGCGCCCGAGCGCTCACGGCAGCTCAGGGAGCAGGCCAGGGCGATCAAACGCGACCTGCTCTCCGGCGAGGCGGAACGGCAGCGCTACGACCAGGAACTAGCCCGCCGATCCCAGGCCGGCGCCGCCCAGGCCGCCCAGGCCGGGAATCTCGCGGCGGCTTACCCGCCGCCCGGCCCGGTCCCGCCCGCCCAGGCCTACCCGCCGCCCGGCCCGGTCCCGCCCGGCCAGGCCTACCCGCCACCCGGCACGGTGCCACCACCCCAGGGCTACCCGCCGGCCGGCCCCGTCGCGCCCGGCCAGGCTTATCCGCCCCCTGGGCCGGTGCCACCACCCCAGGGCTACCCGCCACCCGGCACGGTCCCGCCCGGCCAGGCCTACCCGCCACCC
>Ga0209415_10014926_pt1 | contig 12650 bp, 10 predicted proteins | sample PeaSoiSIISIP2007_FD_187696 | JGI IMG/M metagenome (GOLD analysis project Ga0209415, IMG submission 187696) | Peat soil microbial communities from Weissenstadt, Germany - SII-SIP-2007 (SPAdes) (version 2) | ecosystem: Environmental > Terrestrial > Soil > Wetlands > Peat | place: Germany...
CCTGCCACTCGGGCCATTCATCCTCATCGGCGCGCTCGTGGCCATCGCGCTTTGAACTCTGTAGGTTCTTAGTTCGCGCGGCATATTCTGAATCGCGATGGCAACCGGATGGCATATGTGCCATCCGGTTGAGACATGGCAGATGATCTGGGGCGGCGGTCCTGGACGAGAGGTGTCCCGTCTCGTCGGAGTTGACCGTTTTGCTTGGCTTAGTCCGATCCGGCGCTGAGAGAGCAGATTGAATTGGAAGGTCCAGGTCGCAGCCTGGCCGAGATCGGGCTGCACTGCGCCGCGTGCTGTCGCGCAGGCCGGATTGCTGAGACAGTAGGCGGTTCATAAGATTCAGCCCTGGGGCCTGGGGACGGGAAGGGCTGGCGATGTGGCCGGACAACGAGACCGATGTCGACCTGCTGGGATTCGATGTCCTGGCTGATGGCCTTGTAGTCGCGCTGACCGAGCCGCGCCTGCTGCCGCTGACCGTCGGTGTGCTCGGCGACTGGGGTTCGGGCAAGAGCAGCCTGATGGGCCTGGCCTGCGCCGAGCTGACGGCCGAGACGGGAGCCCGGTACGCGTGCGTGCGGTTCTCCCCGTGGCAGTACGAAGACTACGACGACGTGAAGGTCGCGCTGATGGCGGCCGTCCTGGCGGAGCTGGGCAGGCAGGCCGCCGGGCAGGCGGAGCAGGAAGCCGAGGTCGGGCGGCTCAAGGCGTTCCTGCTGCGGTTCGGTCGGCGAAGCCGCCGGGTGGCGCGCGGCGGGGTCGGGCTTGTGCCTGCCTCTGTGCCCGTGATCGCCCACGTGATCGACCATTCGGCCGATCCGGCGCTGGTCATGCTTGCCCAGCAGGGCGCGCAGACGGCGGTGAGCGGCGTGGCGGGCCGCCTGGCGGACCCGGCGCCACAGGACGATGACGAGCAGGTCACGGACATCGCGGAATTCCGCTCCCGCTTCGCCGGCCTGATCGAGTCGCTCGCCGAACTGGCCGCGGTGGTGGTGTTCATCGATGACCTGGACCGCTGCCTGCCGGAGACGGTGGTGGATACCTTCGAGGCGATCAGGCTGGTGCTGGGTGCGCCGCGCACCGCGTTCGTCGTCGCCGCCAACCAGAAGATCGTTGAGTCGGCCGTGGATGCCCGCTACCCGGAGCTGCGCGGCGACGGCAGGTCCCAGGGCAAGGGCATCGGCGCCCAGTACCTGGAGAAGATGCTCCAGCTGAAGATCGCCGTGCCCGCCCTCGCCGTGCCCGAGGCGATCACCTACGTCAACCTGCTGCTCGCGGAGCTGCACCTGCCCGCGGCAGACTTCTCGCGCCTGCGCGAGCACGTCGCCGCCCAGCGCGTCACCGACTCCTTGGGGGTGGTGTTCAACCTCGGCACGCTCGGTGACCTCGGCATCGCGGTGCCGCCTGGCCTGTCCGCGGACCTGCAGTGGGCTGCGGCCATCGCCCCGGTCCTGGCACGCGGCTCGCGCGGCAACCCCCGGCAGGTCAAGCGGTTCCTCAACACGCTGCAGCTGCGGCGGCGCGCCGCCGAACGCAAGCACGTGTCGCTGGAACCCGCTGTGCTGGGCAAGCTCATGCTGCTGGAAGACCAGCACTTCGATGACTTCCAGCAGCTGTTCGACTGGCAGGTCGCCAGCGGCGGGCCGTCCTGCCCGCAGCTCGCGGCAGCCGAGACCCTCGCGCGGGGCGATGATGCCGGCGGCCCGTCCGCGTCAGCGGCCGCGGAGCCGGGCGAGCAGGCCGCGGATGCGTCGTCCAGGCCGGCACGATCGCGGGCCGGACGGCCGGACGTCACCCCTCCCGCCGATGCGATCGACGACGAGGTCCGGTCGTGGGCACAATCCGACCCGGTGAAGGAGTGGCTGCGCCTGCCGCCCGCGCTCAGGGATGTTGACCTGCGGCCGTATTTCACGTACTCGCGAGGCCAGCTGGCCCTGGACGCCGTAGCGGCAGGCCAGCTCACCGGGACACAGCGGAAGCTGCTCGGCGAGGTGCTCGCCCCGACCGACGCGGTACGGCGCGACGGGCTCCGCCATCTGTCCGCTGCGGACCCCCGCGACCGTGACAAGGTGATTGAGGCGCTCGCTGCGGCGCTGCTCGCGACGCCCGAGGACGCGTTCGTCGCCGTGTGCGAGACGATCGGCCAGCTGCCCGGCTCTCATGACATCCTGCTCCGGGCGCTGCACCGGCTCCCGCCCGAGGCGGTCCCGGCCCAGCACGTCGTAGTCGCGGCCCGGCGGCTGCCGGCCGGGGACACGCGGACCGCCGCGCTGCTGGACAGCTGGGCCAGTTCCGGACGCGCCGACCTGGCAGGGATGGTCGCCCTGGCCCGCAGGCCTAGTCCGCCAGGACGCTAATGGGGACTTCCACCGACCGCGGCGGCGGGAGCGGCGGCGCCTGGACGCCGCTCAAGCGCGCCGCCACCTCGTTCATGAACGCCGCCGACGCCGGCCACGGGACCGGTCTCGCCGGGCGGCGGCTCCTCGCCCGTCATGTCGCGGTACTCGGCGGCGCCGCAGGGGCGCTTGCCGGCGCCCGCGCCGGGCGGACCGGGGCGCAGCGCCTCGGCTCGCTGCTGTCTGGGATCGCCAGCAACGGCCTCGCCACCACCCTCTCTGAGCAGGGTCTCAGCCAGCTCGTTGGCGGCGACCGGTTCACCGTGCTCGACGCCCTCGCCGGTCTGATCGCCGGAGACGGAGCGGACGTCGACGCGCAGGCCGCCCGGGATGCCACCTTCGACGTCCTGGCCGAGCTGTTCCCGGACGCGGACAGCTGGGCAGACCTCGACGCGGTGCAGGTCGACGCCGGCGAGCTCGTCAGGCTGCTGGAGCTGTTCCTCGCCCGTTACATCTACAACCGCATCCCGGTGATCGCCGAGCGGCTGGCGCGGATCACCGACCCCGCGAAGGCCCAGCGCGCCGAGGAAGACCTCCAGCGGATGGTCGAGAGCTTCGTCGCCCTGCGGCTTCCCGGCGACCCGCTGCACGTCGACTGGGACGGCGCCGACGGCAGGAAGATCATCGAGGACACGCTGCAGACGGTCTACGAAGCGCTTGAGCTGCTGGAGGAGCAGTGACCGCTGATAGCGCCCGCTTCCGGATCCGGACCGCCCCGTTCACCGGCCATGCCTCCGGTCCCGCTCCCTGGCTGCTGGACTGGGCGCCAGGCAGCAGCGCCGAGACCATCGAGTTCACCCCCGGGTTCTTCGCTGGCTGGCAGCCGGGTACCGCCGGCAGCGAACTGCTGCGGTTCGCCGCCGGCGTGTACTGCGCGGACCGGGTCGTGCTCCGCCGGACGCGCCCCGATGCGTGGACCCGAGATTTGAGCATCGACGTACCGGTCAGCGACCCCGGCGCGTGGCGTCAGGCACCGTGGCAAGCCGCGCTCGGCTTCCTCACCGGCGACCGCTGGACCCTGCAACCGCACCGCGCGAGCCCGGCACCGCCGCCGGCACCTGCCGGGCTGCCGGTTGACGCGGTGTCACTGTTCTCCGGCGGCCTCGACTCGCTGTGCGGAGTCATCGATCTCCTCGAACGCAACCCGGCCACGCGGCTCCTCCTCGTCGCGCACCACGAAGGAGGCAAAGCCTCCACCGCTCAGCAGGCCCTCCACGCCGGGCTGGCCGGCGTATACGGTGCCGAGCGCGTAGTCCTGCGCCGGATGTTCTGCCGTCCGGCTCCCGCCCGCACAGCCCAGGAACGCCCGCTGCCCGATGACCGCGAGCGGACCACCCGCTCACGATCCCTGCTGTTCCTCGCCGGAGCGCTGGCCGCCGCGGCCAGCTGCGGCCCCGGCATCCCGGTATACCTGCCCGAGAACGGCTGGATCAGCCTCAACGTGCCCCTGACCCGTGCCCGCACCGGCTCGGCGAGCACGCGGACCACCCACCCGCACTTCCTGGGCCTGCTCACCGCCGCCTGCCAGGCCATCGGCATCACCAACCCGCTCATCAACCCCTACCGGCACCGCACCAAGGGCGAGATGCTCGCCGGCTGCAGCAACCCCGGACTGCTCGCCCGCCTCGCCCCGGCGAGCATCTCCTGCGCCCACCCCGAAACTCCCCGGTGGCGGCGTCACCCCCAGGGGAACTGCGGGTACTGCCTGCCCTGCATGGTCCGACGCGCCGCCCTCGCGCGGCTGGGGCAGGATCACGGTGATGATTATGCGTGGGACGCGCTCACATGCCCGGACCTGCTCGATCCTGCCATGCGCACGGGTGCCGACTTGCGTGCGATCGTGCACGGAGTCAGCCCTGACCGGGACGAACTCGACATCATCCGTAACGCGCCCCTGCCACCTGGCGAGCACGACGCTTACCTCCAGCTTTGGCGACGAGGCGCACAAGAGATCCGCACCTGGCTCGCGGGCGGCTCCGGGCCCCTCGCCCAGCTGACCGCGACCGCGTGGAGAAGCCCGTGACCGGCGCCCTGATCGACACCCACTGCCACATCGACGCGTACCCCGACGCGGCCGACGTGCTGGCCTCAGCCGCTTCAGCGGGCGTCGAAGTCATCGCCGTCACCAACACCCCCGACGCCTACAACAGGCTTGCTACGCTGCTGCCCCGGTCAGGTCCCGCACGGCCCGCGCTAGGACTGCACCCGCTGCATGCCGGCCAGCTCGGCATGGCCGGCGTGCTCCGGTTCAGCCGGCTGGCCGCACGGGCCGCTTGGATCGGAGAGATAGGCCTCGACTTCTCACCGGCCGGCCGTAGTACCCGCGCCATGCAGCTCGCAGTCTTCGAGGCACTGCTCGCACTACCGCAACTCCGCGACCGTCCGGTCACCGTCCATAGCAGGGGCGCTGAACGGGAAACCATCCAGCGGCTCGCTGACGCAGGAATCCGCGCCGTCCTGCACTGGTACACCGGCCCGCTCACTGTCGCCGACGAGGCCCTCGCCGCCGGCCTGTCATTCTCCGTCAACCCCGCAATGGTGGCCTCCGCCAAAGGCCGCGCTCTGCTCAGCCGGCTACCCCACGACCGGGTCCTCCTCGAAACCGACGGCCCCTTCGCACGCCTGGCGGGCCGGCCCTGTGCACCAGCAGGCCTGCCGGGCCTCGCCGACGACCTCGCCCGCCTATGGAAGGCGACGCACGGATACGTGCGAGACACGATCACCGATAACCAGCGACGCCTCGTCGCATAGTGCCGACTTGCGCTTCACACTCGGCTTCCTTGCACGCTTCCGGTGCTCAAGCGCCTCAACGGCGTACACATCTGGCAACGAGTCGTTCGGCGTGTCCTACCGCGACACGCGCCTGAGGTCGTTGACGCCCTTGTTCACCAGATTCTCGACGGCAACACGGTCTACGAGTCAGATCCAGCTGCCCAGGTCCTCGCCGAGGCCACATCCGCGGCACCTGCATACGCCGTGCGTCGCGTGGTCGCTGCTACCGAGGCGGAGCACGGGTGGAGAATTTCCCTCACGCTTCGCCGGTGGTGGCTTCCCTCGGTCCCGCTCGCTGTCGTCCAGGACTTCATCGCGGAAGCCGACGAGTCAGTGGCTTATCAACGAGTGCGTCGCATCGCACGACTCGCGCCCGCTGGAGACACTGCGCCAACACCTTACGCCGAGTGGCTGCTGACCACCTACCCGGATGACGACGATGTCTCGGGTGGCCTGGCCAGCGACTTCGTCTCCGGATTCTGGTTTGGACCCGAGTCCGGCCGCCTGAGGCAGCAGATCAGCCAGCTGTCGCAATGGGACGAATCACCAGCCGTGCGCGCCTCGCGCGCAAAGTCACCGAAGCTGTGGAGGAGCGGCTCGCCCAGGTGATCGAACTCGAACAGGAGGAGGAGTAACGCGAACGCCGCCCGAGCCACCGTAAGGTATGGACGTGACTCAGCCGCGTGGCGGTGCGGATCTCAGTCTCGGTGATCCTCAGCCGGTCGCCAGAGCCGGTCTGCTTCCGCCTCCCGCGTCCTTCCCGCGGCCTCTCGTTGGCAGACACAGTCGCCTCCTGCCACTCCTGGATCTTGGTGGAGGGCATTTCGAGCCCTTCGCCTTGGAAGCCGTCGAGACTCTAGATGGGCTGACCGGCGCAAGGATCTACGGTCGATCCGGGCAGACCCAGTACGGCATCGATATCTATGGACGGCGCCCGGACGGTGCGACCGGCGTTTACCAGATGCGCTGCCGTGAGGAACGACTCACCGCCGCGAAGCTGAGGAAGGCGGTGAAGGACTACTTCGACGGCCCTCAGCCGTTCGCCGCGACGTGGTTCGAGCTGTGCTGGGCCGGCCGCGTCGATGACGTGGCGGTCGAAAACGAACTTGACGCACTGCGTGCGGCGTACCCCGACCGGGGCATCTCTCTGCGCGATCAGGTGAGCTTCACGACGGCCCTTGTGCCGCGCCGTGACCTCGTCTTGCGATGGTTTGGTGAGCACACCGCCAACGCCGTTTACGGCGCGCATGCGCAGGCGCCCACCCGCGCAGCCGCCGTCAACACCGACGGCCTGCTTCGAGGTCCCCTCGAAGCCCTCTATCTGGCAGGGGAGCGCCGCGAGGCAGACCTTCTTCGCGAAACCGACCCGGCACGCGCTGCGGAAAAGCTCGATCAGCTCGCGCAGAGGCTCCGCGCGGAAGGGTACTTCGAGCACGCAGCCGACCTGCGCAGCGAGCGCCTGGAGGCACTGGTCGCAGCTGGCCAGCTGGAGCTTGCGTATGGTGAAGCGCTAACTGCGCTGGAACACCATGTCGATCGTGGCTGGGAGGCCCGGCTTCATCCGGACTTCAGAACGATGCTGGCAGCACGAGCCGCACTGACCGGCGGTGCGCTCCCGGAACCCCTGCCACGCCTGTCCAGCCATCCCGCACCCGCCCCTCCCGACGAGCCGTGGCCGGCAACGCATCCACAGGTGCAGCGATCCGTCGCGCTGCTCGGCAACGACGCCGCCCACGGCGACCCTGCGGAGCCTCTCACCCCGGCAATTGATGCCACAAGCTCGCTCGTAGCCGCACAGGGTGGTGTGAGCCGCGGCGCGGTGAGCGCTCTCCGCCGATTGGCTGAGACCGCCATGCTCAACGATGATCGCCGGGTGCTCGACCGGGTTCATGACATGGCAGATCAGCTCCTTCCACGCCTCGGATCGCCCGCTGACGTTGACGACGAGGGCAACCGTGTCCGCGTGCGACTGGCGCTTGCGGATGCCACCGGTGAACAAGGAACTCTCGGGGCCGAAGCTCGCTCGGGCAGCATTCCGTCGCGGCTCGCCGGTCTGGTGCACGCACGACGCGCCCGATGGTTGACCTGGCACGCGCATCCCACGGAGGCGCACGCGGAGTGGCTTCAGGCCGTCCGCAACGCAGGGCTTGCCGGCCTGCACGAAGACGCCCGGGACTACCTCTGGGCACTGCACCAGTTGGACGACAGCTACCGCAGCGGAACCAGTCTGGACAGCATCGAGTACGCGCGTCGGGCTCGCGCTGTGCCGCCCGAAGGGCGGGCACTGTTCGCCGGTTCGGACGTTGAAACTTACGCCCTACGGCAGCTTCGTGCGTTCGAGCGCTCATCGCAGCGCCTCCGGCCCTCCCACGAAGGAACTCGACGCATCCTGCGACAGTATCTCCTGGAGGCCGCGGTACGAGCCGACCTAGTGAGCGAGGTCGATGCCCACAGCATGCTGGCAGACCTACATGCCGCCGCCGACGAGCCGTCCGAGGCGCTGTACCACTCTATCCGTGGCGGCGACGTGGAGTCCGCAGCGACGGCGGCGCAGCGACTCGGGCCAATCGCCGCCCGCTGCCTAGACGACCCGCCACTCGCACCGTGGGCAACGAAGGCGGCGCTCGCGGCGTACGGCGCCATTGGCGACTTGGTCCCCGCTGACGCGTTGCGTTCCCACCTGTCCTGGATCTTGACGCGGCTGCAAGCCCACCCCGAGAGCGGATGGACCGATAACGACATCAGAGACCATGCGATGTCCGCCTTGGAGAGCGTCGCCTGCGAGATCCCGCCCGAGGTGTACCCGGACATTGAGGAAGCTCTGGCCCCATACCTCAACCTTCAAGTCAGGCAGTCGACCATGCACACGGCGGTGCGCACGGTGGCGCGTATGTTCCGGTCGGCACCAGATCATGCGGTGCCCCGCGCGATCCTTCTTGAGGTCGTGCGCACGCTGCCCGACCACGCCGTGACGGAGGTGCTCGTTGCTGGCCGCGCTCTTCGCGCGTTGCGAGCCGACCTGGAAGCCAGGGCCGACGCTCCTGACGGTGCCGCGCGCTCGGGCGCAATCGAGCTGCTGGCACGGCTCCAGGTGCCTCACCCAGCCGTCATCGAGAAGGCACGGTGCCTGGCACGGGAAGTCCTCGTAACCTCCACGGGCGTTGCTACCGCTGAGGTGCACATCGACGGCGGGCCGTCTCACGAGCCCGCTGGCATCTACGGCCGTCTCCTACCAGACGAGGAGCGGGTCCAGTTGGCCCAGAAGCTCATCGAGATCGCGGAGGACGGCAAGACAGTTGAATACGACCGCGGTCAAGCGGTGCAGGCACTCCACCACCTGGCGCCCGTGGTCGATGCAGCCCACCGCCGACAGATTTTCGATCGTATCTGGGCGTTGGTGGGTGGCCCAGGCCCAGACGATTTGCACGTGCGCACGCGGGCAGGACGGATGAAGCCGGCGGTCATTCGCGCCGCCGGACAACTTGCCGTCACCGCGGAGCAGGTCGACGCCGTTCGCACCATGGCGATTGACCGACTCGTCGACGACAACGACGTCACCGGGCTGCAGGCCGTCATCGATACCCGATCCGAGAACGACGTCGATCTTCACCTCCTTGCTCATCATGAGCAGTCCACCGCTCGACAAGCCGCCGCTGTCCTCTGGTCGCGCAATCCGTCCGACTCCACGCTCGGCCGTAGGCTGGCCGCAGATGCCGACTGGCGCGTACGGACCCGAGTAGCAGAATGTCTGCGAACGCTTGGAAAACGGAACCCCGGCCTCCGCGATGAATTGCGCCACCAGCTGCACACTGACCCAAGCGCCCAGGTGCGGCAAGCCGTGCGGGAATCAGACTCCGAACAGGGCACTCGGTGTGGAGTAGCGGATTGAAGGTTGAGACGACAAGAGAACCCGCTGCTCACGGCAGCGGCCTATGCCAGCGGCTGTGAGACCCTACAGAACTCCCGGCGCTGGCGCGCAGCATCCCGCATCGGCCGGACCTCGTAGCCGGTTCGCTGTCCTGCTAGGACTCCGGCTGCGTTCCGAGGGTGTCTTGCCGGGTGCCTGGCGGGCCGCCTGATCCACCGCGGCCCAGGTGTCTGATGACCGGGGTACACGGGAGGTCCCGCGTAGGTACACCGGAGGTCTGCCGGCTCTGGCCTGGCCACGTGACGAGAAGGCGGGGCGGGCACCCCGCGAGCGCAGGGAAGGTATTGCGAGGCGGAGCGCACAGGGCCCGTCGCCTGGCACCGTACAAACCGGTTCGGGCCGCGATCGCCCGCCACGGGGCGCCGTGGGCGTCAGCCCTGGCGGCGCGATGGCTGCGTGCTGTCGCCGCAGACGTCAGCGTTAAAGCGGTAGCGTGGGCATGATGAGTGGACCTCCTAGCGCACCTGAGTGGTTCCTGGAGCGCGAGTTGCAGGTGCTCGGCCTGTTCCGTGACCACCGCCGCAGGCTGCGGTTCCTGGCTTCTTCCCGCTGTCCCGCCGATGGCGGGCTGCTGGGCGCTGCTTGCAAGCTGCCTGATGGTCTTTGGGTCTGGATCGCTGGCAGCCGCATGTCGCCGTCCGCGTCCTGGGATGAGTTCAGGTCGCAGTACCTCGACATGCTCGATGAGAGTGACTGGACCGACGATACCTACGAGCAGGCCGGAGAGTATGCCGATGAGCAGCTCCGCGAGTGGGGCGGGCGCCTGCAATGGGATCCGGCAGTGATGAAAGTTCAGCTGCCCGCTTCAGACGACGAGCAGATCATGACCTGGGACCGTCACTCTCCTCAACCGCGTCCCGGCCTGACAACGCACCGCACCGTCACCTGCGGGTGCCGCACGCACTACATGCTGCCGGTGCTTGCGCTCGTCTACGCCGGCATCCGCGTGGCGACCGGCCTGGCCCGGCCCGGCACCTGGGTACGGCCGGTGACCTTCCGGCCGCCAGATCTCCCGCGCCAGCCGAGAGAACCCGGGGAAGACATCTACTCCGTGGCCCCCGACGGAAGGTTCGTCATCGATCTGCATGAACGATGATGACCGCGCCGGGCAGGTGCTGCGGGCCGTCAGGCTGTACGGCAAGCGGCTGCCCTGCCCGTCAGAGACCCGGTGCCAGCGGGACGGCCGCCGCCTCGGTGCGGTATTCCGGCTGCCTGACGGATTGTGGGCATGGTCGGCCGGGCACCGGGAGCCGCCCGTGGTCGCGCGACGGAACGCTGCCGCGTTCTACCTGGACGCGCTCGACGAGTGCTACAGCGACAGCGAGCGGCAGGCATGCTACGACGCGGCCAGCCAGGCACTTGAGGCAGATGTCCGGCCGGTCGCCCGCCCGGCAGTCACTCAGGTCAGCGTCCTGTCAGCTGATCCGGCCCGCTATCAGACTGGATTCGGGATCACTGTGATAGGCGGTCCCGGGTTCCTGGTCACCGAGGTGTCATGCGGATGCCGGCAGTGGTACTACCTCGATCTGCATTCGCTGATCACCCAGGCCGTCGCCGGGGCCCGCGGTCCGGGCGGCCGGCGCGGCCGGGTGCATGTCCCGCCGCTGCCGCCGGATCTGCCAGAGCGCGAGCGCGTGCTAAAGTCGTTTCAGAGTGCTCGGCGTGAGTCGCCGTCCCCATGAGATGAGCGCCATGGACGCCCTGAAAGGGCTCCTTGTGGCTGCCGTCATTGCCTCGACCGCCATCCTGGCCAGCGTCCTCGCCCCAACCGTCGCCTTCCTCATGATCACGCTCGTTTCCCTCAAGGGCACCCAGCCCGCTGACCGCCCGGCCATCCTCCGCGCGCTCGCTGCCCTGCCCCGCCGTCGCGACCAGCGCGCTCCCCGGCTGCCCGGCGTAAGATCGCGGCGTGCGATCCGGTGACGAGGCTGAGGACGTGCGGGAGAAGCTACGCGGAAGCCTCGGGTGACGCGGGCAATCGGGGTCGTACGTCGAAACCGGCCGGGACCCGGCTCCTCATAGTCTTGGTCCATGATCGACGGGGATACTGAGCCAGGAACAGCACCGTATGCGTCGGGTGGCTGGGGGACCGTCCTAGAGCACCTCTACGGCGCGAGCCTGCTCGTCGGCGACCCGATCACGGAACTGGGAGACGACGCCACTCCGGTCTCTGTCCGATTCCAGGGCGCTCGCCTGCCTGTTCTCCGCCAGCACCGCAATCCGGACGAAACTGTTACCTGGCCGACCGTCGATTGGCCGGGAACCGCTTGGGCTGCCTGAACCTTCATCCTGGCAGACCGCGGCATGGAGCATGATCAGCACTGTGCGTGACCTCATCGAGCGGCCAGTGAACTTCCGCTACGGGTACAACATGACCTGCGAGCACTGCGGCGGGATCACTCCGCTCATGGCCGACACCTACCACCGCGAAAGACACCATGCCCACATAAGGTGCGCGCACTGCCCGGCCGACATCCACTACGGCCCATATGCCATGACGCTGCGGGACGCCGACGACCCGGTCCTCAACGACGAGGCGGTCATCAGGGCCGCCTGGTATCACACGAGTACCGTTCCCGGCTGGCCACCCCGCGGCCGCCCGCTCACGCCGGAGCAGGCCGGATTCCTCAGCCGCGTCACTTCGGATGACGTGGCTGACAGCATCCGCCAGCGCCATGAATACCAGGCCGTGCATCTAGGGACCTACGAAGCCGCCATTGAATCGATGCTGCGCAAGATGCGCGATGAGGATGCAGGCGGCGCCCAGTTCTGGCTCTACAGGGTCGCACTCCGCGACCGTACGATGATCAAGCCCGGTTACTGCAATGAGACCTTCGAGGACATCTCCCAGATCACCCAGGAGGAACTCGGCGACTGGGGCGCCATCCGTTACCTGAATACCTGGGAATCACCAGGCTCGATCTCACTCGCAGTCCGCCCCCAGTCCCTAGCAGCGGTCCAGGGCATCCCCCTCCCCGTCCAGGCACTCAGCACAGGCGCGGCACCGTCGCTCATCCGTGAGGTCGCCCGGATCAGGGACCAGATCAGCCAGATCGAGGCAACGCGGCAAGACGAACCTGACTGGCTGGAGAAAACCAGGCAGCGCCTGGCCGCACGGCAGGGCGAAACACTCGAGAGAGAGCCCACGGCACAGCAGCAGGCCCTCGACGAGAGCATCGGCAAGCTGATCGAAGACGAGTACCTGCCGGGAGTCTCGCTGCCTGTGCGCGAGAATTTCTCAGACGCGATGTCCGCGTGGAGCCAGGCGCAGGACCCGCCGGCTGGCGATGTTCCCTTCATCGAGAGATTCGCCCTGATGGCGACGGCGCTGACCCGGCCGGACGACATTCGCCAGGCACTCGCTGCCGAGGCGTCCCGCACGCTCTAGCCCTGCGCACCGGGGGGCTGGTTCGCTACGGTCCCAGCTGTCGGTGGCAGGTGGCATGGTGAGGAGCATGGAAAGCGGGCAGGGCAGCCTGGCGGAGCTGCGCTCAACCATCGGCGCAGCAGACGCGCAGGCTTTCGTGCGGGTCGCGGTTGAGGTCGGCAGCCAG
>Ga0209415_10014927_pt1 | contig 12650 bp, 8 predicted proteins | sample PeaSoiSIISIP2007_FD_187696 | JGI IMG/M metagenome (GOLD analysis project Ga0209415, IMG submission 187696) | Peat soil microbial communities from Weissenstadt, Germany - SII-SIP-2007 (SPAdes) (version 2) | ecosystem: Environmental > Terrestrial > Soil > Wetlands > Peat | place: Germany...
CTGGAGCGGGTGGCGTCTCCAAGTGGGTCCTTCGATTCCACCTTCCGCAAGCGAGTTTGCTCCAGGTGGTTCTCAGGATGACAGTACGAGTTTTGAAATTGGCTCAGCTAGTCTCAGCTACGGCGTAAGAACGAGTTCGTTGAGCTCCAGCGGCGGATCGCCGACAACCGAAGACCGCGTCCGCTCGTCGCGCGTGAGGAAGATGCACTGGTCGGCGACCTGGTTGATCTCCTCGATGTGGCTGATGACGAGGATCTGGTTGAATCGGCCTTTGATCGCCTGAAGGCGTTCGAGTACGGCCTGGCGACGGTCCAAGTCGAGCCCGCCGAAAACCTCGTCGAGGATCATCAGCGACATCGGCCGGCCCTGCCGCTCCTGGATCAGCTCGCTTAGCGCCAGTCGAAGCGAAAGCGCGACGATGTCCTCCTCACCGCCCGAGATCACATGCTTGCGCACTCCGTCCTCGACCACGGTTCCGTTGAATTCCTCGTCCAGCTCCAGGATCGGGTACCGACCATTGGTGAGCAGATTCAGGTTTTCGCCCGCCCGCGTCTCCAATTCTGGGCGGATCACCGAGTTCAGCTCTTCGCGCAGGATCTTCAGCTCTTTGTCGGCGGTCTCGTGGAGGAGGGCCTGGTCCCGCTTCTCGCGCAGATTCGCCTCGTCGCGTTCGTAGGCTTTGATCCTCGCTTCGGCTTGGGACAATCTGACTTCCGCCATTTTGGCCAGAGCTTCCGCATGCTTCTCGTGCCCGGCCGCCTCCGCGACCCTCGCTCGCAGGTCTTCGAACTCGCCAATCGCTTCCGTGGCCTGCTCGGCTGATTCGAATGGCAACTTGGCCCGCTCCGCTAGCAATTGGCGGTAGGCGGACCGTGCTTCTTCGATCTCCTGGGACGCGGCCGTGAACATCGAGGTCGCCACCAGCATCGCTTCCTCGGCCCCCGCCAGCTTCAGAAACTGGTCTCGGTGCGGACGTAGCTCCATAAACCGCGACTGGGCCTTGACATGAGCCTCCCGGTCATACAGCTGAGTTGACTTCGCCAGCTTCGCGCGGTGCTCCGCAGCAGTCCGTTCCTTGGTGTCGCGTTCTTGCCGAAGCGCCTTTACCTGCGCTTCGCACTTTTCCGCTTCCGATAGATCGGCCCTGGCGGCCTCCAGCTTCTTTAGAGCCTCGTCCAGCGCGTCCTCCGCATCGAAAACTGGCTTCGGTTTCGCCTCCGTTGCCTTGAAGCCCGCCTCTGCTTCCGATGTGCGATCTTCCGCTGCCTTGACGCGGTCGGCAAGTCCTTCGAGCTTCTCCTCGAAGGTTCCCTTGGTGGGTTGGCCGCATTCTGGGCAGATGCCCTTGGCAACCAGCTCCTGCGCCCTCGCGAGTGCTTGCTGCGCCTGTTTCAGTTCCGATTGAGCCGTGGAAAGGACGCCCTGTGCCGCCTGGACAGCCTTTGACCGAGTGGCCTCGGCCTGGCGCAGGCTGATGCTCGCCTTGGCATGGGCTTCGCCTCGATCCGTCGCTTCCTTACGCGCCGTTTCGGCGCTCGTCTTCTCCAGCGGCGCCATCCTCTCCGTAAGGGACTTGATGTCGATTTCCAGCCGGGACAGTTCGGCCGCCGTTTTCTCCCGTTCCAGTTCTTGGTCCCGCAGCGCAGCCCATTCCTGGATCCGCCTCTCCAAGCCCAGGCACTCGTCGTGGGCGGGCTTGAGGTCATGCCGTTGCTTCACGTCGGCCTGACTTTTCGCGACCGCATCTTCCGCCATCTTTCGCTGGCTCTTCAGCGCTTCCGCTTTGCCGGCAAAGACATTTGCATCCTGGGTAAGCCGGAAGAACTCGTCGGCGGCCTTCTTTCTTTCCTCGGACGGACCTAACTTCTCTGAGAGAGCCCTGCCCAGTTCGAGAGCCAGCCTATGAGCTTCCTTTGCGGAAGTCAACTCGGTCTTCGCATCCCGGACGTCGGATTTGAGCCGTACCGGGTCGCCGATCGTCTGGGAGATGCCTTGCTCTTCGCCTCGAAACCTCCGGCCGCGATCGCGCGCGCGGTCCGCCGCGAGCTTGAGCCGGTCGAAGCCGAGCATTTTGGCCACCTGCTCCTGCCGGCGCGTATCCGTGTTGAACTGCAGGAAAGTCAGGCTCTTCTGCTCGGCGCAGAACGAGTTCTTGAACTGCTCGTAGGTCAGCCTCAGTAGCCGCTCGCAAGCCGATTTGACCTCCCGCAAGCCGGTGGCCTTCACGACGGCCGGCCGGGCTTCGTCGCCCGGTGCGACCGCCGTTCTATCGATCAGGGAGGCGCTGGTGGTGCTGCGCTCCAACTCATAAGTCCGGCCCTCGAATTGGAATTCGAGCAAGACCCGCATTCGGCTTCGCTGCTCGGCCCAATAGAACTTGATCGAGTCCTTGACGTTGCGCTGCTCGCCATAGAGGGCGAAGGTGATCGCCTCCAGGATCGTCGTCTTTCCGGTGCCGTTGGCGCCGACGATCGCCGTCATCCCGTCCGCGAACTCGATGTCCGAGTCTCGGTGCTGGCGGAAATTCTCAAGCTTCAATCGGAGTAGCTTCACGCTCCGCCACCTCCTGAAGAAGATCGAGACCCAACTGCTTCAGCTTCCCTTTGTCGATGGAAGCCGCGAAGGGGCTCGCGTCGATATGGGTTTGCCAGCAACTCTCCAGGCTCGCCGCCTGACCCTCGCGTTGCCCGCCGGCGGGGATCGACGCCGGCGCGCGAAGGTCGGGCCTGTAATAAAGAGCCCGCGCCTGGAGGTCGCGGATAACCGAAAGCGGAAAGTCACGGCGCGTTTCTGGATGAAGGCTCAGGACCCGCTGCCGGACGATCGGCAGCTCTTCATCCTTCCACGTCGCGTTCTCCAGCAGCTTCGCCCCAAGCTGCTCGGCGGTGAGGTCGTTCGCGTCGATGGGAGGGAGATCGAGAACCGGCCGCGTGTCGACCTTGACGAATTCGAGCTGCCCGACATCTGAATCGAACCAGACCCATCCCTTCGGCCTCGACGCCTCCTCCCAGATGTTCGTCGAAGTGAAGTCGGTCGAACCCGCGTAGCAGATGTTGCGGCCGAAGGTCTGATGGATGTGCCAGTCGCCGAGGGCAACATAATCCCAGTCGTCGGCGCGGGCGTCTTTGAGCGCGAAGTCGAAGCGCTCGATTTTGGTCTCCTGAAGCATCGAATCGAGAATCCCATGGACGGCGAGAATCTTGGGCAGCGAGCCCGAAGGCGGCGCCCAGGACACGTTCTCGGCCGCTTCCAGGCTCTTATGCGAAACGCAAAGCACGCTCGCGGCCGGCGTCTCCACGATCTCCGCGCCCCCGGTTTCGATGGTCACGCCCTCGATGTCCTTGAAGAGATCGAGGATGTTGGCCGATTCGGCGTTCTGGGGCGTGTCGTGGTTGCCGCCGATGATCACGAACGGCTTGCCCATCCGCCTGTGCTGGAACCTAGCGAGGAGCTTGTATCCGGCGATCAGCGAGTAGTTCGAGGGGCGGACGACGTGGAAGAAATCGCCGCTGTGGATGACGATGTCGGGATTGCGCGCCTCGATCGCGCTAAGGCATCGCCCAAAGGTGGCGCAGACATCAACCTCGCGCTGGTTAATCCGCCCTTGGGCGGTCTTTCCGTAAGCGTAGTAACCGAGATGCGTATCGCTGATGTGGGCCAGCTTCATGGAGTTATTGTTAGTGTACACGAAAGTCTATATTTACGGAGCAATCCGGCAGCGAAATCCTTAGATGAGACGATGAGAGGCAGCCGCTTCGGAGCCCTCAGTTATCCACAGGCTTGATATGGAGGGCGCGGACTTGTCCTGCCGGGTCATTTTGCGTCTTGGCGGTCTTCGCGTCTTTGCGTGAGAAACTCCGAGCAGCCTGAGGATGTCGCCCGATTGATCATCATCACTCTAAGCAAAGTGGGATGATGATGATCAATCCAGGGAAGCCGGGGCCTAGGTCTAGGTGCCGGAAAACTCATCCCAATCAAGCTAAACCGCGCCTGCCGAAGGTGCGATAAAGAAGGCGTGTTCTGGCTCAAAGTCGCCGATGTCGCCTTGTTCACCTTCCACACGCTGATCGTGCTGTTCAACTGCACGGGCTGGATCTGGAAAAAGACGCGGCGCTGGCACCTCGTCACAATGGGCGCGGTCATCTTCTCCTGGTTCTTCCTTGGCATCTGGTTCGGTTTCGGCTACTGCCTCTGCACGGATCTGCACTGGCGAGTCCGGATCGCGTTGGGGGAGAAGGTCACGGAGCAGACTTACGTTCAGTACCTGGTGGAGCGGCTGACCGGATGGAGACCGAACGCCGATCTCGCCTCGAATGTGACGGCAGCCGTCTTCGCCGTCGCCTTGGGGCTGAGCCTGTGGCTGAACATCCGGGACTGGCGGGCGCGAGGTAGTGGGTCAGTTTGACTTCCCATGCCTCCGCCCCGTTGCCTGGCTGAGGTCGTCGGGGAGTCGCAGGTAAGGGGGCGGAGGGCAATCGAGGTCCACCTGCTCCACTCCGCCTCCACCCCTCAGCCGCACCGTCTCCAGGCTCGCGCAGGCAACGGGGCGGAGGCATCGAAATCCTCATGCGCCTATACTTTCTCGTTGGACAGGTTTACGCAACGAGTGTGCTGGGGCTTGCTGCTTCTAGCTTTCATTACGTATGTCGTCATAATGCTCTGCGTTCGAGGGTACGACTCCAGAACGGCACCGCCGAACCCAAGTCGCGCCAGCCGCTAAGTAGCCGTGTAGACTTCGGTCAGCCATGTTCTCCCTCCTAGCCGCACTGGCCGCAAGCGCGCTCGCACAACCAGAGGTTTATGTCGCCGCGAACGGATCCGATCGGAACCCGGGGACGGCGAGCCGGCCGGTCGCCTCCCTGGAAGCTGCGCGGGACCGGGCTCGGGCGATCCACGGCCACGTGATCGTCGTGCGGGCAGGCGAATATCGCTTGACTCAGTCCTTCAGTCTCGACGCCCGCGACGACGGCCTACTCGTCGAGGCCGCGAAGGGAGCCCGGCCGAGGCTGACCGGCAGCGTCGACATCCCCGGCGCTTCGGTCAAGCCCTGCCGAGATACCGCCATCCTGGATCGAATCATCGACCCCGCAGCCCGCTCGAGGGTCGAATGGGTCGACCTCGCGGCTCTCGGGATCAAGAATCTGCCTCCAATGCAGCCCCGCGGCTTTCCCCATCCACCCGCCGCAGCTCCGACCGAGCTTTTCCAAGATCGCGTCCCCATGACTCTCGCCCGCTGGCCGAACGAGGGCTATACGCAGGTTGGAAGGGTCATCGAGCCTGGGAACGGCGAGAAAGACCGCGATCAGCCGAAGCGCAAGCCGGTCTTTACCGGCGTCGAGGATCGAGCCAAGCTCTGGACGAAGGCGGAGGGCCTCTGGCTCTACGGCTACTGGAAGTACGACTGGGCGGACGAGAGCATCAAGGTCGAGAGCATCGATCCCGCGACCGGCGCGATCACCCTCGCCAACCCCCACGTCTACGGGGTCGACAAGGGCAAGCCCTTCTATGCGGAGAATCTGATCGAAGAACTGGACCAGCCCGGCGAATACTGGATCGACCGCGCCACATCGAGGCTCTATTTCATTCCGTCGGGCTCGACCCGCAAAGACGGGCCAGCGCATAGCCTCAGCCAGAGGGGCGCGGTCCCCGCATGCAGTTTTCCAACGCAGAGACTCAGAGACTCAGAGAGGTCGACTGGCTTGGGCGGAGGCGAATTTCAACACGGGGACACGGAGCCCCACGGGGGACACAATGGGCGATCGGGCGAATCTTCGCGAGCGAGGGCGCGCGGAGAGAATGAGGAGTTCGAGTTTTCGACCCTCGCCGAGCCGCTGGTCACCGTCACGGGAGCGTCGAAGGTGACGATCCGCAGCCTCGACCTTTGCGTCTCGCGCGGAGACGGAGTCCAGATCAGGGATTGCCAGGCGACCCGGCTCGACGGATGCCGTCTGTTTGCCCTCGGCGGGCGCGGCGCGGTTGTGGAGGGCGGACATGACTGCGGACTCCAGAGTTGCGACGTCTGGGCGACCGGAGAAGGAGGCGTGGCTCTGTCGGGAGGCGACCGCAAGACCCTTCAGCCAGCGCGCAATTTCGTCGACAACTGCGATATTCACGACTTCGAGCGCCGGAGCCAGACCTACCGGCCTGCCGTTCTCATCTCGGGCGTGGGCAACCGGGTCTCCCATTGCGCCATGCATGACGCGCCCCATTCCGCGATCATCTACGGAGGAAACAACCATATCATCGAATATAACGAGTTCTACAAAACGATTTCGAGGACGGGCGACGGTGGCGTGGTCTACACCGGCCGCGACTGGACGGCGCGCGGCACCCAGATCCGCTTTAACTACTTCCACGACAATATCGGTCTGAGCCAATGGGAGCCGGCGATCTACGTCGACGATCTCGGCTCGGGGATCGTGATAACGGGCAATCTGATCGTCCGCTGCCATTGGGGCTTCCTCATCGGAGGCGGGCGCGACAATGTGATCGAAGACAATACCCTCGTCGACTGCAAGCTCGCGTTCGATTGCGACGCGCGGGGATTAGGCTGGGCCAAGTCGTCTCTGCCGACGATGATGGCCGGATTGAACGCCGTGCCTTACCAACAGGAGCCGTGGCGCAGCCGCTATCCGGCCCTCGTCGACATCCTCGACCACGATCCTCTTTCCCCGAGTGGAAACATCCTCCGCAACAACTTCCTCGTCCGCTCCGGCAAGGTGCTGGACCGCATGGAGGAGCCTTTCCGGAAGACGGCGAAGATCGAGGGGAATGTGGAGACCGACTCGGCGCCTGCTTCTCGATTGGCGCCGGTGAAGGGCGTCGGAATCCATCGGCCTTAGCCGCAACCAAAACACGGCCTTTCAACGCAAAGAATCAGAGGCGCAGAGAATCAGATCGGCTTTGCCAGGAGCCGGTATCCAACACAGAGACACTGGGGAGGCACGGGGAACACGAAGCCGGACAGGATCTGCGCGCCAAAACAAGAAACTGAGGATTAGCGCTATGCACCACGGATCGCAGGGCAAGCCCTGCCGCTACGGGAACGGCAACCTCATGCATAGATTGGGTTAGTCGAGGGTTAGCCGTGCTCGATCACAAACGTCGTGACGGAACGGGCCGGTAGGTCCGCGTCGAGGCGGGCGCCGTTGGCGAGGGCGGCGTCGATTTGCGCACAATTCTCAGTCGGCGACGTCCGGTAAGCCTTCACAGACTGGATGCGCCCGAGGCGGGAGACATCGTAGCTGACCTGCTTGTCATCGCCTCGATTAAGGGTGACGACGATCGCCGTCTTGCCGACCGAAGCTGCCACCGAATCCGGGTCGTCGACAGAAAAGAAGGTTGCGCCGGGAGGAATAAAACGCGTGAAGTTCGCAAAGACGTAATATCGCTTGTTCGTCACCGCATTGGTCTTGCGCGCGTTCAGGTCCATGTCGATGAGTCCCCATCCGGTTCCGGTCTGGTCGATCGCCTGCCAGTAGATCCACGCGGTCGGCTGCATGTCGCGCAGGTCTTCGACGATGCGTTGAGCGGTCGTCATGCCGCTGGAGTCCTTATCGCCCTCCTCCGACATCCAGAGGTCCTTCTTGGCATCGACGGCCCGCTGATGAAGCTCCTTGAGCTTTGTGCCGCCGTAGTGGTGGGTGTCGATGCGCCAGACCAGAGACTTGGCTTTGGGTGACAGGGCGTCCCAGGAGGACACGGCGGTGTCGATATTGCTCTCGTCCGATGCGGCGATATGGGTATCGAGTTGTCTGCGGTCGAGCCCTTCTCGCATCGCCACGATCACTCGCGACTGATCGGCGCCGGCGGGAACGGAGCAGCCCTCCTGTTTGCCGGCGAACTTCCAGTTGGTTCCCGACGGTTCGTTGAGCGGCTCAATGGTCTCGAATCGAACGCCCCAAGATTTGAGGAAGTGCTCATCGACCGCGGCCAGGTAGCCGGCGAAGTCGTCGACTTTGGCGGGATCGAGATTCGGCTTGCCATCTTTGCCGCCGCTCGCGCACTTGCTGATCGTCAAGAACCAGGGCGGGGAATTGGCGAATGCCTCGAACCGGTTCGCGCCAAGCTGTTTCGCGCGCTGGAGCACCCACCTCTGTCCGGAATCGCGGCTCCAGTCGACCTTGCCGTTCTCGTCGAGGAAGCCCTGCATCTGCGCTCTCGGCTGCATGTGATGGTGCTCCGGGTTCTCGCCGCCGCCGATGTTATAGCGCACGATGTTCAGCTTCAGATAGCCGAAGATCTGCTTTGTCAGCGTCTCTCGCACGCTAGGCATCTCGCCGAGCACGTTCGCCCACCAGCACAGGGATGTGCCCCATCCGTCCCACTTTTGGTACTTGACGGCCGGATCGAGCGTGATCATCCCTCCCTGCGCAAGCGCGATTCCGGCAAGCAGAGCGATCATCGACACCAGTCTAACATTCGGAACGTGACCGGCGTTTCCCTGGACCCACGCCTCGGGCTGGCCGCTCGTCGTTCTAACCCGCGTCAACAGCGCGCGAAGGGCATGTCGCAGGTTCGCGCCGATTGGGGCTGTTTGAGGCATGAACATCCAGACTCGCCGGCGGTTAGATCGCCTATCATAAGGCGTGTGCTGGGTAGCGCTATTCGTCGCCGCGCTGATCGTATCGCGCAGGATTCCCAGGATTCTGCGAACGCCGCAAGGCGCTTTCCCTTCGGCTGACTCCGAGACTTTCGCGAAGTGGCGATTCAAGTCCTTGCTCAGCACGTACCTATTCCTCGCCTTCTCGATCGGCTGCAGCGCCGGCCTCCTCGTGATTTCGCAGTCGATCGCCCTGCAGGCCCGCTCGGGTCGGGTTCCGATCGCCGCCACCCTGGCAACGTTTGGTCTGCTCATTCTTCTCATCGGAGGCGTGATCTGGGCGCTCGTCTTGGCCCTCCAAGCCTCCGCCATGCATAAGAGGATGTTCCTGCCGCTTTTGCCGCCAAGCCCGTGTCCCCGGCCGAATCAGGAGTTTGCGACCGAGATGCCGGTGGGGTACGAAAACACGACGCCTCCCAGCGCCTCAGCCGAGTAGTCTTCACTATCGCCTTGGAACTCTCGTAGAGCGTCAACGATTGAGAATTCGGAGTGGATCAAACCGCGTAAAGCGCGAATTGACGCGAAAACGATCCCTTGACGCTCTGCGAGGCCGACACTCCAAGCTCTAAACTCGAGAAACTGCCGTGCCAACATCCACCGACCCCAACCTCGACATCCAGAACTCCCAGCGGCTCTTTGCACATGCCCAGGAACTCCTGCCGGGTGGCGTCAACAGTCCCGTCCGCGCTTTCCGGGCCGTTGGCGGAACTCCGCTTTTCTTCGCACGGGCGAAGGGTTCGAAGCTATACGACGTGGACGGCAACGAGTACATCGACTACGTCTCGTCCTGGGGCGCGGTGATTCTCGGCCACGCCGACGCGTCGATCACCGAAGCCGTCTATGCGGCTGCCCAGAAGGGGACGAGCTTCGGAGCGCCCCACGAGGGCGAAGTCCGGCTTGCCGAGGAAGTCGTCAGGCGCATGCCGGCGGTCGAGATGGTTCGTTTCGTGAATTCGGGAACCGAGGCGACTCTCGCCGCGATCCGACTTGCCCGCGCCGCAACCGGCCGCGAGAAGATCGTCAAGTTCGAGGGCAATTACCACGGCGCGGTCGATGCCTTGCTCGCAAAGGCCGGCTCCGGCGTCGCCACGTTCGGACTTCCGGACAGTGCGGGCGTGCCGAAGTCGGTGACCGAGGGGACCCTCCTTGCGCCCTACAACGATGGCGCCGCCGTCGAGGCTGTGTTTGCTGCCAATCGGGGCGAGATCGCGGCCCTCCTCGTCGAACCGGTTGCCGGCAATATGGGCTGCATCCCGCCTTCGCCGGGCTTTCTCAAGCGACTTAGGGAGATCACGTCGGCGCATGGCGCGCTCCTGATCTTCGACGAGGTCATGACGGGATTCCGGATCGCCCTCGGCGGCGCATCCGAGCGATACGGGGTGATTCCCGACCTGGCATGCATGGGGAAGGTGATCGGGGGTGGGTTACCGGTCGGCGCCTATGGCGGGCGAAAGGACCTTATGGAATTGGTCGCACCGATCGGACCGATGTATCAAGCGGGCACCCTCTCGGGGAATCCGCTGGCGATGGCGGCCGGTTACGCCGCGCTCGAGCATATGGGCGCCGACCAGTACCTGCACCTCGAAGAGGTGGACGCCCGTCTGGAATCCGGCCTTGGCCAGGTCTTCGCGAAGGCGGGGGTCGCGGCTCAGGTCCAGCGGGTCGGCTCCATGATCTCGGTCTACTTCGCGGCTAATCCGGTTGCCGACTTCGTCGAGGCGAAAGCGAGCGACACTGCGTTCTTTGGAAAGCTGTTCCACGCCTTGCTGAAGCGGGGCGTCTACCTGCCCCCGAGCGCGCTGGAAGCCTGGTTCCTGAACGTTTCCCACACCGCCGAGGACGTCGACCGGACGGTTGAGGCGTTCGACGCGGCCCTCGCCGAGGTGGCCGCTTGAGCGGTGAGGGAGGGAGCGGAATGAATTCCGCGGTCCCGGGGTCGCTGTTCCTGCGCGCAGTGCGGGGGGAAAAGACGGAGCGGCCACCGATCTGGGTCATGCGCCAGGCCGGCCGCTATCTTCCCGAGTACCGGAAGCTTCGGGAAGGGATGACGATGCTGCAAGCCGTCAGCACGCCCGAAATCGCGATCGAGGCGACCCTCCAGCCGATTCGCCGGTTCGGATTCGATGCGGCGATCCTCTTCTCGGATCTGACGATTGCATTCACGCCGATGGGCGCTCCGTTCGAGATCAAGGAAAGCGTCGGCCCGGTCGTGGAGCGCCCGATCCGTTCTCGGGCCGACTTCGAGACCCTCCACTCCTTTGCGCCCGAAGAGGGTCTGCCGTATGTGCTCGAGACCATCCGGGAGCTCAAGAAGCAATTAGAAGTGCCGCTGATTGGCTTCACGGGCGCGCCCTTTACCCTCGCTTCCTATCTGATCGAGGGCGGGCCTTCGCGGGACCTCAAGCGGATGAAGGCCCTGATGTACTCCGATCCGGGGCTGTGGCACGATCTGATGGGGCTGCTCGCCGAGGTCGTCCGCAAGCTTCTGAGAGCCCAGATCGAGGCGGGCGCCGACGCTGTTCAGGTCTTCGATTCCTGGATCGGGGCGATCGACGCCCGGACCTATCGCGAGTTCGTTTTCCCGCACATGAAGCTGATCTTCGACGGCTTGCGCGGCCACGCCCCGGTGATCCACTTCGGCACTGGCACCGCGGCTCTCTTGGCGGTTCAGGCCGAGGCGGGCGGCGACGTGATCGGCGTGGACTGGCGCATTACGCTAACCGACGCCGCAAAGCAGGTCCCTGGCAAGCCCTTGCAGGGCAATCTCGATCCGGCCGTCATGCTCACGACCCCGGCGATCATCGAACGCGAAGCGAAGCGGATCATCGAGGAGGGGCGCAGGCTTCCCGGCCACATTTTCAACCTTGGCCATGGAATCTATCCGGACGCTCCCCTGGAAAACGTCGGGGCCCTTGTGCGAACTGTTAAGAGTTCCTTGGTCAACTGAAAGCAACAGGTGGATCTTAGCCTTCCAAGCGTCGCCGACGCCGCTGTCGCCAACGCTCGAAGCGCTCTCCATCGGTGCTGGGAGTTGTCAGCGATTTTACGACATTGCCAAGCTCAATCAAGCCCCATATGCCGACCGGCCAGATCGACCAGGTTATTTTGCCCGAAGTTAGCAAGTCGAGTCCCACCAACAAGATGCTCGTGCTGACCCAGCCACCGAGACTCGAGAAAGCCCGGCGGCGCCGGTCGGCCTTATACTGCTTGAATTCGGCGGCTTCTTCCTTCTTGCGCGCTTCCTCTTCCCTCTGGGCCGCAAGCTGCTGCTCAGCGCGGACTATCGCGTCCTCCGGAATGCCCAGTTCGGCAGCGGTCGCTACGAGGCGCTCGCGGGTCATCGCCCCACTCCCCATGGAGTCGCGCGCCGCGATCTGGAGGATTTGCTCCGCCTCGTGCTCGTCGTAGAATCTGCTCTCGGGCATCCGCTGTCTATTGTACGTAAGGAACGCGGCCGTGGGTTGTGGTTGGGTGTAAAGCCGCCAGGATCGATAGGGCGCGTCCAGGCCGTTGGACTCAGGCCCTTGAGGTAGAATCTCGCGTTCACGCATTGTAAATCGAGAAACGAGAAGAAGCGAGTATGAAGCGAACCTTTCAGCCAAACAACCGGAAAAGGAGCAAGACGCACGGATTCCGCATCCGTATGCGGACGACGGACGGTCAGAACGTCCTCAAGCGGAGGCGGCTCAGAGGCCGGAAGAAGCTATCGGCGTGAGGGGCGCTCAGGGGTGAATAGGTGAATGGGAGAAGGAGTGAATGAGTGAATAGGGATTCAGCGAACCGCAAGCCCATTGACCCATTCACCCATTCACCCATTCACCCATTTCCCCATTAACCCATTTCCCCATTAACACCATGACCGGCCCCAGCAAGCGTCGCTTCGATGAAATCTTCGAGAAAGGCAGGCGGGTGCAAGGCAAATTCACGAGATTGAGCGCCCTTCCTGGAACCGGTAAAGTCGGATTTGCGACCGCCAAGAAGATCGGATGCCATGCGCGCCGGAACCATGCGAAGAGGAGATACCGAGCCGTCCTCAGCGAGATCGAGT
>Ga0209415_10014928_pt1 | contig 12648 bp, 9 predicted proteins | sample PeaSoiSIISIP2007_FD_187696 | JGI IMG/M metagenome (GOLD analysis project Ga0209415, IMG submission 187696) | Peat soil microbial communities from Weissenstadt, Germany - SII-SIP-2007 (SPAdes) (version 2) | ecosystem: Environmental > Terrestrial > Soil > Wetlands > Peat | place: Germany...
CGAGCAGGACTTCGTGGGGCGCGCCGGGGACGAGGCGGGCGGCGGTGCGGCGCATCTTATCGAGCTCGTCCATGAGGCCGGACTTGGTGTGCAGGCGGCCGGCGGTATCGACGTAGAGATCGTCGATGTTGCGCGATTTGGCGGCGGAGATGGCGTCGTAGAGCACGGCTGCGGGATCGCCGCCGTGTTTGGTCTTGATCATCTCGACGCCCGAGCGCGCGGCCCAGATTTCCAATTGCTCGATTGCCGCGGCGCGAAACGTATCCGCGGCGCAAAGCAGGACGGAGCGTTTTTGCGCGCGGGACCAGGCGGCGAGCTTGCCGCTGGAGGTGGTTTTGCCGGTGCCGTTGACGCCGACGAGGAACGTGACCTTGGGCGGCGCCTGGGGCGCGGCAGCCGTTCCTTGAGGGGCTCTGAGTATTGCAATGAGCTGTTCCTTCAGCAGCTCGCGCAACTCGGCGCCGCCTTCAATCGCCTGATGCCGCGCGCGGTCGCGCAGCGCGTCGAGAATGGCGGCGGTGGTGGGCACGCCGATGTCGCTGGTCAGTAGCGCCGCTTCAAGCTCGCTCAGCGCGCTTTCGTCCACCGTGCGCGTCATCGCGGCCAGATCGGCGATCTTGGTGCTGAAGCTCTCGCGCGTGCGCGAGACGGCCTGCTTCATGCGGTCGAAGAAGCTCTTCCTCTGCTCTTCTTCCGCGGGCTTCTCGGGTTCCAGACTGCCAAATAGCGTTTGCATCATCGCTGAGTTCAGTTTAAGCGGAGCTAGCGATGTTGGCGGAGCTAGCGGAGTTAGGAAGTGCCTCTCCGGCTCCGTTCGCGGGGAGGATATGGCCGTTCGGCGCAAGGAAGCGCAGTTCGCCGGGAATAGATTCGGAAGGGTTGACGAGTTGGATATGCTGAATGATGAGCAGTAACCCCTGGGGAGCCAATGACGAACTTACCGAAACATCCGCTCGCGCAGATTATGGAGCGCCGCATAGCCGTCATCGACGGCGCAATGGGAACGACGATCCGCGACTATGGCAAGACGGAAGCCGACATCCGCGGCGAGCGGTTTAACGACGCGACGAAGGGGCTGCTGAACAACGGCGACCTGTTCACGCTGACGCAGCCCGAGATGATCGGCGACATTCATCGGCGGTTTTTTGAAGCCGGCGCCGACATCATGGAGACCAACACCTTCGGCGCGACGGCGATTGCGCAGAGCGAGTTCTTCGTCGACGACCCGCGCGAGCAGGGCGGACGGAAGGATCCGGAGTTTTACCAGAAGGTGATCGATAATCCGTTCTTGAGGCAGCTTTCGTGGGAGCTGAATGAGGAGTCGGCGCGGCTGGCGAAGGGGGTTGCGGATCGCATTGCCAACGAAACCGGACGTCCGCGGTTTGTTGCCGGAGCGATTGGGCCACTGACGGTGTCGCTTTCCACGTCGCCCGACGCGGAGAATCCCGGCTTCCGCGTCATTACCTTCGACCAGGTAAAGACCGCGTATGCCGAGCAGGTGCGCGCGCTGATCTCGGGCGGCGTCGACCTGTTGCTTGTGGAGACCATCTTCGACTCGCTGAATGCCAAGGCGGCGCTGGTGGCGATTCGCGAGGTTTTCCGCGAGCTGGGTTTCGCTGGGAGCAGTCCTGACCTGCCCGTCATCATTTCGGCGGCAGTGGGCCGCGGCGGCGAGACCATGATCTCCGGCCAGACGATTGCCGCGTTCTGGAATGCGGTGGAGCATGTGAATCCCATGGCGATCGGCCTGAACTGCTCGCTCGGACCGGATCTGATGGCCCCGTTCCTCAGGGAGTTGGCCGCGAAGGCCGATGTCGCGATCTCGTGTTATCCGAACGCGGGACTGCCCAACCCGCTCTCGCCAACCGGATTCGATTTTGCCCCAAGCGACATGGCGCGGTATCTGGGCGAGTTCGCGCGCGAGGGGCTGATCAACATTGCCGGCGGCTGCTGCGGCAATACGCCGGAGCACATTGCCGCCATCGCGAAAGCAGTGGAAGGCCTTGCGCCGCGAAAGATTCCCGCGGAAGATCCCGGCGCCATCGAGAACGCGGCATGAGCAAGATTCCTTTCAAGCCCCTACGTCTTTCCGGATCGCAGCCCTTCACGCAACAGCCGGGCGTCTTCATCATGATCGGCGAGCGAACCAACGTGGCCGGCTCGCCGAAGTTCGCCAAGCTCATTAAAGAGGGGAAATTCGAAGAGGCCGTCCGTGTGGCGCGCCAGCAGGTGGAGAACGGAGCGAATGTGCTCGATGTGTGCATGGACGAGGGCATGATCGAGGGCGTTGCCGCGATGACGCACTTTCTGCAGTTACTGCAGAGCGAGCCCGAGGTGGCGAAGGTTCCGTTTATGGTGGATTCCTCGAAGTGGGAGGTGATCGAGGCCGGTCTGAAATGCCTGCAGGGGAAGGGCATCGTGAATTCGATTTCGATGAAGGAGGGCGAGGCGAAATTTCGCGAGCACGCCGCGAAGGTGCGCACCTACGGCGCGGCGGCCGTGGTGATGGCATTCGACGAGAACGGCCAGGCCGCGGACTTCACCGACAAGATTCGCGTCTGCGAGCGCGCCTACCGGATTCTCACCGACGATGGATTCCCGCCAGAGGACATCGTCTTCGATCCCAACATCCTGACCGTGGCGACAGGGATGGAGGAGCACAACAACTACGCGGTGGATTTCATCAACGCGACGCGCTGGATCAAGGCGAACCTGCCGCACGCCAAGGTGAGCGGCGGCGTGTCGAACATCAGCTTCAGCTTTCGCGGCAATAACGTTGTCCGCGAGGCGATGCACGGGGCATTTTTGTATCATGCGATCGCGGCTGGCCTCGATATGGGCATCGTGAACGCCGGGCAGCTTGAAGTCTACGACGAGATCGAGCCCGAGCTGAAAGAGCTGGTCGAAGATGTGCTGCTCAATCGGCGGCCCGATGCCACCGAGCGGCTGGTGGCGCACGGCGAAAAGCTGAAAGCGGCAGGAGCAAGCGAGAGTACGAGCGAGCAGAAGGTGGAGGAATGGCGCAACGCGTCGGTTGAAAAGCGCCTGAGCCACGCGCTTGTGAAGGGCATCGACGAATACATCGACGCGGACACCGAAGAAGCTCGCGTGAAGCTGGGTCGGCCGCTGGCAGTGATCGAGGGGCCGTTGATGGACGGAATGGGCGTGGTGGGCGATCTGTTTGGGGCGGGAAAGATGTTTCTGCCTCAGGTGGTGAAGTCAGCGCGCGTGATGAAGAAGGCGGTCGCATACTTGACGCCGTTTATGGAGGCGGAGAAGGCCGAGATGGCGGCGGCGGGCCAAACGGTGAAGGCGCAGGGCAAGATTGTGCTGGCGACGGTGAAAGGCGACGTGCACGACATTGGCAAGAATATCGTGGGCGTGGTGCTGGCCTGCAACAACTACGCCGTCATTGACATGGGCGTTATGGTTCCAGCCGAGAAGATTCTGGAGCGCGCGCGAACCGAGAAGGCCGACGTGATCGGGCTCAGCGGGCTCATCACTCCCTCGCTCGACGAGATGGTGCACGTAGCCAAAGAGATGGAGCGCCAGGGATTCAAGCTGCCGCTGCTGATCGGCGGTGCGACCACGAGCCGCGCGCATACCGCGATCAAGATCGCGCCTCACTATAGTGAGCCTGTCGTTCACGTGCTCGACGCCAGCCGCGCTGTTCCCGTCGTGTCGAACTTGCTGAGCGACGAAAACCGGCCGGCCTTTGTTGCGGAACACCGGGCCGAATACGATGCGCTGCGTAAGCAACATGCCACGCCCAGGCAGAAACTCGTGCCAATCGAAGAAGCGCGCGCCCGGCGCACGCGGATTGCCTGGAGCATCGAGGATATTGCGACGCCCGAGATTTTCGGTGTGCGCGTGCTCGAGGGTTTTCCACTCGACCAGCTGCGCGAATTCATCGATTGGTCGCCGCTCTTCCATACCTGGGAGTTGAAAGGCGTTTACCCGAAGATTTTCGAACATCCCCAGTACGGCGCGCAGGCCAAGCAACTCTTTGCGGATGCGACTGCTCTTCTCGATGAGATCGTCGAAAAGAAGCTGCTGACGGCGCGCGGCGTCTACGGATTCTTTGCCGCGAATGCCGTAGGGGACGACCTTGAATTATTTACCGATGCATCGCGCGCAAAGGTGCTGGATCGCGTCCACTTCTTGCGCCAGCAGGCAAACCGCGAGGGCAGCGAGCCTTGCCGCTCGCTCGCCGACTTTGTTGCGCCCAAAGAAACCGGGCTTGCCGACTCGATCGGCGCCTTCGCCGTGACCAGCGGAATTGGGCTGCAGGAGTTGGCGGAGCGCTTCAAGGCCAAGCACGACGACTACAACGCGATCATGGCCGAAGCGCTGGCCGACCGGTTGGCTGAGGCCTTTGCCGAGTGCTTGCATAAGCGCGCACGCCAGGAGTGGGGCTACGGCTACTGCGAAATGCTGAGCAGTGACGACCTGATTCACGAAAGGTACCGCGGCATCCGCCCCGCGCCAGGCTACCCGGCCTGCCCCGACCACACCGAGAAGGGAATCCTGTGGCGCCTCCTCGACGCCGAGAAAAGCACGGGGATTACGCTTACGGAGAGCTTCGCCATGTGGCCGGGATCAAGCGTGAGCGGATGCTATTTCGCTCATCCTGAGTCCCGGTATTTTCAGTTGGGCAAAATCGGCCGCGATCAGGTGGCCGATTACGCGGCGCGCAAGGGTATGAGTGTGCCGGAGGCGGAGCGCTGGCTCGGGCCAAATCTGAATTACGAGCCCGCGGAGTAGGGGGAGGGGGCGGGAGGCTTTAGTCTCCCGAATAAGGCCCACAGACGCGTGGCGGTGCAACCAGCCCTCCAGGAACAAAGCACTGCCTCCGGACAGTGCCCTCTATGAATATCCGATGAACGGGTCACCGCAATTTTGCACCGTTTTCGCAGCGCCTTAACCTTGGTTTCACTGCGTCGCTGGGATACTGCTCTAGTGACCGAGCGGAACCGGGAAACGATCGCCGTCAAGCTTGAATTCGGATTCGTGCCGCTGGCGGGGGCATCCTCGCTGGCATATACGCCGTCTCATCTGCTGCCCGCGCCGGCCAAGCGAATCCACGCCGACGTGGGCCGCTATCGTCTGCGGCTCGCGGAAGACGCGCATGATCGCGAGGCGGCGTGCCGGCTGCGCTTCAAAGTTTTCAATATCGAGTTGGGCAAGGGGCTGGAGAGCTCCTACGAGACCGGCCTCGACATCGACCGCTTCGATACGGTCTGCGAGCATCTGCTGGTCGAGGACAAGGCGAGCCGTCAAGTGGTGGGAACCTACCGCATGCAATCGGGCACGATCGCGGCGCAGCATCTCGGCTACTACTCCGAGCAGGAATTCAATCTAAGGCCCTACGAGCCGCTCCGGCCGGGGATTCTCGAGCTGGGGCGCGCCTCAATCGACCGCGAGCATCGCACGCCGGAAGTACTGATGTTGTTGTGGCGTGGAATTGCGCAGTATGCTACCGACATGGGGCTGCGTTATCTGTTGGGTTGCTCTTCGTTGAACTCGAACGATCCGGCGGAGGGCTGGCAGATGTACCGGCAGCTCGAAAATTTCCGAGTTTCGCCGGAGTTCGAAACTATCCCGACGGCAGCCTACACGTGCCCGGCGGAAAGCGAACAGCCGCTCTCGCGCCCGCCCAAGCAATCGCCGTTAGAGGGCGCCGGTGCCGCTGACGGCCGGACTCCGGTGAAGGTTCCCAAGCTGCTGAAGACCTATCTGGCAATCGGCGCGCGCATTGCCGCGGCGCCTGCCTGGGACCGCGAGTTCCGCACCATCGATTTCCTTACGCTCCTCGATCTGAAGATGTTGTCGGCTGCCGCGCGCAACCGCTTTCTCGCTCCGCTCGCCCCATGAAGCTGGCCCGCATGCGGCGTGCTGTGGGGCTGGCATCCGCTCTCGCGATTTGCATCTTGCGCTCTTGGTGGCTGCGGCTGTGCGGCCCGGTCACGCTGCCGCAACGCGCGCTGTGGCTGCAGGAGTCGGCACGGCGCGTGCTGCGCAGCCTGAAGGCCGAAGTCGCTGTGGAGGGCCAGCCGCCCGCGTGCGGCTTGGTCGTCGCCAATCATCTCAGCTACCTCGACATTCTGGTCTTCAGCGCGGCCATGCCCTGCTTCTTTGTCGCCAAGCTGGACGTGGCCCGTTGGCCCTACTTCGGCCGGGCAGCGCGCGCCGGCGGCACCATCTTTCTCGACCGCGCGAGCCTGGCGAGCGCTGCATCTGTTGCCGGTCAAATCGCCGAGCGGTTCAGTCTGCCGGTTCCCGTGCTGCTGTTTCCCGAGGGCACCAGCACCGACGGCACTGAGGTGCGGCGCTTTCACTCGCGCTTGATCGAGCCCGCTGTCGCCGCCGGCGCGCCCATTACGGCCGCGGCCATCCGCTACGAGGACGACGAGCGCGAGCTTTGCTGGTACGGCGACCACCCGTTCCTGCCGCACCTTTGGCGAGTGCTTGGCGTGAACGGGTTTTCAGCGCATCTACGATTCGGCGAGCCAAGGATCTATGCGAACCGGCGCGCGGCCGCGGTGGGAACGCATGCCGAGGTGATCGCGATGCGCGAGGCGCATGCGATGGCGGCCCAATAGGGCCAGTCACCGACCACATTCATCCGGGTTGCGGGGTTGCGGAGAACCGGCTCGGCGGGCTGCCCGGTGATGAAGGCGGGTCTTCAAAGCCGATCAACGCCCGCTGTGGAATGCGCGTGGATGCGGCGATGGCAGGCATCAACCCTGGAAGGAGCGAAGCGGCGGAGAGGGCGGCGGCGCGGCCGGGAGCGGTGACGGCGGCGCACGAGAGCGCGGTGGCGATCGCCATCGCGCGCCGCAGATCTGCGCGCAGCGCGCGGTGATACGCAGCGGCCGTCTTGCCGGCGAGGACCATGCGCGCGGCAAGGGCCGCGCTATGCAGCGCGATCGAGATGCCGTCGCCGGTGAACGAGGGAATCACCGCCGCCTGATCGCCGATGCGCCACAGTTCGCCGCCTTCCGCGCAAAGATATCCGTAAGGGATCTGCGAGATGGCGATAGGCTGCGCCCATAGCGCTTGTGCTCCCTCAAGCTGCCGGCGCAGGTGCGCGTTCCGCGCCAGGATTCTGGTGAGAAGTCGATGCCACTCGCCGGCCGCGCGCAACTCCGAGCGGCGCACCACGAGGCAGAGATTCGCGACATCACCCTCAATCAACGAAAGGCCGCCGTAGCCGCCGGGAAACAGATAGAGGTCCATGCATCCGCGCAGCGCTTCGATTTGCGCGGGCACGAGTTGCCAGTGCATCTTAAATCCCGTCAGATCGTTTTGCCTGCAGCGCGGGCGAGGGAGGCCGCGCAGATCGTGCTTGCCGGTGGCGAGAAAGACCGCCGGCGATTGCAACAATCGCCCGTCGTTGAGCCTGGCAATCCAGCCGGCGCGCTCCCGCACAACCGATTCCACCGCCGCGCCGCGCAGCACCGTACAGCCCGTTTCCTTCGCGCGCTCAAGCAGCGCCTCATCCAAAACGCGCCGCGAGAGCGAGAGCGCCTCAAAGGGAAGCGCGGATTGGGCAACCTCGTGGCGCGACGAAAGCCGAACGCGGTCAATCGCGGCCGCGCCCAGCGCGAGCGGATCGATTCCCGCGTGGCGCAGATAGTGAATCGCCTCGCGGCTCAAGAACTCCCCGCAGACCTTGTGATGGGCTTCGTGCTTCTTCTCCACGAGCACCACTGCGCGGCCGGCCGAGGCAAGAAGAATGGCAACCATGGCGCCAGCTGGGCCGCCGCCAATCACGAGATGATCCGCCTCGCGCCGTGAGCTCGTCATGCGGGCTTTAGCCTGGCGACACAGAGACGCCCCGGGCGAAAGGCGAGGATCGAGTAATCGCGTTCGGTGAATCCGGCCGCGGAACACATGTGCCGCCATTCGTTCGGCAAAAAAGCGCGCGCGACAGATGCCGGGGCGTCGTATTGCACGAAGGGGTGCAAGCACACGAGCCGGGCGAAGACGCGCAAAAAATGGTAGGGAACGGCGGCGCGCGAGAGGTCGTTGATAAACCATCCCAGTTGCGCGTGCCGTTCCATCCATGCCAGGAAGCGAACGATGTCGTTGTCGTGAAGATGATGCGCAAAGAGCGAGCTGACGACGATGTGGAAGGGTTTGGCGGGCGCGTAGGCGAGCACGTCGGCGGCGACCCAGCGAATACCGCTGCTTGGTGGAGTGGCTTCGGCGGCAATGGCAACCGCGTCGGGATTGAGGTCGAGTCCGGTCAGCTCGACGGCCATATTTTTCCGCGCCGCCCAGCGCTCGATGCGGCGCAACGCATCGCCGCGGCCGCAGCCGGCGTCGAGAATGCGCAGCGGCTCACCGGCCGGCGGCGCAAAGCCGTCCAGCCATTGAAAGAGCGCGCGGTGCGTCAGGAACCAGCGATTGAGCCGCGCGATGTCGCGCAGGCAAACGCGCAGCTCGTCGCGCGTGCAGGCCTCGTCCATCCGTTCGATCAGGTGGGCGCGGCGGCGAAGGTCGGGTGTGGTGTGCATTCGGGGGAGCCGCTATTTCACGTTCCGTGTTTCAAAGTGCGCGGCCTTACAGGCTGCCGAGAATTCAACGCCGGGGTTCACACAGCGTGAAACTGCATCGTCTCCGCGGTGACGCCGGGGCCGAACGACATCGCGCAGCCGAGTTGTCCTGGCTTTGCCCGCTGCATCAGCCGTTCCAGAACGAACATCACCGTTGCCGAAGACATATTGCCAAAGTTCCGCAAGATCGTTCGCGAATCGGCCAGCGCATCCGGCGGCAGCGCCAGTCCCTGCTCGGCGGCATCCAGGATGCTGCGGCCGCCGGGATGCACGGCCCAGAGATCGATCGATGCCAGCGGTTTTCCTTGTGTGATGCGATCGCCTGCCGCGGCCAGTGCGCCGCGCAGTTCGCCGGGCACTTGGCCGGAGAGATGCATGTCGAAGCCCAGTTCGCCAATGCGCCACGTAATCAGTTGGCTGGTGCCGGCGAGATTGACGGCAAGAAAGCTGTCGAGCGCAAAACCCTTCTCCTCCGCGGTCACCAGATACGCCGCGCAGCCATCGGCGAAGACCAGAAAGGCAAGCAGTTGCTCCAGGTTGGATGTCTCCTGCATGTGCAGGGAGCAAAGCTCCAAGCTCAGCAGCAGAACCTTGGCGCCAGGCTCGGAGCGAACAATGTGGCGCGCGGTCTTGAGCGCATTGATGGCCGCATAGCAGCCCATGAAGCCGATGAAGGTGCGCTCCACCGACGGATTCAATCCGAGAATCTCAACGACCTCGTAGTCCAGCCCCGGCGCGTAGAGACCCGTGCAGCAGGTGATGACGACGTGCGTGATTCCCCGCCGCTCTTCCTCGGTCAACGCCAGCTTTTGCAGTGCGCAACGCGCCAGCCGCGGTGCAAAGATCTGGAAGGCCTGCATGCGCCGCGCGGTAGAAGGGAAGCTGCCGCGCACGAAGAGCGCCGTCTCGTCCTGCAAGGTGCCGTCTTCGGTGACAATGGGCCTCAGAAAAGTGTAGCGGTGCTCGATGGCGGCCATGCGGACCATGCGCCGGAACAGGTTCCTCGGCGTGCCTTCGGCGAGCAGGCTGTCCCCGAACGGCAGAAAGGCCTGGTGCATGTCGTGCGGCGGTACTGCCGTGGCGATGCGATTGATGTAGGCGGTAGTCATAGCCGGGCGCGGCGCCCAAAGGGCGGGCACGCTTGTTAGACAGCATATCGCGCGAGGCGGCATCTTCTTGCAACCAATATGTCATCCAATTGCAATCCTGGCCGCAGCGGGGCGTTCACGCGGCATCTACCGATGCTAAGCGTGCTCCGCGATGAGCAGCCGCAGGTCGCGCAGATTCTGCCCGGTGGGCCCGGTGACAACGGTATCGCCCAGCGCGGTAAACAGCGGACACGCATTGAAGGCCGTCAGAGACTGCGCCGGATCGTAGCCAAAGCGGCGGGCCCGCTCGACCGTAGTGGGGTCGGCGATAGCTCCAGCCGAGCGCGTATTGCCGTCGATCCCATCCGAACCGGCGCTGAGAATCGTCAGCCGCTCGCCCGGATGCCCGGCCAGCTCCTGGGCGCAAAGCAGAGCGAACTGCTGGTTCCGTCCGCCTGCGCCGGGAATGCGGTCGAGAGTAACCGTCACCTCGCCCACCGAGATCAGGCACAACCGTTCCTGTTTGGCCCGCAGGGCGTGGAAGCGCTCGAGCAGATACCGGGCCGCCTCGGCATAATCCCAGTCGTCGCAGCTGTTGTCCACCACCACGTGATAGCCCACCTGCCGCGCCAGCGTGCGCGCGTTTTCCACCAGGTCATGGCTGGAGAGCATGATCTCGAAGACCGAGTCGCGAAAGGCCGGATCCTCGCCGCTCAGGCTGCTTGCCAAGGTCATGTGGCGCGGAGGGCTGGCATCGGCCCACGGCAACTTGGGCAAGAACGATGGCCGCCAGGTTTTGCTGCCCGGAGATTCGGGCATATCTTCGCGCTCGAAAAACGCGCGGATGGAGGCGGGAAGCTTGGCCGGCAGCTCGTACTTGGCCAGCAGCTGTCGTACATCGGCCACCGTCGAGTGGTCCGGCGATGTGGGGCCCGAAGAGAGCGCGTCGAGCGAGCGCAGCGGAACATCCGGCAGCAGCAAGCTCACCTTGGCCGCCTCGGGAGCAGCCATGGCCAAACGGCCCCCCTTGACCGCGGAAAAATGCTTGCGCAGCGTGTTGACTTCGTGGATCGGCGCGCCTGAAGCGAGCAGCAGCCGATGGAACTCAATGGTGTCTTCCAGAGTGATCCGCGGGTCGATGGGCAGATCGAACATCGCCGATCCGCCGCCGGAGATGAGAAAGAAGACGATGGTGTCTTTTCGGGCTTTGCGCAAAAGAGCCAGCGTGGCGCGTGCGGCGGCGAAGGAGTCCTCGTTGGGCAGTGGGTGCCCGCTCTCGAAGTAGCGGAAGCGCCAGTTGCGCTGGAGGGGCATCACGTTGGTGCAACAGATGCCGCGCAGGCCCTGGCGCCGTTTCATGCGGGCCAGCAGAACCTCCAGCATGGGGCCGGCCGCTTTACCCAGCGCGATGACAAAGACGCGCTTATACGCCGAGAGGTCGATCTCCGCCGGACCGCTGCCGTCAGGACTCAGCCGGTTCAGCGTATCGCCGTCGAAGCGCAGTCGCCGCTCAAAGGCCGACGCGATATTGCAGGCCTTCACCGCTCCGGTAAAGATCTCGGTTGCCGTGGCATGGAGAGCTTCGAGCGGAGTATCGCTGACGGGGGTCATCTAATAAGTCATTTTACTCCCGCAGATTTCATCGCCGCAGCGGCGCACAGCGATCCTGCGGCGGCGCCAAGGAAGAATCCGCGATACAGCCGCCGCAACCGCCGCCAGACCTACTGGTTACGGTATCCTGGCACCACCATGAAAGAGAACTTTGATTTGGCGCCGCTCGATCCCATCGCGTTGACCCGGCAACTTTGCGCCATTGAGTCCACTACATATCACGAGGGCGCGGCCGGGGATTTTCTCGCGGAGTTTCTGGCTTCACGAGCTTGGAGCGTCGAAAAGACGCCGGTCGCACAGCCCGCCGAGAGCGGGTGCGGCGAGCCGCGATGGAATGTTTACGCGGGACCCCCGGAGGGAAACCCCGACCTCGTCTTCTCCACCCACATGGACACCGTGCCGCCCTATATCCCTTTTAGCGAAGACGCGGAGTGGATGTACGGCCGCGGCGTCTCCGACGCGAAGGGAATTATCGCCGCGCAGGTGGCCGCTGCCGAAGCGCTTCGCACGGCGGGTCTTCGCGTTGGACTGCTGTTCGTCGTCGGCGAAGAGCGCGACTCGGCCGGCGCTAAGGCCGCTAATCTTGCGCCCAAAGGCAGCCGCTTCCTCATCAACGGCGAGCCCACCGGCAATCGCCTCGCACTGGCATCGAAGGGCGCGCTGCGCGTTTGCCTGCGTGCGCACGGCACCATGGCGCATTCGGCCTATCCCGAGCTCGGCGACAGTGCGGTGCACAAGCTGGTGCAAGTTCTGGCCAGGTTTCTGGAACTTGATCTGCCCGTGACCGAGGACGTGGGCCCGAGCACGCTCAACATCGGGCAGATCGCCGGCGGCCACGCGCCCAACGTCATCGCCGACAAGGCCGAGGCGCAGGTGCTCGTGCGCCTGGTCGGCGACTCAGCGCCGGTGCGCGCGGCAGTTCTTCAAGCGGCGGAGGGCCTGGCCGAAGTGGATTTCACGCTGGAGATTCCCTTCAAGCGCCTGCGTGCCGTCCCCGGCCTGCCCACCATGGTCGCCAAGTTCACCACCGACATTCCGCAACTCAGCAACTGGGGCGAGCCCCTGCTGCTGGGCCCAGGCAGCATCCACGTGGCCCACACGCCGCAGGAGAAATTGGCGAAAAAAGAGCTGCACGAGGCGGTCGAGCTGTACATCCAAGTGGCGAAGCGGCTGCTGAGCTAGTCACGTTTTCGATCGTTTTGCGACGCGGCCTGTAAAGAAGCGTTGATTCTATTGGGCCTGTTTTCTGAGTTGATGACGTTTTGCGCCATTTTGCGACCCAATTTTGAAGAAGTTGTGTTGATTATGAATTGGTTAGATACGAATTGCACCAAAATCGGAGCAGGATTTTTTTGACTTATTTAATTTCCGCATTTCGAGGCGCATCG
>Ga0209415_10014930_pt1 | contig 12646 bp, 10 predicted proteins | sample PeaSoiSIISIP2007_FD_187696 | JGI IMG/M metagenome (GOLD analysis project Ga0209415, IMG submission 187696) | Peat soil microbial communities from Weissenstadt, Germany - SII-SIP-2007 (SPAdes) (version 2) | ecosystem: Environmental > Terrestrial > Soil > Wetlands > Peat | place: Germany...
GCGGGGGGAGGATTTGAACCTCCGACCTTCGGGTTATGAGCCCGACGAGCTACCAGACTGCTCCACCCCGCGTCGTGACCACCAGGTTAGCACCCGCCCCGGCGGGCGCGTCCGGCCGGATCCGGCGATCTCAGCCCCGGATCGGACCGAAGGCCACGCCGTTCGGAACCGTCGAGGTCGTCGTGCCGGCAGAGGTCTTCGTGGGTTTGGGCGTCGAGACCTTGGAGGACGATCCCGTGCTGGTCTGTGACGCCTGCTGGAGTTGCTTGAGGACGTTCTGGAGGTTCGTGATGTCGGTCCCGTAGGCGGCGAAGGAGCCGTTCTTCAGATCGGTCTGCGCCTGTTGGAAGTACGTATTTGCCTGGACGATCAGGTTCTGGACGGTCGGGCTCACCGACGTGGAAGGTCCGGTGGGCGTCGAGGTACCGGCGCCGGGCAGGGACACCTGGAAGAGGTCGTTCAGCGCCGCCTGGAGGGTTATGTCGAAGGCGACTTTGCTCTGCCCCTGTTGGGCTCCGGCGTAGACGACGATGTAGAAGTCGAGCTTGGGGAACGGATTGCGCGACGACTCCACATAGAACGGTCTGAAGTAGAGCATCGAATTGCCGACGGGGACGACTTGCAACGTGCCCAGGAGGACGCTCGACCCGTTCTGATTGAGCAGACTGATCTGTTTCGAGATCGCCTGCGTGGCGGAGATATCGGCGTCGACGAGGGCCGGTCCGTCGATCGGGGGCGTCTGGAACACGGTCAGCTTGCCGTAGTCCGACGGGTCCGACCCGGCCACGATGAAGCCGGCCATCGTCTGGATCTGGTCCCCCATGGACACAGGGACGAAGGCATCCACCAGGTTGAACGACGGACTGCTCTGGCCGGGGACCTTGAAGAGCTCGTACTCCGGAGCCATCCGGATCACCTGACTGCTGACCGTTCCCGACGAGCTGGTCGAGAAGGTCTGCAGGGACTGGTTCGGCGAACCGGCACCGGCACTGGGCGAGACGGTCCAGGCGTTGGTGGCGTTGTAGAAGGCGAGGGGCTGCGTGATGTGGTACCGCCCGTACATGACCGACTGGAGGGTGAGGAGGTCCTCGGGATAGCGGAGGTGGGCCCGAAGCGACGCCGGCATCCGGGACACAGGGGTGAACATGCCGGGGAACACTTTCTTCCAGGTCTCGAGGACCGGGTCCGTCGTCTTGGTCAGCGGGGTCACGTCGTAGAACGTCATCTGCCCGGAGTAGGCGTTCACGACGACCTTGACGGAGTTGCGGACGTAGTTGAGGTTCTGGTTCAACCCGCTGTTGAGGGGGAGCGACGAGGTGTTCACGTTCTGGCCGTAGGGATAGTTGTCGCTGGTGGTGTAGGCGTCGAGGACCCAGTAGATCTGCCCCCCCGACAGAACCGGGTAGGGGTCGGAGTCGAAGCTCAGGAAGGGAGCGGCCTTCTGGGCCATCTGGGTGATGTCGCGGACGAACATCAGTCTCGACTGGTGCGTCACGAGGTCGGAGACGAGAAGGTTGAAGTCGCCGAAGCGGAGGGCGAAGGCGGCCTTGACGAGGAAATTCCTCAGCTGGACGCCGCCCGTGGCCTCGGGCCCCGTGTAGTGGCTCGTCACGGGGCTCTGGGCCCCCGACACCTGGTAGTCGATCTCCGGTTGACGGGTGTTGGCCAGGACGTAGGCGGCATCGTTGGGGTTGGCGATGCCGAAGTAGACGTTGGGCTGGGTGATCCTGGGGGCACCGGGCGAGGACTGGGTCGGCACCTGGGAGATCGAGAAGACGGGCTGATGGCTGTTGGCGTTGTTGGCCGGCGCCAGGATCATGCCGTAGCCGTGGGTGTACTGGAGGTGGGTGTTGACCCAGCCCTGGGAGGGGAGGTCGCCGTCGTTCACCTGACGGACCCCGACCACCATGGGCTCGAGGCTCCCGTTGACCTTGTAGCGGTCGACGGCCAGGGTGTTGAACGAGTAATAGGACCTCGTGGCCTGCAGCTTCGTATAGGTGGCGGCGGTCTGTGTCGAGTCCCAGAGCTGGACGTCGCTCAGGGTGTCCTGATTGGCGACCACCTGGGAGGGCGTGAGGGACTGGGTGGCGCTGAACGTCGACTGCTTGACCTGGTTGAGACCGAGGGCGGAACGGGTGGCGGCGATGTTGCGGATGATGTACTTCTGCTCGAGGGTGTTCTGCGCCGGCGTCACCTTCACCGCCTGGACGATGGCGGGGTAGATGGCTCCGACGACGATGGCGACGAAGGCCCACAGGCCCACACCGAGGACGGGCAAGGCCCAACCCCGCCGGCGGATGTTGATGAGCAGGATCGCCGCCGCCAGCAGGGAGATCCAGAAGAGCAGGGTGAGCGCCGGCAACCGGGCATGGACGTCGGTGTAGGTGGCGCCCTGGACGTAGCCGTTCTGGGAGAGGTCGAGGTTGTAGCGGGCCAGGATGTAGCCGAAGGCCTTCACCAGCGCCATGCAGGCGAGGAGCACCGAGATGTGGACCTTGACTTGGGGGGAGACGCTCGGAGCGCCGGACTGGACGCGGATCCCGCCGTTCAGGTAGTGGGCGATGACGACGAGCACGGCCATGACGACGAGGGAGACGAAAGCCCACTGGACGATGAAGGAGAGGAAGGGAAGCTTGAAGAGGAAGAATCCGATGTTCTTGTGGAACTGCGGATCGTTTCGGTTCGGACCGGTGAAGTAGACGCCGTCGACGAAGAGCAGATAGTTGCGCCACTGCCCGATGGCTCCGGAGGCGGCGATCAGGGCCACCACCACCGAGACCACACTACGGACGAGGACGGCGCGCGGGGTCACCCTCTGTTGGTAGCGCCGGACGAGCTCGTCTTCGGGACCGAGAGCCAGCTCTTGTGGTGCCAGTCGGTCGACCACGGCCAGGTTCACCCAGAGGAAGACGAAGAAGATCAGGGCGAAGCCGAAGAAGAGACCCGTCTTGACGACGAGGAGACGACGCCATTCGCCACTGAGGTGGACCGAGCCGAACCACAGGTAGTCGGTGTAGAAGGTGGCGAGCGTCTTCAACGAGGTGATGAGGACGATCAGGACGATGACGGCGATGACGATCCCGACACGCCCCCGGCGCGCCGGGCGACGCGGCAGGTGAGACAGATCTTGCGGGGAGCGCACTGAGGTCGGAGCCTACGCCTCGGCCGGAGCCAGGAGGCAGCGGCAGCCGGCGTGGGCCGGCGGGCAGGGATGCCCGGTCGGGAACACCTCACCGCGACGGAGGGGTCCCGCCAGCGCGTTGTCGTCGCAATCGGGGCACTGCGTCCCCCCGTCGTCGACCACCCACCGCAACGTGGTGGTGGACGGCGCCGCCGCCAGGGAGGCCTGGGAGAAGGCAGCCAGGGCGTGGTCGCCTGCCAGGCGCTCGACGCGCCCTCCCTTCCAGTCGCGAAATGCGGCGCCGACGTGCTCGATCAGGGCACTGTCGTCGCCGACGTCCACCGATCCGCCGGCACCGTCGAGACGCCGGCGGAGGGGGACCACGATGGCAGCCGCCAGCTCGCCGGCCACGGCGTCGACCGGGGGGGCGTCGTCGGGTTTGCCCCCGGCGAAGGTGGCCCCCGACCGGGCGGCGTCGCGCAGGTGCTCGACGGCGGCTGTCAGGTAACGCTGTTGGTGGTCGTCGGTCGAGGGCAGGACGTCCGGTCCCCACCCACCGCCCGCCCGGACCCGGTCGAGGATGTCGTTCTGATCGTCCTGGAGTGCGCGTTTGAGGCGCCGGACCAGCGTGGAGACGACGGGGTTGAGGATCTCGTCGCGTTCGGCCAGACGGGGGTCCCGGGGCACGGCGTCACCCTCGACCGGCTCCCCCGCCGACCCCGGTGCCGCCTGCCGGGCGTCGGCCGGTGCGGGCGGAGCGGCGGCGGCGGTGCGCGGCGGGGACGGGGCGGCGGCCGATGAGGTCGGTTCTCCGTCGGGCACGGGGCCGACGGGGAGCTGCTCGTCGGAGCGGGGGCCGTCATGGGCGCCGTCGGCGGTCCGGTGCCGTTCGGCGCGCAGACGGGCGAAGAGGTCATCGACCGCCTGCCGGCGGGCCGTCTCGTCCTCGACCAACGCTCCCGTTCCGATCTCTTCGGGGGCGGGGGCGGCCACCAGGCCGACGGCGGCGGAGGAGGAGCGGGGCGCCTCGTCGGGCCCCTCCTGGGCCGCCTGGCGACCCGCCGCCTCGGCGGCCAGGCGTGCCTCGTCCTCGGCCCGGAACAACTCGTCGGTGATCCGGTCGACGGTGTGCCGGACGTCGGTGATCGTCTCCGCCAGTCGCTCCCGCCCCGCCCGGAGCTGCTCGATCTGGCTGTGGAGGACCCGGCGGCGGCGGGTGAGGTCGGCCAGGACCTTGGCCCGGACCTCCTGTGCTTCTTGCACCATGGCCCGGCACTCGGCCCGGGCCTGGGCCACGAGCTCCTCGGCCTCGAGCTTCGACGCTTCCAGCTTGGAGGCCACCTCCTCCTGTGTCCGGCGCTTCACGTCCGAGGCGACGGCCTCGGCCTGGGCGATCCGGCCGGCGGCGTTCTGCTCGGCCCGTGTCTGGAGCTGTGTGGCCTCGTCCTCCGCCTGCGCCCGCAATCGGGAGGCGTCCGCTTCGGCTTTGGTCACCAGCTCGGTGGCGGCGTCGTGGGCCGAACGCAGCACCCGCGCCGTCTCCTGGCCGAGCGCAGCGGTGAGGGTGGCCTCGTCGAGGACGGGGTTGGCGGCCCGGCGCTCCGCCTCGGCCATGGCCGCCTGCAATTCCTCTTCGCGGTCGGCCGCCGACTCCATCTCGCGGGCGATCTGCTCGAGGAAGACCCGGACCTCGGCCGGGTCGAACCCACGCCGGGCGGTGCCGAAGGTGTGACGGGCGACCTCGTCGGGATGCAGACGGGACGACGTCGAGATCGTGAGCCGGCGGTCGTCGGGCATGGGCGAGAGCCTACGACGCGCCAACGGGACGTGACGGCTTCGTCACCCGGTGGCTCACGACCAAGGCGACAGCTGCCAGTCGTTCGGCACGGCGTGCCCGCCGGGTCCGGGCGGCGGGCCGGAGGCGGCGGTCCCGAGGTGCCCCCCCAGTGACCGGAGGTCCCGCAGGACCTGACCCAACGACGAGACGGGGAACACCTTGAGACTCGGCGTGGCTTTGGAGCGGGCGGCGTCCACCGAGTCCGGGTAGTCGGGGACGAAGAAGACGGTGGCACCGGCGCGCTCCACGGCGACCGTCTTCTGGCTCACGCCCCCGACGTCGCCGATCCCGCCGTCGGGGTCCATGGTGCCGCTGGCGGCGATGGTCCGACCGCCGGTGAGACGACCGCCGGAGAGGCTGTTGATGATGCCCAGCGTCCAGGCCAGGCCGGCCGAGGGACCGCCGATCTGATCGGCGTTGATGGTGATGGGGAACGGCATGTCGTAGACGGGCTGGGTGCCCATGGCCACGATGCCGACGAGGGGGACGGTCTTGCCCTGGTCGCGGCCGGCAGCCAGGCGCAGCGAGACGGCGTGCCCCGGGGTGGGGTGGGCGATCGAACCGACCTCGAGGGTGATCGTCTGGCCCGGTCGGTGGGAACGGATCGCCGCGATGAGGACGTTGGGGTTCGGTGTCGCCACCCCGTCGACCGAGGTGATGACCTCGCCGACCTCGAGGGAACGGTATCCCGGCGTTCCCGGCTCGAGCGCGTAGACGGTGGCGCCGGCGTCGTGCTCGGGCACGGAGTAGCCGAGTTGCCGCAGAGCCACCGATTCGGCCGTCAACTGCGACTCGGCCATGTCCACCGTTCCCTGTTCGTTCTCCTCGGCCACCGGCAGGTTGCCCGTCAGCTCGCCGGTCGGGACCAGAGCGGCGTCGCTGTCGAACCAGGCCGGGAGGAGAGCGATCAGGTGCAGGTTCTCGATCAGGCCGACGTCGGTGAGGAGCACCTTTCCGTGGAGAGTGTGGCTCCTGCCCCGGGGGACGGTGATGAGATGGGAGACGGGCATGGCTTGGCCCGGGACGAGTTCGTCATAGGGGACGGTGACGACCGACGCCACGATGAAGAGCGCCACCAGGACGATCCCGACGGCGAGCCAGACGAACGGCGTCCGGCGCCGGCGGGGAGCGGCGGCCACGACGGCGGGCGGTAGCGTGATTTCGGAGGTCGACATGGCGTTGTCTCGAACGGACGGTCCCCAGCCTGCCACGGAAAGGCGCTCGGACCGGGGCGCCCCGGCTGCCGTCCTGCTGCGGACACCGGGCGCCGTGTGACCACGGGCGACCAACGGACGGGGCCGGACACCGGATCCCCCGAGATACGCCGCCGACGCGCCGTGCTGGCCGGCCACGGCGGCGACCGGGAGGGCGCCACGCCGTTCACCGCCGACCCTGATCCCACCGTCCGGTCCGCCGCGCTCGGCGCTCTCTCGCGCCTCGGTGCGCTCGACGACGAGGTCCTCCTGCGGGGACTCGCTGATTCCGACGCCGCCGTGCGCCGCCGGGCCTGCGCGCTGGCCGGAGGCGCCGCCGGCGACCTCTCGCCGAACGCGGTCGTCGTCGACGGATTGGTGCGGGCGACGGACGACACCGACCCGTCGGTGGCGGAGACGGCGACATGGGCCCTCGGGGAGGTCGGCCCGCGGGGCGGGGCGGCCGCCGTCACCGCGCTGTGCCGGGTGGCGTCCGGACATGCCTCCCCGGTCTGTCGCGAGTCGGCTGTCGCCGCTCTCGGCGCCATCGGTGCGCCGGACGCGTTGGGGGTCGTTCTGGCCGCCCTCGACGACACGGCGAACATCCGGCGGCGGGCGGCCATCGCGCTGGCCGCCTTCGGCGACCCACGGGCCGACGAGGGCTTGCGTCGCTGTCTGGACGACCGCGACTGGCAGGTGCGCCAGGCGGCCGAGGACCTGCTGGCCGACGACTGACCGCGATCCTCCCGACGGGCTCAGGCCTCGGCGGCGACGAAGATGTCGCGCAAGGTGTCGAAGGAGTCGAGGCAACGTCCGGCACCCAGCGCCACGCATTCGAGCGGTGTGTCGACGAGATGGACAGGGACCTCGGTCTCGTTGGCCAGTCGCCGCGCCAGTCCCCGCAGGAGCGCACCGCCGCCCACCAGATGGATGCCCTGGGTGATGATGTCCTGCGCCAATTCGGGAGGTGCCTCACCCAGGCAGCGGACGGCGGCCGCGATGATCTGGTGGATCTGGTCCTCCACCGCCTCGCGCAGCTCAGCCGGCGAGAGGACCACCGTCTTCGGCATGCCGGTCATGAGCTCGCGCCCGCGGACCTCGGCCTTCACCTCGCCGCTGTAGGGCGCCGCCGACCCGATGGCCAGCTTGATCTCCTCCGCCGTGCGCTCCCCGATGGCCACGCCGTGTTCGCGTCGGACGTAGGTCTGGATGGCGGTGTCGATGTCGAAACCGCCACAGCGGATCGCCTGCGACGCCACCAGGCCGCCGAGGGAGATGACGGCGGTCTCCGACGTCCCTCCGCCCACGTCCACCACCATGTTCCCGATCGGCTCATGGATGAGCAGTCCGGCGCCGATCGCCGCCGCCATGGGCTGTTCGATGAGATAGGCAGCCGACGCGCCCGCCCGGTGGGCGGCCTCCTTCACCGCCCGTCGTTCGACGGAGGTGATGGCCGACGGCACACAGATCAGGACGCGGGGCCGGTTGAGCCGCGAGACGCCGCAGCGGTGGAGCAGGAGCCGGATCATCCGCTCCGTGATGTCGAAGTCGGTGATCGCCCCCTGGCGGAGCGGTCTGACGGCCACGATGTAGCCGGGCGTCCGCCCGATCATCTGCCAGGCGTCCTGGCCGACGGCGAGGACTTCCTGGTTCTTCGTGTTGAGAGCGATCACCGTCGGCTCGTTCAGCACGATTCCTCTGCCCCGCGCATAGACCAGGGTGTTGGCGGTGCCCAAGTCGATGGCGAGATCCCTAGCCACGTCGCCTCACCCGCACGACGCCATCGTACGGCGTGGTCACGCCGGGCGCGGATGGCGATCGTCACGCGCCACTGTGCGCGACCTCCCTCGAAGAGGGGGCGCCGGTAATCTCGTTGGCGTGGAAGGAAGCGGACCGTACAACTTCGGGGACTTCGGCGACGACCCCGGCGACTCCGCCCCCGATGACGACATCCGGCCACCGGCGTGGCTCCCGCCCGAGGACCGTCTGTGGCGCCACCCCTCCGAGGTGGCCAGGCACGGACCTCCCCAGGGTGCCTCGGACGCTTTCCCCGCCCCCGGCGCCGCCCCCCGACGCGAGCGCCGGTTCGCCATCACGGCAGGCGTCGTCGGGGCCGCCGCCGTGGCCACCGTCGTGGTGGTCGTCTTCACCGTCACGAACTCACCGGGAGTAACACCGGCCACTCTGACCGTGGTCCCTGCCACCAACGCCAGCCTGGTGACCGAGCCCCCGGGCGCCGGGATCACGGCCCCCCTGGTGGTCCAGATGGTGAAGGCCCTGCGGCCGTCGCTGATCGCCATCGGACCGGTCCGCGGGGGCCGCTCGTCGCACATGACCGGCATCGTCCTGGCCGGCGGAGACCTGGCCGTGACCTCCGCCGCCGCCGTCGGGACGGCGACGCGTGTCGATATCGTGACCTCCTCCGGTGAGCAGCGACGGGTCCGGGTCCTCGGGAGCGACCCCCATTCGGGCATCGCCGTCGTGAGCACCGGTGGCGGCCTCACCCCGGCCCCCTTCGCCGACGGGGGCGTGGCGCCGGGGGAGCTGGCCATCGCCGCATGCCTGTGCGGAGACGCCGTGGCGGCGGCGGCCGAGGACACCGTGGCCACAGCGGCCGTGGGCGAGGTCCGCAAGGTGGGGACGGCCGACACCCTGAGCAGCGGGACCCGTCTGGTCGACACCATCGACGCCGACATGCCCCTCGGTCCCTCGCCACTGGGGGGAGTCCTGCTCAACGCCCAGGGCCAGGTGGTCGGCATCCTCGACGCCCGGACGCGCGCGTCGAAGGGACGGACGGGGATCTTCGTCCCGGCGTCTCTGGCCGTCGGTGTCGCCCACGAACTGGCCACCTCCCACAAGGTGGAGCACGGGTGGTTGGGCATCTCGTGCACGGACGCCCCCGACGACGGGGGTGCCCGGATCACCGCCGTCATGGCCGGCAGCCCGGCCGCCTCGGCCGGCCTCCATCAGGGTGACGTCGTGGAGGCGGTGGACTCGCATCCCATCGATTCGCTGGCCGACCTGCAGGCGAGCCTCTACACGAGCCCGCCGGGAACACCGGTGAGCGTGATGCTGGTCCGGTCGGGCCAGGACATGATGACGACGATGACGCTGGCGGGATCCCCCACGGGCTGATCCCGACGGCGGCGGCGCTGGCCCGGGCGGCGGCGCTCGCCCGGGCGGCGGCGGGGCCGTCCCCGAGGGGACGTGCCGGGACCGCCACCGGCGCGGCCTACGATGCCAGAGGTGGACATTCCCGGCCCCGGAGGGGGTGGCAATTCGCTCGAGCAGCTTCTGGGCGACCTTCTCCAGCTGATGGGGGGCGTCACCCCCGGCGGCGGGCGTATCGAGCTCGCTCGCACCCTGGCCCACGGTGCCGCCACGGGCGGCCAACCCGAGGGCAACGTGGATCCCTCCGAGCGCATCCGGTTCGAGGAGCTGGCCCGCGTGGCCGAGCTGCACATCTCCGAGCTCACCGGCCTGTCGGTGACCCCGACGGGGGCACCGGTCGAGGTGATCGCCGTCGGGCCCGGGGCATGGGCCTGGCGCACCGTGGAGGACTGGCGGTTTCTCTTCGACGAGGGCGCCGACGGGGCGCCGGCCGGCACCGCCGCAGCGGCGACCGGCGACCGGGGGTCGGACAGCCGCCCGCCCGGCGGGACCCCGCCCGAGACCGCACCGACGGGTCTCGGGCTGGTCGACCTCGGTCCCGAGGACCTCGGCGAGGACGCCGACCGCCCGGCGGCGGGCCCGGCGGACCTCGTGTCGCGGTGGATGGCCACGATGGGGCCGATACTGACGAGCCTGCAGCTGGGCTCGGCCGTGGGACACCTGGCCCGCGCCACCCTCGGCCAGTACGAGCTCCCCGTCCCCCGACCGTCCTCGACATCCCTGCTGGTGGTGCCCGCCAATGTCGAGGCCTTCGCGCGCGCCTGGAGCCTGCCCGGCGACGAGGTCCGGCTGTGGGTCTGCCTGCGCGAGATGACGATCAACGCCGTGCTCACCCGTCCCCACGTGTCCGACCGGCTCCGGCACCTCTTGACCGAGGTCGTCCAGGGTATGGCCGGCGACACCGATGCCCTGGCCGACCGGCTCCAGGGCCTGGACCCGTCGGACCCCGACTCCCTGCAGAGGCTGTTCGGTGACCCCGACGCCTTCCTCGGTGCCGACGTCCCGCCCGAGCGGAGGCGTGTCTCGGAGGAGTTGACGGCGGTCACCGCCGCTCTCCTCGGCTATGTCGAGCACGTCCTGGACCGGGCCGGGGGGCGGCTTCTCGGAGGACGGACGGCGCTGGCCGAGGCCTGGCGGCGGCGCCAGGTGGACCGGGAGGCGGCGGACCGAACCGCCGAACTGCTGCTCGGCCTCGATCTCGGTCCGGCCCAGGTCGACCGGGGCACCCAGTTCGTCCACGGCGTCCTCGGCCGGGCCGGCGAAGAGGGCCTGGCCCGACTGTGGTCCTCCCCCGAGACCCTGCCCACGCCGGCGGAGGTCGATGCGCCGGGCCTGTGGCTCGAGCGGATCAGCTTGGGCTAGCGACGACCTCGTCTTCCTCCGGGATCCCGAGATCCCACTCGAGCTCGAGATGTTCTCGCTCGGCGTCGCGGACGACGCGCTCGCGGTTGCGGCGGAACTGGGGGTCGTGGGGGGGTAGGAGCGTGAGCCGGGCGATCGTCCTGTCGCGGAAGGGGTCGATGACGGCGGGATCGCCGTAATTGGACTGGACCTCCCAATGAGGAGCGACGGGTCCCAGGTAGACCACCCGGATGTGACCCTGGGGCGGCTGGGGTTCCTCCTCGGTCTCCTCGAATTCCTCGGGCACGGAAAGCCTCTCCTCCTTGGTGTGGCGCGACCTGTCGTCGCCACGACCCGGTTGTCCTCGCGTCGCCGCCGGCCGCTGCGACCGGCACGCCAGCCTACCAACGGCGGGGCGTGACCCCGGGGGGCGACTGACGGACCGCAATGACGGAAACACCCCTGGTGGACCGTAGTCACAGGAGCACGGGTCGGAAGAGGGCGCTGGTAGTCTGGCGTCAGTATCGGAGGTGCGATGGACACCGATTGGATGGCTCGAGGGAAATGCCGGGAGATGGACCCGTCGGTCTTCTTCCCGAACGACGGGATCGGGGTCCAGATCGCCCGGCGCATCTGCGACGAATGCCCCGAGAAGGCCCCGTGCCTCGAGTACGCCCTGACCAACCGCGTGGACCACGGCGTCTGGGGGGGGACGTCCGAGCGTGAACGGCGACGTATCCTCCGCGCCCATCGCCTGGCCAGATTGGCCTCCGGCCACAGCTGATCGGGTGGCACCCGTCCGAGGGTGCACCGGCGGGCGGGACACGCTGGCCTGCGTCGTCAACGTCAGCGAAGGTCGCGACGGCAACGTCATCGGGGCCATCGCCGCCGCCGGTGGCGACCTCGTCCTGGACATCCACCGCGACCCGGACCATCACCGGACGGTGCTGACCATGGCCGGGCCGGGTCTGGAGGAGGCGGTACGCGCCGTGGGCCGACGGGCGGTGGAGCTCATCGACCTCCGTCACCACGGCGGCGTCCATCCGCGCCTCGGCGCCCTCGACGTCGTCCCCTTCACCCCGCTCGACGCCGACGGGAGCCCCGTGATCGGCAACGGTGACCTGACCGGCGCCGTCGCCGCCCGCGACCGGTTCGCGGCGTGGGCCGGCCATACCCTCGCCCTTCCCTGCTTCCTCTACGGTCCCGAGCGAACGCTGCCGACCCTGCGCAAGCGGGCGTTCGCCGGACTCGATCCGGACTGGGGCCCCGCCGTCGCCCATCCGAGCGCCGGGGCCTGCGCCGTCGGGGCCCGCTTGGCCCTGGTCGCCTACAACCTGTGGTTGACGACAGGCGATCTCGACGTGGCCACGTCCATCGCCGCCGCCGTCCGCGGCCCGGCCGTCCGGGCCCTCGGCTTCCGCACCGGCGCCGTGACCCAGGTCTCGTGCAATCTGATCGACCCGTTGTCGGTGGGACCGGCCCGGATCTACGACGAGGTCGACCGCCTGGCCCGTGGCGCCGGCGCCTCGGTCACCCGGGCCGAACTCGTCGGGCTGGCACCGGCCGCCGTGGTCGAGACGGCGCCGGAAAGCCGGTGGCGACAGCTCGATCTGGATCCGGGCCGCACCCTCGAAGCCCGGCTGGCGCGCTCGGCGGCGCGCTGACCGGGCCGGCCGTGACGGGCCGGCCGGTGGATCAGGCGGAGGCCGTCTCCGAGACGCGGCGGCTCATGGCCCGGGCCCGGCGCAGTCGACGGCGCTCGCGCTCCGACAGGCCGCCCCAGATCCCGAACTTCTCTCCGTTGGCCAGCGCGTACTCGAGACAGTCCTCACGGACGACACATCCCCGGCAGACCTCTTTCGCTTCCCGGGTGGACGCCCCACGCTCCGGGAAGAAGAGGTCGGGATCGACCCCCATGCAGTTAGCTCTGGTCTGCCAGTCGCGATCCTGGCGGCCGTACAGCAGTGAAACGATGTCCACCGG
>Ga0209415_10014931_pt1 | contig 12646 bp, 7 predicted proteins | sample PeaSoiSIISIP2007_FD_187696 | JGI IMG/M metagenome (GOLD analysis project Ga0209415, IMG submission 187696) | Peat soil microbial communities from Weissenstadt, Germany - SII-SIP-2007 (SPAdes) (version 2) | ecosystem: Environmental > Terrestrial > Soil > Wetlands > Peat | place: Germany...
GCTGATCGCCTCGCTTCTGAGCGGCGGGGGTGGCGGGACGGGGGGCGGGGCGACGCCCTCGGACTGCTCGGTGTCGTAGAAGTTGACCTCGTCTCTGATCCGGTCGGTCAGAAAGTACCTGCCGCTTTCTTTGGTTATGGTCGGCTTTTTCATGGTGGCACTCTACTACCTGGACAGGACATTTGCAAAAAATATCGCCTGTCGCCTCAAGCGGTCGGATGTAAAAATTAGCTCTCCCCCGACAATCTACAGATAAAGAGCTGGGAACAGTCACAAAGCTTTTGGCTTTATGGGTTGGAATAGCAGGGTGATCCCCTGCAATATGTCATCGCCTTGTAGCAAAGAAAAGGCACCCGGATCAGTCTGGGTGCCTTTTCTGTTTACTTCTACGCTGGAGCACTTCGATGCTTACGGGAGTTCGGTCTCGCCCATGAGGTAACGGTCGCACTCTCTTGCGGCGCCGCGGCCTTCGTTGAAGGCCCACACGACCAGACTCTGGCCGCGACGGCAGTCGCCGGCGGCGAAGACGCCGGGGAGGCTGGTGGCGTACTGGCCGCAGTCGGCTTTGATGTTGCTGCGGGGGTCGCGATCAAGGCCGAGGGCACCCGGCAACTCCTGCTCGGGTCCGAGGAAGCCCATGGCCAGAAGTACCAGGCCGGCGGGCCGGACTTTCTCGGTGCCGGGGACCGGGACGGGGATGAACTGCCCCTTGTCGTTTTTCTCCCACTTGACTTCGACGGTGTGCACGGCGGTCACGTTGCCTTCGGCATCGCCTTCGAACTTGGTGGCGGTGGTGGTGAAGACGCGCGGATCGGCGCCGAATTTGGCGGCGGCTTCTTCCTGGCCGTAATCGACTTTGTGGGTCTTCGGCCACTCGGGCCACGGGTTGTCGGTCGCACGGGCATCGGGGGAGCGGGGCATGATCTCAAGCTGAGTGACGCTCGTGCAGCCGTGGCGCAGCGAGGTGCCGACGCAGTCGGTGCCGGTGTCGCCGCCGCCGATGATGATCACGTCCTTCCCCTCCGCGGAGATGAACTCTTTCCCCTTCGTGAGGATCGCCTTGGTGTTGGCGGTCAGGAAGTCCATGGCGAAGTGGATACCCTTGAGTGTGCGCCCTTCGATGGGGAGATCGCGGGGGAGCGTGGCGCCGGTCGCCAGTACCACGGCGTCGAACTCGCTTTTAAGCTTCTCGACCGGGTACTGGGCGCTTCCGATGTTGGTGTTGCAGACGAAGGAGATCTTCTCCTCTTCCATAAGCTTGATGCGGCGCAGCACGACTTCCTTCTTGTCGAGCTTCATGTTGGGGATGCCGTACATTAAAAGCCCGCCGGGAAGGTCGGCACGCTCGAAGACGGTCACCTGGTGACCGGCCTTGTTGAGCTGGGCGGCTGCCGAGAGGCCTGCCGGGCCGCTCCCGACCACGGCCACCTTCTTGCCGGTGCGGAACTGAGGCAGGTTGGGCTTCATCCACCCCTTTTCAAAGGCGCGGTCGATGATGCTCACCTCGATGTTCTTGATGGTGACCGCGGGATCGATGGAGCCCAGGGTGCAGGAGCCCTCGCACGGGGCGGGGCAGACGCGGCCTGTGAACTCCGGGAAGTTGTTGGTCCGTAAAAGTCTGGCCAGGGCCTGTTCCCACAGGCCGCGGTAGACCAGGTCGTTCCACTCGGGGATCAGGTTGTTCACCGGGCAGCCGCAGGCCATGCCGGAAACCAGCGTGCCGGTGTGGCAGAACGGGATGCCGCAGTCCATGCAGCGCGCCCCCTGGGTGCGGAGGTGATCCTCGGACAGATGCAGGTGGAACTCGTTCCAGTCCTTGAGCCGCTCAAGCGGCTCGCGGTCGGCGGGGAGCTCGCGAAGGTATTCCATGAATCCGGTTGGTTTTCCCATAGCTTTATCCTATCTAGAAAATGCTCGCGAAATTAATTGCATAAAGCGGTTACAAGCCCATGGGGGGGTGAGTCAACTGCAAATCCCCCCTGTCCCCCCTTTTGCAAAGGGGGGGACGTCGTGGTCAGTGTGCGGCCTGGTGTGAGTTCTCTTCGAAGGCTGCCGCCAGGGCCTCGTCGCCGGAAAGTCCCGCCGCCTTGGCCCTCTCCAGCGCCTGTAGTACGCGCTTGTAGTCGCGGGGCATGACCTTCACGAACTGGGGCGCGAAGGTCCGCCAGCTGTTCAGGACTTCCATGGCCCGGGCGCTGCCGGTCAGTTCGGCGTGCTTCTCGACCATCGCCTTGACGATCGCCAGGTCCTCGTCGGTAAGAAGCTCAAGGTCGGCCATTTCGGTGTTGCAGTGACCCTTGAACCGGTGCTTATCGTCGAGGACGTAGGCGGTGCCGCCGCTCATGCCGGCGGCGAAGTTCCTGCCGGTCTCGCCCAGCACCACCACGGTGCCGCCGGTCATGTACTCGCAGCCATGATCGCCGACCCCTTCCACCACGGCGTCGACGCCGGAGTTGCGCACGCAGAAGCGTTCGCCGACCATGCCGGAGATGTAGGCGGTACCGGCGGTGGCGCCGTAGAAGGCGACGTTGCCGGCGATGATGTTCTCCTCGGCCTTGAACTTCGAGCCTTTGGGCGGATAGACCACGATGGTGCCGCCGCTTAAGCCCTTGCCGAGGTAGTCGTTCGCGTCGCCTGCGAGCTCCAGGGTCATCCCCTTGGGAACGAAGGCGCCGAAGGACTGGCCGGCGGAGCCGTGGAACTTGAGCCGTACCGTGTCTTCGGGCAGCCCCTCGGCACCGTAGGCGCGGGTGATCTCGTTGCCGACGATGGTGCCGACCACGCGGTCGATGTTGGTGATCGGGAATTCGGCCGTGACCTTCTCGCCCTTCTCGATCGCAGGCTTGCAGGCGTCCAAAAGCAGGGTCATGTCGAGCGACTTCTCGAGGCCGTGGTCCTGGGACTCGGTGCAGTAACGGCTCCCCTTGATCCCCATTTCCGGGCGGTAGAGGATCTTGGAGAAGTCGAGCCCCTCGGCCTTCCAGTGGGCAACCGCGCGCTTGGGTTCCAGGCGGTTGGCGCGGCCGACCATCTCGTTGAAGGTGCGGAAGCCGAGCTCGGCCATCAGTTCCCGGACTTCCATGGCGATGAAGCGCATGTAGTTGACCACGTACTCAGGCTTGCCGGAGAACTTGGCCCGCAAGACCGGGTCCTGGGTGGCGACGCCTGCCGGGCAGGTGTTGGAGTGGCAGACGCGCATCATCACGCAGCCGAGCGTCACGAGCGGTGCGGTGGCGAAGCCGAATTCCTCGGCACCCAGGAGCGCGCCGATCACGACGTCGCGGCCGGTTTTCAGCTGGCCGTCCACCTCGACGATGATGCGGCTTCTCAGGTTGTTGAGCACGAGCGTCTGGTGGGTTTCGGCAAGACCCAGCTCCCAGGGGAGGCCGGCGTGCTTGATCGAGGAAATAGGCGAAGCGCCGGTGCCGCCGTCGTAGCCCGAGATCAGCACCACGTCGGCGTGCGCCTTGGCCACGCCGGCCGCGATGGTGCCGACGCCGACCTCGGAAACGAGCTTGACCGAGATCCGGGCGCGACGGTTGGCGTTTTTCAGGTCGTGGATCAGTTCCGCCAGGTCCTCGATGGAGTAGATGTCGTGGTGCGGCGGGGGCGACACGAGACCCACGCCCGGGGTGGTGTGACGGGTCTTGGCCACCCACGGGTAGACCTTGTGGCCCGGCAGCTCGCCCCCTTCGCCCGGTTTGGCGCCCTGCGCCAGCTTGATCTGCAGCTCGCCGGCGTTGGAGAGGTAGTGGCTCGTCACGCCGAAGCGGCCGGAAGCGACCTGCTTGATGTTCGAGTTCTTGGAATCGCCCTGCTCGTTGGTCCAGGTGAAGCGTTCCGGATCCTCGCCTCCTTCGCCGGTGTTGGAGCGGCCGCCGATGCGGTTCATGGCGATGGCCAGCGCCTCGTGGGCCTCCTGGCTGATGGAGCCGTAGGACATGGCGCCGGTCTTGAAGCGCTTCATGATCGTTTCCACCGACTCGACCTCTTCGATCGGCACCGGCACGCGGATCTCGGTGTTGAAGTCGAGAAGCCCGCGCAGGGTGTAGATCCGCTCGTTCTGCTCGTCGATCAGCTTGGAGAAGACCTTGAATTCCCCGTAGTCGTCGGTCCTGGTCGCCTTCTGCAGCGCGGTGATGGTGAGCGGGTTGAAGAGGTGCTCCTCACCCTCCTTGCGCCACTGGTACTGGCCGCCCGGATCCAGCGTCGGCTCAACGGGCACCCGCTTGGGGTAGGCCTTGCGGTGACGGATCAGGAGTTCCTTGGCGATGCCCGCCAGGTCGATGCCGCCGATGCGCGAGGGGGTCCAGGTGAAGTACTTCTCTATCACCGAGTCGGCAAGACCTACCGCCTCGCAGATCTGGGCGCCGCGGTAGCTCTGGATGGTGGAGATCCCCATCTTGGCCATGGTCTTGACGATACCCTTGACCGAGGCCTTGATGAAGTTCTTTACCCCTTTCTTGTGGTCGATGCCGTTCAGCATCCCCTCTTTGATCATCTCGTCGATGGTCTCGAAGGCCAAGTAGGGGTTGATGGCGGTGACGCCGTAGCCCAAAAGCACCGCGAAGTGATGCACCTCGCGCGGCTCGCCCGATTCCAGCACGAGCGATGCGTGGGTGCGGGCGGCGGTGCGGATCAGGTGGTGGTGCAGGCCGGCCACGGCGAGAAGCGCCGGCAGGGCCGCGTACTCCTCGTTCACGCCGCGGTCGGAGAGGATCAGTACGGTGGTGCCGGTCTCGATCGCGTGCACGGCGGAGTTGAACAGGCTGTCGAGCGCCTTCTCCATCCCGTCGGCCCCGTCGGCGGCCTTGAAGAGGAGCGAGAGCGTGGTCGCCTTGAAGCCCGGCTTGTCGAGCGCGCGCAGCTTCTCCAGCTCGTCGTTGGTGAGGATCGGGTGCTCCAGGCGGATCACCTTGGCGCTGGCGGCGGTCGGCTTCAGGAGGTTCGCCTCCGAGCCGATACGCACGCCGGTGGCGGTGATGATCTCCTCGCGGATCGGGTCGATCGGCGGGTTGGTCACCTGGGCGAAGAGCTGCTTGAAGTAGTTGTACAGAAGCTGCGGCTTCTCGGAGAGGACCGCTAAGGGGGTGTCGGTGCCCATGGAGCCCAGCGGCTGGATGCCGTCGGTGGCCATGGGGCCGATGATCACTTCCAGGTCCTCGAAGCTGAAGCCGAAGGCCTTCTGGCGCTGCAGGAGCGAGGAGCGCTCGACGGTTTTCGATTCCGGCGCCGCGGGGAGGTTCTCCAGGTGCTCGTGGTTCACCTTGACCCAGTCGGTGTACGGCTTCTCGGCGGCAAGCTCTGCCTTGATCTCCTCGTCCGGGACGATGCGCCCCTTTTCGGTGTCCACGAGGAACATCTTGCCCGGCTGCAGGCGCCCCTTTTGGATCACCTTCTCGGGCGGCACCTGCAGAACGCCGGCTTCCGAGGCCATGATGACGAGGTCGTCGTCGGTAAGGTAGTAGCGGCAGGGACGCAGGCCGTTACGGTCCAGCACCGCGCCGATGATGCGGCCGTCGGTGAAGGTGAGCGCGGCCGGGCCGTCCCACGGCTCCATCAGGCAGGCGTGGTACTCGTAGAAGGCGCGCTTTTCCTTGTTCATCCCCTCGTGGTTTTCCCACGGCTCCGGCGCCATCATCATCATGGCGTGCGGCAGCGAGCGGCCGGACTTGACCAGAAGCTCCAGGCAGTTGTCGAACATGGCCGAGTCGGAGCCGTTGGCGTCGATCACCGGCAGAAGCTTCTTGATGTCGTCGCCGAACAGTTCGGAGTTGAACATCGACTGGCGGGCGTGCATCCAGTTCACGTTGCCGCGCAGGGTGTTGATCTCGCCGTTGTGCGCGAGGTAATGGTACGGGTGGGCGCGGTCCCAGCTCGGGAAGGTGTTGGTGGAGAAGCGGGAGTGCACCACGGCGATGGCGGTCTCAACCGCAGGGTCGCGCAGGTCCGGGTAGTACTCGTCCAACTGCGCCGGCATCAGCATCCCTTTGTAGACGATGGTGCGGGTCGACATGGAGGAGAGGTACCAAAGCGCATCGACTCCCGTGTCGCGGATCTCGTGGATGGCGCGCTGCTTGACGATATAGAGCTTGCGGTTGAAGGCGTCCTCGTCGGGCGAGGCCGCGTCGCGCTTGAAGAAGATCTGCTTAACGAGCGGCTCGCCCGCCTTGGCGGTGTCGCCCAGAAGCGAGTTGTCGGTCGGCACGTCGCGCCAGCCGATGACCTCCACCCCTTCCTCCATGACGATGCGCTGGAAGACGTGCTTGGCGGCGGTGCGCTCTGTGGGCTCGGGCGAGGTGAAGAGCATGGCCACGCCGTAGTCGCCGGCTGCCGGCAGCTCGAAGCCCAGTTCCGGGGAGAGCTTGCGGAAGAAGGCATCCGGCATCTGAATCAGGATGCCGGCGCCGTCGCCGGTGTTGTGCTCGCTGCCGACGGCGCCACGGTGATCGAGGTTGGCCAGCACGGTGATGGCCTGGCGGACGATCTCGTGGGATTTCTTGCCCTTGATGTTGGTGACGAAGCCGACGCCGCAGGCGTCATGCTCGAACTGGGGATCGTACATCCCTTGCTTTTTCGGTAATCCAGTTGTTTTCATAGTGCAACCTTTGCGGGTGGTGTTCATACGATCGAAAGAATCCTCTATTGTGCAAGAGTGTTGCCAATTTAATGTAACTCGGCGCCGGGAGCGCCGCGACGTCATAAGTAGTGGCATTTCCGAGGTGAGGCTTCGGTGGGCTCTTGGCGGCAGGGGTGCGCTGCCTGTTTCGGCAGACTACAATGCTACTCACTTGAGTACTCATTTGCGGCGATCGCTCTACTGTACTCCCCTTGGCCGATGCACTGCAAGTTACATTCTCTGCAGCTTCCACTTGGCAACGATTCCGGAAAGCTTGTCATCCTGAGCTAAGCTTTGTAGGGTGGGCAGCCCTCTGCCCACCGATTCAAATGACCGCGTGGGCACGGGGTGCCCACCCTACGGAGCTGGCGGCGGAGAGCAGCGATCCTTCGCTTTGCCCAGGATGACAGGCTTTTACCACAAGGTGATTTTTGAATTAAAAAAGCACCCTGGTTCGCCGGGGTGCCTTTTGATGCAACGGGACGCCGGTGGCCGTTACCGGCAGCTCAGTACTTGTATTTCTCCAGCTCGTTTTGCAGCTGGTTGGACTTCTCGGAGAGGTTGGTCGCCACCCCTTCGACCTCGGTGATCACCGTGGCGTTTCTCTCGGAGATCACCATCACCTGCTGCATCAGCTCGAAGAGCTCCTTGGTGCGGTTGGCGATGAAGGCGCTTTTCCTCACCAGGTTGGAGGAGATGTCCACCGCCGACTCCAGGCGCTCGTCGGTCTCGTTGACCTTGGCGATCAAAAGACGGGTCTCCTCGGCGATCGCCTGCATGCTGGTCGCCCCCTTGGCGTTGGCGCTGCAGACCTGTTCCACGCCGCGCACCACGGCCTGCACCTGGCTGTTGATCAGGGCCAGCGAGTTCTGGGTCTTGGCCGCCAGCGCCCGCACCTCGTCGGCCACCACCGCAAAGCCGCGCCCCGCTTCGCCGGCGCGTGCCGCCTCGATGGAGGCGTTCAGTGCCAGGAGGTTGGTCTGGTCGGCGATGTCGGAGATGATCTCCAGGACCTTGCCGATGTCCGAGGCCTTGCCCGACAGCGTCTGGGTCTCGGAGTTCAGGGCCGACTGGCTTTCGGATTCCTGGATGATGGTCCCCCCCACGTGGTTCAAGTCCTGCACGAACTGGGAGAGGGTCTTCCTGGTGGATTCGATGGTCTCGGTGGTGGAAACCGACATCTCCTCGGTGATGTCCAGGTTGACCGTGACGTCCCGGGTGAGCTGGTGGCTCTTTTCGATCATGTTGGACTGGTCTTTGACCGCCTGGGAGAGGTTCGAGACGATCGAGGAGAGCTTCCGGCTGGCGTCGGTCGACTCGTGGGAGGCCGAAACCGCATGGGTCACGGAGTCGAAGGTCGCGGTCCTGAGCGCCTCCAGCTCCTTGAGGATCATGCTGATCTCGTTGTTGCGCAGGGCCACGATCGGCTTGGAGATGTCGCCGGAGGCGAGCGTCTTGACGTGGCCCAGGGTGCGGTCGATGGAGTTCTTGATGCCGACCATGTTCAGGAACCCGAAGATGAAGCCCATGATGATCGAACCGATCATGACGCCGAAGCGGATGAGCGCGCTGTCGCTTTGGCCGGCGTAGGAGGCCACCACGATGCAGGCCGAGTAGCAGATGCAGAGAAAGAACAGACGATACTTGATGGAAAGGCGATAATATCTGTCGATCAGGAACGAGATCATGGGGTTTCTCGCAAGGACCTGGTACTGCCGCGCCGCAGTAGTCGACCCCTGCTCCTCCTTTTACCTGTATTTTGTTGAAGCTGTGTCTAAGATTCCGGCAGCTTTGTGGTCAGCCCTGCAAATCGATGGTCGCCACCACCACGTTTCCCTTGTCCAGGTACTCGATGCGGGAAAAGGAGAAGCGGCGGGCGATGGCGATGCCGCGCCCGTTGGGATCGCCCGAGCGCTCCGGGTCGAACTCCAGGTAGCGCCGCCAGTCGAAGCCCGGCCCCTGGTCGGTGATCCTGAACTCAAGCGCCTCGTCGCTGCGCCTGAACTTGAGGGTGGCCCTGCGTCCCCGGTACTCGGGGAGCTCCAGGCGGCGCCTGACCTCGGCCTCCCAGCGGTCCTCCCACATCAGGTCCTTCTTGTCCTCGTAACTGAGCTCAAGGTTGCCGTGCTCGACCGCGTTCAAGAGAAGTTCCACCAGGCCGTTGCCCGCCTGGTAAGGGGCGGGGCAGATGCTGGAGAAGGTGCCGGACAGGGAGTGCACGTCTTCGAGGGTGGCAAAGGAGACCTCCGCGGAAAGGAGGTTTTTGAGGTCCAGCCCGCCGGCCGCCTGGGTGGCGGACTTAAGCCTCAGGTTTAGTTCCGCCAGCACCGCCCGCACGATGCAGCACATGGCGGTGGCGGTCCACGGCTTGGTCAGGTAGTAGAAGGCGCCCGCCTCGATGCCGGCGGCGATCTCCTCGGGGGTGGCGGCGCCGGACTGCATGATCACCGGCATCATCTTGAGCTTGTCGTCCGCCTTGATGCGCCGCAACAGCTCAAGGCCGTTCATGCCCGGCAGCTGGTGGTCGAGGATCATGAAACTGAAGTCGGAGTCGGGGGCCGTGATCTTCTCCCAGGCGGCAAAGCCGTCGGCCGCCGTCTCCACCGTCAGGTTCTCCGCACCCAGTACCGATTCGATCAGGTCAAGGACGGTAGGCTCGTCGTCGACCGCCAATACCCGCCATTCGGTTGTCGTTGCCCCTGTTTCCGCCATGGGTTTCCCTTAGCCGTTGAGCATGCGGACGTTGAATTTCTGCAACAGGTGCAGTTCTTCCAAAAGCAGGTACAGGCGGGGATCGCCGACCGTGATCGACACCTTCAGCTCGTCCTGGTGCACGAGCTTCGTCAGGAACCCGATCGCCGTCGAGGTCAGGAGCAGGGAGTCCATGATGCGCAGTTGCACGTTTTTGACCCCCTGGGTCATCATGCCGACGATCGACTCCTTGATCTTGACGCTGTCTTCCACCGATTTGATGTTGCCGGTAATGACCAGTTCGTTCCCCTTCGTCTCAACTCGCATCGTTTCCACCTCAGACGTCCATGGTTTTTAACAAAATGAGCCGCCCCCCCGAAACGTCGGTGAAGACCGCGTCGAAGAGGTGGGTAATCGTTTCCAGACCGCTTCCCGCTTGGGCCCGGGTCAGGGTGTCCGCTCTCGATCCCGAGCCGGAGTCGGCGACCTGCGCCGTCAAAAGGGGCTTGCCGGCGCCGCACCACAGCGAGGCGGAAAGCCTTATGGGGCCCGCGCCGTGCGCAAGGAAAGCGACGAGGGCGGCGTTCAAGTCCGTGATCAGCTCGAAGCAGAGCTCGTCGGAGAGGGACACGCGGCCGGAAAGCTCCTGCAGGAACTCGCCGATCGCGATCTCCAGCGCGCCCGGCGACGGGCAGAACTCGCAACTCCACTGCCAGACCGGCGGCGGGGCCAGGCGCTGGAACTGCAGGAGGGTGAAATCGTCCAGGTCGTCGCCCATGACCTGCTGCAGGAAGAGCTGCTGCAAGCGGGCCAGGGTGGGGACCAGCCGGTAGTCGTCCAGCAAAAAGTCGCGGTAGGTATCGCCCGATTCCAAAAGGGCGTCGGTGACGCCGTCGGTCATCACCATCAGGTCGGCCACCTCGGAAAGCGAAAGGGAATCGAACTGCACCTCTTCGCTGAAGATGCTGAGCGGTGCGTTGTTGCTGAGTACCTTGCGCACGCTGCCGTCGACGCCCCGGACCAAAAGCGCCGGCATGCCGAAGACGGCGAACTCCAGCTTCTCCCCGGCGAGGTCGACCAGGAAGAACCCGCAGGAGAGGGCCTCCTCCTCGAGCAGGATGCTCCCCAGATACTCCTGGAAACGTGCGAGAAACGACTGCAGGTTGAACTGCTGCCAGAGGTGGAGGTGATCCACCTGGTAGTTGCAAAAAGAGGTCGCCAAAAGGGCGCTGAGCGAGGCGGACAGGCCGGAGCCCATGGCGTCCATCACGAAGATCAGCTGCCGCCCGTCGAACAGCTCGCGCACCGAGTGGGCGTCGCCGCACATGATATCGCGCGGGGCGTGGGTGACGGTGAGTCCCCAGAGCTGGCCGCCCGGCCCCTTGATCAGCTGGTTGCGCAGGTCGTTTCTGACCACGTGGCGTTCCTTGCGGCGTGCCGTCTGCTGCTGGGTCCAGTTGTAGTTGTCCCGGTCGCGCAACAGCTCAAGCTCCCGCAGCCGGCCCCGGTCGAGCTCCCGCTTGGTGACCACTTCCCGGGTCAGGTCGTCGAGCAGGCGGGTCAGCGCCTCGAAGTCGAACGACTTCGGGATGAACCGGTTCACCCCGATGTTGATGGCCTCCAAAAGCGTTTCCGTGGTGGTGTCGGAGGTCATCAAAAGGATCGGCGTGTCCTGTCCCAGCGCGCGTATGGTGCGCGACAGCTCAAGGCCGGTGAGTCCGGGCATCATGTGGTCGCTTAAGACGATGTCGGGGGCGTGCTTGTTGAAAAGGGCGAGACCCTCCAGCCCGTCGGTGGCGACCAGTATCCTCTTGAAGCGGTCCTTGAGCCGAAACACCACCATCTCGCGGCTGAACTGGCTGTCTTCTACCAGCAGCAAGGTGATTTCTGTTTTGGCAGTGTCCTGGAAATGGCTCGTCATGTCCACCTATGGGACGGCGTGTTAGCGGTCGCCCATTATATCGTAGTTGCCGCGCTGTTTACACGAAAATCAGCTCACATTTTCTTACATCCGTGTAAAAGCCCCCTATCGGACGCGGAATCATAGCATTAATTCGGGTTCCATTAAATAAATTTCGTAGGTGCCTTTAACTTTTTCGCCGTCTCGGCCGGGCCGGTGCCGGCAGGCCGGATTGATCCGGCAGGGGGCCGGCGCAGGGAAACGGCATGTCGAGGAAATGCTTGATTGCGGGGCTTTCTTGAGTTATCCTGCGCAAACTAAAGAAAAGCGTACCGATAATACTAAACCATCCGCGAGGATGGGGCGGAAAGCCTATAGGGTCTCACTTGAGACAGCCGGGTTGCCGAAGTATCTTCTTCGGCAACCCGTTTTCTTTTTTAGCGGAGCCGAAGCCTTCTTGAGCTGATTTTTGAGGGGGAGGCGATATGCGTGCTCTGAGTCGTTCGTACGTCGACGTTGAAACTGCGGAGTCCCTTCGGGCCGAAAGAGACGTGGCCCTGTTACGGGCCGTAACTCTGGAACAGCAGCTGGCAGTTGCCCGGGCCGAGCTTGCTGCGGCACGTGACGAGAAGGCCGTCCTTGCTAAGGAGAGCGGGAGGCTGTCGGCCCTGCTTGAAGAGCGGACCCGGGAATTTGAGGTCGCCCAGCCCGGGCCGGAGCCGGCGGCAAACGGTGAGGATGAAGGGCTTTTTTTCGGCAGCTGGCCGACGGAGAGCGTTTCCGAGGTCATGTTCGTCCGCAGCGCCGGCCTAAGGGCGATAGAGTACTCCTCCCCGGAAGAGGTCGTGGGGCTGCAGAAATCCTACAACCTGGCCCAGGTGGCCCTGGACGGCGGCGCGCCGGAGACCTGCGAAGGGTATATCTGCTGCCTGAGGACCGGCGGCGAGCTGCAGGTCTTTGCCGCCGTGTACGGCAGGCAGAGCGGGCGGGCCGGGGTGTACCGGCCGGAAGTGCAGCCTGCCGGCGAGGAAGGGCTGGCCGCCGCCGTTGCCGGGGCGGTCGCCTTTCACGAGCAGGTCGGCTTGATGATGGAGCCCTTCGACCTGCACCCGTCGCTTAAGCGCGCAGCGCTCGTCCCCGGCTGTCCCGTGTTGAGGGCAAAAAACTGAAAGTCTTGCCACGGAGACACGGAGAGCACAGAGAAAGACAAAGGAATACATGTCGTTTTGTCTTCTCCAGTGCGCTCCGTGCCTCCGTGGCCATGCAAGCTTTTTCGAGGCGGTGCGATGACCGGAAAGGTTACCGAAAACGTGGCCAAGGAGAAGAGACGGCTGGCGCGCCAGGTCACCCTTGAACTGCTCGGGCCGATCGTCGGCAAGATGCCGAAGTCGAGTCTCGAGTGCCTGGAGAAGGCCTCCTACCTCCCCAAGATCGCC
>Ga0209415_10014933_pt1 | contig 12645 bp, 7 predicted proteins | sample PeaSoiSIISIP2007_FD_187696 | JGI IMG/M metagenome (GOLD analysis project Ga0209415, IMG submission 187696) | Peat soil microbial communities from Weissenstadt, Germany - SII-SIP-2007 (SPAdes) (version 2) | ecosystem: Environmental > Terrestrial > Soil > Wetlands > Peat | place: Germany...
GGCAGCCCCGCGATGACGGCACCGATCGGCCGATCGTCCTGCATGGCTGGCATGTAGTGGTCGATTTGATACGCGGCCATCTTGCCTTTTTCATCGATAGCTACTTGAACGTCGGAGAAAGCCGCCGACGATTGCGTGGACCACTGCATATCGTCGGCGCGCATCCACTGCACGCGCACCGGCTTGCCGACGGCTTGCGACAAGAGCCCCGCCTCGTCTTCCGCGCCTGCGTTCCCGCCGTTCGATCTGCCGTAATGGCCGGGGCCGGGATACGAATGCACGATCACATGATCGGGCGTGGTGCTGAGCATCACCGCAATTTCGCCCCGAAGTGCCTGCGGATTCTGGTTATGCGTGTAGATGTGCACCGTGCCGTCTGGCTTGACCTCGGCAACGGCCATGGTCGGCCCAATCGGCGCATGTTTCATGTAAGACAGTTGATATGTCGCGGAAATTTTCTTGTGAGCCGATGCGAGCGCGGCGCCCGCATCCCCTTTGTTGGCATCGCCCTTGGAGACAGGTGCGGAAGTCCAATCTGCCTCTTCCCGAAGATGCTGGTAGAGTTTTGCATTGCCGGGCAAGCCCTTCCAGTCAGTCCACTTCGTACTGCTGGCTACCTGATCCGCCGCCTGGATCGCTTCCCACTCTGTGGGCGCGACCACTCCGACGAGATTACCCTTCACAATGACTTGCGACTTCGGGAACTTGATTTTGTCCAGTGGACCGGCAGAGACGAGGGTCGAGCCGAGCGTTTTCGGATGCACCACGCGCGCGTGTAACATACCCGGCAGGCGCACATCGGTCGCCCAGGTTTCCTTCGCCGCGACTTTCGAACTGATGATGGAATTCTTGAACGACTTGCCGATGACCGTGTACTCGCTGACCGACTTCATCGGCGGATTGCCCTCGATGGTCAATCCCATGATGCCGGTGAGGTCTCCCTTCACCGGAATCGTGAGCTTCAACTGTTGGTTCTTGATGAGGTCGCCGTACGAAATGCTCTTGCCGCCTCCTGAGACGATGCCGTCTTTCACGGAAAGCTTGTCTTTCGGCACGCCGAGTCGCTCTGACGCGAGGTCGAGCAGAGCCTGGTAGGTATAAGCGGCTGCCTTACGGATATTGGGCGTTCCATGGCCGAGAAAATCGAACGCGCCGCTGCCATCGGGCGTGCGGTCGGTGTCTCCCGCCACGACCGTGGTGATCGCTTCAAAGGGTACGCTCAACTCTTCGGCAACAATTTGCCGGTAGGCGGTAAAGGTCGACCCCTGGCCGAAGTCGCTCTTGCCGGTGCGAATCAGTACCGTGTTGTCCGGGTGAATCTCGATCCAGGAACTGGGGAGGGTTGGATCGAGCGAGTTCTTGAACGTAACGGGCTTCGCGGAATCGGCCCTCAGAAGTTCCGGACCAACGAAACTGAATCCCACGACGAGGATGCCACCTGCTTTGATGAATTGACGGCGCGATAGCGTCGGTCCGAAAACGTTCCCTGGTTTTTCACTCATGGTCGCCATTGTTTACCTCCCCTTCGCCATGATCTCGGCGGCATGTTTGACAGCGTCAATGATCGCGACATAGGTTCCGCAACGGCACAGATTGGGCGACACGCCGGATGTGGTGAAGGCCGCTTTGATTTGCGCCAGAGTCGGATTGGGATTGCTTTCGAGCAGTTCGGTCGCCTTGATCATCATCCCGTTCTGGCAAAACCCGCACTGCGGAGTTTGCTCTTCGATCCAGGCTTGCTGCACCGGGTGAAGCGTCGTTTTCGCTTCATCTGCCGAGAGGCCCTTTCGTTTGGCCCACCTCGCGGGCAGACCTTCGAGTGTGGTGATTTCCTGGTTTGCCACACTCGCGACAGGCGTAACGCAGGAGCGCACCTCCTTGCCTTCGACGAGGACGGAGCAAGCTCCGCACTGTGCGAGTCCGCAACCGAACTGCGGACCGATAAGCTGGAGATCATTGCGCAAAACGTAGAGCAGCGGAGTGTCGTCCGGTGCCTGTACCTCGCGCCGGACTCCATTCACATTCAGCGTGAGCATAGAAACCCCCTCGAAAGGCACATTCAGAACTTGGATGACTCTATTTCGTGAAAACCCCTGTGTCTCGCGGGCCCATTCCGCGAGGGCAAATGTTCGTGTTGATTTTGTAGAGATATCTTAACTCGCCTCTATACCCACTCTGCAATCCATTGCGCTCGACGCTTTGATCGACGTGTCATAAAGTAAGACAGTGGGCATGGGAAATTGACAGAAATCGCTCAAGAGAACTTAGGGTCGTCGAGTTTGTGGAGACCCCTGCGGGTGGCAACGTTCCGCAATCTGTTGGTTGCAGACGTGGTCTCCGATATCGGCACTTTCATGCAGGGCGTTGGCGCTGCATGGTTGATGGTGTCGCTCGGAGCGGGGCCGATTTACGTCGCACTCACGCAAACCGCTGCTTCGCTACCGTACTTTCTGCTCGCCCTTCCTGCAGGTTCCGCTGGCGATATCTTCGACCGTCGCAAGCTGATTCTAGCCACCGAGTTGTGGATGATGGGGGTGGCGCTGCTTCTTGCGGTCGCGACCATCGCTGGTTTTATGTCGCCCTGGCTGCTGCTGGCGTTGACGTTCGCGCTCTCGGCGGGAGATGCGTTTGAAACGCCGGCATGGCGGGCAACTCTGCCCGAATTGGTGGCCAGGGAAGACCTGGCGGCGGCATCGGCGCTCAATGGAATCGAATTCAATCTCGCCCGAGCGGTTGGTCCTGCCCTCGCGGGTTTGATCATAGCCGCTGCCGGGGTCGCCACAGCCTTTGTGGCAAATTTCATATCGTTTTTCGGTGTCATTCTAGTTGTTGCCAGGTGGAAAAGGCCGGTTCGCAGAAGGAGCGCCCCGCCGGAGACGTTGGCAGGAGCCACAGTGGCCGCCATTCGCTACGTCCGGAACTCCCCCGGGATCCTGACCGTCGTCATTCGGACGGGCGTCGTCATGTTCTTCTCCAGCGCCCTCTTTGCCTTGTTGCCGTCGGTTGCGCGCAGCGTGAACAAGACCGCCGTCGGCTACGGGTTCCTGCTCGGGTGCTTCGGGGCCGGCGCAATCGCGGGGGCGTTCATCATGCAGTGGGCCCGCGCAAGATGGTCTACAGAAGCGGTTGTGTCGGGTGGCGTATTGATCTTGGGTTTGGTGATGGTGGCGATGAGCGCCTTAAACGGGTTGAGCACACTCGCTCCGGTAATGCTGATTGGCGGAGCGGCGTGGGTCGTCTTCATCTCGTTGATCAACGCTCTGGTCCAGAACCTGGCGCCGGACTGGGTGCGAGCGCGAGTCATGGCAATATTTACTCTGGTTTATATGGGGAGCTTCGCGTTGGGGAGTGCCGCCTGGGGCGCGGTAGCCCAACGAACAGGTATCGGAGCCTCCCTGGTGTATGCGGGGATCGGAACAATCGGGAGTATCGCGCTTGCGTTCTTCGCAAAGCTTCCCCAGTCGACCGCTGATCTGAGTCCGTGGAACCACTGGCGCATGCCCGTCCTGGTTAACGGAGCAGGAGCGGATCTTGAGCAGGGACCGGTGCTGGTGACAGTCGAATACGCGGTGATTCCAGAACACGAGGCGGAGTTCGTGGAGGCGATCCACCAATACGAGCGCATCAGGCGTCGCGATGGTGCATACCAATGGGCGGTCTATTGTGACACTGAAATCGCAGATCGATACCTGGAGACGTTCCTGGTGAATTCCTGGGCAGAACACTTGCGACAACACGAGCGCCAGACAAAATCGGATGGCGAACTGGAGCAACGCTTGCACAGATACGTGACCGGCGACCCGAAGGTCCGCCATCTGATCTACGCGAGTTCGACAGAAACATAGCGCGAACCGGAGCCGCTCGTCCTTTGCGGCACCTGTACTCCAGTGCTAAACTGCGCGAATGACCGCCAAAAAGAAAGCCAAAAAGAAGTCATCGAAGTCGAAGAAAAGTGACGCCAGGAAGTCGCCGTCGAAGCAGCCAGCCCAGAAGGCGAGAACTCCCAAGAAATTGGCAAAACGGAGAGCGGTTCCGAAGAAAGCCGCGGCTAAGAAGAAGATGCTGGCGAAAACGGCTCCCGGAAAGACCCCGAGCGTAACCAACAACAAGGGCCGGAACCCAAGCCAGCGGCCGGGTTCGTCGGCATTGTCCCCAGAGTCTTCAGGACTGGAAGCGGGAGATCTGCAGGGCCTCTCCAACGTCGAGAGTGTCGATTCGGAAAGTGTTGACGAGTTAATCGAGGAAGGCAACGCGTTCGAGGCCGGGGTGATATCGGGCGTCGAAGACTCCGGAAAACGCGAGGGGAAGGAAGTTCGCACCCGTGAGGTGCCCGAAGACGACGTGCCGGGCGAATATCTGGACGAAGATTAATCTCCGGAAGTCGCGAGTAAGACCTCGGTCGTCTCCGGAATCAATTCCCGGGCGCGATCGCACGCTGCACCACGCGATCAAACGCGGCCAGATAGTCGAAGTTCAGTGGTTGGCCGAGGTTCAGGGTATGGCCTACTTCGCCCAGATGATCCGTCGGCCACGGTGGCTCGACCAAGTCTCCTGGCCACTTGGCCGAGGCCACGCTGACCAGTCCGTCGTTGGCCTTCTCCTCTTCCGTGTTGCCACGACTCTCGATGTAAGTATGCAATGGCAAAAGGAGGAACGAACCGCTTCCCGATCCTGCGTAGGGGAAATAGCGAATGTGATCGAGCTTGGGACTAACCTGATTGAATTGTTCCGCAAATCCGCTCGTCAGATCGCCCAGCGCTCCGAACGGAACCGATAGATGAGACAGCGCCCGATCTATCACGTCATAAGCAAAACGGCGCGGATCTTCCAGGTCGGGCCTAGGTCCCACCAGCAGATCGGCAATCGGACTACCGTGGTGCGGTGTCGCAATGGTTGACACAGAGACCACTCGGCCAGGATCGCCCAAGCCCTGCAGGTTGTGGGACAGCAGGTACCGTGCGTCCAGTCCTGCCATACTGTGCCCAATGATGTGCACCTCGCCTTGCGGAAAGCGCTTCGCAACCTGATCGGCGAGCGCCTGGGCGCGCTGTTGCAGGTTGCCAGCGCCCGGGACATCGGGAAAACAAGCTTCGGGATATTTATCCGGGAGCTTTTGGAAGTAATGCTCTCCGGCAAACTTCTGCGGAAGAAGAAATCCACTGGCAAAAACGAGGTTCATACCAGCTCCCGATACATCGTATGCATCTCCCGTCCTCCGCACAAGCAATTTGGCGCCGGAGCGGCGGGTTCGTTCCTCAGCGCGTGCTCAGCGAGCGGCAGCGACTTTTTCGGGTCGAATCAGCAGCGCGAGCCTCGGGAAAAGGAAAAGCCCGGCGGCGTCATCGATGACGTTCACCTGGCAGGTGTAAAAACCCGGCTGCAGGCTGCTCAGCGGCAGGTCAAGCTGGAATACCCCCGCCTTGCGATCGCGGGCGTTCAACTCGCTCAACTCTACCAGCGAGCTTTCGAATACTTTGGCTTTCCCGCGGAAGAATGCGACGTTGCTCAGCAGGTGAATGCCGGGTTTGGCCTGCGCTCCCTCGGGCGCGCCCACCACATTCGCTCGTCCGGGATCATACACTTCATAGTAGAGTCGCAAATGCTGCGCGGAAGAGAACACGTGGGTCACGTTTGGAATAATCTCTGAACCATCGCGAATGAGCGGGCTGGCCGGCGCGCCCTTCTTCGCGGGCTGAAGTTGACTGGCCAGCACAATCGAACTCATTTTCAGTGGCTGAGACTTGAGGTCCGGAACATTCAGGTCGGTTTCGAATGATCCCATGCGGCCGGTTTGGTTTTCCCGCACCACAAACTTGAGATGAAATCTTCCGGGTGGCAGACTCAGTCCGGTGTCGTACTGGACATTCTTTTTGCGAACTTCTGACGAAGTATCGACGGCGAGGTTGACGGTGTCGCGAATTCGAGTTACGGGATGGTGTTCGCTGTCGAGCACTACGCCAATGACATCCAGAGTTGCCTTGTCCCGGTCGCTGCTGCGGGTGAAGGGAATTTCCGAGCCGGGCACGACCAGCGAGATCGGAATGAAAAACTTGTTGACCTCCAAGCGGAAGTAAGCGGTGCTCAGATACAGAGGAAGATCGGTGGTCGGTAGCTCGGAGGCCAGCTCCTGCTCCAGTTGCAGCTCCTTGTCCTCCTTGGTGGAATGCTGGTAATCCGCGGGCGCATAGTAGCCGCGCCGGTAGTCAACCTTCACGCCGGGGATGTTCACCTTTACTGCGATGCGGCGGTAGCGCCCGTCCCGGGCCGCATTGGTGCTGTGAAAACCAAGAAGGTAGTACGTCGAGGTATCCTGTTGTACTCCTTTAAACACTTGTCTGAAGTCGTTGGAATCGAGATAGGCGCGGCCGCCCGTGTCGCTGGCCAGCGTGACCAGTGTCTCCTGTGTGGTGAAGTTGGAGTTCAGGGCGTTGATCGACGATTGGCCGGAGTATGCGGAACTGCCTCGCAGGCTGGCGTTCTGCGCCTCTCCCCCGGCCACGAGCGCCTGCAGGCCGCGCAGATCCATGGTGTAGATCGCCAGGTTTGCCCGCACGGCTGCGTTGGTGGCCGCTCGCAGCTCTGACTGGTTTTCGATGCCGGTGCGATCCATGCCGCTGGAAAAATAGATCAGCGACTTTTTTTGCTGAAGATGAGAAAGTTTCTCCGCCACGGAACGCAAGGCTTCCAGACGCCGATCTGTATTGAAGATGTTGTATTCGGTGTCGTCTGCAGTAAGAGGTTGGCCGGTGTCAGGAGTGCCTTCGGTTGTGCCGGTGGTGCCCTCTTCGAAGCCTTGACCGCTGCCTGCGCTGAAAGCCTGGAGTTGTTTTTTGAGCAAATCGCGATCGGAAGTGAAGTCCTGATTCACCAGCAGCGCATTTCCCAGAGATACGATCGACACGAGATCCGCCGGGGCCATCTGCGTGTCGACATAATGCTCAGCGGAGGTAATGGCGCGATCGATTTCGTCCGGCTCCATCGCAGAGAGATCGAAGAACAGAACAATCAGACGACGATCCTTAAACTGATTCAGTGACTCTGCAGCGGGAGTCGCCGCCGCGTTTGCGGGCTGGGACAGCGGACTGGCCAGCGGTTTCGCTTGAGCCACATCCTGATTCACCACCGCATCTACGTTCTCAACATCAAATGAGATGACCTTCTGAGGCTTGTTGTCCTCGAGAATCGTGAAGTCCTCGGGCTTGAGGCCGGGCACAAAGTTTCCATTCTTGTCCCGCACCGTGACATTGACCAACACCAGATCGGACTGCACGCGGAAGGTGTAGTCCGCCGCTTGCTGCGCGGGCAGGGAAGAACACAATAGGACGAACACGAGCAGCATCGCCAGAAGCTTATGCGCCCATCGATTCAAACCCGAAGTCATTTGCCTCTCCTCACATTTGCCGCTCCTCAAAAACGGAACCGGGCGGTCATGGTGATTTGCCGCATGGCGCCAACCCCCGTGACCCGGCCGAACGTTGGGGAGTTTAACGTCGTATCAATCGACGAGTAATTCGGAATGTTGAAAATGTTCGTGGCCTGCGCCCGAAATTCGAGCACGCGCGACTCCTTCAGTGGGACGACCTTGGTGAAAGCCATATCAAACAGAAGCGTCCCGGGGCCCATGATGCTGTTTCGGCGGGCGTCGCCATACGGTCCTGCGGGCAATGCGAAGGCCGCGGTATTGAACCACTCTCCAATGGAGGGATTGGAGAGCTTGACCGACTGTTCGGGAACGACGTCGGGCCGCAGCGTGCCATTGGTGCCACGATTGATCTCGGCAGTGCTCCCCAGAAGCCGCGGCGTGAAGGGCAATCCGGAGGCGAAGGTCCAGTCGCCGCTCCACTGCCAGTCGCCAAGAATGGCGCGCCACGGAGTGTTTCCGGTGAGCCAGCGCTTGTCGTGCCCGAATGGCAGCTCCCACAAATAGTCTGCAGTAAATTTCTGCGTCTGATTGAAGCTGGAGAGACCACGCTCCGCCCGCAGGTCAAGGGCATTTTGTGCCACAGATGCCGCGCCGCCGCCCGATGACCCGCCTCCGCCGCCAGCGCCGGTTCCGCCGGCGCCGAGTCCGGCGCGCCCCGCTCCCGAAGTGGCTCCCGCTCCAATGGATGACGCATCGTCGAGCGATTTGGAGAATGTGTAGATCCCGCCGATGGAGAATCCGTTGGCCAGGCGTTTGCGCAAGCGAACCGATCCCGCATTGGCCTCGGAATCGGCCACCGAGTCTTCGTAAACGAATGCCTGTGCATTCGCAATCAGAATGCCCGTTGCGGTCCTGTTGGGTGCTTCGAGAATGTCGAGGTCCGTGCCCTTCGTCCCCGTGTAGTCGATGTTCAGCAACAAAGTCGGACGGATCTGCTGTTGGATATCGAGATTGCGAATCTGCACGTAACCTAACCGGTAATTGGGGCTCACCGCGTAACTATTCGTGGTGATGCCGTTCGAAGTCGCCGGAAAGCCATTCTGCAGCGTGAGTTCGCCGGTCGTGGTTTGAATATTAGTCTGTGTCGTCGAGAAGGGAGGCTGAAAGGCCAACTGCTGCACGATTCCCTGATAGGCGCCGGTGTTGTAGTTGATGCCGTATCCGCCACGGACCACGGTTTTCGAAAATGGCTTCCAGGCAAACCCTATGCGCGGCGCGAAATTGTTGCGGTCCGGACGGACCAGGCTGTCGGGCAGGCCTCCGCTATAAGGCGCGGTTTGACCGGGCAAAACGACAGCGACCGCCGGCAAGCCCAGCGCAGGATTCAGCACGCCGGGTGAGAGATCCAGATTCGCAATGCGATTATTCTCTTCCGTGAGTGGCGAAACGTATTCGTATCGAACGCCGAGATTCAGGGTCAGGTTCCCGCGCACCTTCCACTCATCCTGAGCATACAAGTCCCAATAGTTGCCCTGGAAGTGGTAGCTGTCCTGTCCAAATTGCACGGACGTTGTCTGGGGGAGCCCGAGCAGAGAGTCGGCAAAATCGTATCCCGTGCCCGCCACTTGCTGAGGAGGTTGGCCGGGCTGGCCAGGAATCAGTTCAGAAGTGTTGTAGCCGGTGAAAGTGAAGGAACCGCGCGCATTGCTGCTGGTTTCGGTGTTCAGCTGAACCCTCCGGAAGTCACCACCCCAGCGCCAACTGTGCTTGCCATGAGTCCAAACCACGTTGTCTGAGAATGTGTAGGTCTGGTTGCGCAGAAGCTGCGGATTGACATCCTGCAGGCCGGCGAAGTTGGTGAAGGAAAGCGTCGGCAACCCCCAATCAAAGGGATTGGTCGAGACCCCGTCGATTCCCACCGTGGCGGCGACGTCGTCGTTGAACGCGTAAAGATTCTGGGTGCGGGTGCGACTGCGATTGAAATCGAAGCGTAGGCTGTTGGTCAGCTTGCCGACACTGCGAACGTAGGCGATGGGCACGTCAAAACTGCGGACGCTGGTATTGCCAGCCACGCTCGGGAAGGGATTGGTGATGCTGGCACTCGATCCGCGATAGTGAAGGCCGAACGTGAGATTGTTGCGTGGAGCGCCGCGTCCTCCGCGCCGTCCGGCGGCAGGCGCGGCGCCGAAGGTGTGATTGATGCGCACGTTCAGGTCATCACTGTCGCTGGTCGCGGAAGTCACGAAATGGAAATTCTGGTAATTGCCTTGCAAGTTCGGACAGGGAATATATTGCAGCAATCCCGCAGCGCCGCTGGACGGCCCAGTCGCGGGGCAGACCTGTGAAGCGAATCCCGGAATGATGTTGCCCGGGTAAGGAGTGTTGTTCGTGGGATTAAACAGCTCAACCGGTTGTCCTTTTTCAGAGCCTGACGTGTAAGTGGTCTGCGAGAAGTCTCCTCGGCGCTCCCGCAGCGTGGGTACCGTGGAAAACTGATCGAAAGGATTGTCTCCGTGGTGGCCGTTAAAATTGATGAAGAAAAATGTCTTGGTGCCGCCATGATAGATCTTAGGGATGTTGAGCGGTCCGCCAATCGAGCCGCCGAAACTGTTCTGCAAGTACCCCGGGTTCGTAGCAGGCTCCCCAAGCAGTGCATAAGGCGCGGCATTGAGCGCCGAATCGCCCACCCCGTAATAGATGGATCCATGAGGATGATTGATGTCAAAGCCGCGGCGGCCACCGAGCGTCATGGCGCGGCCAGGGCCACCGCCGCCAAACCCTCCCGGGCCGCCGAATCCGCCTGAGCCTCCTCCAAAGCCGGCACCCTGCTGGCGAGCGTCGTTGATGCGTTGCTGAAGCTCGTCGCCACTCATCGCGTTGAGCGGGTTCGAACTGTTGCCGGAAACCGCGATGGACTCGGTGGCACTGTTGGGATCAACTCCGGGAACCGGCATGCCCGATGGCACCACGTCGCTCATCGCATTGCCGCCCGCGTCCGGAGCAGCCAGGTTCTGTAGCGCCGAGAGAGTCTGAAAGCTGCGCTGAGCAACCGCCGGACCATTCGGCTTTCGGGGTTGAGGACTCGCCTCGTGCGTGCGGGATAGCAGAGTCAACTCAAAATTTGCCGTCACGTTTTGGTGAGAAGAATCGACCACGACTTGCTGCGTGCTGTCCGCAAACGCGACCATCTGCACGCGCACGGTGTAGGAACTGAAAGACGGTACCGTCGCGGAATAGCTGCCATCCACATCGGTCGTAGCGAGGATTCTCTGATCCGAGGGTGTATTAGAGATGGAGATGGATGCTCCCGGTATAGGCATGTTGCCGGATTTCACAACGCCGCGAACCGTTCCACCGGCTGGTTGCGAGGGCTGCGGTTGAGCAGGCTGAATCTGGGCGTGGGCGCGAACGAAGGCTAGCAGCAGAATCAGGCTCAGAAGCGCAGAGCGGGAAACCAGCCTACCTCTTACGATCATGAACCATTCCTCTGCTGTCGGCGCCTTGCCACGTTGTGAGGCGATGATAGCCCGATCCCCTCGCACATGCGGTAAAGTTTTGTCTGTTCACGGCAAGCAAAGTGCTGAGCGTTCTGGGTGTGAAGAGAGCGGCGGTGAAAGTTCCGACTCAGGAAGTATCAGGTAAAGATTCGTAAAAGTGGCGGCGTCTTCACAACTCCGGGCCGATAATGTGGTTCATACCAACATACCCAAATCGAAGGCACGGGAGAAAACATCATGGTGAAACATTGTTTGCTGGCGCTCACGCTCGCAGCCGTCGTCTATACAGTCGCGCCCGCAGTAAGCGCGCAAGACAGCGGCAGTAACGGGCAGCAGGCTGCTCCCGCGGGCGCGCCCCCGGCACACGGGCATGGGAGCCATTTTGATCCGGCGCACCGGACGGAGATGCTGACGAAAGAACTGAAGCTGACCTCGGACCAGCAGCCAAAAGTGCTGGACATTTTGAAATCGGAACAGTCGCAGATGCAGAGTCTGCGATCGGATTCGTCGGTTCCGCCAGAGGACCGCCGATCCAAGATGATGGAGATCCGCAAGACGTCGGACGATCAGATCCGGGCGCTGCTTGATTCCGACCAGCAAAAGAAATGGGACGCGATGCAGAGCAAGCACGAACAATGGGGACATCACCAGGATGGCCAGGGCGCGAGCGCGCCGGACTCGTCCCAGCAGAAATAGCGCGTCGTCAGAGAAGCGAGGATGTAGTCGCTGGTAACGATTCGACTTTTCGGTAGAGGTGTAGTCGCCTACCTGCGAAGGGAGAGCGTCCGGTCTGCCGTCTGCAGCAGCGGCGCTTCATGCCCTCGCGCCGTCACGTTCTCCGTCGACTCGATGTTGCCGTTCCTCACCTGCAGCGCACAATCGAAATTGTTTACCGTAGGGCAGATGTGTCTGGGAAGAAGGTACAGCGTCTCCCCGATCTGCGGACCTGCCGCCCCCTGTGCCACAGCGATGGGAAGATGCTCTTCGCTGGGCGAAAGGGGCGTAAGTTCCGGATGTCCGACCACCACGCAGGTCGGAACCCCGGCATCGGCGGATACCGCTTTGTGGCCGGCATCGCAGGTGACAATTCCCGCATGCGGACGGCTCACGACGCGGGTTACTACCAGGACCGCCGGCTGGTAGCCGTATTTTGTTGGGAGTTGCGCCAGGCTGGTTGCGTCGCAATAGACCACGGTTCCGGGCGAGACCCGATGCACAAAATTGCCGTGACGAAGGCCTTCGTGAGCAAGGGAGGCGGGAAACGTCGGCGTCCCGGAGGTGATCACCTCCGGCACGTTGGTTCCCGCACGCTCGAGTTCGCTTACGATTTCGAGCAGACGATCGTAGCCGCGATGCGCGGCCCGGGTCCGTTCGGACGTTCCATCGTCCTCCGCCAGACCACCGTATTGGCCGTCATAGTAGTGCAGCCCGCGGAACTCCAGGCCGGCATGGGCAATCGCGCGTGCCAGGGCGACAACTTTGTCGCTCTGGTCCTGCTCGATGCCGGTGCGATTCATGCCCGGATTAATGTCGAGAAAAATTCCCACGCGGCTGCCGCGCCATTGCCGCACCTGCTCTTCGTTCTCCGCGAGAACTGAAATGCGGACGTTCGGGAACTGCTGCGCGATGTCTTGCGCGCGGCGAGCATTCGCACCCATTGCAGGATATGCGAAGAGCACATCCGCTGCGCCGTTCTGGCAGGCCACCAGCAGTTCCATCGTGGTGGCGCACTTGAAATTGCGGACGCCGCGTCCGGTCAGCATGAGCAGAGTGCGGGCCAGCTTT
>Ga0209415_10014934_pt1 | contig 12643 bp, 10 predicted proteins | sample PeaSoiSIISIP2007_FD_187696 | JGI IMG/M metagenome (GOLD analysis project Ga0209415, IMG submission 187696) | Peat soil microbial communities from Weissenstadt, Germany - SII-SIP-2007 (SPAdes) (version 2) | ecosystem: Environmental > Terrestrial > Soil > Wetlands > Peat | place: Germany...
CTTTGGGGCGCAGATTTTACGTGACCGCTGTCGGGCATCACAATTCCACGAGCCTTTTGTCGACGAGGCCCTGCAGCAGCGCAGCCACGTCGGTGAAGACGCGCTGGCGCGGCGCGTTGAAGGTTTGGGCGAGATCGTCCACGATGGCGGCGAGCGTCGCCTCGCCGGTGCAGCGTTTGACCACTTCGGCGGCGATCGGATCGGCCTTGAACACGCGCTCGGGCGCGAGCAGCACCCAGCCGCCCTGGGCCTCGTTGTGAACAAGCCGCACGCCGCGCGGCAGGCGCGGGCGGGCGTCCGGCGTGAGCGTTGGCGCCGCGGCGGGGGTATTCACGTGGGCGTCTCCCGGTTTCGGAGAACAGACGACAGAGCACAGACGACGGATAGTACGATAATTCCATTCTCTGTCCTCTGTACTATCTCCTCTGTCCTCTGTACTATCTCCTCTGTCGTCCGTCGTCCGTCATCTGTCCTCCGGCATGAAGGCGCCGGGCGGCGCGTGGCGCGGCGACACATAGGCGTGATAGAGCGCGTCGAGCATCGCCCACAGCACGTCGCATTTGAATTCCAGCGCCTTGAGGACGACGGCCTGCTGCTCGGGCGTCTTGGCGTTGTGTTTGACATAGTCGAGCGCGAATTCGCTATCGCGCCGCGCCTGGGGCGGCCGCGCCGAGAAATAGGCGAGCGTATCCGCAGTGACGAAATCGTAGTTCGCCAGCATGCCCTCGATGCGCTCGCCGATGATGGCGGGCGAGAACAGTTCGGTGAGCGAGGACGCAATCGCTTCGAGCAGCGTCTTCTCGGCGACGAAATGCACATAGGCGTCGACCGCAAAGCGGGTGGCCGGCAGCAGCCCCTGGAGAGAGGTGACGTAGTCGCGGTCGATGCCGAGCCCGTCGGTGAGCTTGAGCCAGCGCGCGATGCCGCCCTCGCCGGGCGCGACGCCGTCGTGGTCGACGAGCCGTCTGCGCCACTCGCACCTGATGTCCTGGTCGAGGCAGCGTGCGATCAGGCTCGCGTCCTTCACCGGGATCATGGCCTGGTAGTAATAGCGGTTGAGCGCCCAGGCCTGGACCTGGCCCTTGGTGCACTTGCCGCCATGAAGCAGGTGATGGAACGGGTGCAGGCGGTGGTAGCGCCGCGCCCCGATGTCGCGCAGTTCGGCTTCCAGTTCGTCAGGCGTCAGCAATGTCGTCATAGCTCGATCCTCATCCCGTCCTCGGCGACTTCGAAACCCGCCGCTTCGACTTCGCGGCGTTGCGGCGAGCCCTCGATCAGGATCGGGTTGGTATTGTTGATATGGATCAGGATGCGCCGGCCGGCGAGCCCCTTGAGGGCCGCCAATGTACCATCAGGCCCGCCGACCGGCATATGCCCCATGCGGCGCCCGGTTTTGGCCCCAACTCCGGCCGCGACCATCTCGTCATCGGCAAACAAGGTGCCGTCGAATAGCACCACGTCGGCGCCGGCGAGGCGTCCCGCGATCGCGGGCGTGACCTTCGCGGCGCCCGGAATGAAGACCAGTCGCGCGCCGGAAGCGCGCAGTTCGATGCCCACATTGGCTTCGGTCTCCGCTTCAACGGCCGGATTGTCGCCTTCGAGATAAAGCGGCGCCTTGCCGGGCACCAGGAAAAGCTCGGCTTCGATCCCGCCGGGCAGCCCGAACGCAGCGCCGGGGCGGATCGCATGGCGCGGCACCACATCGGCGGCGAGCACGCTGAAGATCGAATTGGCCGCGAGCGTCGACAGCGTGTCGGCGGTGCCGTAGAGCGCGAAGGGTCCACGCTCGCGCAAGGTGAGGAGGCCGGCGGTCTGATCGACCTCGGCGCCGGTGAGCACCACGGCCGCAATGGGACTCGTCCGCAACCCGCGCGGCTGCAATGCAGGCATGGCGAGGATTTGCTGGCGAAGGTCGGGAGACGCGTTGATGAGAACGAAGCGAGCGCCGGAGGAGGCCGCAGTCCCGTCACCGCCGGCCGCCGCGGTCACCGCAATGCTCGCCTGGGTCCGCGGCTTGACCCGCGGGTCGCCGGCCCACGCCAGCCGGCACACCGGGCAGCCGCAATTCCATTGCGGAAAGCCGCCGCCGGCTGCCGAGCCTAATATAAAAGCGGAAAGACGCCCCATGAGGCGTCAATCCTTTCCAGAATCCAAAGATTCTCGTATCGGGCCGTGGCGGCCCGGAATATCAGAACTCGGCCGGCAGATAGCCGTTGATCTCAAGACCGATACAGATTTCGACGAGGATGGGGGTCGTCCAGGCCATTATGTCCTCCTATAGCGCGCCCACCGCGGGCGGCAATGTGACCGCGCGATCTAGCCCGATATCCGGAATTTTGTAAATAAGGCAACGCCCTATACGTATTATTGCAATACCCGATAGCACTCCGGCCGCGGCCGGGATGCGGCGGCGCCGGCAACCGGGGGCGGGGAACCGTCGTGCTCCGCCATGGCGACCGGCGCGCCCGCCGGCCACGCCCATCTCGCAAGCGCGGCGCAACCCCGCTATTGTGGCGCGGTTCGGCACAAATTACCCCGCATCGCGCCGCGACACGTCAGGACGGCAATGACGCTCCATCAGCTTCGCATCTTCCTGGCCGTCGCGCAGTCCGCGACGTTGACCCGCGCCAGCAAGCAGCTCGATCTCGCGCAGCCCTCGCTGTCCCAGCAATTGGCGCGGCTGGAGGAGAGCGTCGGCACCAGGCTGTTCGACCGGGCGCGCAATCGCATGGAACTGACCGACGCCGGGCGCGTGCTGCTGCGCCACGCGCAAAGCATCGTCAAGGAGGTCACCGAGGCGGAAGCCGGCCTGCGCGAGTTCGCCGCCGGAAAGCGCTCCATCATCCGCATCGCCGGCCTCAACTCGGTGGTCAAGGCGCTGCTTCCGGACGCGCTCAGGCGCTGCGGCGGCACCCGGTCCGGCCTCGAAGTCGACATCCACGAGGCGGCGCCCGGCGAGGTGCTCGACATGCTGTATTCGCGCCAGGCCGATATCGGCCTGATCGCCGCGGATTCGGTCGCCGAATCCAGCGTCGGCTTCCGCCAAGTCCCGGTCCTCGAGGATCCCTATGTGTTCGCGGTTCCAAAAGCGGTCCGTCTCGGTACGATAACGGACATCGACGCGGCGCCCGAAAACGCCGGGCACGTGCTCAACAGCTGCATCCAGTTCAATTTCGGCACGCAGCACACGCTGCGGGTCCAGCAGTGGTACCAGCGCGTGCTGCCGTCGCACCGCATCGTCGCCCATTGCCGCACCTATGACGTGGCGCTCGAACTGGTGCACGCCGGCTTCGGCGTGTGCCTCGTCCCGGCCCTGACGACGCTGCAGGTGGCGGGCGCGCTCGACGGGATCGAGCTTTATGCGACCGACCACGGCAATCGCCGCACGGTGGCGATCCTCGCCGACCAATACCTGCGGCTTGCGCCCTACAAGGGACTGGTCGAGGCGCTGCAGGAGGCCGGGCGCAACCTGGCGCTGCCGCCGATTTTGCCGATGCCGCCGGTGATCGCCCGCGCGGGCGCAGCGGCGGTGCCGGCGTGAGGGAGGCGGGGACGCGGACGCGCTTCACCTGAGGCTCGTTCCGATGCGGCAGGACGACTGGCTCCGCCGTCGAGCCCGGCGGGGGGCTTGCCAATTTCGTTTGCCCCCGATCCGGGCTACGCTCCCGCAACGAGATTCGCGCCAGGAGCCCCATCATGCCCCTCCAGTTCTGCCACCCGGAAGCCCCGCACAAGAAGCTCCGCATGCCGGAGTGGTACGTGTCGAGCCTGATGATGGATCGCGCGCTCGACGCGATCGTGAGACGGGTGAAACATTTCGACCGCAAGCACGACATTCCCTATCTCGCCGGCTACAGCCTGGACGGCAAGACCATCTATATCGACCGGCACATGCCGAAATCGTTCAAGTTCCGCGGCCGTGCCATCGAGACCGATCGCTTTCTGATGCTGCACGAGGAGGTCGAGAAGACGCTGATCGACCAACTCGGCCTGCATTACCTGCATGCCCACCAGATCGCGACCCGCGCCGAGCAGGCGGCGGTGCGCGCCGCCGGCATCTCGTGGCACGCCTATGACCGCTTCATGCAGAAGAACGTCAAGCGCGACGGCGACGAGCGGCTCACCAGCGTGCCGGCCGATCTCGACACCAAGCCTTACCGCGACGAGCACGACTTCGACCTGCTGCGCCGCATGATGGCGGCGATCGAGAAGGGCCACATGCCGTCGGCGCGCGGCAAGGCGGCGGTGCGCAAGGCGGTCCAGAAGGTGATGCACCACGTCGACACCCATCGCCGCGAAAAAGCGCCCCCTGCCGCGAGGCGCGGGCGCCGACGGGCGGCGGCGAAGTAACGGTCGGTCCAGGCCGATTTTCGGATTTTCCGGCGGCCTGTCGGGCGCGATGTCCGGATGGCTGGAAACCGGCGGGGTGCGGTCGTATCTTCGGCGGGCGGTTTTCTACGCAGAGGAACGGCAAGGCTTTCCATGGCGACGGACGCGCTCACTCCGGCCGATCTGTTCAAGCAGGCGATGGCGGCATACCAGGCGGGTCAGCTCGTCGAGGTGGAGCGTTTGTGCGCCGCCATCTTCGCGGCGGATTCCGAGCACTTCGACGCCACCCGTCTGACCGCCGTGGTGCACTATCGCCGTGGACGCCCCGCCGAGACGCTCGCGAGCTACGACCGGATGCTGGCGATCCGCCCGGACTATGCCGAGGGACACAACAATCGCGGCGTCGTGCTGCAGCATCTGCGGCGCCTCGACGACGCACTGGCGAGCTACGATAAGGCGATTGCCATCAACCCGGACTATGCCGAGGCGCACAACAACCGCGGCGTCGCGCTGCAGGATGCCGGGCGCCTCGACGAGGCGCTCGCGAGCTACGATGCGGCGCTGACGTTGCGGCCCGATTACGCCGAGGCGCACTACAATCGCGCCGTCGCGCTGGTCGATCTCGAGCGGTTTACGGACGCCCTCGCGAGCTTCGACAACGCGCTCGCCGTCAAGCCGGACAACGCCATTGCGCTCAACAAGCGGGCGGCCGCGCTCTGCGAACTCGGCCGCTTCGAGGAGGCGCTCGCCGGCTGCGACCAGGCGCTGGCGATCCATCCGCAATTCGCCGAGGCCCACAACAACCGCGGCCTCGTCCTCACCGAGCTCAGGCGTTTTCCCGAGGCGCTGGCGGCGTTCGCAAAGGCGCAGGAGCTGTCGCCGGACAATGCCGTGGCCCATTGCAACGAGGCGGCGACGCGGCTCTTGAGCGGCGATTTCGTTCGCGGCTGGGCAAAGCTGGAGTGGCGGTTGAAGCGGGGGCCGGCCGCCTCGCCGCAGCGCCGCTTCGCGCAGCCGCAATGGGACGGCCTCGTCTCGCTCTATGACAAGACCATCCTGCTGCACGGCGAGGGGCGGTTGAGCGATACCATCCAGTTCTGCCGTTACGTGGCGCTGGTGGCGGGGCGCGGCGCCCGCGTGATCCTGGAGGTGGCGGAGCCTCTGCACCGGCTTGCGACCGGCCTCGTCGGCGCCCAGCAGGTCGTCTGCGAGGGCGAGACGCTGCCGACCTTCGATCTGCATTGCCCGCTGATGAGCCTGCCGCTTGCGTTCGGCACCAGGCTCGATTCGATCCCGTCGGGAACGCCCTATCTGCGGCCGGCGAGCGAAGCCCTGATGACCTGGGAGATGCGCCTCAGCGCGGCGAGGCGGCCGCGGATCGGCATCGCCTGGGCCGGCAATCCGCGCCACGGCGGCGATCGCAACCGCTCGATTGCGCTGGCGACCTTGCTGCCGCTGTTGCGGCTCGACGCGACATTCGTGCGTCTGCAGAAGGATCTGCGCGCCGGCGATGAAGCGGTCCTCGCGAATAGGGACAATATCTTCGATCCGACCGACATGATCGAGGATTTCGCCGATACGGCAGCGCTGCTCGCGCGCCTCGACCTCGTCGTCTCGGTCGATACCGGCGTCGCCCACCTCGCCGGGGCGCTGGCGAAGCCGGTCTTCGTCCTGTTGCCGTTCACGCCCGACTGGCGCTGGCTCCTTGGCCGCAACACCACGTCCTGGTACCCGACCGCGCGCCTCTACCGCCAGGCGACGCCCGGCGACTGGGGCGAGGTGGTTGCGCGGGTCGCGGCCGAGCTGCCGGGCATGCCGGGCCGCGAGCAGGCGGCGGCGAGCCCGGTGCGCAATCTGCCGTAGCGCCGGCCGTCACGGAGACCCTTCAGGTGCCTGAGGTCACGCTCACATCGGCCGATCCATTGACCGACCCATTCATGGAGGCCGTCGCGGCATTCGAGGCGGGCCGGCTTGCCGACGCCGAACGCATCTGCGGTGCTTTCCTGGAGCATGAGCCCGGACACTTCGATGCGACCCGCCTGCTCGCCATCGTGCAATATCGCCTCGGCCGCCGCGACGAAGCGCTGGCGCATTATGACGCGGCGCTCGCAATCCGCCCGGATGACGCCGAGACGTTGAGCAATCGCGGCAACGTGCTCAAGGACCTCGATCGTGTCGCCGACGCGCTCGCGAGCTACCAAAGGGCGATCGAGGCCGAGCCCGAATTCGCCGACGCCCACTACAACCGCGCCATCCTGCTTAACAAGCTCAAACGCTTCGAGGAGGCGCTGTCGAGCTATGGCACCGTGCTGTCGCTGCGTCCCGACGATGCGGTCGCCCTCAACAATCGCGGCAACGTGCTCGCGAAGCTCGCGCGCTTTGTCGAGGCGGTCGCGAGCTTCGACCGCGCGCTCGCCATCCGCCCCGACTATGCCGAGGCGTTCAACAACCGCGGCGTCGCCCTGCAGAAGCTCGGGCAGTTCGAGGAAGCGGTCGAAAGCTACGACAAGGCGATCGCGCTGCGGCCCGACTATGCCGAGGCGTTCGACAATCGCGGCATCGCGCTCAAGGAGCTGCGCCGGTTCGACGACGCGCTGGCGAGCCATCGCAAGGCGCAGGAGCTGGCGCCCGACTTTGCCGACGCCTACTGGAACGAAGCCCTGCTGCTGCTCCTCGCCGGCGATCTCATGGCCGGCTGGGCGAAATACGAGTGGCGCTGGAAGCGCCTTACGTTCACCTCGCCGCGGCGAGGTTTTTCGCAGCCGCAGTGGGATGGCTTCGAGTCGCTCTATGACCGGAAGATCCTGCTGCATTCCGAGCAGGGGCTCGGCGACGCCATCCAGTTCTGCCGCTACGTGCCCCAGGTCGCGGCGCGCGGCGCCCACGTGATCCTGGAGGTGGCGGAGCCGTTGCGGCGCCTGATGGGCGCACTGCCGGGCGTCGCGGAGATCGTGGCCAACGGCGAGACGCTGCCGGAATTCGACATGCATTGCCCGCTCATCAGCCTGCCGCCGGCGTTCGGCACCAGGCTCGACACCATCCCGGCGGCGACACCCTATCTGCGGGCGCCTTCCGATGCGCTGCTCGCCTGGGAGATGCGGCTCGGCGCGAAGAAGCGGCCCCGCATCGGCATCGTCTGGGCCGGCAACCCGGACCACGAGAACGATCGCAACCGTTCGATCGCGCTTGCCGCGCTACTGCCGCTCACCGGCATCGAGGCGACCTTCGTGAGCCTGCAGAAGGAGCTGCGCCCCGGCGACGAAGCCCTGCTCAGGGAGCGCGACGATATTTTCCATCTCGGCTTCATGCTGAACGATTTTTCCGATGCGGCGGCGCTGGTGAGCCGCCTCGACCTCGTCGTCTCGGTGGACACGAGCCTCGCCCATCTCGCCGGCGCGCTGGGAAAGCCGGTCTATATCCTGTTGCCCTACACGCCCGATTGGCGCTGGCTGATCGGTCGCGATACCAGCCCGTGGTACCCGACCGCCCGCCTGTTCCGGCAGACGACGCCCGGGGACTGGGACGAGGTGATCGCGCGGGTCGCGTCCGAACTGCCGGCCTTTGTGGCGCGCGAGAGCGTCGCCGACGAGCCGGTGCGAAATCTGTTGTGAACGCCGATGGCGACGGAGAGCCGCAGGTGCCGGAAGTAACGCTCACGCTCGCCGAGGCGTTGCGGCAGGCGGTCGCGGCCTATGAGCGGGGGCAATTGCTCGATGCCGAGCGGCTGTGCGGCGCGATCCTCGGCGCCGAGGCCGATCATTTCGACGCGATCCGCCTGCTCGGCGTCGTGCAATATCGCCGCGGCCGCCGCGTCGAGGCGCTGGCGAGCTACGACAAGGCGCTGGCGCTCGCGCCCGATCACGCCGAGACCCACAGCAACCGCGGCAACGCCCTCAAGGACCTGCGGCGTTTTGCCGAGGCGCTGGCGAGCTACGACCGCGCGCTCGCCATCGCGCCCGATTTCGCCGATGCCCATTACAACCGCGGCGTCGCCCTCAAGGAGCTTAAGCGGCTTGCCGAGGCGCTGGCGAGCTACGACCGCGCGCTGGCGATCCGGCCCGCTCACGCCGAGACGCTCAACAATCGCGGCAATACCCTCAAGGAGATGGGCCGCGTCGAGGAGGCGCTGGCGAGCTACGACGCGGCGCTTGCGGTCCGGCCTGCCTACGCGGAGGCGCTCAACAATCGCGGCGCCGCCCTGCAGGCGCTCAAGCGCGCCGAGGAGGCGCTGGCGAGCTACGACCGGGCGCTCGCGCTCGCGCCCGGCTATGCCGACGCGCTCTACAATCGCGGCGTCACCCTCAAGGAGCTGCGCCGCCTCGCCGATGCGCTGGCGAGCTTCGAGGCGACGCTCGCGATCCGGCCCGACGATCCCGACGCGCTCACCAGCCGCGGCAACGTGCTCAAGGAACTCCAGCGTCCGGCCGAGGCGCTTGCGAGCTACCAGCGCGCGCTCGCGATTGCGCCGGACCACGCCTTTGCATTCAGCGGATTGGCCGATTGCACCATCAAGCTGTGCGATTGGGAGCGCCTCGCGGTGCTGTCGGGCGAGGTGCGCCGGCGCGTCGCCGCGGGCGAACCCGTGGTGTTTCCCCTGGTCATGCTCGGCTATGCCGACGATCCGGCGCTGCATCTCGCCTGCGCCAGGAGCTTCATCCGCAACCGCATCCCGGCGCTGCCGCAGCCGCCGTGGCGCGGCGAGACCTGGCACAACGGGATCTGGCACAACGACCGGATCAAGCTCGCCTACCTGTCGGCGGATTTTCACCAGCACCCGGTAGCCCAGCTCACCGCCGGGCTGTTCGAGCGGCACGACCGCTCCCGCTTCGAGGTGATCGGGATTTCGACGGCGCCCGACGACGGCAGCGCGCTCCGCGCCCGGCTGATCCGGGCGTTCGACCGCTTCCACGACGTTCGCGAGACAGCCGACCAGGAGATTGCGCGGCTGTTACGCGACATGCGCGCCGACATCGTCGTCGATCTCACCGGCTACACCATGGGCTGCCGGCCGGAAATCCTGTCCTGGCGGCCGGCGCCCATTCAGGTGAGCTATCTCGGCTATCCGGGAACGCTGGGCGCGGATTTCGTCGATTACGTCATTGCCGACCGGATCATCCTGCCGTTCGACCAGGAAGCCTTCTACACCGAGAAGATCGTCCACCTGCCGGATACTTATCAGGCGAACGAGTCGCGGCGCGCCGATGCGGCGGCGACGCCGTCCCGGCGCGAGGCCGGGCTGCCGGATGAGGGCTTCGTGTTCTGCTGCTTCAACAACCACCTCAAGATCACGGCGCCGGTGTTCGACGTGTGGATGCGGCTGTTGGCGGCAGTCGACGCCAGCGTGCTGTGGCTGTCCGAATTCAACGGCGCGGCGGCCGCGAACCTCACGCGCGCCGCGGCGGCGCGCGGCGTCGATCCCGACCGCGTGGTATTCGCGCCGCGCACCGAACACCTTGAGGATCATCTCGCGCGCCTGCGGCTGGCGGGCCTCTTCCTCGACACCCTGCCCTACAACGCCCATACCACCGCGAGCGACGCCCTGTGGGCGGGCGTTCCGGTGCTGACCTGCCGCGGCACCGCATTCGCCGGGCGGGTTGCCGCGAGCCTCCTCGATGCGGTCGGGCTTCCGGATCTGGTGACGACGAGCCTTGCGGATTATGAAGCGCTGGCGTTGCGGCTCGCGACCGATCCGCGGCTGCTCGCGGCGCTCAAGGTGCGGCTCGAGCACAACCGGCTTCGATTTCCGCTGTTCGACGGCGACCGCTTCCGCCGCCACATCGAGGCGGCCTACACCACCATGTGGCAGATTTGGCAGCGCGGCGAGCCGCCGCGAAGCTTTGCCGTCGCGCCGCTGCCGCGGTCAGCCTGACGGGCGCCGCCTTTCTTCTGCGCCGAGGTGCTACCGACACGAGGTGCTGCCGCGCCTTGCGCATTCGGGCGTGCGGGAGCAGCATCGAGGGGATCGACCACGGAGCCGATTGAATCAAACAGGGAGGCGAGGATGCCGGGCAAGGATTGGAATCGACGAAGCGTTTTGGCGATGGCCGCGGGCGCATCGGCGGCCGTCGTCGCGGCGACGCGGACGCAGGCGCAGGTGGCGGTGCCGTGGTCGAGCGGCACGGAGCCGCCGAAGACCAAAGCGCCGCCCAATGCGGCCGACTGCCATCACCACATCTACAGCTCGCGCTTCAAGGTCGATCCCAATTCGACCCTGCGGCCGGGCGACGCCACGGTCGCCGACTATCGTCTGTTTCAGAAACGGATCGGCACTTCGCGCAACGTCGTGGTGCAGCCCTCGACCTACGGGGTCTTCAATGACGGCCTCGTCGAGGCGCTGGGCGAATTCGGGCCGTCGGCGTGCGGCGTCGCCGTGGTCAACGCCGGCGTGACCGATGCCGAGCTCAAGCGGCTCGACGGCGCGCGAGTCCGCGGCATCCGCTTCAATCTCGTCACCCCCGGCGGCGCCACCAGCATGGACATGGTGGAGCCGCTCGCCAAGCGCATCGCCCCGATGGGATGGCATGTGCAGTTCTACATGTCGGCCGACACGACGCTTGCCGCCAGGGACGTGCTCAACCGGCTGCCGTGCCAGATCGTGTTCGATCATCTCGCCCACATGCCGGAGCCGATCGGCATCGGCCATCCGGCTTTCGCCGTGGTGGTCGACCTGCTGCAGAAGGGCAAGGCCTGGGTCAAGCTGTCCGGCGCCTATCAGGACACCAAGATCGGCCCGCCGACCTATGCGGACTCGACCGCGGTCGCCCAGGCCTATGTGAAGGCGGCGCCCGAGCGGCTGGTGTGGGGCAGCGACTGGCCGCATCCGTCGGAAAAGGAGAACGCCAAGCCAGACGACGCGATCCTGTTCGATCTGCTGGCGCAATGGGCGCCGGTCGAGGCCGTGCGCAACCGCATCCTGGTCGACAATGCGGCGAAGCTCTACGGCTTCTCGTAACGCGGCCGGTCCGTCAGGCATCGGCCCGACATGGACGAGGCGGCCTCACGGCCGCCTCGTTTGCATGTCCCGCGCGGCGCGAAGCCGCTATCAGAGCCGGATCCAGACGCCCGGATGCCACACCCACCGTCCGCCCTCGAAGACGTGATGACCCTTGACCCACATGTGGCCCGGCGACGGCCGCGCCGGCACGACTTCGACAACCTCCGGCGGCATGGCGGCCACGACGCCGCGAATATGATGGCCGGGAATCCAGGCCCAGGCGTTGCCGCGCCAGGCCCAGTGGCCCGGAACCCAATTGTATCCGGCGCCCGGGGGCGCCGGAATGACCTCGACCCGCGGCGCCGGCATGGCGCCGCGCTCGATGACGACGACCGGCTGGGCGACCGCAATGCCGGCCCCGAGGTCAAACAGAAGCGCGATGGCGCAAGCCGTCCGGACGAAATTGCGCGACGATTTTTGCATGGGAAACCTCCTTGGAAGGGATGATCGGGGATAGACCGCATCCGAAATGATACTGGCCCTGTCTCAACGCTCGCTGACGGCGCTGTTTATCCGGCATTCATCGGGCAGATCAATGACGCGATGTGCTGGGGACGCCAAACTTTTGACGTTTTTCGATTTCGGTTTTCGAATCGCGCGCAGGCGCTCTTGAACTTCCATGCGCTGGCGCGGCGCCGGTCCCGTCGCGACTGCCGCACCACACCCCATTCGTCGCGAACCCTTTTCGCCGCGACCTGCTGGCACCAGCGGTCGTATGATATAAGAGCCGGCACGAATGCCACGAAGCAAAGAATCCGTCATGGCCGTGATGCTGCGGTTGGCAACGCTCGCCCTGGTCGCGGTTGCGGGGGCGCTGCCCGCGTCCACGGCGCCGGCGCAGGACTACCCGTCGCGGCTCGTCCACGTCATCGCGCCCTACGGGCCCGGCGGTCCGTCGGACGTCTTTTCGCGCATCGTGGCGCAGAAATTGTCCGAGGCGCTCAAGCAGTCCTTCGTGGTCGAGAACCGGCCGGGCGCCAGCACCATGATCGGCACCGATTCGGTCGCCAAGGCGCCGCCCGACGGCTACACGCTGCTGATCATTTCCCAGACCCACGCCACCAACGAATCGCTGGTCGCCAACAAGAGCTTCCAGTTGATGCGCGATTTCACCCCGGTGGCGCCGATCTATTCCGGCGATCTCGTGTTGGTGGTGCACAAGTCGGTGCCGGCGAAGACCCTCAAGGAATTCATCGCGCTCGCCAAATCCAAGCCCGGCAGCCTCAACTATGCCTCGTCCGGCACCGGCTCACAGTATCACCTCGCCGGCGAGCTGTTCAAGACCATGTCCGGGACCGACATCATGCACGTTCCCTACAA
>Ga0209415_10014935_pt1 | contig 12643 bp, 10 predicted proteins | sample PeaSoiSIISIP2007_FD_187696 | JGI IMG/M metagenome (GOLD analysis project Ga0209415, IMG submission 187696) | Peat soil microbial communities from Weissenstadt, Germany - SII-SIP-2007 (SPAdes) (version 2) | ecosystem: Environmental > Terrestrial > Soil > Wetlands > Peat | place: Germany...
GCCGCAGGGAGGCATGTCATGTACGAGTGGTCAGAGGAGCAGCTGGCAATCCGCGACACGGTCCGGCGCTTCGTCGAGGAAGAGGTCAAGCCCAACGTCGAGGATCTCGAGCACGGCGACACCCCGCCGTACGAGGTGATCCGCAAGCTGTACCGGACCTTCGGGCTGGACGCCATGGCCCGGGACTCCTTCAAGCGGGCGCTGGAGCGCAAGACGTCGGGCACGCCGCCCGCCGAGCGGTCCGAGGGCGGCGGCAACGCCGCGCTGACGCTCATCCCGATCATCGAGCTCTGCCACTACTGCCCCGGCATCGTGACCGCGCTCGGGGTCAGCACCGGCCTGGCGGCGGGCACCATCATGAAGAGCGGGACCCCCGCCCAGATGGAGCGCTGGGGCCTCGACCTGCTGACGCTGGACACGATCGGCGCCTGGGCCATCACCGAGCCCGACTCGGGCTCCGACGCCCTGGGCGGCATGAAGTCGACCGCCGTGCGGGACGGCGACGAGTACGTGATCAGCGGCAACAAGACGTTCATCACGAACGGCCCCTACGCCGACACCATCGTCTTCTACGCCAAGCTCGACGACGGGGGCGACACGCCGCTGCGCCAGCGCCCGGTCCTCACGTTCATCCTCGACCGTGGCATGCCCGGGCTGGAGCAGTCCAAGCCCTTCCGCAAGATGGGCCTGCACTCGTCGCCGACCGGCGAGCTGTTCCTCAGCGAGGTTCGGGCGGGCCGGGACCGGCTGCTCGGGGAGACCGAGGGATCGCCGGGCGGGAGCGAGGGGCGCGAGAGCGCCAAGGGCAACTTCGTGACCGAGCGGGCCGGTGTCGCCGCCATGTCGCTCGGCCTCATAGAGGAGTGCCTCAAGCTCTCCGTGCAGTACGCCAAGGACCGGCTGCTGTGGGAACGGCCGATCGGAGAGTTCCAGCTCATTCAGCTGAAGCTGGCCCGCATGGAGATCGCCCGGCTCAACGTCGAGAACCTCGTGTTCCGGCACATCGAGATGAGCTCGGCCGGCAAGAGCCTGACCCTGGCCGAGGCCTCGGCGATGAAGCTCTACTCCGCCCAGGCGGCCTCCGAGGTCGCCATGGAAGCGGTGCAGCTCTTCGGCGGCAACGGGTACATGTCCGAGTTCCGGGTGGAACAGCTGGCCCGCGACGCCAAGGTGTTCCAGATCTACGCCGGCACGGACGAGATCCAGGTGACTCACATCGCCCGGGACCTCCTCGGGCGCTGACGTGAGCGACCTGCTCGGGACGTCGCCCGGCGACGCCGTGTACGACGAGATGGTGGACCTGCGGCGTGAGGTCCACCGCCGGCCCGAGCTGGCATTCGCCGAGCACCACACGACCGAGCTGATCCGGGACCACATGGGCGCGCTCGGGATCGCGGAGGCGGTCCGGGTCACCGAGACGGGCGGGATCTTCGCCATGGAGGGAGGTCGGAGGGGACGCAGCGTGGTGCTGCGGGCGGACATCGACGCGCTGCCGGTCCAGGAGGACGCGGCGCGGGCGGGCCACTCCGAGATCGATGGCGTCATGCACGCCTGCGGGCACGACGTCCACGTGGCCGCCCTGCTCGGGGCGGCCACCGTGCTGGCCTCGCGGCGTGAGGACCTGCCCGGACGCTTCGTGTTCCTCTTCCAACCGGGAGAGGAGGCGCTCTGCGGAGCCAAGGCGATGGTCGAGGGCGGCGCGCTCACGGTCATGGGAGGGTCACGTCTGGTCGGGTTCCACGTGACCTCCCAGATCCCCACCGGCCTGGTGGCCGTGCGGGGCGGCGTGACCATGTCCGAGGCGCACTCGCTGCGCATCACGCTGACGGGCCCGGGCGGCCACGGTGCCATCCCGACGGGCCAGGGCGACGTCATCCGGGCCACCGCTGAGCTGGTGAACCGGCTGGGCGAGGTGGCCGTCGGGCTGTCCTTCGAGGGTGCCAACTGCGTGTGCAGCGCGGGCACACTCAATGCGGGAACCGCCGTCAACGTCGTCCCCACCTCGGCCAGGGTCACGGGCACCCTGCGGACCTTCACGGCGGACCAGCGCGGGGAGGCCTTCGACCGGCTGCGCGCACTGTGCGCCTCGGTCGCCGACGCCCAGGGGGTGCAGATCACGCTCGACGTGCCCGAGCACACCCCGGCGGTGGTGAACGACCCGGCGGTGGCCGACCTGGTGGAGACCGAGGCCCGGGCCGCACTGGGTGCCGACCAGGTGTTCCGCATGCCGCCCTCGTCGCCCAGCGACGACGTGAGCGAATTCCTCAACCACCTGCCCGGCTGCTACTTCTTCGTGGGGGGTGCCGCGGCCGACGGCTCGAGCGGCATGCACCACAGCCCGACCTTCTCGGTGGAGGACGCCTCGCTGTGTGTCGGGGCGGGCGTCATGGTGCGCAGCGCGCTGGCGCTGGCCGCGCCGTGAGCCCAGCGGCAACAATGGGCCGATGACGGCGTCCGACCTCTTCGACATCGCCGGCAAGACGGCACTTGTCACCGGCGGCAGCCGTGGCATCGGGCGGATGATCGCCGAGGGGTTCGTCGACGCCGGCGTGACCGTGTACATCTCGTCGCGCAAGGCGGAGGTATGCGAGCAGGTGGCGGCCGAGCTCTCGCAGAAGGGCACCTGCGTCGCGATCCCGGCCGACCTCTCATCGGAGGCGGAGTGCCGACGCCTGGCAGACGAGATGGAGTCGCGCGTCGACAAGCTCGACATCCTGGTCAACAACGCCGGCGCGACCTGGGGCACACCCCTGGCTGACTTCGACGAGGCGGCCTTCGAGCGCGTCCTCGCCCTCAACGTCAAGGGTGTCTTCCACCTGACCAAGTTCCTGGTCCCGCTCCTGGAGAAGGCCGGGACCCAGGAGGAGCCCGCCCGCGTCATCAACATCGGGTCCATTGACGCGATCAGCGTGCCGGCGCTGGAGACCTACTCGTACTCGGCGTCCAAGGCGGCGGTGCACCAGATGACCCGCCACCTGGCCAAGCGACTGGCCCCCACCATCACGGTGAACGCCATCGCACCCGGCCCCTTCGAGACCAAGATGATGGCTGCCACGCTCGATGCGTTCAAGGACCAGATTGAGGCGGGCGCGCCGCTCAAGCGCATCGGCCGCCCCGACGACATGGCCGGCGCCGCCATCTTCCTGGCGTCGCGGGCGGGCGCCTACCTGACCGGTGCCATCATCCCGGTCGACGGAGGCATCGCCACCACCCGTTAGAGAGGATCAGGGGGTACGACGTGCTGCTGCTCCATGAAGTGCACCGGGTCGCCGGTGCCCGTGAAGAGATGTTCGAGGCGGCCTACCGCGACGAGCTCCTCCCCACCCTGGCCACGACGGACAGCTGCCGGTTGCTGTGGTTCCTCCGGGTAGCCCACGGGAGTGGCCCCGCCTACACGGTGGTCACGATCATCGGCTGCCGCGACGCGGCGGCGTGGGCCGAGCTGGCGGAGCGCATGCGCGAGGGCGACCTGGTCGAGTGGTCGTCCGAGGTGGACGCCATGCGGCACGCCTGCGAGGCGAAGATCCTCACCCCGGTCTCGTGGTCACCCCTGCAGCAGATCGACCTGGCGGCGGTCCCGACGACGGGAGCCCCGCACGAGCTCAGCCTGTTCATGGAGGACACCGCCTGGCCCTACCCCGGCGGTCTCACGGCCTACCTGGGCAAGGCCGGCACTCTGTACGCCGACGGCACGCTTGGTTCCCAGAAGCGCGAGGGCACCGGCATCATCGAGCTCGAGGCGGCGTTCCAACCCGTCTACGGGTCCCACCGCACCAACGAGGTGATCCTGTGGCAGCGGGTGGTCAACCACAAGGCGCTGCTGTGGATGCTGGCCAACGACCTCCCGCCCCAGGCCACGGCGCCCGGGACCTGGATGCACGACGCCTTGGCGGTGCGCGACCGCTGGGAGAGCCGGATCCTGCGCAGCGCCGAATGGTCCCCGCTCTACTAGGGGTCAGCGCAGTGGTGCGAGGTCGTGCGGGCCCTGCGGTGGGTAGCCGCCGGCCTCGCGCAGGGCCCGGCCCCACGGGGTCAGCACCTCCATGAGGTCGTCGAACCGGTCGCCGAGCGCGTCGACCATCACCTCGCACTGGGCGTCTGTGGCCACCTCGATCGACTCCCGAAGCGCCCGCCCGTCGTCGGTGAGCCCGCCCTCCCTCACCAAACCCCTCGCCTCGAGACGGGCCTCGGCCTCGTCGAGCTGCCGGTCCGACCAGGCGCGGGTACGGATGTAGCTGCGCATGGGGAGACCCCAGTAGAGCTCGGTCAGCAGGCCGACTTCGGTCGCGTCGAGGCCCGCCGACGTCCAGGCCGCGGTATGCGCGTCGCCGCGGTACTCGCGCAGCATGTCGGCCAGGCGCCACAGGTCGCCCATCGGATCGCCCGGCAGGCCGAGGCTCAGGAGACCGGCGAACAGGGGCTTGCCCTCGGGTCGCAGCGGCGCCACCGCGTCGGCGAGCAGCCCGGTCGTCCGGTGCAACCCCTCGGGCTCGGCCCCGAGGACCCGCACGAGCTGGCCCACCGCCCCCCGGGTCCGGGCGGCGCAGATGGTGGCCGCGTCGACCTTGGTCCACCCGAGCTCGACGGATGGCACCACGGCGTCGGGGTTGAACACCGCGAAGGCGGCCGCCACGACCTGGCCAGGGACCTGTCCCATCACCGAGCCTCGGCTCGTGAAGTAGGCCGGGCCATCCGGCAGCTGCACGCCGCCGCCAAGCGTGCCCGGGCTGGGCGAGAACCCGAGCTCGGCGTAGCCCGCATGGCACTCGGGGGAGAAGTACACCTGGCCGGCGACAGGCTCGAGGCCCATGGCCAACCGTCTCGTCCTGGAGCCACGCAACTCGGACACAATTGCCACCCTACGCCGGGTTCGCTCCCCGTAACGTTTCACCATGACGGTGTCGGAGGAACAGGCCTGGCTCCACCCCTCGCCGGGGCTGTGGCTGATGCGGCGGGCCGAGGTGGTCACGGTGACCGTCGTGCTGGCCGCGTTCTTCGGAGTCGTCTTCCTCGCCGCGAAGGGGCCGTCGGCCGGAGTCATCAGCGTCGTCGTCATGCTGACGATCGGCGCCGGCTTCTCGTGGTTCGTCCGCCGCCGCTACCGGGCATGGCGCTACCAGGAGCGCCACGAGGACCTGATCGTGGCCCGCGGCGTCATGGTGCGGCGCCTCTCGGTCGTGCCCTACGGGAGGATGCAATTCGTCGAGGTGACCGCCGGCCCCATTGAGCGGCTCTTCCAGCTGTCGACGGTCAAGCTGCACACGGCCGCCGCCGCGAGCGACGCCCGCATTCCCGGCCTCGAGGTGGCCGAGGCGGCTCGTCTCCGGGACCGCCTCACCGAGCTGGGCGAGTCGATGGCGGCGGGCATGTGACGATCGACCGACCCGACGCGGGACTCCCCGACGACGGGTGGCAACGCCTCCACCCGCTCTCACCGGTGGCCCGCGTGGGCCGCCTCGTGCCAGCCATCGTCCTGTTGTTCCTCGTCTCGACCGTCCACTCGAAGGCGGAGAACGGGCGGGCGGAGACTGACTACCTCGTCGTGATCACGCTGGCCTCCGCCGTCTACGGCTACGTGCACTGGATGGTCACGCGCTGGCGCTTCGAGGGGGACACGCTGCGGATAGAGACGGGGCTCATCAGGAAGGACTCGCGCCGACTCCCGCTGGCCCGCATCCAGGCGGTCGACATCGTCCGCCCCCTGCTCGCCCGCATGCTCGGCGTGTCGGAGTTGCGGATCCGGGTGGCCGGATCGGGATCGACCGACGGCAAACTGGCCTACCTGGCCGAGGCGCAAGCAGCCGAGCTCCGGCTGGCGCTGCTGGCCGGGCACCACGACACCGGCGTGGCGGTGTCGAGCAACACGGGCCTCCCCATGGCGATAGTGACGACGGGTCGCCTTCTCGGCTCGGTCCTGCTCTCGCTCGTGAGCATCATCCTGATGGGCACCATCGCGACCCTGGCGGTCCTGGACGAATTCGAGCCGAGGACGGCCGCCGCCGTGGCGGGACTCCTGGCCGTGTATCTCCTGAGCTTCGCCGGCGTGATCTGGCGGAGGCTCTCGGGCCAGTACGCGTTCATCGCGGTGGAGGGGCCCGAGGGAATCCGCATCCGGCGCGGGCTCCTGCAGACGATCTCCGAGACCGTCCCCTACGGGCGGATCCAGGCCGTGCGCCAGGTGGAGCCCCTGCTGTGGCGGCCCTTCGGCTGGTGCCGCCTCGAGGTGGACATCGCAGGGGCGACCGCGCGCAACCAGCGCGGCGAGGGGACGGCTGTCGTGCGCAAGGCACTGCTGCCCGTCGGCTCGCAACAGGACTCCTGGCACCTGCTGGCACGCCTGCTGGGCGCACCCGATCCGGAGCGGACACCGCCACCGCGACGGGCCCGGCTCAAGGCGCCGCTGAGCTTCCACTTCCTCTCCGCCGGCCACGACGGCATGCACGCGGTCTGCGTGACGGGAAGGATCAACCGGGCGACGACCTGGGTCCCCCTCGAGAAGTCACAGAGCATCCGGCGGGTCCAGGGCCCCCTGCAGCGGCCGCTCGGGCTCGCCACCGTCCACGTCGACGTGGCCGGGAAGCGGGCGCGGGCCGAGTTCAGGGACCGGGAGGTGGCTGAGGCGGACCGGCTGGTCGAGGAGCTCTCCGAGCTGAGCCGGCTGGCCCGGCTGCACCACCAACCCGCACCCGGCGCGTCCGCCGGTGGCGGTGGCGTCGCCCCTTCAGGCTGGTACCCCGACCCGTCGGGACGGCACGAGCAGCGCTACTGGCACGACGGCCACTGGACCGAATACGTCGGCGACGGAGGAAGGCGGAGCTCGGAGGCTGTCACGCGGACGCCGTGAAGCGCATCGGAAAGTGCTCGATGGAGCGGATGGAGGGTGTGTAGACGAGGGTGTGGCCGGGCTCAACCTCGTACTCGGGTATCCGCTTGTGCCACTCCCGCAGCGCGACCCGCAGCTCCAGCCTTGCCAGGTTCGATCCCAGGCAGCGGTGGATGCCGCCGCCGAACGCGATGTGGCGGTTGACCTCCCGGTCGAAGCGCACCTCGTCGGCATCGGGGAACTCAGCCTCGTCGGTGTTCGCCGACCCGAGCATGATCATGACCGCATCCCCCTTGTGGATGGGACACCCACCGAGCTCGGTCTCCTCCACGGCGACCCGGGCCACGCCCATGACGGGCGTCTCCCAGCGCAGGAGCTCCTCGATCGCGTTCGGGATCACCCCGGGGTCCTCGACGATCTGGCGGCGATGCTCGGGGTGCTGGGCCAGGAAGGAGAACATGCAGTCGAGTGTGGCGGTGACGGTGTCGAGCCCGGCGATGAGGAAGAGGAAGCAGATGTCGAGGATGTCCTCGCGGCTGAGCCGGTCACCTTCGACCTCTGCATCGAGGAAGAGCGAGAGCAGATCGCTGCGCCGCTCCACCTCGCGCTGGTCGAGGATCTCGTCGAAATACTCGTAGACGGAGTCGGCGACCTTTTGCTGGTACTCGTTCACCGCCCGGGACCCGTAGGGCTTCCCGGTCACGTGGTCCGGGCGGATGATCCCGTCCTTCATGACGAGGAACCGGTCCAGCTCGTCGAGGGGCAGACCCAGGAGAGTCAGGAACACCTGGGAGGGGAAGGGGATGGAGAACTCCTTGGCGAAGTCCACCTCACCCCGATCGCTGAAGCGGTCGATGAGGCGGTTGACGAGCGCCGAGACCTCGTCCTCGAGGAGGGCCATCTTGCGCGGGGCGAAGAGGGGGTCGAGCAGCTTGCGGAACTTCTTGTGCTCCGGAGGGTCGATTTGCAGCGGGATCATGGGCCGCTTGTTCTTGAGGTCCACGGCGTCCATGTTGGAGGAGAAGGTCTCGGGGTGCCGCAGAGCCTGGTCGATCTCCTCCTTGCGCGACAGCAGTACGCCACGGCCGGAGCCCATGTCCATCTCCATGACCGGCATGTCGTCACGCATGAGCTTGAAGACGGGCTGCGGGTGGGCGGCCATTTCGGGATCCATGCCGGAGAGCGGGTTGCCCTCCTCCACGGACGTGTCGGTCTCGGTCTCCATGTGTTCTTCCCCTGTTACTCGGGCGCTATTTGAAGGATGCGATTGATGGACTGCACGAGCGAGGCGTCATCCGACTCGGGGATGATCCAGCTCGCCGCGAACAGGCGGACGACGACGTCGACCAGCTGCTCGCGGTCGAGTGCGCCCGCGGCCACTGCGGGCACGGTGTCGAAGGCGTCGCCGAGCCGCCGCACCAGCTCCCCCCGCAGCGACGGCAGGTGCTCGAGCAGGTAGCCCATGACGAACCCCGGCTCGGACTCGAAGAGGGGACGGCATGGGTGGGAGCGAATGAAGTCGAATGCGTAGGTCATGAAGGCACCGATCTGGTCCTCGGGAGCCCGGGTGGCGGCGAGCACCTCGTCAAGCCCGGTGCTGAAACGACGCTCGTCGTAGGCGGCGGCGGCGATCAGCACCTGGTCCTTGCTCGGGAAATAGCGGTAGAGGGTGCCCCGCGACACCCCCGTTGACTCCGCGATCTCTTGCATGCCGAGCCGCTTGACGCCGCGCCGACCGATGAGCCCGAGGGCGGCGACGAGGATCCGCTCTTCCGTCGGGCTGAAGGAGCGGACGGGGTACGCACCGAGCTCGGCACCGGGGGTGGCGTCCTGCAAGGTGGCCGTCATCGTGAGACATATTAGACAGATTCTGTCTCTATTGTCTCCTCAACAGGCGTCGTGACGCGGCGCGCGCCATTGAACCAGGCCCAGCGCAGCGATGCTCTGCGCTGCCCCGGGACGCCCCGCCAAAGGCGAGCTGGGGACGCGATGGCCCTCCGTCACGCGGGGATCCAACCTGATCGGGGTCCCTGCGACGACGTGTGCGTCGGCCGCGTGGGCCGGCGTGGCAAACGGAGACCTCTCCGCTACGCCATGCTCAAGCTCTCGTCCTGTGCCTCCACCGCCGGACCGAAGGCACGACGAAGATCACCACCAGGGCCACGAGCCCGATCAGCGTGGCCAGCTGGCCGAGGTCGTCCGCCGCGGACCGCCCGTAGGTGAGCGTCACGTCATGGCTCGTGGGCACCACGACCATGAGGTCGGGCGTCACCCGCCACGGCCCTTCCGCGCCGGTGGCGTGCCAGTTGGGGAAGTAGGACACCTTCACCAGCACCGGCGTGCCCACCCGCGAGACGTGGAAGCTGACAGACGAGTCGGTCTGGGACACCGCCGTCACCCGGGTCGTCCCGACGTGCTTGACCGTCGGGCGGATGTCGCTGACCGAGGTCCGGGGCCACGACGTCGGGCCACTCTGCGCGAGTTCGACGTCCCACCGCGCCGGGTTGTCGTACCAGGCCACCGACGGATTCAGCCAGCTCGAGGGCGACGGCTTCACCCCTGAGAGCACCACGGGGTCGTTGCGCAGGGGCGTGACGAGAGCGGAGTTCTTCACGACGTAGATGTCCCACGTGGTGTGCGCCTCGACGCCGCCGTAGTCGTACGCCCACGGACCGGTGCTGGCGACGAGCCTCAGGGCGGGGTCGACGTTGGCCTCCTGTTCCACCTGGGGTGTCTCGGCCATGAAGTACTTGACGCCGAGCAGTTGCAGATGCTGCACACCGAGCGTCACGTCGAGCGGGCCGTAGGGAAGCCCCACCTCCGGATCGGAGGGGGATTCGGACAACTCGGCCTGGTCGAGGAAGTGGTAGGGCGTCGTCGCCGAGGACTCGAACAGCAGACCCTCCATGGAGTCGATGCATCCGTTGGTCCAGTACGGCAGGAGCATCAATGCCTCCGGCGTTCCGAAGCGGTTCTCGCTGTCGCTGTACTCCCACATCGCGCGCCCGCACCCGTAGCGCTTGCTGACCGCCTCCACGGTCCGGATGATGGAGCGGTACTCGGGGTAGGACGCCTGCCCCTCGTAGCCCTCGTAGTTGTAGGCCGACCAGTTCGTGACCTCGTTGGGCCCGGTATGCACCAACGACGACGGTTGAACGACGAAGGGCGGGACCACGATGAGCAGTACACCGACCAGACCGATCACCGCACCGCTGACGGCGGCCGGAGCCCAGCGCGGGGAGGGGGCACGCCGCGGGGTGAAGACGTAGCCCGCGTCCGGAGCCAAGTCCCCGGGCGTTGGCGGCTCCTCCCTCGGCCGCTGGGTCGGCGGCGCCTCCGCCCACGATGGCGCCTGGGCCTGGGCCGCCCAGCGCTCGGCCCGCATGCTCCGCCACCACTCCGCGATGGCAATGCACGCCGTCCCGAAGATCCAGGCCGCCATCAGGTACACGGAGATGAACCAGAGCGGGAGGAGCCGGACGTTGTAGAGGCTCCCCTGTGGGTCGAGCGCGGTGGCCAGTGCCGACGCAATGCCCAACACGGTGATCGTGATGCCGAACCGGCTGCGAATCAGGAACGCCGAGACGGCGCCGACGCCGGCGAGGACGAGCGCCCAGGTGTCGGCCTCGCGGAAGTACTGGGCCCAACCTTCCACGTTCGTGTAGCCCATGGACGTCGAGTAGGCGTGCTCGAGCCCGAAGGGGACCAGCCACCAGCCCGAGAGCAGCAGCCCGATGCCCACGGTGGAACCCGCCCACCACAAGGTCCGCGTCCACGGGATCCGTTCGGTCGCCTGGCCGTCGTGCCGGAACAGCAGCTGGGCGTCGTCGATCCCCCACCGGGCCGGGAGCAGCTCCACGACCGTGAGGATGACGGCACCCCCAAGCGCGTACATGGCAGGCACGATGTGCGACAGCACGCACACGGCGAGCACGACGGCCGCCCAACCGCGGTATCTGCCTTCCCGCACCGAGCAGGCGAAGAGGCCGAGGAAGAGCACGGCCAGGGACAGGCTGAAGGAGAAGGCGTACTCCCCCGCCAGCGTCGAGAACAGGTTGCCGCCGTAAATGGTGAACGTGGAGTCGAAGAGGAACGGCAGCGTGGCGGCCGCAAGAATGGTGGGGATGGGGGGGCGCAACCGGAAGAAGCGACCACACGCCCAGGCGCAGACCGGGAGCAGCACCGATCCGAGGATCGTGCCCAGCTTGAACGCCACGTCGTAGGGGACGACCCACCCACCGATCGCGATGAAGAGGTCGGGAATGGTGAAGTAGAAGGTGTAGAGCGGGAAGCCGTCGTACCAGCCCGGGTCCCAGCCGGTGAGATGGCCATGGCTCAGCAGTGTCTCGAGGTACTTGGGCATCGCAATGTGCGCGCCCGTGTCACCACCGGTGGTCGTCGTGTTCGTGAGCAACAGGCTCGGGTGGAGCTGCGACAGCGTCACGACGATGACGGTGGCGATGGTGATCACCGTGATCGCACCCGGCACCCACCACCAGCTCGTGCGGGACGAGGGTTCTGCCGCCGGCGCGGGCTCCGTCAGCAGGGGTTCCTCCACGCTCACGACGTCAGGTCCGACTTGTTCAGGCACGCGCAACCGAGAGCGAGCCAGGGCGGATCGACACGTCGCCGCCGCCGGTGTCGTTCGGCAACATCCGGATTACGTTACCGGCCGGACCTCCCGTGGAGGGCTCAGGTCAGCGTTTCGTCGCCATCCTGGGTGAGCCCGGAGTTCGCCGTTCACAGGGGACCGGGTGTGATCCTGCGGAGCGTGGTGGCCGCCTGTCGGGCAGCCCGCCCCGACGGACTCGGGAGCACCGGACGCCGGCCCCTCCGCCCGGATGCCCCGCCACGCCGAATGGAACACTTGCGGCGGGACCCCGACTTCGGAGGTCAACACCGAGTCAAGGTTGCCGGCAGTCCGCTGCAGCAACTGGCATGGCTGCGTGCGTCGTGCGCCACCGTTCTCCGTGTCGAAGTAATAGGCCACTCCGAAGCCGAGGGCGGAGACCACGATCCTCCCCATGGTTCTCTGTGCCCGCCGCGCCCGCCTGTTCGCTGAACTCAAGAGTTCCTGCCGTGTCGTGTGCATAGCGCAGCCTCCCTCGCCAATTGCTCTACCCCGAGCGCGACCCCCAAGACCCGGCGTCAACCGGGCACGCCGGACGACGGCACGTGGGCGCGGGCTCAGCCCCTGACCCGAGCCGAAGTCGGGTCGTAGAACGCACCTGTCTGCACCTCGATCGGTGCCACGGCGTCACCCACCGTGACCTCCCAGGCGCCGCCGGTGAGGTCGGTGGCACGGACGGGGCCATGGTCCCGGCGCCAGACGTAGGCGAGCCCGACGGCCGCCCCGTACGTTGCCGACCAGGCCGCTGAAGTCACCTGGCCGGCCGGTTCACCGTCGTCGAGGACAAGCTCGCCGCCCCACAGCATGGCGTCGGGGTCCCCGAGCCGGACGGAGACGAGGCGCCGCCGGGGTCCCGCCTCGATGGCCGACTCGAGGGCGGTGCGGCCCACGAAGTCGATCGGGGTGGCGAGCTTGCAGGTGAAGCGCAGGCCTGCTTCGAGCGGAGTGTGATCCGGGGTGAGGTCGGCGCCGAAGGCCCGGTAGCCCTTGTCGAGGCGGAGGCTGTTGATGGCGTAGTACCCGGCGTCGGCCAGGCCGAGGTCGGCGCCTGCCGCGACCAAGTCCTCATAGACGCCCACGGCGAATTCGGTCGGGACGTAGAGCTCCCAGCCGAGCTCGCCCACGTAGGTGATCCGGGTGGCCCGCACCGTGGCGTAGCCGAGGGCGATCTCCCGGCTCGTCGAGAACGG
>Ga0209415_10014937_pt1 | contig 12642 bp, 6 predicted proteins | sample PeaSoiSIISIP2007_FD_187696 | JGI IMG/M metagenome (GOLD analysis project Ga0209415, IMG submission 187696) | Peat soil microbial communities from Weissenstadt, Germany - SII-SIP-2007 (SPAdes) (version 2) | ecosystem: Environmental > Terrestrial > Soil > Wetlands > Peat | place: Germany...
ATCGTAAGCGAAGATGCTGGTCGTGGTGGGAGAGATTTTCTCGATGCGTCGTCCGAAGGGATCGTATTTGAAGGCAAATGTCCCGCCGCTTCCCGGAAGTGTGACGCTCGCGAGGCGATTCTCGTAGTCCCAGCTATAGCTCGTCGTCCCACCCGAATCCGTCTTGCTCGTCGTGTTCCCGTTGTAGTCATACGCATAGCTCGCGCTCGACGTAGCCGTCAGTTCGTTCGACGAATTCGTCGTGTACGACGACACACCGAGCGACGCGGTTCGGTTCCCCACCGCATCGTAGGAATATGACTCCGTCGTTGGGCTCCCTTGAGTCACCTGCGTCAGCTCGTAGAGGGCGTCATACGTGTAGGTCGAAGTCACACTCGCATAGTCGTCCGTCTTCGTAGTCCGATTTCCCACAGAATCGACCGTGTACGATGCCCCGTCAATAGTACTGCCCCCAGATTGATGCAACACGCTCAGCAGCCGCGACAGATTGTCGTAGGTGTAGTTCGTGGTGACGCTGTTGGGCCGCGTCATCTGCGTGCGGCGGTTCAGCGCGTCGTAGCTGAACCCGAACGACCCCGCCCAGGAGTTCGACAACCCCGTCAGCCGGTTCAGCGTGTCGTAGCTGTACGTGTTCGTGCTGCTGTCCGGAGCGGTGAACCCCGTCCGGTTCGACGCTGCATCATATGTGTAGGCGTTCGTGAACGTCGTCCCCGAAAGGAACGAGTACTGCGTGGTCGTCCCGGTAAGCCGCCCCATATTGTCGTAGCTGAACCCGTACGTCCCGGTCGGGTCGTTCACCGCTGTCACCTTCCCGACAAGGTCGTAGGTGTATTCGACGTTGGTTGTGTCCGGATACTCCTTCTCGGTCAATCGGTTCAGGGCGTCGTAGACGTAGTTGATAGTCTGATTCTTGCGGTCGGTCTTGCTGGTCAGGTTGTTGGCCGCGTCGTAGGAGTAGGTTTCGTAGTGGGTCGAGGGGAACGTTGTCTGCGTCACGCGGCCGAAGGCGTCATAGGCGAACGACGTGGTGTGGCTGTTCGCGTCCTCGATACCGGTCAGGTTGTTTTCCGTGTCGTAGGCGTAATGCGTCACATTGGAAGCGGCGTCGGTGACGCTGATCAGCCGGTCGGCATCATCGTAGGCGTAGCTAGTCGTCTTGCCGTTTTGATCTATAACGGACGTCCGGCGGCCACGGTAATCGTAGGTGTACGTCGTAGTCGTGCTGTCGGGATAAGTGATCGTGGTCAGCCTGTTCCCCGAGTCATAGGCAAAGCTCGTGACGTGCGAGAGGGCATCGGTGATGCTCGCGCGATTTCCACGCGAGTCGTAGGCGTAGGTCGTGACGTGGCTCTGCGGATCGGTGATCGTCGCGATCAGACCGGCCGACGTGTAGGTCATCGTCGTCACGTGGCTCAGCGGATCGGTTATCTGCGTGAGCTCGCCCAGCGAGTTGTAGGTGAACTGCGTGACGCTCGCCGACGCGCCGCCACCGGGCGCGGGAGTCGTGACAGAAGTGAGGTTCCCATGCGAGTCGTACGTGTTCGTGGTGACGTTTCCGAGCGGGTCGGTCACCGTCAGGACTTCGCCGAAGCTGTTGTAGGTGTAGGTGGTGGTGGGGCTGGTGCCGCCGACCGCAGGCTGCGTCGTGGACGTCATGTTGTTGCTGGAGTCGTACGTGTACGAGGTCGTGTGCCCCAGTTCGTCCGTCGCCGATGAAATGTTGCCGAGGCCGTCGTACGCGTACGTGAGGTCGCCACGAAGCGTGCAGCTCGAGCAACCCGACCCGTCCGCCTGCGAGACGTACCACTTCCCACCCACCATCGCCGACGTATACGTCGATGAGTTACCGAGTGAGTCCGTCAAGCTCGCGGTCGAAGTGATTTCGAACGACGGCCCCTCGGCAGTTATGTCCGCAACTTCGACGCTGACCGCTCCCGAGGCGGCTCCCGAAGGCACGGTAGCTATGATTTGAGTGCTGCTCCAACTCGTTGCTGTCGCCGTCGTGCCGTTGAAACTGACCGTGCTGTTGCTTTGCGACGAGCCAAAACCAACGCCCGTGATCGTCACCGACGAGCCGACGGCTCCGGCACCCGGCGACACGGATGTGACGGAAAGGTTTGAGGTGACGGTGAACGAGATGCCGTTGCTTGCGACGCCGGCAACAACGACAGTGACGGGTCCGCTCGTAGCCGTGCTCGGCACGGCGACCGTAATGCTCGTGTCACTCCAGGAGACAACATCTCCATTCACACTGTTGAATTCAGCTTGGCTGCTGCCCTGGCTCGCGCCAAAACCAGTGCCGGTCAACGCCACCGTGCCACCACGTTGCGCGGCCAGAGGTACAACTGTGCTGAGCACAGGATGGACCACGGTAAACGAGATGTCCGCATTGCTGGCGACTGAATTCACCGTCACCACAACAGGCCCCGTCGTGGCCGAGCTCGGTACCGTCGCGACGATCTGCGAGTTGTTCCAGCTGGTGATGGAGGATGCCGCTGTGCCGTTGAACGTGACGGTGCTGCTGCCCTGACTGGCTCCAAAATTCGTTCCAGCGATTGTTACCGAAGTGCCGAAGGTCCCGATGTTTGGCGAAAGGCCCGTGACCTCGGGCGTGGGCGACGGGGAGCTAAACGTTGTTGAAACACTGTCGAAAGTTGCCGTCGCGAGAGTGGCGTTTACGTTGCTGCTCACGGCCAGGCCGACGTAGACGTTCTGAGCCATGCTAATCGTCTGACTAGTACCGAGCTGCGTCCAACTCGACCCGTCGGAAGACGCATAGCCGCTGAACGTGTTCCCGCTCCTTACCAGCTTTACCCAGTAAGGCAGGGTCGTGTAAGAGTTGTTGGACTGCGAAGAGCCGTTTGCTCCGGTACTCGCACGGTCCCAAAACTCCATGAAGTAATAGGACGAATATTCATAGTTGGCGCCAACGAAGGCGTTCACGGAATTCGGGTTCATCGTTTCGCGAACCATCACGCCCGCCTGCGGATAGCCGCTCGACGTGCTGGCGACACGCGCGATAATTGTCCCGTCACCTGACATGGGTCGGTAGGCAAAGTGCATGCCGTCGACTGCGGTTGCATCGGTGCTATAGCCCGACCCATTTACCGTGAACGTCCCGCTTGAGGATGTCGCGCTCCCCGCTGCTCCAACCGCTCCGACATCCTGATCCAGCCAACCTGTCGGAAGCGGCTGCGACGTCACCGTGAAAGCCACGCCATTGCTGTCATTCATGCTGGGAGCAAGCGACACCACCATCAGTCCACTGGTCGCGCCGGACGGGAATGTGACGGTGATGGACGGGTCGCTCCAGGAATTGACGGTGACTGCGGCGCCATTCAACGTGACCAGACTATCCCCTTGCGAAGCCCCGAACCCAAAGCCATAGATCACAATCTGGCTACCGACAGATCCCGTGGTAGCGGACAAATTCGTAATGACGGGCGCAGGGGAAGCAACGGAATTGATCGATACGTTGTCGAAGGTGGCAGTTGCGAGGCTCGAAGTGGAGCCGCTGCTCACCACCAAACCTACATATACGTCCTGCGCCATCGTAATCGACTGGCTCGAACTCACCTGTACCCAATTCGTCCCGTCCGTGGATTGATAGCCGCTGAACGTGCTCCCACTGCGCACGACCTTCACCCAAAATGGCGCTGTCGCAATGACGTAGTTGCCTGCGTACGAGCCGTTTGCACCCGTGGTCGCCCGGTCAAACATGTAGAGGTAATAGTAGGAAGCTGCGCATGCGTTTGTCGAGTTGGCATCGAGCGTCTCTCGAATCATCACGCCCGCCTGCGGATAGCCACTCGACATGCTGGCGACACGCGCGATGATCGTGCCATCGCCTGACATGGGTTGGTACGCGAAGTGCATCGCGTCGCCTGCGTTGGTATCGATGGACACACCCGCGCCATTTACAGTGAAAGTCCCGTTTGAGTAGGTCGCGCTTCCCGGAACACCGACAATACCGACGTCTCGATCCAGCCACGACGCGGGCAACGGTTGCGATGTCACCGTAAAATCGACGGCGTTGCTGTCGTTCATTATCGGTGCCACGCTCACCACAATTGGCCCCGATGTTGCTCCCGATGGGATCGTGATGATGATCGAAGTGTCGCTCCAGGAATTGATCGTTACCGGTGCCGCATTCAACCTGACGAAGCTGCTACCCTGTGAAGTGCCGAACCCGGTGCCCGAGATCGTGACTTGCGTTCCGACAGGTCCCGTCGTCGCAGAAAGCGAATTAATCACCGGAGATGGATTGGACGACGAGTTCACGGAGACATTGTCGAAGGTCGCCGTCGCGAGGGTCGCGTTTACGTTGCTGCTCACGGCCAGACCTACATACACATCCTGCGCCATTGTGATCGTTTGACTTGAGCCAATCTGTACCCAATTTATGCCGTCTGTGGATTCAAAGCCCGTGAAAGTACTCCCACTTCGGACCAGCTTCACCCAGTACGGCAGCATCACATAGGAGTAGTTGGCCTGAGACGAAGTGGCCGCGCTGGTGGTCGCGCGATCCCAAAACTCCATGAAGTAGTAGGACGAATATTCGTACATACTTCCGACAAAGGCGTTCGCCGAGTTTCCATTGAGCGTCTCGCGGACCATGACTCCAGCTTGCGGATAACCGCCCGAGGAGCTAACCACTCGCGCCACAATCGTGCCGTCACCGGACATCAACTGGTAGGCGAAATTCCCCGAGTCGGCGTACGCACAGACGCATATCCCGGAACCATTTACAGTGTATGTTCCACCATTGTATGTGGCGCTGCCCGCCACTCCGGGCGTACCCAGATCTCCGTCGTACCAACCTGACGGAAGAGGCGTGATCGTAAAGGATGAGCTATTCGCTGTTTGGCTGCTAACGGTCACTGAAAAGGGGCCGGATGTCGCACCAGACGGCACAATCGCAACTATGCTCGTGCTGCTCCAGCTTGTGACGGAAGCACTGGTCCCGTTCAGCGAAACGGTGCTGCTCCCCTGGGTTGATCCGAAACCTGAACCAACTATAGTGACCGAGATCCCCGTGGGCCCGGAAGTTGGCGAGATGCTGGTAATGGCGGGAGCTTGAGCACTAGCTCGGCTGCCAGCGAAGAACAAGAGCAAGAGACCGAAGATCGGGACCCAGCGCCACCCATTTTGCTGTCTCAAGGCAAGCCTCCCGAACTCGATGTCTGAAACCAGCGAAGCCGTTTTCGCTCTTGGGGGTCGAAGTCTCAAAGCCAGCGGCTACGGGCCGTATGAAATGGTGACGGCATCCACGCCGCTGGCTCGCGACGAGGTTAAGCCTCGCCCGCTGCTGTCGTATGTGTGTGACTCAAGAACGACGCTGCTGGAATCCAATACCGACGAGATCAGCGACTGGCTGTTGTATGTGAAAGAAAGGGTTGACGAGTCGGGCTCGGTCACTTGGCTTAACCTGCCCTGACTGTCGTAGGAATACGACAGGGAGACACCGAAATCGGAAGTTACGCTCGTCACGAGATAGCTGGAGCCGCCGCTGCCGTAGTTGAAGTAAAGATGGCGCGAAGCGGCGTCTGTTACTGTCGTAGGTCGAACCGAGGAATCGTAGGACAACTGAGTCGTGTTCCCGTTCCGATCGATGATGGCCGTGAGCTTCCCGCTTGTGTTGTCAAAATGCCGCTGTTCGCCGTTCTGAAATGTCAACGTCCAGTAGGAAGTGCCCTCAGCTAGCGTGGCGGTGACGTTCGCAGGCGCGACCACTTTGTAGGTGCCTGAATCACTCGAATACCCAAACGACCAAAAGCTTCCATCCCCGCGTCCATACTTGACATAGTGGTCGCTGCCTACGAACACGCGTTCCTCGAAATTTGAGCGCCAGTTCGGCCCAAACAAACCTATCTGGAGCGCGGATTGAGTCGGCGGCCACAGACTATTCCACTTTCTGACAAGCGTCAGCCCACCGCCTAGGCCGGGAATCGTTAGGTCGTTTTCTTCGATATAGGTGTTGCCACTGGCGAGAGAGATCGGATGACCGGCCGCACCACGCGAACACTCTGGGCAAGTCTCGGGCGCAGCATCCACTGGAACGCAACTAGCATTCATGATGAAGCATGCTAGCGTCCAGCCTCCTCCGGACTGACAGTTGAATACCGCTGCAGGCGGCGTGGGCAAACAACCCATATTCCAAAGTGAAGAGTAGCCACAAAAGAAGTAACCCTCACAACTCTGCGCCTGGACGTTCGCATTCGAACCTGAAACGCAGTGGAACACGCCACACGCGAACAGCACGACAAGCAGTTTCCTGATCACGACGACCTCCATCCCGAGAAGTGCATTTGGCCTAGCTTCAGACGCGATTACCGCCAGCCGCCCCCGAACGAATCACTAAAGGGATCTCCGAGCAGCGCGCCAGTGTGTCGCGGTGACAGTTCTTCTAAGCAATTCTTCGCGCCCGTCTCCGGGGCCCGAGAGCGCATGGACCTTGGACAACAGCTAGTTGCGCAGACTATGTACGGCTCGTTGCTATGTCAAGTCAATAAACTGTTAAACTGCGACTCTGCTGTGGAAAACTGAGGATTTCTTACAATTGTAAGCACGACGGCGGCACGAGATAGGTAACGAAGGCGACGAACAGCAAATGCGGAGCTTAGGTCCCGCGAGTAGGCCCTGCGAACGAGAATCGCTGGCTCCGCGCACTAAGCCTAGCAGTTGGGATCCTGCCTTGCGCGGTTTCCAGAGACGGCAAGAGGGAGCCTGCCTCTCTACTTCCGCAAATCCCTGACTATGTCGGGTTCGAGCGGAGCGCCGAAGGGAATTCCTCTGTTGATAGGTCTTACCGGACAGGCGAGCCGAAAGGATTCCCTTTCGACTCTTCGAAGTCTCTCATTGCTCGGGCGAGAGGCGTGTTCGATTGCCATGAATGCTTTCCAGCATGTCCGCTAACCCGATTCAAAACCCTGTAGCGGCCTTTCGGCACATGAGCCAATGCTTCACCAAGGCAAACGGGGGAATGGTTGAATCGCTGACCACGGATAGAGAACCGTTGTTGGCGTTGATTAAGTCTCGTTAGGTATCATTGCGCGGGTTAGAGGGCGTTTCTGGATTCGTAAGCGACACCAAACAAGCCATTTGGATTTTGGCCACGGCTTGCTACGAACCAGAAGGTCGGAGGTTCGACTCCTCTCGGGCGCGCCACTTTTCTCAACAAAAACGAAGTTTTGTAAGTTCCATGGTCGCGGAGAGCGCCTGGGTTTACGTCAGGTGTACTTTTTGGCCCGGTTCCCGTACGACGACTGCAGTCACTACGAACCGGGCCAACTGCCCGCGTACGGACGACAGGGCGGAAATCTGTCTCGCGATGGTTAGGGATTCGGCGGGTACCAATGCGCCGCACGGTAGCAGTGGATCGCTGGAGCCACTTGTAACCTTGCCACTTGCGAGCCAGCGCCTTGGATTGTCTTGCTCCTATCCAGCATCTCACTAAAACGCAGCTTCTCATCCTCGCCAGACATCGCTCCAAGCATGTGATCGGCGACAACCTGGAGAAAGTACGAGAATACGTCCATCTGAGCCGATGGAAGTCGCACAGTCCTGAGAACCCCGTCCACAGCGTCTTCAAGCACAAAATCTTCGAACCAGCCGCGGTCCTTGATTACACCGGAGAATTCTGAAAAGCTCTTCATTTGGCCGTGAAACACTGGATGGCCAAGCTCGCTCTGAGAGAAGTCAAAATGGGCGCCATAGATATGGTTCAGAGTTTTGCCTTTCAAGCGAAAATAGGCAGCCTGCGTACCGAAATTCAACGTCCGGATTTGTTCGTCAGTTTCGAAGAGGGTCCTACTGATATGCAGGAATCCTGTGATGACAACAAACAAATCGATCGACGGTGCGTCCGCTCGTTCCGGCACCCGTAGGAGTATCGGAACGGTGTCAAATATCGAGGCGTTTCCTTCAGTCCGAACATACTTAATTGTCGAGTAACCGTCCGACGGTTCGATCAAGACCGAAGGATTTAGCCTGACGGCACAGGTATTGAGATATTCCCAATGCGAATTAAGTGCTCTGTGAATTCGACGGTCAGTTCGATCCATGGCTCTGCGTTCGTCTAGTTTTAGAATCCAAGCATAGGAGCCCATTCATCGTAGAAATCTTTCTCAATACGGCAAAGGCGAGCACCTTGAGGAATCCAGCTATTGGGGCCCACCGAGCAGGTGGGAAGTTGACACACCGCTCTATGAGTGAATGGACAAATGAATCCGCCGTTTAGACCCTGGCACCGCGAGCATCCGTGCCTGACCAGCTTAGTTTTCAGCACGGCCTCAACGGCCTCGCGATTGAGCTGACCAACCGTCTCTGGTCCATCCTCGGACACGGCATTCCTATCCATGCCGGCAAAGGCAATGTCTACGTCGGAGAGCCAATAGTAGTTTTCAATATCCGAGAAAGGTCCGGAGTAAAGCGCGTTCGTGAAAAGGGGCTCAATCTTCGTAATTTCTGATTCTGCCACGGCCAAGTAAGCTGTCAGGGCACTGCGATTCAGGATTGGTCCTGGATACCGCAAGATCGCGTTGAGCAGTAAGTGTCCGACCAGGTAGCTGACATACCTACGCTTGGTTTCTGCCCGCGTTTCGCCGCCCGCGGTGACGAGTCGGATTAGGGCAGAGTTCGAGGCACCAACTCGGCTTCCGTAGAGCGCAAATCGGCTTTCTTCCTCGGGCCTCCCAAGAATCTCAGAAAGGACACTTACAGGACTTCTTTTCTTTGTCAGCAGGCGAGGCGCCGCATCGAGAGCTTGTCGAATTCGCAAAAAGCCTCGAAATGTGCCCGCGATGTACGGGGCCGCTAACTCTGGATTCGCGGGAATCCTAATTTCATATTGGTTGGGTTCCTCGGGTAAAACGTTGTGAATGGCGCGGGAATAATCTCCGACGGGAATTGCCTTAGCCTGGCACCAAGCCACTATCGTGGATCCGAAAAGCCCCGTTAGTCCATTGTCGGTCAAATTGTAGTCGGTGATGACTAAACCAGTCTCTAGATTCACGAGTTCTTCGAAGCGGCGCTCGGCTACGTCGCCGGGTCGGGGAACCCATTGACGAATTTCGACGTTCTGACCCGCTAACGCAGGCGTTAGCGACCTAGTTAGTTCTTGGAGGTTAGCCTCGTTGTCGTCGATCAACACCAAATTCGGCATGGATGTTACTCCGCACTCGGAAACTTAAGCCTGAAACAAGTGGAAAACCCAGGAGGGGGAGCAACCAAATCGACCCGTCCTCCGAACGCCTCCACGCCGCGCTTGACCAGAGCCAATCCAAGACCCATTCCTGAGCCCAAGGGGTCACGATTCGACGAGGTTGTCGTGAACAACGGTTCAAAAACTCGTGAGGCAAGGGCCTTCGGTATTCCGATTCCGGTGTCGGAAACTTCTAGAAAGTGTTCGTCGTGCTCATTCCACGCACGGAAGGCAATTTCTCTTTTTCCGTTACCAACCTTGGCATTTATGGCTTTCAGAGCGTTCGTGTATAGATTTAGCGTGATTCCACTGTACAGCGAGACCGGTATCAAGGGCGCTTCGAGGTCCGCCTCGACGTCCACTGAAAGCTTAATGTTGCGATCGCTCGCGTATTTCCCAAAAATCCGGATAATCTGCTGGATCCTCGGCCTCACCAGGAACGGTTTGCCTGGCCTTTGGGGCGCACCCTGGATGTAGCCCTGAGAGTACGCGACGAATTCCTGCAAGCTGCTGATTCGATCTGCCAATGCCTGCGCATGCTCTTTTAGCTGGGGTTCTTGCTTCGCAAGACGCAAGAGATCCCCACGGGCCTTTTGCAGTTCATCAATCGCCGTGCCAAACTCGTGGGTCATGAATCCGGACACTACGCCCAGCAGACTCATAACTTCCAGAGTTGCCGCACGTTCGCCCGTGATTTCGCTTAATTCTTCAGCGGATCGTTGCGTATTAACGAGGTTTCTAACAAGGGACATCCGGACACTTCTGGAAATGTGCGGGTTGGATTTAATCTCTTTGATCGCAGCCCGAGTTTCGCGTCGCAACTCTTTCAGGATTTCTTGTTCCTTCCGCCGGTCTTCTTTAAGCTGTGCCTGTCGGTCAGCGTACGCGATAGCTTCGACGGCCCCACGAATCAAGTCGTAGAGTTGTTTATAAGCGGCGTTATTTAGAAAACCTTCTCGATCTGCGGCGGGGATTAATCCGTGAGCATCGTCGCGCTGATCCCGGTTTCGTTGCCCTTTGACTTGAACTACCCCAACCAACTGCTCGGGATGCGGTAATCGCAGCATGTAGTTCAGTTCGGTTGATTTCCGAGTCGGTTCGTCCATGGCCAAGTGTGTTTGGGCGATCGACGAGCGTGGGTCTCGGTAATTTCGGGAACCGTCAGCCGCGAGCCTCAGCCAATCATCGCCAGAAGTTCCGTATGGATACCATTTGACGCGCGCCCAACAATGTGCCAGCGTGATTAGTGATGGTGGAAGTTGCCCGCTCTCCCAGCGAGAGCAGGACGCTCTGTGAAAATTGAATCGTATCGACGACGGAGAGAGAAGCCTTCCCTGCCTCCCTGCTTCTTTGCTCGCTTGTTTCCCGGCCCCTCTCAGCGCCAATTCTAATCGACACACCTGCCGATTAGAAACGCTTCCAACTTATCGAAAACAAACGATGGCGACACGTTCTAATCGACACACTTTCGGGGCCCCGCAAAGACCCGCGCGACGCCGGCGTTTCTCGCCCGCGTGAAGGCGTTGGAAATCCGCCAGTGTAGCCTGTTCGCTCGGGTCTGGCGCGAGGTGTTCGCCGTCCGCGCCTGCAGCCCGGACGCTATTTCTTTTCGTCCGGCCAGATCAAGCCCTGTTGCCGGCCGCCGAACACTGCCTGGATCAACTCGATCCTGCCGTCCGCGTTGTACTTGAAGATGTGGACGTCCGGCAGAGTCTGGTTGAAATTGATGAAGCCGGCCGTGATCCCCAGCTTAATCCAACGCAGCTGTCTCGAAATCTGCCCGTGCCAATGCAGACGGAAGCTTCTGCCTGATATCCTCGGATCGCAAGTCATGCACTCTGTTATAATCTTCTCCGCCACGGAGCCTTCATCGCGCATGCTCCTCGCCCCCACTGTGGCCCACAGACGGAGAGCCTGATTGTGAGAGGCGCAGGCCTTCAATGAAAGGGCTGGTAAGTACACCTCAAGTGATGGCCGCGCTCGAACGCGGGACCGGAGGCGGCATATCCCGCGAGCAAGCGCTGTTGTTAGTCGAGCATGCCGAACTAAGTTCCTTGCTCCGGGCGGCCGCTGCCGTTCGGGACCGATCCAAGGGCCGTACGGTTAGTTACTCCAAGAAAGTCTTCATCCCGCTGACACACCTTTGCCGGGATTACTGCGGCTATTGCACGTTCCGAGCGGACCCTGCGGCCGATCGCGAGCCATACATGACATCTCAAGAAGTTCTCGCGGTGGCCGAAGCCGGGCGTCGTGCGGGATGCAAAGAAGCGCTGTTCAGCCTGGGTGATCAGCCGGAGACGGTGTTCCCAGAGGCCAGAGCGTTTCTGCGAAAGCAGGGTTTCGAGCGCACGCTCGAATACCTGACGGCCATGGGGCAGCTCGTTCTCGACCAAACCGGCCTGCTTCCCCATTCTAATCCCGGTCTCATGCCTGCAGTCGATCTGCGCCGCCTGAAGGAATCAAATATCAGTCTTGGGCTGATGCTAGAAAGTGCCAGTCCCCGCCTGTGGCGCTCAGGCGGTCCGCATTGGAAGGCCCCGGACAAAGTGCCATCGCTTCGTTTGCAAACGATTGAAGAGGCGGGGCGGTTATCGATCGCCTTTACGACGGGCATTCTCATTGGCATCGGCGAAACCGCCGAAGAGCGTATCGATTCTCTGCTCGCCATTCGCGATCTCCACGAGAAGTATGGCCACATCCAGGAAGTGATCGTCCAACCATTCCGAGCCAAGCCCGGGACGAAAATGGCACTCGCGCCCGAGCCGTCCACTGAGGACCTACTGCGCACCCTGGCAATCGCGCGTTTGATTTTTGGCGGTAATATGAATATTCAATCTCCGCCCAACCTGCTTTCGGACGATTATCCTGTGCTACTCGAAGCCGGAATGAACGATTGGGGCGGAGTTTCTCCTCTCACGAAAGATTTCATTAATCCGGAGGCAGCTTGGCCACAAATCTCTTTACTGGCCGAAAAGACAGCCGCCGCCGGGTTCGTCTTGCGCGAGCGACTGGCGATTTATCCCGAATTCTCGTCGCGGCCAAGTTTCGTGGATGCACGCCTCCGATCTTGTTTGCAGAAACTCCAGGGAGAAGACGGTTATGCCCGAAACTGAGAGTGACAAGTGCTGAACACCAGGGACCCTAGGTGGCGAGAGATCTCCTGGGAGCAGGCCCTCGGAGCTGCGAGTCCGATTGTTGCCAACGTTCTCGAGAAGGCTCTCGCTGGAAAAGATCTCGATTCGGGAGATGGTCTCGCCCTGTGTGACGCGGCAGACGACGACCTCCTCGCGGTGGTAAAGATTGCGAATGAGCTTCGCCGGCGCGCGGTTGGCGATCAAGTGACATACGTCGTGAACCGGAACCTGAACTTCACGAATGTGTGCATCGTAGGCTGCGCGTTCTGTGGATTCGGCCGAGGCGCCCGCTCGCCGGATGCCTAT
>Ga0209415_10014938_pt1 | contig 12641 bp, 13 predicted proteins | sample PeaSoiSIISIP2007_FD_187696 | JGI IMG/M metagenome (GOLD analysis project Ga0209415, IMG submission 187696) | Peat soil microbial communities from Weissenstadt, Germany - SII-SIP-2007 (SPAdes) (version 2) | ecosystem: Environmental > Terrestrial > Soil > Wetlands > Peat | place: Germany...
CGCTGGGTCCAGGTTCCCATGCGGAGAGGGAGAGCACATCCCGGTTAATAACCTACTTACGCAGGAGTCAGTAACAGAACGGGTCCGCGGGATGTGACCTCGGATCGCCGACTCGCCGCCATCATGTTTACCGACCTGGTGGGATTCACAGCCCTGACCCAGAAGAACGAACAGAAGGCGCTGGCCCTGCTGACCACCCATTATCGTCTCCTTCGACCGGTCTTTGCTCTCCATCAAGGTCGGGAGATCAAGACCATCGGTGACTCCTTCCTGGTCGAGTTCGAGAATGCCCTCGATGCGGCGAATTGCGCGGTCGCCGTCCAGCGACGCGTTCAGGAGCACAACTCATCGGTTCCTGAAGACGAGCGATTCCATCTTAGGATCGGAGTTCATCTCGGCGATGTCGTCCATACCGAGAACGACGCCCTCGGTGATGCCATCAACATCGCCTCTCGTATTGAGCCGTTGGCCGAGTCCGGAGGAATCTGCGTTTCCGAGCAGGTTTACGCCCAGGTTAGGAACAAAGTGCCGGTCACCTTCACAAAACTCGCACCGGTCAGCCTGAAGAACGTGGCCTTCCCGATTGAAGTCTACAAGGTCGATCTCCCGGGGGAGAGGACCATGCCCGCTGCCGACGGCTCGTTGGGGGGAGCCGCCCGACGCCTCGCGATCCTTCCCCTGGTGAACATGAGCGCGGACCCTCAGGACGAGTTCTTTGCGGACGGGCTCACCGAGGAGATCATCGCTGAGCTATCGAAGGTCCCCGGGCTTCGGGTCATCGCCAGAACCTCGGTAATGAGGTTCCGCGGGACGACGAAGGGGGTCGCGGAGATCGGAAAGGAACTGCGCGTCGGCACCATCCTCGAGGGGAGCGTTCGGAGGGCGGGAAATCGAATCCGGGTGACAGCACAGTTGATCGATGCGGGCACCGAGGAGCATCTATGGGCCGAGAAGTACGACCGGGAGCTGGTCGACGTGTTTGCCATTCAGACCGAGATAGCCAAGGAGGTTTCCGCCGCCCTACACATCGCGTTGCCTTCGCCACCCCCCGGTCGGCGGCGACCGCCGCCGAATCTCAACGCGTTCAAGTCGTATCTTCGCGGGAGGTATCTATGGAATCGCCGCTCCGATGAAGCAGTCCGAGCCGCGCTTCATTCGTTCGAGGAAGCCCTCCGGCTCGACCCGCAATTCGCGGAGGCCAGCTCAGGGATCGCGGATTGTTACTCGATCTTGGTCGATCGTGGGTCGATACCGGCCAGCGAAGGGGCACCGAAGGCCACATCCGCCGCGGAGCGCGCGATTCAGCTCGACGATACAAACGCCGAGGCGCATGCCTCTCTCGCCTTGCTTCTGGATAGGGAGTACAAGTGGGTCGAGGCCGAGCGGGAGTACGAGAAGGCCATTCAACTGAACCCCATGTACGCCTCCGCTCATCAGTGGTACTACATGCACCTGATGGCTGGTGGCCGAAGGGAGAAGGCAGCTTTGGAACTGGACCGAGCGGAAGAGGCCGACCCGCTCTCCCCGGTCATCCTATTCCACCGCGCGTGCCACACATGGATCACAGGGACGGCCGCGGATGCCCTGGGGGCGTTTAACCGGGCGGCCGAGCTGGGGGGAGACTTGGATTTCCTAGGCTTCTACAGGCTTGTGTTCTACGCGACGAATTCGATGCGTGCGGAGGCCCTTGAGCTCTCGGGCAAATTGAACACCGCCGGTTTCCTACCCTATGGCGAGACGACGGCGGTGATGAAGCATGCCGTGCTTGGCCAGCGCGAAGAGGCCCACCGTGAACTGGATCGGCTGCTGACCGCCGCGAAGGACCACTATGTCCCATCGTTCGGCATCGCCTGGACCTATGGGGTACTCGGCGAAGCGGACCGGTTCTTCGAGTGGCTTGACCGAGCCGCGGACGAACGGGCGCGGTCTCCCTTCGAGTTCGTCTCGCTTCCCCTCTTTGAGAAGCTAAGGTCGGATCCGAGGTTTCAGGCGTATCTTCGACGGTGCGGTCTGGGGAGTTAACGGACGGTACTGCGCCGTGAGCCCTGCCGCAGAGGCGGACTCGACGCGCCAATCTTCGCGGCCCGTTCCTCCCCTCGGACGACTCGCGAGGTGGGCTCAACGATATTGAACGCTCATCGCGCGAGTTCACCGTTCAACGGAATTGAACAATGAACCGGCTCCGGATGCGGCCGTATCAACGCGTCCGACGGGCGTGCGATACCTCGAGCTGGTCGCGATTCGAATATTCTGTAGATGTTATAGAGCGCCACAATTGTCGAACGATAAGGGTGCCGCCAGCAGTCGGCTGTCGCCCCGTCGAAGCTAGGAGGACGGAGCATGGAAGGGAAAGTGACCCAGGTGACCATCGTGGTGAAGGACCAGGAGGCAGCGCTCGAATTCTATATCCAGAAGGTGGGGTTTGAGAAGAAGACGGATTTCTCCGCTCCCGGCAACCCTCGATGGGTGACGGTCGGCCCGTCAGGCCCAGGTTTGGAGATCTCGCTCTACCAGCTAGGCGCGAGGACAGGGCCACAGACTCCGCCACCGTTGCGGGAGCTGGGCAACGGAATGTTTGTTGTGACAGTTTCTGACGTACGGAAGGCGTTCGACGAGATGAAATCTCGGGGCGTCAAGTTCCGGGCGGAGAAGCCCGCAGAGCAGCCTTGGGGCACCTACGCGGAGTTCTCCGATCCCGATGGGAATCACTTCACCATCCTGCAGCCGCCGGCGTGGACACCCCCGCCGAGCTAGGGAACCTATTGCTCAGCCTCCAACTGCCGAGGACTTAGTCCAAAGCGCGTGTGCTCAATAGCAGTTGAACCCAACCGCGTGGCGACAGTCTAGCCGAGCGGAACCTGCCGGATGATACCACCGAGCCGCGTGCTGGGGAGTCGGGGCCTTTATCCACCGGAAGGAGCGTTGCAAGGGTGGGCCGAGGGTTCTGCCACCAGGGCCTGGTTCCTGACTCAGAGTGGAGCTCAGCGTGTCGACCAAGCCTAGGAGTTACAGCCACGACTGGGGGGTGCCGACCTCCATCGGTGTCTGGGGAGGCTCACGTGCGACCCAGACCCAGCTTGCGCTGGCGATCGCTAGGCGAGTCGATCCGGGGTTCTACTGGCTCCAGATTGTGGGGGACCCAGCATCCCACGATGCGCCTGAGCCATCGCTCGCGGGACGGGTTCCTTCGGGACACTTGTTCTACCTTCGCCCAGACCAGCTCTCTCCCAGGACCCAATCAGGCAGAGTCGCGGATTGGTTCGGTCGCGCCGACATCGAAGCAGAAACCCGGTTGCAACAGATTGGTGACTCTCTGCGCCTTCCGTCGCTTGCTCGAATCTTCCTCGACGGCCGGAATGCCGTCAGCCCGACCAAAGCCCTTGTGATCGCCGAGTCAAACTTGGCCGAGCCGTTCCTCCCGTTGGAGGAAGGCGGGATTCGGCCATTCATCGAAGCCTTCAATCAATACGGGGTAACACTCGTCACCACGCTCAGCAATCGCCCCAACCCGAACGCCCGGGACATCGACTACGTTCTGTTCATCCGGCCCGGATCTGGCGTTGACGCGTCTCTCGCCGACGTCGAGTGCCGGCAAGGGCCGCCGCCCGGGGCCCACGGCCTCTTCACCCAAGGGAAGGCACGGGAACTGAACGCTCTTGCTGCGGAGCTGCGGCAAGTCCAACCCGGACCCCCTTAGGAATGAGTGCGACCGAGGTTTGAGGCCGGCCAGCCCCTGGATTGTGTTCAAGCGAAATTGGACCTTTCCCTCGCACTTGATTCTGGGGTCGAGGGGAAGTGAACAGCACGAGATTTAGCGGATTCTCGGCAGAGTCCTGACGAGTCCTTGTCTGCGACCCGGCCCTCGAAAGGCGGATATCTCACATCTTCAGCAGGGCTCATATCAATGGGCCCCCATCGATGGTCGTGCCCAGGTCTCGATCCCGACCTACCACGATTCCCGTGACGGAGCGAACTCGACGCCTTCTGGAATCTGTGAGGGGTCAAGGAGAGAGTTTCGATGACCTGATTCTCGATTTGCTCGAAGACACCGCTTTCGACGAGCGATTCTATTCGGAAACTGAGCGGCGCTGGCGAAGCGAGAAACGCATCGAGGGGCGGCAGGTCATGAAAGTGGCAGGCTCGGCGTAGCCGCGGACCCTCGGGGAATGGTCCTTGAAGGTGTGTGCTCAATAGGAGTTGAGCCCACGCCGGCGCGCCCCTACGCAGTTCAGACGCGCCTTCGGCCGGGACCTAGGGGGTGCGTGCATTGTCCGAATTCCACCGGCGGAAGAGATATTATGTAATGGCTACAGATATGGTATATCGGTACCATGGCAAGCCGGACAGTGGCACTTGACGACGAGGCGTACGGACTGCTCAAGGCACGGAAACAATCCGAGGAGAGTTTTAGTGACACGGTCAAGCGCCTGGCTCGTCCACGCCGTCCCCTCTCGGATTTCGCGGGAATGTGGTCTGACATGACCGCCAAGGAACGAAAGGAACTCGACCGAGTGTTCGCGGACATGCGGAAGGCGGAGTCTCGGCGAGCGGCGCTCCTCGGGGCCCTCTCAGATTAGCCCATGTTCTGCCTCGACTCCACTTTCTGCATCGATTTCGCGAATGGGCTGGACGCTGCGAAGTCGAAGGCCAGGGAACTTGAGAAGCGGGGAGATCAGTTATCGATCGCTGCGCCAGCACTGACCGAATTTCTAGTAGGGGCCTTTAGTCAGGGCGGCAAGCGGCTTGCAGAGGCGTTGGCGTTCGTCTCTCAGTTGCAGACACTGGAGATCACAGAGCCCATCGCAATGGATGCCGCCCGGCTGGGCGGAGAGTGCGCCCGGCGGGGAGAGGCGGTCGCGGCTATGGACCTGCTCATAGCCGCCGCAGCGCGCCATTACCGGGCCACCGTTCTCACTCGAGACCCGGACTTCTCTCGAATTCCGGGCCTCTCTACCGAAAGATACTAGCCGAGCCGACCCTCTGGTCAATGAACCGCGGGGCGGTCAGCCGTTTCGCGACTGCGAGCGAGTTACGTATCCTGGCAGTCTGGGCGAGAGGGTTCTGCCCCAGGTGGGTGGAACCCAGACTGGTGGGTCCATCAGGAGTTGCACCCTCATTTCGTCGAGTGTCCTACCCCTGCCAGGCTTCCCGGCCCAAATCTCAGTCCCGAAGGAGAAAGTGTCGGGCAGCGCCGTCAGGTATCCCCTTCGCTGGGGTAGCTCAATCGGTCGAGTTGCCTTCGAATGCGAGGCAGCTCATTCCGCACGAAGGACCAGATTTCTTCAAGGTCGACTTCGTTGTAGTCGTGAACAAGCCCGCGATTCCTCAGGCGACTCAGTCGCTCCCAGGGAATCTTCGGGTTCGTCCCCTTCAAACCGGAGGAAACTTTCTCAGCTGACTCTGTCAGACGGATCAAATCGAGCAGGACGGCCTTCTGAGTCAATCCCGGTGCCATGAACGTCTCCTTGCCGATCGCAGCATCGCGTTTCGCTTCCTCCGCTGCCTGGACCATTGCGATTACGCGGAGCCGATCTCGACTCGGCTTCGCCGTCATAGAGGGACGGCCTCGGTTACAACCTGCGGCTGGACGAACCAGTGAAGACTGTCCTCGGTTGCGACGTCGACGTGCCGCTTGAGAAGCCTCTCAAGTTCTAAGGCAAGATCGACCGACCTCAGAGTCGATCCGGTCTTCCCCGCCCGGGTGAAGTCGATCAAGAAGTCCACATCGCTCTCGTGTGTCGCTGACCCTCGGGCCACCGAGCCAAAGACCCGAATCTCCCGGACCCCATAGCGCCGGGCGATTTGCGAGATTCTCGACCGGTACGGGCCAAGGATTGCCTCCACGCCGAGCCCTCCACCACCGGCGGGAACCCGAATTTTTGGAAGCTCCCAGTACGGCGACTTGCAGCGGGGGCAGATCCTCACAACCCGAGCACGGGGAGTCCAAGTGTTTCCGCAGCGGTAGCAGTGGAGCTCAGGGATATCGAGCTCGCGCATAACCCTACACGCCCTACGGTCATTAAAAACTTACCTATACGTAAGTTCCTTTGTAGCTAGATGAATTGATCCCTGTGACCAAGCGGTTGCGTGGAACGGAGTGTGCTCAATGTGCGTTGAGCGTTCGAAACGTTACCCTATCAGGCCCTCGCGGACGTGGGGACAGCCTCGCCTTCAGGCACGCAGGTACCAGCGAAGCTAGGCCTTCGGGTCGCTCGGGCCTGCCGGAGGATCAACCGGCAGTCCATAGCTTCGAAGCAACGAGAGGAAGCGGGGGTCGTTTCGAATCGAATCGAACCAAGCACCGTGGTAGTACAACCAAAGGGTCCTGTCACCTTCGCGAAAGTCCCTCTCGAGAAGTTCCAGGGCTCGTTCCCTCTCGCCCAATGCACCGTAGAGCGTGGCAAGGTCCGTTGCCGACACGTAGAGCTTCGCCTCTCCTCGCTCAATATCGGCTGCTAGGGCTCGGGGGTCATCGGTCTTTCCGACGAGGGCGTCCAAGAGCGCGTGGTCGAAGCGTACCAGCTCCGTTGCGCGTGTCACGGGGAATGCCGCCTCCTTCAGGGCGTCGGCTCGTCGGCCGGCGGCCACGTAGTACAGCCCGAGGTAGACATGGTTCGCGGCGGAGGACGGATCGGCGTCACGCTCCCGCTCGGCCTCGGCGATCGCCCCTGCGAAGTTTCCCGAAAGAGCCTCAGCCCAGGTGAGTGTGGCGCGGGCGCTGGTTCCTGGATCCAGCGCGGTCACGCGCCGACACTCGTCCTTGGCTTCGTCGAACCGATTCAGGGCAACCAGCATGAGTCCAAAGAAACGATGCGCGGTCACGTTGCTAGGGTTCAGGGTGGTGGCTTTGCCAAACTCCTCTTCCGCACGGCGCCAGTCTAGGTCAAACTGGAACGCGATGTTACCCAGAGCGGAATGAGCGTCCGAGGAGTTGGGATCCAGCTCGAGTGCTCTCGCCGCGAGCTCACGCGCTCGTGGCATCACCTGCTGCATGGGAAGGGAGTACCCGGAGGCGGCTACGTAGAGGTTGGCCCACGCGGCAAAGGCCTCGGCAAAGGCTGGGTCAAGCTTCGTCGCCTGTTCGAAGCACCGAGCGGCCTCCTCGACCCCCTTCCCCGCCGGCTGGGTTGAAGCGACCAATCCGCGTAGATACAGGTCGTAAGCAGCGAGGTCGGACGTGGGCCTCGTCTTGCCTCGATTCACATTCCCTTTAGCGAACTCGAGTTGCAAGGCTTGCGCCGTTCGCTCTGCGATGTCCGCCTGGATCGCGAAAACATCGTCGAGCTCCCGATTGTAACTGCTGGCCCAAATGTGTCCCTCGCTACCCACGTCGATGAGCTGCAGCGTGATGCGAATTCGACTACCGGCCTTGCGAACGCTCCCCTCGAGAACGGAGTCGACCCCCAGGTCGACTCCCACCTGGGACACGGACTTCGGCGCGAGTTTGTAGGGGGCGACCGATGTTCGAGCAATCACGCTTAGGCCCTGTACCTGAGAGAGGACGGAGATCAACTCCTCCGTGAGACCGTCGGCAAAGTACTCGTCCTTTGGGTCGGGGCTGATGTTTGCGAGCGGCAGAACGGCTAGCCGGCGCCCGGCAGAGCGCCCCATCACCCGAACTTCCGCCCTCGGCGAGTCCCACGATTGAACGACCTTGTAGACGCCGACGGGAACCCGGATGTTCTTCAAGGAAGTCGGAGGGAGTCTTACCAGGGGGTTCGAGATCTTGTTCTGGACTTGGTCGTAGACCTGCTGAGTGAGGCAGATCCCCTCGGGCTCGGCTAGAGCGTGGATGCGCGAGGCGATGTTCACTGCATCGCCGAGGACATCACCGTTCGATCGAACCACGTCCCCTACGTGAATGCCGATCCGGATCCGTATCCTCTTGCCCGCATCGAGCGATACATTGTGTTCGTGGAGGGTTCGTTGAATCTCAACGGCGCAGCGGGCCGCATCGAGAGCACTATCGAACTCGACGAGGAACGCGTCACCAACGGTCTTGACCTCGCGTCCCCGGAATCTCTGGAAGACGGGGCGGAGAAGTCGATTGTGACGATCGAGGACATCCAGCGAGGCTGCCTCGTCGACCTGAGCGAGGGTAGAATAGCCCACCATATCGGTGAACATGATTGCGGCAAGGTGCCGCTGGCCCGCCTCCATCGCTCCCGAACGTGCGCTTCCCAAGTTAAGCGCTTCCACGCGCCTTCCCGCGGTTCCCCCACCGGCGACCTATGGGCTCTGCCCTGAGCATCGGCCGGAGGGACAAACTGAGCTCGCGGCCGAGACATCGTAGCGATGGCTATGGGAGATGTGTATCCCTTGGGATAGACAAGGCCGAGGCCGTAGCCAAGGGAGTTCAACTGGAGTCGAACGCTCCGGCGACCGGATGTCAAACGTTCAACTGGAGTTGAACCGGAGTGACCTGCTAAGATCCGGCGAAATGGCTCTAAAGGGTAAGACAACCCCACTCCTTCAGGCTCGGTCGATCGATAGTGGGAGACGTCTGGCCGCGTCTCGCAGGAGGATGACCGCCGGAACCACGGGGGCGACGAGATAGACCCAGATGAGGAGCGGGTTCGAGGTCGTCGCAAGGACCACTCCGCCCAAGAGGACCGCGACGATGAACCCGGCACCCCCGACCATCGCGAACGCGCCGTTGTACGACCCCACCTCCTCGCGCGGGGCGAGGTTCGAGGGGAGGGTCGCCTGCGGGATGGTGATCAGGTTCTCGCCGAACGTGAGCACCACGACCGCTGCAAAGAACACGACTACTGGCACCAACCCAAGTACGCCGGCGGTCCCCAGGGCAAGAAACGCGAGCACGTAGAGGCCTATGCCGGCGATCGCGATCGTAGTGTGACGTCGCCCAATCACGCTCTCGGTCGTAAATGTCTGACCGAAAACGACCACGAGCCCGTTGAGCGCGAGACCGATCCCGAGCAGAGCGTAGGAGATCCCGAGGACGTTGTGGACATAGAGCGGGAAGGTGACCGCCCACTGGCCCACCACCAGCACGACGAGCCCAAAGGCAAGCAACACCTCCAGGGCGACCCGGTCGCGTCCCAGAATCGCGAAGCTCTCGCGCAGACTCCTTCCCGGAGTGGTAGACGCCGTAGGACGGCGCATGCCGCCTCCGCCCCCTTGAAGCTCGCGATCCCGCGGGGAAGGTTCGAGCGTCGCAGCGAGGAAAGCGGTTCCCCCCGCGACGATGACCGCTGCCACTCCGACCGCACCGGCGAACCCAATGGAGGAGATCAGGAGGCCCCCGACCGTCACGCCCGCGGAGTAGCCGGCGTTGAACCCAATCCGGTACCATGTGAACCCACGGGTCCGTTCCGCTCCCTCCGCGAAGTCGGCGATGTACGCCGAGAACGCCGGACCCGCCGTGGTAGTGACCACACCTCCCAGGGTCGCTGCCAGAATCGCGCCGAGGAGGGAGTGGAGGGCGAAGGCATACGCGAGACCTGCCGTGGCCGCGACCTCCCCGATGAGCCCGAGGAGGATCAGGCGCCTGCGCCCGAGGCGGTCGGTTGCGAGGCCTCCAAGCCAATTGAAGGGGAGGAGAACGACGCCCACCCCGGCGATGATGACTCCGACCTCGAAGTACCCGAGGCGGAGCACGTTGACTAGAAACAGCGCGAGAAACGGGTTGTAGAGGGCGTTACCCAACATCCGGATAGCGACCCCAATGCCGAGAAGTCGCAGGTTCCGGTTCACATCGCTCGAATCCCTCCCAAGCTAAGATGGTTGACTAAGTTCCCTTGAGTACCGGACGTCCGATTGCCGAGGTCGCACCGGCCCGACCAGGAAGTATCGGAAAGCGCCCGGCCCGTCAGACTCCGGACCTGACGTGGGTTCAATAGAAGTTGAACACTGCTCCGATCGGATATCAGGGGTTCAACGGGAATCGAACCCCCCGCAGTCCTCAGCGATAGGACTACATACGACGGGGCTGCTGACGCCGCGTGGACCTCTCTGAGATCGTCTCGTTGGTTGGAATCGCGGCGTCCACGGCACTTGTCGCCTCGGTGATTCTGCTCGCCTACAATGTAAGGGCCAGTCGGCTGGACGCCCGCCGAAATCTCGCCTTCTCGATGATGGAGCAGCTCACGTCAAACACCTTCGCCGATCGGCGATGGAAAATGCATCAGGCCGTCGAGAAGGCACGTGTGGCGAACTGGAAGGACTTCGATAACAGCCTCGAGGACTTCGAGAGCCGTTCTTTCGCCTACCAGTATGAGTTGATCGGCCAGATGGTCGCCTCGGGCACGCTGGACTATCACCTGGTTCGAGATTTCGTCCGGTATACGGTTGTCACGGACTGGAACGCGTTCGAACCTTTGGACTCCCATCTCCGAGAACGGTACCCTGGCCGCCCTAGTCCGTGGTCCCGCTTCCAGGCGCTCGCGCAGCGGGTCACTGTAGAGCTCCGCGGCCCCGAGCTCCGCGGATCGGCAGAATCCCGCTCTCCTCAGGCGTAGCTCCCTCGTTCTCTACGTTCAACAGGAACTGTGCCTCTACATTTGACCACAAGACTTAACTCGGCGACAATATGTAGAGGCATTCATGGCCGTGGTACGGACCGTGATTCGGGGTAAGAGGAAGTACCACTACTTGGTCCAGACGTATCGGTGGGGGGGGCATGTCCGCCGGAAGGAGAGGTACCTAGGTCTCGCCCTACCCGCCGATTTGAATCGCCAGCGGGAGGCACTTGAACGGGAGGTTTGGAGCGAGACTTGGTTCCGGAACTTCCAGGAGATTCACGGGGCCTACCAGGCACGCCAGCGGACCCTCCCGCGGACGGCGCTCTTGAAAGAGCAATCTGAGTTCGTCATTGAATTCACCTACGACACGAACCGGATTGAGGGCTCGACCCTTACCTTCGATGAGACCTCGGACCTCCTCTCTCGAGGGGTCAGCCCGGGGTCCAAGCCTATGGCAGATATCCGGGAAACTCAGCTCCACGGAGCTCTAGTGGATCGATTGCTCGTGGCGCCCGAGCCCGTAGATCTAGCGCACCTCTTGAGGTGGCACAAAGCAATCTTTAGCGAAACAAAGCCAGATATCGCGGGCCGACTCCGAGACTTCGAAGTTCGCATCGGAAGGAGCCGACACATCCCGCCCCCTCCCTTAGAAGTGCGTCCCATGCTCGTGGAGCTACTTCGGAGACTGAACCGCAGCACGGATTCGGTCAACCCGGTGGAACTGGCCGCCAGATTTCATCTCGATTTCGAGAGTGTTCACCCGTTCGGGGATGGGAATGGACGAATCGGCCGGTTGGCGATGAACATGATTCTCCACCGGGCAGGATACCCGCTGCTGAATATTCGATATGGGAAACGGCGGGCCTACTACCATGCTCTGGAGCGCTCGAACCTAAAGGGCGACCGCCGTCCGTTCCTGATGTGGTTCTTCCGCCGCTACCGAAGCGACAACCAGTTCTGGATCCGAAAGCCTAGTTGAGGGTGTGGACCCTTCAGATAGGTGGCTGCGACCCCTTAGCAGGGATCGACTGACCCGATCCTACGCCGCGCGGCAGAGAGTGTTCAATACGCGTTGAACCCAGCCTTGTGTGTTCATCGGGAATTGGACCCACGAGCCGCACGCAGGATTAATCGGCGGTTTGAATGCGAGCAAGCTTGGTTCGAAGCTCTGGCAATCCGCGCACTATTGCCCAGACTCTCTCTGGGTCCACTTCCCAGTACGAGTGCGTGGCCAGGACTCGAAACCCAATCATGGCACGCCACGGTAGCTCAGGATACTTCTTCCGGAGCGTCGGGGAGAGTTCTCTCGCTGCCTCTCCTATCACCTCGAGATTCCTTACTATTGCGTCTAGGATCAGAGGCGCTTCTAGATTCTGCCGATTCTTCGGGGATGCGTAGTCGAGGCTGCGGTCTATTCGTTCCAAGATGTCTGCAAGCCTGGCCTGGTCACCTCTCATAGGGTCACGGCGTCCAACAACGCTTGGGGCCTGATGAGCCAATGAAGGGACACCTCGGTGGTCACGTCAACCTTACGACGAAGTAGCGCCTGGAGGTCAAGGATCAGCTCCACCTGATCGTAGCCTGACGCCTCAGGCCGAAAGTCCACCAGGAAGTCGACATCGCTTCTCGGCCCTGCGGACGCCCGTGCTACCGACCCGAAGACTCGAATATGGTTGGCCCCGCGCAAGCGGGCAAGCTCGAGAACTCGCTCTCGCTTCTTGCCAATGACTTCCTCGACACCCTGACCTGTATCGCGGGCCAGTTTTCGGAGGAGCGGAACGTCCCAGAACCTTGACTTGCATCGCGGGCACATCGAGATCCGCGGTCGCCTCGGGGACCAGACGTACCCGCAACGATAGCAGCGGCCACGAGGACGGGATAAGGCCACGTTTGAAGGAGAGTTGTCTAAGTAAATACATTTACCTATACCTGCGCGAAGCCGCGTCTTCCGATCAAGCGGATCTCCGGTTCCACATCCTCGGTGGGCGGTGTGTGCAACAGGAATTGCACCCCGGCGAGCAAGTTTGCCTGAAAGCTACCCCTTTAGCGTTGCAACGACCAGAACGGCCGTCAGGATGGCGAGGACTCCGGTAAGCCCAATCAGCACCCTGGTCCACCGAACCAGGTCGTGGGAATGATCACGAATCTGAAGGGCTG
>Ga0209415_10014939_pt1 | contig 12641 bp, 5 predicted proteins | sample PeaSoiSIISIP2007_FD_187696 | JGI IMG/M metagenome (GOLD analysis project Ga0209415, IMG submission 187696) | Peat soil microbial communities from Weissenstadt, Germany - SII-SIP-2007 (SPAdes) (version 2) | ecosystem: Environmental > Terrestrial > Soil > Wetlands > Peat | place: Germany...
GATCCGCGGCCGACACTCGTTGTCGACGAGCCGACGATCAGCATGACCTTCGAGACCAACACCTCGCCGTTCTTCGGCCAGGAAGGCAAGTTCGTCACGAGCCGCCAGCTGCGCGAGCGCCTGCAGCGCGAGATCCTGCACAACGTGGCGCTTCGGGTCGAGGACACGGACGACCCGGACAAGTTCAAAGTGTACGGTCGCGGCGAGCTGCACCTCGGGGTGCTGATTGAGAACATGCGCCGCGAGGGCTACGAGCTCGCCGTGTCGCGCCCGCAGGTCGTGGTGCGCGTCGTCGACGGCGAGCGCCAGGAGCCCTGGGAGCAAGTCACGGTCGATATCGAGGAGCGCTCGCAGGGCAGCGTGATGCAGGCCCTCGGCGAGCGCGGCGGCCAGCTGACGAACATGATTAACGACGGGCGCGGGCGGGTGCGGCTCGACTACCTGATGCCCTCGCGCGGACTCATCGGATTTCAGACGGAGTTCCGGACCTCGACCTCGGGCACCGGGCTCCTCTATCACGTGTTCGATCACTACGGCCCGGTAGTCGACAAGCAGCTCGCGCAGCGCTCCCTCGGGGTCCTGGTCTCCAACGGCGAGGGCGAGGCGCTTGCATACTCGCTCTTCAATCTGCAGGAGCGCGGGCGGCTGTTCATCGGCCCGGGTGATTCCGTCTACGAAGGACAAATCATCGGCATCCACAGCCGGGACAACGATCTCGTCGTCAACCCCCTCAAGGGCAAAAAGCTCACCAACATCCGCGCCGCCGGTAAGGACGAGAATGTGATCCTGACCCCAGCGATGCGCTTCACGCTCGAGCAGGCGATGGAGTTCATCGACGACGACGAGCTGGTCGAGGTCACTCCCGCCAACGTGCGGCTCCGCAAGCGGTTCCTCAAAGAACCGCAGCGGCGGCGGGCGGAGCGGTTAGAATAGCCGCCACAAGAAACGAGATCAGAGGGGTTCGCCTTTGAGCAACGACCTTGGCCGGACAGGGAGCGTCGCGGCGCTGATTGTCGGTGGAATCGTGACCGCGGGAAGCGCTGCCGCCGACGATCTCTATCAGGGCCTGCAGACTCCCCACACCAGCTGGTCGCTGTTCGCGGGCGCCGCCTACACCGACAATGCGGCGCTCGTCGCGGGAAACACGACGAGTGACACCATCGCGATCGGGGGCGTGAACGGCAGCCTGTATCGCGACACGGGCCGGCTCAAGGCCGATGTCGACGGGTCGGTGCAGTACGAGGACTACCTCGACCACACCTTCACAAGCCAGACGCTTGGTCAGCTCGTTGGCGCGGCGTCTTATGCGATCGTGCCGGACCGGTTTAACTGGGTGCTGCAGGATACGTATGGTCAGGTGACCGTGGACCCCCTGTTGCCGCCGACCCCCGCCAACCGGATCAACGCCAACTTTGTCTCGACGGGACCGGATGGATTCCTGCGACTTGGCGGTTCGACCGAGCTTCTGTTAGGCGCGCGCTACGGGGAGTCGGACTTCCAGTCGAACCCAGTCGCGCAGGTCAGCGACCGGACTGTCACCGGCAACCTCGGCCTGCTCGAGCGCCTGTCACCGACGAGCTCGGTCTCACTGAACGCGTCAGCGGCGCACATCGAGTACCAGGCCCCGGGCAGTCCGGCCTACGATCAGGACGAGCTCTACGGAAGGTTTTTCTCGAGGTCCCAACGCGGTGGCGTCTCCCTCGACCTCGGCGTGACCGAGCTAAGAGAGAGCGGCAGCTCGGTCTACGATCCTCTGGTTCGTCTGACCCTGTTCCACCGCCTGACGACATCGTGGAATCTCAATCTCGGCGTCGGCACGCAGTTCAGCAACAGCGGCCAGGCCTTTCAGTCCGCCTTTACCGGCATCACCGTCGTCAATAACCAGACGGTTCCGGGCGGGTTGGTCGGGCTTGGCCCACAGCCGGGCGCCGGCGTCGCCGACGTCATCCTTGCGCAGACTGCTTTTCGGGACGACTACGGGACCGTCGGGTTCGACTTCGTCCGGCCGCGGACGAGCTTCGGCGTCTCGGGTACCCTCACCCGCCAGCGCTATCAGTTCGGTGGCGCGGGACAAGATCGCGACCTCGTGGATGGAAGCGCGCACTTCACGCGTCGGCTGCGCCAGACGCTCGATTTCCACGCGACCGCGAGCTACGAACGGCTCACGCCGCAAGGGGCACTCCCGGGCTATCGGTCCTGGGTCGGGGATACGGGGTTCTCCTGGCGCCCTGGGGCGCTCCTCGCCGTCACACTGTCGTACCACCTGCAGGACCTCACCACGGACGTTGGCGGCGCCCCATTCCGTGTGAACCAGGTCTACCTCGGCCTCTCTTACGGGCCGCCCAAACCCCACGTTTCCTTTGCGCCGCCCGGCCAGCCGGCGACCCAGACCCAGACTCCGACCCAGCTCTAGTCGGGGCTGCGGCAAGGCGCCCCCGGGAGCCTCGAACCGGGACCCGGTTCACACCGGGTCCTCGGTGTAACCCCTACGATGAAGGCATCTTTTGTCACATCGGCTGGCAGGGTCGCCTTACTCCATGTCGTCCCCTGGAAGCTCGTCCCGCGTCGTTCCCCTGTCGCGCACCAGCGCGAGCGCGCCGGCGCCTCAGGGCGGCTCCGGGAGCGACACGGCCGCCTCCCGGCCGCTCGACCTGCCCAGCGGCTACTCCGGGCGCTTCCCGGGCGTCAACCGTACGCTCGCCCGGCAGCTCCACGACGCGACCGTCGGGGGTGAGCTCAATCTCGACGTCTTGATGCGAATCGCCTCGAAGTATTACGACGAGGTGGACCACGAACGCCGCGGCACCGTGCGATCGATGCAGCTGATGTCGGATGAAGCCGAGGAGCTGACCCGGGAGCTCCGCGAGCAGACCGCAAGCCAGTTGCAGGCGATTCTGGACCACGTCAAGGACGTGATCCTGACGGTCGATGACGCCGGGAACATCGAGTCGTTCAACCCGACGGGGGAGCGGGTGTTTGGTTACTCCGAGACCGAGATCCTCGGCCGGCCGCTGAGCTTCCTGTTGCCGGAATTCGTCGCGGACGACGGCAAGCTCGCCGACCGCCTCGAGCAGCTGGCGATCCGTAATGACGACACGCACGTTGATCTTGCCGCCCACGAGACGACCGGCCGTGCCAAGAGCGGCGAGCGCTTCGACGCGGATATCGCCGTCAGCAAGGCGCGCGTCCAGCGCAAGGTCGTCTACATCCTGTGCATGCGCGATGCAACCGAGCGCAAGCTTGCCGAGTCCGCGACCCGCGAGAGCGAGGCTCGTTACAGACTGTTGGTCGAGAACGCCCCCGAGGCGATCGTCGTGCTCGACGTCGATCGCGGCAAGTTCGTCGACTGCAACGATCACGCGGTCAAGTTCTTCAAGATGGACCGGGCGAAGCTCTTGTCCGCCGGCGCCGAGCAGATTAGCCCCGCCTACCAGCCGGACGGGACGCCCTCCTTCGGCATCGTGCGCGGCTATATCGATCGGGCGCTCGCGGGCGAGACACCGGTGTTCGAGTGGGTGCACCTCGACGCCAATGGCAAGGAGCTGCCGTGCGAGGTGCGGCTCGTGGGCCTGCCGAGCGCCAGCCATCGGCTCGTGCGCGGCTCGATCACCGACATCGCGGACCGCAAGCGCGCGGACATCTACGCCGCTGGTGAGCGCCGCGTGCTCGAGCGCCTCGCCTCGAACGCGACGCTCGAGGCAGCGCTCGAGGCGATCTCCGACGTCATCGAGAAGATGCACGTCGGTGATCGCTGCGCGATCCGACTGCTCGACGACAAGGGCATACTACGCCACGTCGTCGCCTCGAAGCTGCCCCGCGAGTTCTGCGCGGCTATGGACGAGGTGCCGGTTGGTCTGCGGTTTGGCTCCTGCGCGGCGGCCGCCTACCTCGGCCGCTTGGTCATCGTCGCCGACATTGCGACCGACCCGTTCTGGGAGCATCGCCGCGACGCCGCGGGACGCTCAGGGATCCGGGCGTGCTGGTCGAATCCGATCCGCGCCTCCGACGGCGGCATCATCGGCACGCTCGCCGTCTACCTCGCGTCCCCGTGTACGCCCGCCGGGCGCGATGCGGAGCTGATCGCGCGAATGGCCCAGCTCGCGGGGATCGCGATCGAGCGGCGCCGGGCCGAGGATGCGTTGCGCGCCAGCGAAGCGCGGTTCCGCGGGCTCTTCGAGCACGTCGTTGAGGGCGTCTACCAGAGCGGGCCAGACGGGCGGCTCAGGGCCGTGAACCCGGCCCTGGTCCGGATGCTGGGCTTCGAGTCCGCCGAGCAGCTGATGTCGCTCGACACTACACGGCACCTTTACGTCGACCCCGCGGTGCACGGCGAGCTGCGCCGGCGCCTGCTGCGCGACGGCGAGGTCAGGAATGCCGAGTACGAGCTCCGTCGCCCCGATGGCCGCACCGTCACGGTCGTCGAGAACGCGAGGGCCGTGCGGGACCCCGCCGGCACTGTCCAGGGTTTCGAGGGAACGCTGTCCGACATGACCGAGCGTCGCCGCGCGGAACTCGCGGTGCACGCCGAGAAGGAGCGCGCCCAGGTCACGCTCGAGTCGATCGGCGATGCGGTCATCACGACCGACGCCGCCGGCGTCATCGATTACCTAAATCCCGTCGCCGAGCAGCTGACCGGCTGGCGACTCGAGGAGGCACGCGGCAAGGACCTCGACGCCGTGCTCAGGGTCGTCAACGAGGTGAGCCGCGAGCCGACCGAGAGCCTCGCGGCGCGATGCCTCAGGGAGGCGCAGGTCATTGTCGGCAATGATCAGGGTGCGCTCATTGATCGCGCCGGCCGCGAAGTGGCGATCCAGAACTCCGCAGCCCCGATCCGCGACCGCGAAGGCAGGCTGCTCGGGACCGTCGTCGTGTTCCGGGACGTCAGCCGCGAGCGGCGCCTCAAACGCGCGCTTTCGTACCAGGCAACGCACGATGCACTCACCGGGCTCATCAACCGCCGCGAGTTCGAGCAGCGGCTGCACGCGGCGCTCGCCGAGACCCGCCGCGAGCCACCCGTCGAGCACACGCTGGTCTATGTCGACCTCGACCAGTTCAAGATCGTCAACGACACCTTTGGTCACCCGGCCGGGGACCGGATGCTGAAGCAGGTGACGAGCCTTCTCCAGACCCGGGTCCGCACCAGTGACACGCTGGCGCGCCTCGGCGGCGATGAATTCGGGATCCTGCTGCAGGATTGCGGTCTCGAGCAGGCAATGAAGATCGCCGAGGGGCTGCGGCAGGGGATTCGCGATTTCCGCTACGAGTGGGCCGGGGAGGCCCTGCAGATCGGTGCCTCGATCGGCATCGTCGCGATCGACCGGAACACCGAGACGGTGGCCGCCGTGATGAGCGCGGTCGACGTCGCCTGCTACGCAGCCAAGGACGGCGGCCGCAATCGCGTGCACGTGTACCAGGCCGACAATGTCCCGACCCGACAGCGGGAGATGCAGTGGGTGTCGCGCCTGCAGCGCGCCTGCGATGACGACCGCCTCGAGCTCTTCTTCCAGCCAATCCACGCGATCGGTGCGAACCCGGATCGCGACGTGCACTACGAACTGATGGTTAGGATGCGCGACGAGGGCGGGGGCCTCGTGCACCCGGGTGAATTCATTCCGGCCGCCGAACGCTACAACCTGATGCCGGCGATCGACCGCTGGGTGGTTCGCCGAGTGCTGAGCACGGTGATGGGCCCGGGCAAGATCGGCGAGCACGCCCATTTCGCGATCAACCTGTCCGGGACCACGCTCTCGGACGACGGGTTCCTCGATTTCGTGCTGGGCGAGCTTGCGGCCACTCCGATCCGCCGGGGGTCGCTGTGCTTTGAGATCACCGAGACCGCGGCGATCGCGAGCCTGTCGAACGTCGTCTACTTCATGCGCGAACTCCGCGACCGCGGTGTCCGGTTCGCGCTCGATGATTTCGGGTCGGGACTGTCGTCGTTCTCCTACCTCAAGACCTTGCCCGTCGATTACGTGAAGATCGACGGCCAGTTCGTCGAAAACGTCGCCCGCGACCCGGTGGACCGCAGCATGGTCGAGGCCATCTGTCAGGTCGCTCGTGCAATGGGCATCCGCACGATCGCCGAGCGCGTCGAGTCGAAGGCGGCGCTCGAGGAGCTTGCCCGGATCGGCGTCGACTACGCCCAGGGGTTCTACCTCGCAGAACCCGCGCCGATCGCGGTGCTGCCGCCAGCGTTCTCGGCCGGACCGCGCTGACGGGGAATTCGCCGCTCGTTTACAATCCCCGGCACCTGGCCTCACGGCCGCGATCCCCCTGCGAGGGCCCCTGTGCCCCTACCCGAGAGCGCCTCTGCCGCGCTGCACGCTCGCGACGACGACCACGCGCGCCAGGGATTGCTCATTCACGGCGATCCGCCACCGTTCGAATGCCACCGACCGGCCGGGAAGGCTCGGGTGCTCGTCACCTGCGACCATGCGAGCCGGCTAATCCCCGCTACCCTTGGCCGCTTGGGGCTACCGGAGCCCTCGACCTGGCGCCACATCGCCTGGGACATCGGCGCCGCGGAACTCGCCCGGGCACTCAGCGACCGGCTGGATGCCACGGCAGTGCTCGCCGGCTACTCGCGGCTGGTGGTTGACTGCAATCGGCGGCTCGAGGATCCGACGTGCTTCCTCGCGGTCGCGGACGGGGAGCCCGTTCCGGGCAACGAAGGACTCACGGACACCGGCAAACGCGCGCGCGCCGTGGCCTGCTACGAGCCATACCACAAGGCGATCGCGGGGCGGCTGCAGGACTTCCACCGCCACGGGATCGTGCCGGCGCTGATCTCGGTGCACAGCTTTACGCCCGTGCTGGGCGGCGAGCCGCGCCCGTGGCACGTGGGCGTGCTCTGGGACAAGGACGGGCGGATACCGTTGCCGCTGCTTCGGCAGCTGAACGCAGAGCCCGGGCTCGTGGTCGGTGACAACGAGCCTTACTCCGGCCGCCACCCCGCAGACTACACGGTCGACCGGCACGCCGAGAGCGCAGGACTTCCGCACGTTTGCCTCGAGGTCCGGCAGGACGAGCTTGCGAGCGCCGCAGGGGTCGCGCGCTGGGCCGACATAATCGGCCGTGCGCTCAATCGGATCCTCTCGGACGATGCGCTGTACCAGGTCTGGGAGGCCCGCGAGCCGCGGGCGACGGGGGGCTAAGATGACGAAGGAACCGCCGTTCACGGTCGGAATCGAGGAGGAATACCTGCTCGTCGACCTCAAGACCCGCGATCTGAGCATCGACCCGCCACACGGTCTCGTCGAGGAGTGCCATCAGCTGTGCGGGGGGCAGGTGAGCCCTGAGTTCCTGCGGTCGCAGATCGAAGTCGGCACGAAGGTGGCGCGCACGATCCCGGAGGCGAAGCAGGATCTGAAGCGGTTGAGGAAGACCGTTGTCGAAGTCGCGCGTCGGCACGGGCTTGCGCCGATCGCGGCCTCGACCCATCCGTTTGCTCGAACCATCCAGCAGATGCACACCGACAAGGACCGCTACGTGGCGCTCGCGCAGGAGATGCAGGCTGCTGCGCGGCGGATGCTGATCTGCGGCATGCACGTGCACGTCGGGATCGACGACAACGAGCAACGCATCGACCTGATGAACCAGCTGTCGTACTTCCTGCCGCACCTGCTTTCGCTGTCGTCCTCCTCGCCGTTCTGGGAAGGGGAGCAGACCGGGTTCAAATCGTTTCGCCTGACGATCTTCAGTGCCCTGCCGCGCACCGGGATCCCGGAACGGTTCGCGAGCTGGGGCGAGTACCAGCGTCACATCGACATGCTGATCAAAACAGGGCTAATTCAGGACACGACCAAGATCTGGTGGGATCTGCGGCCGAGCTGGCGGTATCCGACGCTCGAAACCCGGATCATGGACTGCTGCACGAGCGTCGAGGACTCCGCGTGCCTCGCGGCGCTGGTGCAGTCGACACTGCGGATGCTCTATCGCCTGCGCTGTAGCAACCAGCAATGGCGGATGTATGCCGACATGCTGCTAACCGAGAACCGGTGGCGAGCCATGCGCTATGGGACGGATGAGGGGCTTCTCGACCTCGCGCGCGGCGAACTCGTACCGTTCGCGGACCTGCTCGAGGAAATGCTCGACCTGCTGCTCGAGGATGCGATGGCGCTCGGCTGCCTTGCCGAGATCGAGCATGCGCGCACGATCCTGCAACGCGGCACCAGTGCTCACCGCCAGGTCCACCGCTACGAGGAGGCCAAGGCGCGCGGCGCGAGCGAGCGCGAGGCGCTCGTGGCGGTCGTCGATTGGCTCATCACAGAGACGGCCAGCGGGCTCGATTGAATACGCTGGAGTCTTGTGGTGTCGGACAAGCAGCGACCGAGAACCGGATTCAGCGAGACCTGCCCGAATGCCGAGGACTACACACGCGCGGCGTGACGGCCCCACAGCGCAAGACTGAATCAGCGCCTACAGTGAAAGGAACGAGGTCCTGCGCCATTCGCGAACGCGCCTGGTATCTAACAGATAGTCAATCGCGCGTTTCCGGGGTGGGCGAAAGCGCGAAAGAAGCGGCAAACTGTTCAGATGTGGGCCGCTGCGCTCGCGGACACTAAGGACCTTCCCTTTGACTCTCAGCGCCATCGGTCCGCCATCTTTGCGGACAATCGACGTCGCGAGCGAGCTGCACGAGCTCGAGTCGATTTGGGATTCGATCTCCGCATCGTGGGCTAACCCAGCACAGAGCTACGATTACATCAGTGTGTGCACAGCGATTTTCGAATTGGGGGACGGGCTCAAGGTGCTCGTTGCCACGAACGGTGGGTACGCCGCCGTCGCCCCTTTGTATCGCCACCGTGCGTCCGGGCGACTCGAGCTGGTCGGCGAGCGGCAGCTGCATGAAGCGACGGATTTCCGCTACAGCCGGGATGAGGAGGTCGATGCTCTGGCGCGCGCGATAGTCGCCTTGGGAATGCCGGTCCGCCTGGGGCAAGTACCACTGCACTCACCGGTTATTCCCGCTTTGAGGGCGGCCTATCGCGGCCGTGGCCTCGTCGTGACGAGACCGGCCGGCGGTTGCCTCGGGATTGCGCTAGACAGGGGCTGGAACGAGCCTGAGCAGCAGCTGAATGCCGGCCGGCGCTCGGATCTTCGGCGTGCGCGCCGCATCGCCGACGGCCTCGGGGTCGTTGAATTCGATGTCTGTTCCCCCGATCCGTCGGCGGTCGACGCGTTGCTGTCCGAGGCCTTTGTCGTCGAGGCAAAGGGTTGGAAGGCTAGAACGGGATCAGCGCTTGCGCTCGCGACCCGAATGGGCGAGTTCTATAGACGTTACGCCGCGGCCGCTTGCCACAAAGGCATGTTGCGGCTCGGCTTTATGCGGATTGACGGCCGGGCGGTGGCCATGCAACTGGCAATCGAAGCGGGCCGTCGCTTCTGGCTGTTGAAGATAGGATACGACGAGGCATTCAAGCGATGTTCCCCTGGCACGCTACTCACGGCTGAGACGATCCGCTATGCGGCCGAGGCGGGGCTGACCTCCTACGAGTTCCTTGGTGTCGAGGAGGACTGGATTCATCTCTGGAAGCCAGAGGCGCGCGAGTGTGTCCGCCTGCAGACGTATCCGGCAAATCTGCGAGGTGCCTGGGCGTTGGGCTGCGACGGTATCACGACAATTTACAGCAGGCTAAAACTGTCCGTCGCAAAACGGCGGCGCGCGCGATGAACGTGAACGTCCGCGTAATCTTGCAGGCCGCGAGTGCCTGAACGGCGCGTGGCTATATCCCCGCTTCGCCGCTGGCCGGCGCACCTCCCAACGGCGAAGTGCCATTGTCTGCCGGACGGTCACGCATGGTTCCGGAAGGTCGAGGGCTGCGTTGAGGAAACGCGCCGAGTCGCTCGGCGGTTGCTGCTCGGGTTTTTAGTACCGGTGCCCGAGACGCGTCCGGGCGCCGACGAGTGGCCGACGTCTGTCAGACACGTGCCGGTGTCGCCCTGATGAACCTCGGGGAAGACGTCAAGCCTGACATCGACCGCTTCGATGGACCGTATTTCTCACAATACGGGTGGTGTCTCAATCCCGTGCTCCCGATGAGCGAGCTGCGCGTTCGCTGTCGGGAGGAGTGGCAACGGCATGCGCTGCAGGCTCCAGCGTGGCAACAGGGCGAATCGCGCATAAACCTCTACCTTCTTCTGTGCGCGATGCACTGCACAGCCTCGGACTACCTGGCCTACCGCCCGTGGCGGCTGGCATCGCTGGTAAAGCGTGTCCCGGCCGGTCGGATGCTGATTCGCGGGTATGAGCTGGCAGCCAACATCCCGTATGTCGCGTCGACAGTTCTGCATCGCCGACGAGTTGACCGATGGAATCAGCGTGTCCAACGCTGTGTGGATGCTGCGTGCCGGATACTGCTCGACGAACGGCGCTACAGTGCGGCGGAATGGCAGGTACTTGAGACCAGCTTACTGTCGATATGTGAGACCGAATTGCCGGAGGACGCGCTCGGCTGGCGGATGAGGATCCCGGAGGCGTATCGATGCCAGGATCTCAGCCACTACGATGCGCTGTCCCTCGCGAGGCGCTTCGTCCAGGCGCTCGGCCTGCCGCGCCGCCCGACCCTGGTCGTCGGACCCCGCACCGCGGGCGCCTATTTCGCCCCGATGATCGAGGCATTCCTTGCAAGCAGCGGTCATCCGACGCTCGGCTGGCTGAGCGTGCGGCCGAAAGAGGGCCTGACTACGGCGGAACGACGCGCCCTGCGCCATGCATTGAGGGACGGCGGCCGGATCGTCGTCGTCGATGACCACCCGAGCAGCGGGGACACGTTCGTGGTGCTCGTCGGCCTCCTCAAGGGTCTCGGCGCCGGCGCACAGGACATCGCCATTCTGGCCCCCGATCACCCAGCGCAGGCAGACTGGACCGCGAGGGTCAGGCCGGTCGCGACGATTACCCTTCCGCTGGAGGACTCGTACAAGGCAACGTTGCTCGGAGACGACGAACAACTGCTGGTGCGCGTGTGCAGTCTGTATCACCCGCAGGGATGGGGGGACATCCGGCTCGTTAGGAGTGCGGCGGTGGACGCCGTCAATGAGTCGCTCGTGGGGCGATTTGGGCACACGTTCCAAACGCGCCTGAAACGGGTCATCGAGGTTGAGGCGAACGATCGCGACGCCGCGTCGACCTCGGTGCGGCTGCTGGTGAAAAGTGTCGGGTGGGGCTGGTTGGGGTATCACGCGTATCTGGCCGGTGCGCGTCTCGCTGGCTACGTCCCCAGGCTCGTCGGCCTTCGGGACGGGCTGATGTTCACCGAGTGGGTGGGTCCGCCGGATCCGGCGCTGCCCTCGGCGCCAGACAGCGCGGTGCTGGCCGCGGTTCCATCCTATGTCGCCACCCGCGCGAAGACCCTGCAGCTGACGGACGATCCTTGGATGTCGGCAGTTGCATATCGTTCGGCCGGATGGGACGTCGTCGTCGACGCACTGCGTCGCCCGTTTGGCGTGTTCGCGCGACGACTTCTGCCGCCGTTACTGAAACGAAAGCTTCGGACGTATGCGGCACCGTCGCCGATGCTCGTCGACGGAAGCATGGGCCAGGAGAACTGGACGTGGGATGGCCGACGCGTGCTCAAGGCGGATTTCGAACATCACAATTTTGGCGGCGGCGAGCAAGACTTTGTCGACCCGGCCTTTGACCTGGCCGGCGCGATTCTCGAGATGAACGTTTCGCATGACGGTGAGGATCGGATGGTCGAGGCCTACGCCGATCGGTGCGGCGATCGCGACATCGAGGCGCGGCTGCTCTTGTACAAGCTGCACGCAGGTATCACGGCCATGACGACCGCACTCTGGCGCCTCGCGCGGCCGTTGTCGGAGGAGCTGCGACAGCGAGAGAACCTGCGCTACCTAAGGGGTCGCAACTTTCTCACCTATCAGTTCAATCGCCATCATGCGCGTCGGATCGACCGGGTTGCGAACACAATCTGGACCGGACGGCTGTTCTTCCTGGATCTGGATGGGGTTCTTGATATCCAGGCGCTGGGTGACTTCCCGCATACGACCAAACATGGTCTAGCCGCGCTATGCCTGCTTCGGCAGCATGGCTATTCTGTTGTCCCGAACACCGGAAGAAGCGTCCAGCACGTGCGCAACTACTGCCTGGAGTACGGGTTCTCCGGCGGAATTGCGGAATACGGCAGTGTCTTCGTCGATCAGGCGCGGCAGTACGAACGCGTTCTAGCAGACGCGAGCGAGCGGGAGGAGCTGGAGCGCTGTAGAGAGTTGCTACGAAGTCAACCAGGCGTGTTTGTCGATCCGGGCTACGAGATTGCGGTGCGAGCTTATCGTTTCAAGCAAGCCTACACCGCGGGCCTGGCCAGAGAGGAGATTGGCGAGCTATTACGTCGCGGCCATTTTTCGCACGTCGACGTGATCCACACCAGCGCGGACACATACGTGTTGCCGAAAAGTGCCGGCAAGGCCCGCGGAATGGTCTTTGTGGAGCAGCAGTTGGATTGCCCGATCGAGGTCGTGGTTGCGATGGGGGATTCCGATGCCGATCTCGACATGCTGCAACGGGCGGACACCGCCTACCTGCCTGCAAACAGCTCCGATCGAGTTCGCGGACTCGGAAGGTCCGGCGGGAAGTTTCAAATGATTCGATTCTCGCGCCAGAAGGCCTTGCTGGCTGCTGTGCT
>Ga0209415_10014940_pt1 | contig 12641 bp, 12 predicted proteins | sample PeaSoiSIISIP2007_FD_187696 | JGI IMG/M metagenome (GOLD analysis project Ga0209415, IMG submission 187696) | Peat soil microbial communities from Weissenstadt, Germany - SII-SIP-2007 (SPAdes) (version 2) | ecosystem: Environmental > Terrestrial > Soil > Wetlands > Peat | place: Germany...
AACTTCCAGGACATCTCCAAGGACCAGATCGAGATCACCGACGACGACCGCTGGAAGACGTTCTTCCTCTACGGCTACGGCTTCGAAGCCAAGCTCGGCGTGGAGATGTGTCCGCGCACGGCCGCGCTGATGCGCGAAATCCCCGGCATGAGGACCGCGATGATCTCGATCCTCTCCCCGCGCAAGCACATCCTCGACCACCGCGGCCCCTACAAGGGCGTGCTCCGCTACCACCTCGGCCTGATCGTGCCCGAGGACGCCGAGGCGTGCCGCATCCGCGTGGGCGAGGATATCCGCCACTGGGAGGAAGGCAGGAGCATGGTCTTCGACGACACCTTCAACCACGAGGTCTGGAACGACACCGACGAGACCCGCGTGGTGCTGTTCGTGGACGTGCTGCGCCCTCTGCCGGAGCCCGAGGCGACGATCAACCGGGGGATCGTCAAGGCGATCGGCTACTCGCCGTTCGTGCTCGACGCCAAGCGCAACCAGGAAGCCTGGGAAAAGCGCTTCCTGGAAAGGCGTGTGCCGCAGAACGGGGCGGTCACCTCGGCGCCCTCGAGCGCCGGCTGAGCTGCGCGGCGCGCGAGCGCGCACCACGGTCCGGTCGGCCGCCACGCGTGTAGCCTGCCGTCATGCCCACAGCGCGCCTCGCCGGGATCGCCGCCTTGCCCGCCGGGATCGCCGCGGCATTCGCGGTCGCTGCGCTGGGCGCCGGCGCGGCCGCCGGGTCCCCGTCGCCGAGCGAATGCCGGTCCGCAGATCCGGTCTGTGAATACCAGGCCAACGCAACGCAGGCGCAACCCGTCGCGACCATCACCGAAAAACTTCCCGGTGCGATCGAACCGGCACCCGTCAACCAGAAGGTCATGGAAGAATTCTGGGCCCGCGTGGCCGAACACAAGCAGCGCGGCGCGGCCGTCGTTCCGCTGCCCGAAGCGTGGCAGATGCTGCTCGTGCCCGCTTTGCACGGCGGCATGGTGGGCTGGTGCGCGGTCCTCCGCGGCACCGCGCACGACGTCGCCCGCTGTCCGGTCAGCCCCCTCGAAGGGCCGCGCATCCTCTACGAAGCCTGGGAAGCCGGTCCATCGGGAACGCGCGGCTTTGCGCTCACCACGGCCGACGTGGGTGCCGTCACGGTCAACGCGGGTGGCAAGGGCGTGGCCACCGCGCCGATACCCGGGCTCACGGTCAGCCTCGGCGCCGCCGTCGTGGCGATCCCCGCTCCGTTTCCAGGGACCTGGCCGGACGAATTCGAGGGAGTGGTCGGCGGCTTCGCCGAATCCCAGCACGGCGGCTTCGGCGCGCAGCCGCTGACGCCCTCGCTCACGCTGCCCACAGCCGGCTGGCAGGCGCCTCAGACGCCGCCGGCGGGACCATGCGAGCTCAGCGCAGCGCCCCTGAAGGGGCTGAAGCCCCGCGCTGGCCGCGTCGTGTCGAGCATCACGCCGCTGGCCGGGGTCGCCGGTCGCGGCTTCCTCTCGTGCGCGGACACCGAATACGCCTTCGCCCACTCCTCCCTGGACGCCGCCATCCTGCTCGACACCGCCCAACCGGGAGTCCTACCGGTGGCGCTCCCGAACGCGGCCCTGGTGCACCACCACCCCGGGCTCTACAGCGCCCCCGGATGGAGCGGGCAGATCCTCGCCCGTCGCGTGGGCGACGCCTGGCTGGCGCTGGAAGGCGGCAGCAGCCTGCGCCAGCGCGTGCAGGTCCTCTCGCACCTGCGTGCCAGCGTCCGTCCGTAGCGCTGCTCGCGCGCGAGCATCAAATCGGGACCGCTCCGGTGCCCCGCGTGGCTCTGCTTGGAGCACCCGGAGCGGTCCGACGCCTTCATGAAGGGAGCCTCACCAGGGGGGGCGGTGAGAACACCCTGGCATCACATTAGCCTATGGCAGAACCCGATCGACTTATGGCTCCGTCTAGATGCTTTCCTGCCATTTGCCGAGCGGGAGCGTCTTCGACGCCCAGCTGTTGAGCATCGTGAACTCGCCTGTCAGGATCAGCACGCCGAGCGCGATCATGATCGCGCCGCCGACGCCGATGATCACCGGGAAGTGGCGCTTGACCACGCTCAGCGCGAGCGTCATCCGCTCGAAGGCCAGCGCGATCAGTAGGAACGGGATCGCGAGGCCGGCCGAGTAGAAGGCGAGCAGCAGCGCGCCGTGCGCCGCCGAGCTGGACACGGCCGCCTGGGTGAGGATCGCGCCGAGCGTGATGCTCGTGCAGGGCGTCCACGCGATCGCGAAGGCCGCCCCCGCCACGACCGGCCCGCCGCGGCCGGCGAGGCGCAGCAGCGACTCGGAGTGCCACTCGCGATTGAGCATCCCCACGAACGGCGTGGAGAGGAAGATCACGCCCATCGCGATGATCACCACCCCGCCGATCTGCTCGAGCGCTTGTTTGTGCTGGTTCAGCGCCGAGCCGATCACGGTCGCGCTCATGCCCAGCAGGATGAAGATCGCCGAGAAGCTCGCGATGAACAGCAGGCTCGGCACGAGCACGCGTCTCGCCCCCACTCCCTCTTTGAGATCCGTCGGGGTCACGCCGATGACCGTCGAGAGGTAGCCGGGGACGAGCGGCAGCACGCACGGGGAGAGGAAGGACACAAGGCCCGCGGCGAGCGCGAGCGGAATGCCCACGCCGCTGGCGGTGTCCGAGGAGGTGCCGAGGATCAGGGTGGCTGCGGTCATGGCTTGCTCTACCCCATAGGATCGCGCATCGCGGCGCGCAATCCGGCAACTTCCTGCTCCAGGCGCGCCACCCGCTCGAGCAGCTGATCGACGTCGTGCACCTGCGCGTGCGGCTCCGCGGCCGCCGCGGCGGCCGCCGCCGGGGGCTGCTCGAGGGGCACCTCCGCGCCCAGCAGCTGGCGGTAGCGCTCCTCCTTCTGCCCCGGGCGGCGCTCCAGGCGCTCGACCAGGGCGCGGCCGATCAGCTGCTCGAGCGTCGCCTGCACGGAGGCGAGATCGGCGAACGCGTGCATCCGCTCGGTGCGCTGCTTGAGCTCGCCCGGCGTCTGGGCGCCGCGCAGCATCAGCACGCAGATCACGGCGTGCTCGCCCGCATCCAGCGGCAGCACCTCGGCGAGCAGGTGCCTGTACTTGGCGGCGCGGCTCCCCGCGCCGCTGGCCAGGCGCGCGACGCCGCGGCGCTCCAGGCGATGCAGCGCATCGCGGATCAGCGCCTCGTCGTAGTCGACCACCGGGTCGCGGTTGGTGGACTGGTTGCACGCCAGCCGCAGCGCGTTCAGCGACAGCGGGTACACGTCCGGGGTGGTCCGCTGCTTTTCCAGCAGGCAGCCCAGCACGCGCAGCTCCGGCTCGCTCAGCGAGAGCGGCGCCATCTCACAAAGAGGTCTGGCATGGCGGCGTTCACGGCGTATCCGAGGGTAGCCGAGGACCCTGCGGCGGCCGCTGTCGGTGCCGCCGTGGCCTACACCCCACCACCTCGGCAGGCCGGCCGCCCAGCCCGGGCACAGGCGTTGCATGCGACGCTCCCGCTCAAGGAGCGCCCGCCGTGAGCCGATTCCTTGCACATGATCGCTCTCGGCAGCTCGTCGTTCGACGCTCTCACGGTGGCGGACCCGCTCGCCAGGCCGAGCGTGCGCATCGAGGAATACGCGCTGGTCGAGGACTACCTCGGCGCCTACCTCGACGACGAGGCGTTCGCGTCGCGCTACCCGCTGGCCCACGAGCGCTGGTCGCAGACCTGGGAGACGCTCTGGCAGGCCAACTCCCGGGCCGCGGTGCTCGCCGTCGCGCAGCTCGCGCGGGAGACGATGTGGGAGTTTGCGTGCACGCTCGTACGGCTGCACGCGTCGCACGCGCCGGCGCCGATGCCGAGCGAGACGGCGCTGCGCCTGTGGGCGGTCGTGGAGATGTACCGACCCGAGCTCGGCGACGACCGCTGCGGGCTGCTGGAAACGCTGTTCGACTACTGGCAGGCCCTCTGCAGCTCGGTGGAGCGCCACGAGCAGGGCGCCCCCAGGGTCGCCGAGCGCCTGCACTGGGAGGACGGCAGGCGCGCTGCGCTGCTCACCGCGCTCGTGATGGTCGAGGTCGACCGCTCGATCTGAGCGTCCGTCCGCGCCCGCCGGCCGCGCTGGGGGCGGCGAGCTCGCCGCTAGAGTCAAGCCGTGAGCGCGCAGCCGTTCTCCGCTGGCCGCGGCGGCGAGGGTAGTCCCCCTCGCGCACGCGAGCCGCGCCCCGAGGACATCCCCTCGACGCCGGTCTCGCTCGCGCGCATCCGCCGCCTGTTCACGCCCTACCGGGCGCGGCTCAGCGGCCTGCTGGCGCTGATCTTCCTGTCGGCGGGCCTCGGCGTGATCAACCCGTTCCTGCTGCGGGAATTCATCAACGTGGCCTACCCGCGCCACGACACGAAGCTGGTGATCGAGCTCGTCGCCGGGATGATCGCGCTGTCGATCATCACGAGCGTGATCGGGGTGGCGCAGACTTGGATCTCCAACCAGGTGGGCCAGCGCGTGATGCACGACCTGCGCGCGGCCGTCTATGCGCACCTGCAGCGCATGTCGCTGGCGTTCTTCACGCACACGCGCACGGGCGAGGTGCAGTCGCGGATCGCAAACGACATCGGCGGCGTCGACAGCGTCGTCACCTCGACCGCGACCTCGATCGTCCAGAACGTCACGACGGTCGTGGCGACGGTTGTCGCGATGTTCCTGCTCGACTGGCGCCTGGCGGCCTTCTCGCTGATCCTGCTGCCGTTCTTCGTGTGGCTGACCCGTCGTGTGGGCGAGGAGCGCCGGCGCATCCAGTCGGTGCGCCAGGGCCGCCTGGCGGACATGTCCACGCTCGTCGAGGAGTCGCTGTCGGTGTCGGGCATCCTGCTCGGCAAGACGATGGGCCGCTCGCCGGAGCTCGTGCGACGCTTCAGCGGCGAGTCCGGCGAGCTGGCCGACCTCGAGGTGCGTGCGCGCATGGCGGGACGCTGGCGTATGGCCTCGGTGCAGATGAGCTTCGCGATCATGCCGGCGCTCGTCTACCTGTTCGCGGGACTCTCCAGCGGCGCGGCGATTTCGATCGGCACGGTCGTCGCGTTCACCACCCTGCAGACGCGCCTGCTGTTCCCGATCCAGTCGCTCCTGTCGGTCGGGCTTGAAGTGCAGACCTCGCTGGCGCTGTTCGCGCGCATCTTCGAGTACCTCGACCTGCCGGTGGACATCGTCGAACGCCCCGGCGCTCGCCCGCTGCAGGACGTGCGCGGCGACGTGCGCCTGCAGGACGTCTCGTTCCGCTACGCGCCCGGGTCCGCCTGGACGCTGCAGGAGATCAGCGCGGAGATCCCGGCCGGCACGCGCACGGCGCTCGTCGGCGAGACCGGATCGGGCAAGACCACGCTCGCCTACCTGGTCGCACGCCTCTACGAACCCGAGCGTGGCTGCGTGAGCATCGACGGCGTGGACATCCGCGACGTCACCCTGGGGTCGCTGGCCGCCACCGTGGGGCTCGTATCCCAGGAGACCTATCTGTTCCACGCCTCGATCCGCGAGAACCTGCGCTTCGCCTGTCCGGAGGCCAGCGACGAGGAGATCGAAGACGCCGCCCGCGCGGCCCAGATCCACGAGCTGATCTCCTCGCTGCCCGACGGCTACGACACGCCCGTGGGCGAGCGCGGCTACCGCTTCTCAGGCGGCGAGAAGCAGCGCATGGCGATCGCCCGCACGATCCTGCGCAACCCGCCGGTGCTGGTCCTCGACGAGGCCACCTCGGCGCTCGACACCGAGACTGAGCGCGCGGTGCAGCAGGCGCTCGACGAGCTCTCCCGCGGCCGCACCACGATCGCGATCGCGCATCGCCTGTCCACGATTCGCGACGCGGAGCAGATCCTCGTGCTCGACGGCGGGCGCATCGTCGAGCGCGGCAGCCACGAGGAGCTCGTGGCGCTCGGCGGGCGCTATGCGGCGCTGCTCAGTGGAGCGGAGATCGGCGAGGAGCGCCAGGCGGCAGGCTCCGCCGCGTCCTAGCGGCGCCCAGACATCACGACCCTTTCTGCACACCCTCTGGACACGCGTGCCCGGTGGTGGTTAGATGGAGCATTCACCAAGCGGCCGCGTCGCTTGATGAGCGCGTCGGCGGCGCGGCGAACCTCGAGGGGAGGGTCCCATGCCGATCGACCCGAGAAGGATGAGGATGCTCGGGGCCTGTCTGATCGCTGCGCTGGCACTTGGCGCGGCGGCGGCCGTGCCCGCCAGCGCAGGGCCATGCCAGCTCTACGGCACATCCTGCGAAACCGAAAAAGAACACGCTGAATTCGTGGCGTTCACCGACTGCCCGTTCGGCGTCGCCGAAGCCAACCTGTGCTCGTGGGCGCACTCGACGTACAAGGAAACCTGGCCGAGCACGAAAAAGCGCGAAGAATGGGAAGCCGAACGCGGGCGTCCCGTGCCCGGGCTGCTGTCGGAGTTCAAGGCGGGCAACGTCACCGTGGCGCTGAAGGTGCCGATCGTGCTGCAGGGCGGGATCAACGCCGAAGGCGAAACGGACGTGTGGTTCGGCGCAGAAGGCGCACCCACGATCGAACCGGCGGCGGAGGCGGCCGCGCCGCTCACGAAGGACGTCGAAGTGTCAAAGCTCTCGCCTTCAGAACTGGCCCGTTACAACTACTACGTGAAAATCGACAAGGAAACGAAAGTGACAGCCACGGTCGAACTCGCCGGGCCGCCCAGCGCGATCGGCGTGAACATCAACGGGCTGCTCGCCGAAGAAGGCACCGCGTTCTCCTTCCCCGTGAAGGTCAAGCTGAGCAACCCGTTCCTCGGCTCGTCCTGTTACGTGGGATCTGAAAGCGACCCGATCGACGTGGCGTTCACCACCGGCAAATCGGGCGAACTGCAGGGCAAAAACGGAGGCCGTATCGCCTTCGACAAGAACGGCTACATCATCTCGATCGTCAACAGCACGCTCGTGGCCGACGAATTCGCCTCGCCCGGGGTGGAAGGCTGCGGCGTCGCAGGCGGAGCCGATGAAGCCGTTGACGCGTCGCTCGGGCTGCCGTCGCCGTCCGGGCACAACCAGGCGATCCTCAACGGCACGCTCAAGGTAGCGCTCGCGAGGCAGGCCAAAGAAGGGCTCGAAGGAAAGATCTGAGGGCGTAGCTGCCGGGTCCCGGGTCCGCGCACGCCGCGGGCCCGGGCCCGCGCTGACGGGCGCCACGTCTGCACCCCGTGCCGTCCCGACGGCCGCCGGGCAGCACGCGCGCGTCGGCCTAGGCGCGCGCGTCGATGTTCAGGCGCACATAGTCCACGGTGACCGGCTCGCCGAGCTCGCCGAGCAGCTCGTCGAGGAAGCGCTCGCGCAGATCCGCCGGAAGCTGCTGGACGTGCGGTCCGAGCACGATCGTGGAGAGAAACTCGCGTGGCTGCTCGGGCTGGCGCGGCGCCGGCGTCAGCCAGCACTCCGCCTGGCTGAAGCCGGCGGCGAGCAGGCGCTCGCGCGTGCGCTCGGGCGCGGCGTAGTTCCACGGTGCCCGCCAGTCGCGGAAGTGCTCGGCGTAGGGGTCGCGCGCAAGCACCCTGTGGGCCTCGCCACGCAGCACGTCGATGTTGCCCTCCCCTCCGCACTGCGCGACGAGCGCTCCGCCGGGACACAGCGCGGCGCGCAGTCGCGCGAACAGCAGCTCGTGGTCTGCGATCCAGTGGAAGGTGGCGGTGGAGAGGATCGCGTCGGCCGGTTCGTCGAGCTCGAGCTCGAGCAGGTCGAGCTCACGCACCTCGGCGGTCTCGCCCAGGCGCTCGCGCGCGGCCGCGACCATCGAGGCCGACTGGTCGACGGCGATCACGCGGCCCCGCGGCAGCCGCTGGATGAGCGCCTGCGTGATGCGCCCCGATCCGCAGCCGGCGTCGAGAACGAGCTCGTCTCCGGCGAGCTCCAGGCGGGCAAGCACCTCGAGCCCGAGCGCCTCCATGGTGGTCGAGATGCGGTCGTAGCTTGCGCCGTCCCAGTCGCGTACTGACATACAATTGTACGTTATCACACACTGACGCGGTCGGCGAGCGAGGCGAGCGCCTTCGCGATGCGCCCGCCCTGCCAGGCGATCGGCGAGGACGCCGGCGGGCCGGCGTCCTCGACGAGCAGCTCGGCCGAGGAGATCGAGCGCGCGTAGCGTTCGGCGACCGCCAGCGGATGGGACGGGTCGGCCTCGTCGCGGCTGCCCACGACGAGCGTCGGCGCTGTGATCGCGGCGAGGTCCGACATCTCGCAAAAGGGAGCTGAGCGCGGGACGACTTCGAGCGCGTCGGCGACCGCGTCGGGGTGCTCGTGCGCGGCCAGGCGCTGGCGCAGCACCGTCGCGGTGGTCTCCCGCCAGGGGGCCGGCAATGCGGCCAGGTCGTAGGCGGCCACGAAGCCCCCCACCCCACCCTCGCGCAGGCCGGCCGCGAGCGCGTCCCAACGCTCCAGCTCGGCGGGCGCGCGCGAGGTGCCGGGCTCGTATGCCGGTGTGATCAGCGCGAGCGCGGCGACCCGGTCGGGCTGCTGCAGCGCGACCCGCAGCGCGGTGTGGGCACCCATCGACGCGCCTGCCAGCACGGCGCGCCGCACGCCGGCCGCGTCGAGCACCGCGAGCGCATCCCTGGCGAGGTGCTCGTAGCCGTAGTCCCGCCCCGGCGCGGGCGTCGAGCGGCCATGGCCGCGGGCGTCGTAGGCGAGCACCCGGTAGCCCGCCCGCTGCAGCGCACTGGAGCCCATCACCACGTAGCGGCGCGTGGCGGTGAGGCCGTGCAGCAGCAGGATCGCGGGCCCCTCGCCGCTCTGCTCGCCGGACAGCGTGACCCCGCCGGCGGCGACGCTGAGCTCGGCGGCCGGCAGCGGCACGCGCGCTCAGGCGGGGACGCCAGCGTGCGCGCGCGCCAGCTCGGCGGAGCGCTCGGGTCGCTCCCAGAAGAAGAGGTGGCCAACGCCGTCCATGATCTCGAGCTCCGCGCCCGGGATCAGCGAGGCGATCATGCGCCCGTTCTGGACGGGCAGCAGCTGATCGGCGGTGCCGTGGATGACGAGCGTCGGCACGTCCAGCTCGGGCAGGCGCGCGCTCGTGTCGTGCGCGGTGCAGGCCTGCAGCTGGGCCATCACGACGGGCACGGCCACCGCGTACTGCTCGGCGATCGCCAGGAACCGCGCGTAGGCGTCGGCGTCGTCGACCATGCCCGCCCCGATGTTGATCTCCCATCCCGCGCGCAGCGCGCGCATGCGGTCGCCGGACATCATCGCCTCGGTCAGCCGCTGCATCGCCTCGGGAGTCGCGACCGCGCTGCCCTCGCCGCCGCAGTAGGTGCAGCCGAGCGTGAGCGTGCGCACGCGCTCGGCGTCGTGCAGCACCAGCTCCTGGGCGATCATGCCGCCCATCGAGATCCCCATCACGTGCGCAGAGTCGATCGCCAGCGCGGCGAGCAGGCCGGCCGCGTCGTCGGCCATCTGCCTGATCGTCAGCGGGCCCTCCAGGCGGCTGCTGCTGCCGACGCCGCGGTGGTCGTAGACGATCACCTCGAAATCCCGGCGCAGCGGCTCCAGGAACGGCTCGCCCCAGTGCAGCGCGGTGCCGCTCATCCCCATGATCAGCAGCAGCGGCGGGCCCGAACCGCTGCGCTGGTAGCTCAGCTCGATGTCCCCCACCCGTGCCAGCCCCATGCGCCGATCCTAGCGGCTGCTCACAGCGGAAGGGCGAGCTGCGGCGCGGAGCGGGCGCCGGCGTCCGCGGGCCTGGCGGGCGGCGCGCCCGGCCGCCCGGCCGCCGAGCGCTCGCCCAGCCCCGCCACGCGCACGCCCAGCAGGCGCACCGGCCGCGCCGGCGCGTACTCGCTCAGCAGCCGCAGCGCGAGCTCGCCGACGACGGTGGCGTCGCACGTCGGCTCGGGCAGCGTGCGCGCGCGGGTGATCGTGGTGAAGTCGTCGAGGCGGACCTTGATGGCGATCGTGCGTCCGCGGCGGCCGTGCGCGGCGAGCCCCGCGCACAGCTCGCCGGCCATCCGCGTGAGCGCGTCGCGCAGCTCGGCCGGGTCGCTGATGTCGCGATCGAAGGTCCGCTCGCGCGACTCCGATACGACCTTGCGCGCCGTCCCCACCGCGCCGTCGTGTTCGAAGCGCGCGCGCCTGCCGAGGTCGCGCCCGAGGTTCGGGCCGAAGCGCGCCACGAGCAGCTCCGCGGGCGCGGAGCCGACCGCGGCCAGGGTGCCCAGCCCGAGCTCGGCAAGGCGGGCGGCGGTCTTGGGGCCGATGCCGGGAACGAGGCCCGGCGGCGAGGCCGCGAAGCGCGCGCACGCCTGCTCGCGGCTCAGCACGACGAAGCCGCACGGCTTCTCCGCGTCGGAGGCCACCTTCGCCACGAGCTTGTTCGGGCCGATCCCCACCGAGCAGCTCAGCTGGATCTCACTCCTGATCTGGGCGAGCAGCCGCCGCATCGCCGCTCGCGGCGAGAACAGGCCGTCGAGGTCGAGGTAGGCCTCGTCGAGACCCACGACCTCGACCCGCTCGACGTGCGCGCGCACGATCGCCATCAGCCGTGCCGAGGCCGCTCGGTAGGTCGCGAAGTCGGGCGGCAGGGTGACCGCCTGCGGGCACAGGCGCCGCGCCCTCGCCGCCGGCATCGCCGAGCCGACGCCGAAGCGGCGCGCCTCGTAGCTCGCGGTCGTAACGACCGCGCGCGGCCCGCTGCCCGCCACGATCACCGGCCTGCCGCGCAGCTCGGGGTGGCGCAGCAGCTCGACCGACACGTAGAAGGCGTCCGCGTCGAGATGGGCGACGCGCAGCGCGTCTGAAGGGGAACCGTCCACCGATCGAATCTAGCGCCGCGCCCGGCGGTCGGCGACCCGTGCGGCGCTCAGGCGCAGAGGTGCCGTGCGCGCCGGTAGAGCGCGAGCGCGCCCGCCAGCGGCGCTCGGTTCTCCTGGGCCCGGGTGCGCGCGTCGTGGACCGCGTCGCCGACCACGAAGAAGCAGCGCCCGGTCGCGAAGAACACGTTGCCGTCGCCCCCGCTGCGGCCGGCCGAGAAGTTGCCGAGGCCGAGCGCGCCGGGGATCGCACGATCGGCGAACTGCGCCAGGCCCCTCGCTTCGAACGCCCGCAGCGAGTTGGCGAAGCTCTGCCTGAGCGCGCTTTCGGCGGCGCTGGCGGTCGGCAGCACGGCGGCTTCGGAGACGGCTTCGCGGTGAGCGCCGCGGCCTTCGCGGCGCTTGGCCAGCAGGTACTCGCGCACGCCCTCCTGGAAGCCGAGGCTTTCCAGCAGCGACGCTTCCTCTTGCGCTTCGGTCCACGTGCCCGGAGCGCCGTGCGCCCATTCGAAGGCGGATGCGGTGGAGCTCGACTGCACGCTGGCGGGGGCGAATCCGGGCATCTCGGCGACGCGCACGACGAGCAGCTGCGGGGGGATCGGCAGGTCCGCCAGCGCGGAGGCACAGCCGGCCAGCAGCCAGAGGAGCGCCAACAGGCCGGCAGCGCGGATCATCGCGACAGCCTACGGGGCATGCGCGGCGGCGTGCGGGCCGGCACGGTAGGCCTAAGATCCGTCTGGATCCCCCCAACCGATAGGAGGCGCGCCATGGCCGCAGCAGAGATGATCACCGAGGTGGACTTCGTGGGCGTGCCCACACAGGACCTGGAGGCGGCGGTGGCCTTCTACGGCGACACGCTCGGGCTGCGCCGCTCGGTGTACATGCCCGAGCGCAACTACGCGGAGTTCGAGACCGGCAACCTCAGTTCAGCTTGTTCAGCCCGGAGCAGTTCGGCCTGGAGTTCAACCCGAACCCGAACGCACTTGGGCTGCGCGTGGGCGATGTGGCAGAGGCGCGCACGACGCTGGAGTCGCGCGGCGTGCAGTTCAACGGCGAGATCCTCGACACGGGCGTCTGCCACATGGCGTTCTTCGCCGACCGCGACGGCAACGCGCTGATGCTCCACCACCGCTACGCGCCGCGCGCGACCGAGAGCTGATTGGCCGCGGCCGCGGACGCCGCGACCGTCGCCTTGGGGTAGGCTTCGCCAGCTATGGACCTGACCTTCACGCCCCAGCAGACCGCGTTCCGCGACGAGCTGCGCGCGTGGCTGACGGACAACCCGCCCGACCCGCGGCCAAGCAACGGCGGCGAGGACGCAGAGTTCGCCTGGCGGCGCGACTGGCAGCGGCGCCTCTACGACGCCGGCTGGGCCGCTCCGAGCTGGCCCACCGAGTACGGCGGACGCGGCGCCACGCCGACCGAATCGGCGATCTACTTCGAGGAGATCGGCCGCGCGCGCGTGCCGTTCAGCGCGAACACGCTGGGGCTGCTGCTCGGCGGTCCAACGCTGATGGTGTGGGGCACGCCCGAGCAGAAGGAGCGCTACCTGCCGCCGATCCTCTCGGCCGAGGAGATCTGGTGCCAGGGCTTCTCCGAGCCCGAGGCGGGCTCGGACCTCGCGTCGCTGAAAACGCGCGCGGTCAAGGATGGCGAGGAGTGGGTCGTGACCGGTCAGAAGGTGTGGACCAGCGGCGCCCAGTTCTCGAAGTGGTGCATGCTCGTCGCGCGGACCGACAGCGAGGTCCCCAAGCACAAGGGGCTGACCTACTTCCTGCTGGACATGGAGCAGGACGCCGTGCAGGTGCGCCCGCTGCGCCAGATCACCGGCGAGGCGGAGTTCAACGAGCTGTTC
>Ga0209415_10014941_pt1 | contig 12641 bp, 11 predicted proteins | sample PeaSoiSIISIP2007_FD_187696 | JGI IMG/M metagenome (GOLD analysis project Ga0209415, IMG submission 187696) | Peat soil microbial communities from Weissenstadt, Germany - SII-SIP-2007 (SPAdes) (version 2) | ecosystem: Environmental > Terrestrial > Soil > Wetlands > Peat | place: Germany...
CAGCAGCCGGTGCCGTTCTACGGGACGGTGGTGGAGGACGCGGTCGATCTCGCCGCGGTGGATCGGGTGTGGTGCGGCGGGACCCCGGCCGCGGCCGGGGCAGGCTCCCGGGCCTCCGCCGGGGCAGGCCCGGTGAAACGGGAGGCGGCGCCGAAGGTGGCGCCGGCGTCGGCGGGTGAGGCGGCACCGGCTGGCGGCGTTGAACCCGCGCCGACTGCAGATCCGCCGGACGCCGCACCGCTTGCGGCTGATGTGGTGCCGTCCGCGGCGGTGCTGCCGATGCCGCGATCGGCGGACGGGAAGACGGACGGGTCCGTGACAGCAATGCCGGCGCGGCGGGATCGGTCGGCCGAGCCGGCGCTGTCCCTGAGTGGACGACGACGCGGCTGGACCAGGGGCCTGGCTGGTCGCTCGACGTCGTGCGTCCGCGGGCCAGCGGGGCAGCCGGTGCCGGCGCGGCGGAGGGGTCGGTCGCATGATTGCATGTTCCAGCCCCATGATGAGCCTGCCAACACTCGAGCCTGCCACACTAGACCCTGCCACCGGGCACTTGACCCGGTGGGGCGCTGGTCCCGGTGGTGAGCCGGGCGCGCCGGCGGCACCATCCGGGGGCGAGCCGGGCCCGCTACGCAACGGCAATCCGCGCGGCGATCCCAACTCGGCGCCGCGCTGCGGGGCGAAGGCGCGCACCACGGGCTGCCCCTGCCGCGCGCCGGCAATGGCGAACGGGCGGTGCCGGCTGCACGGCGGGCACAGCACCGGACCGCGCACGCCGGAGGGCAAGGCGGCCACGATCGCCGCGCACACGAAGCACGGGAATTACACGGCGGCGAAGCGGGCGGAGCAGCGGTCTATCAGGACGCTGATCGTGCGGCTCCGGCTGATGGCCGCGGCGCGGGGGTTGTTGGCCTATCTGCCGGCCGAGATGGCGGCGCGGTGGATGACGGGGCCGGCGGAGCTGGCGGCGCCGGCGCATCCGTCGAACGCGGCGTTTTTGGATTCGCCGGTACCCACTACCTGTAACGTGAGAAATGGCGCTCGGGGTGCACGGCGCGGGGCCGGCTCTGGCCGGGCGGGCGGGGTGGCGGGTCTGGCGACTGAGGCGGCGGCGCGGTGTATGACGGGGCCGGCGGAGCTGGCGGCGCCGCCGCATCCGTCGAATGCGGCGGTTTTGGTTTCGCCGGTTCCAACTGCATGCAGAGCCTGCCACCGGGCGCTTGACCCGGTGGTAAGGAACGGCTCCGGAGGTGGGCGCCGTGGGCCTGGGGCCGGCCGGGCTGGCGGAGCGGCAGGTCTGGCGCCGCACGGCCGGGCGGCGGAGCGGGTGGCGGCGCTGGCGGAGGCGGCGGGCCAGGCGCCGTGGCGGCAGGCGATTGCGCTCGCACGGGCGGCGAAGCGGGCGGCAAAAAGGGCGGTGCGCGAGGCGCGGGCTGCGAAGCGGGCGGCGAAGCGGGCGGTGCGCGCGGCGCGGGCGACGGCGCGGGCGGGGGTGGTGGGGGCCATCGTGCGCGTCGCCGGGGCGAAAACGAGGCTGCCACCGGGCGCTTGTGTCGGTGGTGGGGAGACGGAAGGCGCGGTGCGGCGGGCGGCACCCTCATCCGGGTCGCTGCGCTCCGCGACCCCCGGGTCAAGCGCCCGGGGGCATGCCTCTCTCGCGCGCGGGAGAGGTGAATATTCAGGAACCAATCCTGTGCAACGCCTGCCGCCGGGCGGCGGTCCCGGTGGTGCGCCGGGTGCCGTGTCGCGGCTCACCCCGGCCAAGGCGCTGGCGCTGCGGAGTACGATTTCGGCCGGGACGTGGGAGCCGGGCGTGGTGTCCCTGCTCGTCCCGTTGTTCGGCGACAAGGTGCCTGAGCCGGGTTGGCGGATTCCGCAGGCGATGCCGGCGGCAGGTCCCGTCGCGGCGGTGGTGCGGGGTTTCCTCGCGGCGCAGCAATGCGGTGCCGAGGCTGCCAGACCAGAGCCTGCCACACCGGAGCCTGCCACCGGCCGGCCTTGCCCCGCTAAAGCCTGCCACCGGGCTCGTCCCGGTGGTGAGACGGAGGGGGCGGTGGGGCGGCTTACCCTCACCCGCCGCGCTGCGCGCGGCGACCCCCGGGTCAAGCGCCCGGGGGCATGCCTCTCCCGCTTGCGGGAGGGGTGAAGATAGTGGCGGCCGGGACTTCGCCCCCCGTGACGGGGACGCGCCGTCAGGCCATCGCCTGCTCGAACACCCCGGTGTAGCCGAACAGCCCGACCGCGCCGCCGGTGTGCAGGAACACCACGCGCTCGCTCTTGCCGATCGTGCCCTTGCGGATCAGGTCGATCATGCCGGCCATCGCCTTGCCGGAATAGACCGGGTCGAGCAGCACGCCCTCCAGCCGGGCCAGCAGCAGCACCGCCTCGATCATGCCGGGCGTCGGCTGGCCGTAGCCGGGGCCGACATAGTCGCAGTTCGCCTCGACCGCGGCGTGCGGGATGCCGCCGCGCATCCCGACATATTCCGCGGTCGCCTCGGCCAGCCGGTGGACGTTGGCCTCCTGGCGGTCCTTCGGCAGCCGCACGCCGATGCCCAGCACCGGCACGCCGGCGTTGCAGCCGGCCAGGCCGACCACCAGGCCGGCCTGGGTGCCGGCGCTGCCGGTCGCGGTCACCACGCGGTCGATCCGCAGGCCCATCTCGTCGGCCTGCTGCATCAGTTCTTGCGCGCAACCGACGTAACCGAGTGCGCCGACGGGGTTGGAGCCGCCGCCGGGGATCACGTAGGGTTTTGCGCCGGCCTCGCGCAGGGCGGCGCCCTTGGCCTCGGCCTCGGCGTTCATGTCGAGGCCGGACGGGCGATACTCGATGGCGCAGTCGAACAGCCGGTCCAGCAGCACGTTGCCGCTGTTGAGGTAGTCGCGGTCGTTGGTCTCGATGCGGTGCTCCAGCAGCGCGGTGCACTTCATGTTGAAGCGGCGCGCCACCGCGGCGGTCTGGCGCACGTGGTTGGACTGCACCGCGCCCTGCGTCACCAGGTGGTCGGCGCCCAGGGCGCGCGCGGCGCCGACCAGGTACTCGAGTTTTCGGATTTTGTTGCCGCCGGTCGCCACCACCGTGCAGTCGTCGCGCTTGATCCAGATCTCCGGCCCGCCCAGTTCATGGGTCAGGTTGTCCAGCCGCTCCAGCGGGGTCGGGGCGGGAAACAGGCGGACGCGCGGAAATCGGGCGAGGTGCATCAGCGTAACTCCTGTCAGGTGCCGCCCAGGGAGCGGCCAAAGGGACCGGCCCCTGGGAGCGGCACGGGGGACCGGCCCAGGGGACTGGCCCCGAGGGACCAGGATTGCCGGGGGCGGGTGTAATGTTCCCGATCCTGGGGCGTCCGACAATGCAGGGCGGGCGCAGGGCAGATGGCGATGGCCTGCCGGGTCGTCTGTTTGTATGCTGACCAATGGGAAGGGACCAAGCGATGCTGATCAGGCAACGCCGAGGCTGGGAGATACCGGAGCGCGAGGTGACGCCGGAGGCGCTGGTGCTGCGTCGGCGCGACGTGGTGGCCGGCGCTGTCGCGCTGTCCGTCGCCGCGCCCGGCGTGCTGCGCGGGGCGCGGGCCGACACCGCGCCGGTGCCGCGCAATGCGACCTACACCGCCGATCGCGCGCTGACTGCGGAGAAGGACGCCACCACCTACAACAACTACTATGAATTCAGTGAAGACAAGGATTTGTGGCGCGAGGCTCAGGCGCTGCACCAGCGCCCCTGGTCGATCGAGCTGGCCGGGATGCTGGCCAAGCCACGCACCGTCGGCCTCGACGACCTGCTGAAGCAGGTCCAGCTCGAGGAGCGGATCTACCGGCATCGCTGCGTGGAGGCGTGGGCGATGACGGTGCCGTGGACCGGGTTCCCGCTCAGCGCGCTGGTGAAGCTGGCCGAACCGCTTGCCGCGGCGAAATATGTGGTGTTCGAGACCCTCCAGGACAAAGCGATGCCCGGCCTGAGCGCGCCGTTCTACCCCTGGCCGTACACTGAGGGCGTGACCATGGACGAGGCCAACAACGGTCTGGCGTTCCTGGTCACCGGGCTCTACGGCAAGCCGGTGCCGGCCCAGAACGGCGGCCCAATTCGCCTCGCACTACCTTGGAAATACGGCTTTAAATCGGCCAAGGCAATCATCAAGGTCAGCTTCACCGACAAGCGGCCGAAGACCTTCTGGCAGGCCATCATGCCGGCCGAATACGGTTTTTGGGCGAACGTCAACCCGGAGGTCTCGCATCCGCGCTGGAGCCAGGCGACGGAACGCCTGCTTGGCAGCGATGAACGCGTGCCAACCCGGCTCTACAATGGCTATGCTGCGTTCGTCGGGGGACTGTACCAGGACCTCAAGGGCGAAAAACTGTTCATGTGATCGCACAACGCATCCTCGCGGTTCTGTCGGCGGCGGCGCTGGTCGGCGCGGTGGCGGTGGCGCTGCTCGGGCCGCCGGGGATGCCGCTCGGCCAGGCGCTGCTGGGCATCGATCGCCAGATGCTGGATGTGCTGCGGTCCGCGGTGGAGCGGATCTTCGCGCCCTGGATGTGGACCGAGGTCGTCCTGCCCGTGCTGGCCCGCCCGGCCTGGCTGCCCGCGGCCGCGCTGGGCCTGATCCTGGCCGGCCTGTCGCTCACCCTGCCGCACGGAAGGCGTGCCGAGCGGCCGCGTCAGCGCCGGTTCTGATCCCAGGCACTCGCCAACGTGACGCGGGCGTGAAACGATGCGGCAACGCGCGTGACGGCACACTGCGTGCTGTGTCGGCGTCCGAGCACGCGCCGCAGGGGGGGCTGGAACAACCGCCGGACATGTCTGATCCATCGCCGCCATCGACCTCCAGGGCCGCGGACGTGCCGCGCCACAAGCGCGGGCTGGTACCGCTGGGCGGCTTGCTGATCGCCGTGGTCCTCGCCATGGCGGCGCTGGCGGTCTGGGTCGCACGCGAGCACGCGATCGATCAGGTGCGGCAGACCAGCGGCAATCTCGGCGGACTACTGGCGGAGCAGACCGCGCGCACGCTGGGGGCGGTCGATCGCGCGCTGGCGGTGACCGCGGAACAGGTTGGCGGCGTCGGCGCCGGGTCCCAGGCCGCGTTCCGCGCCGCGCTGGACAACGAGCAGATGCACGAGGTACTCGCCGCCCAACTGCGGAACCTGCCGCAGGCCACGGCGCTGTCGGTGCTCGACGCGGACGGCAGGACGGTGGTCGCGTCGTCGTCCTGGCCGTCGGTGCCGCTCGATCTGTCGGATCGCGACTACGTCCGCACCTTGCGCGCCCATCCGGAGATGCCCAGCTATGTCGGCGCGCCGGAGCGCGGCGGCGCGGAGGGTGACTGGTCGATCTTCCTCGCCCGTCGCGTCAGCGGACCGACCGGCGAGCTGCTGGGCTTCGTCGTGGCGCCCGTGGCGCTGCGGTATTTCGAGCAGTTCTACCAGGCCGTCCCGCTGATGGATGGCAGCGCGGTCAGCATCCTGCGGCGCGACGGCACAAGGCTGTTGCGCTATCCGCACGACGACCGCGCGATCGGCGCGGTGGTCTCGGCCGGCTCGCCCTGGCACCAGCTTGCCGCCTCGGGCGGCGGCGACTACCTCGCGCAAGGCCGCGGCGCGCCGGCGTATGTTTCGGTCCGCCCGCTGCGAGACTTCCCCCTGGTGGTCGATGTCAGCGTGACGCGCGCCGCGGCGCTGGCCGCCTGGTGGCGCGACGCCCTTTCGATCGTGCTGGGCGCGCTGGCGATCGTGCTGGCGATCCTGCTGCTGTTCCACGTGCTGGCGCGCCAGTTCCAGCGCCTGGCGGCGTCGGAACGCTCGCTCGCGCAGAAGAACGCCGATCTGGAGCGCACCCAGCACCGGCTGGAGATGCAGGCCAGCGAACTCCGCAGCGCCGCCGACGCGCTGACCCAGAGCGAGTATCTCATCGCCGAGAAGTCCGCCGTGCTGGAGACCACGCTGGAATTCATGGGCCAGGGCATCATGATGGTCGCCGCCAACCGCACCGTCGCGGTGTGCAACCAGCGCACCATCGAGATGCTTGGTCTGCCGCCCGAAATGCGCACGCCCGGCACGCCGTTTGCCCAGATCCTCGCCTACCAGTGGCGCACCGACGAGTTCAAGCACACGCCGGCCGATATCCAGGCGTTCGTCCGCTCCGGCGGCATCCTCGACCAGCCGCATGTCTACGAGCGGCGGCGGCCGGACGGGCGGATGATGGAGGTGCGCAGCACGCCGTTGCCGGACGGCGGCGTCGTGCGCACCTACACCGACGTCTCCGAGCGCAAGCGCGCCGAGGACCATGCCGCGCAGGCGCGCGAACAGGCCGAGCAGGCGCGCCTGCTCGCCGAGCACGCCAGCCGGGCGAAGACCGACTTCCTGGCGCACATGTCGCACGAGATCCGCACGCCGATGAACGGCATCATCGGCATGAACGCCATCCTGCTCGGCTCCAGGCTGAGCGAGGAGCAGCGCGAGTGCGCCGTCGCCGTGCGCGAAAGCGCCGAGGCACTGCTTGGCGTGATCAACGACATCCTGGACATCTCCAAGCTGGAGGCCGGGCGGGTCGAGCTGGAGACGATCGATTTCGACCTGGTCGAGCTGATCGAGGGCGCGGTGGGGCTGTTCGCGCCGCGGGCGCGCGAGAAGCGGATCGACCTGTCCACCGTCATCGATCCGGCCGTTCGGGTCGGCTTCCGCGGCGATCCGACGCGGCTGCGCCAGGTGCTGCTCAACCTGGTCGGCAACGCGATCAAGTTCACCGACGCCGGCGGCGTGACCGTCGAGGTGACGCAGGCTGCCGCCGGGCCTCCCGCTGGGGCCTCCGCAGGATCGCCCCCAGGGGCCCCCATTGCCGAGCCGGCCGGGCGCGTGCGCGTCGAAGTGGCCGACAGCGGCCCCGGCATCCCGGAAAGCGTCATGGCGCGGCTGTTCGAACCGTTCGCCCAGGCCGACAATTCGATCTCGCGCCGCTTCGGCGGCACCGGCCTCGGCCTCGCCATCTGCCGCCAGCTCGTCGAGCTGATGGGCGGTACGATCGGCATGACTTCGACGCCCGGCCACGGCAGCCGCTTCTTCTTCGAGGTGCCGCTGGCCCGCGCCAGCGCGCCGGTGCTGGTCAACCGCTCGCTGTCCGAGCACCTGCAGGGCCTGCGCGTGCTGCTGGTCGACACCGCCGCCGTCAACCGCCGCGTGCTGCGTGGCGCGCTGGCCGCGCTGGGCATGGCGGTCACCGCGGCGCCGGACGCCGAGCAGGCGATCGCCGCGCTGGAGCAGGCCTGGCACGCCGGCCAGCCGTTCGACTTGGCGCTGATCGACCTGGACATGCCCGGCTTGGCGGGCGAGGCGCTGGTGCGGCGGATCCGCGACCTGCCGGGCATGGGCGAGCTGCGGCTGGTGGTGGTCGGGGCGGCGGACCGCGATGCGCTGCCGCCGGCGGTGGAACCGCTGCTCGACGCGGTGCTGACCAAGCCGGTGCGTGAGCCGGCGCTGCTCGACACGCTGGGCCGGCTGTTCGACCTGGCCGCGCCCGGCGAGGCGCCGCCCGCCGCGCCGGGGGGGCTGCACGCGCCGGAGCTGGCGCCGATGCGGGTACTGGTGGCCGAGGACAACCGGATCAACCAGCGGCTGGCGGTGATGCTGCTCGGCGCCGCGGGGCATCAGGTGGAGGTCGTCGGCAACGGCGAGGAAGCCGTGGCCGCGGTCCGCCACGGCGGCTTCGACCTGGTCCTGATGGACATCCAGATGCCGGTGCTCGACGGCGTCGGCGCCATCCAGCGCATCCGTGCGATGGAGGAGCCGCTGCGGTCCGTCCCCATCCTGGCGCTGACCGCCGACGCGATCGCCGGGGCCGAGGCACGCTACTTGGCGGTGGGCGTCGACGCCTACCTCGCCAAGCCGATCACCCCCGCGACGCTGCAGGCCGCGCTGGCCAGGCTGACCGGACGGAGCCACGCCATGGGTGAGCCCGCCGCCGACACGCCGTCGCCCGCCGCGCCCCGCGCCCCTGGGGAGCCGCACGCGGCGCCGTCCGACGCGCCGCCGGCCGAGCGGCAGGTCGATCCATCGGTGCTGGTCGAGCTGCGCCGCATCTTCAGTCCGGACCAGTTCGACAGCTTCCTGGCCGACGCGCTGGAGGACATTCCGCAACGGATCGTCCGGCTGACCGGCCAACTGGCCGCCGGGGACCTGCCGGCGGCGACGCAGGAGGCGCATGACCTTGTGTCGTTGCTCGGCAACCTGGGCGCCCGTCGCGCGAGCGGCCTCGCCCGTGCGGTGGAGCAGGCGTGCCGCGCCGGCGATCGGGCCACGGCCCTGGCGCGCCACCAGGCGTTCGTCACCGCCGCCGTCGCCGCCCTGGGCGAACTGGCGGCGCAGCGCCAGTTGGTGGATTAGCCCGCGCCGACGCAGACCAACACCACCGCCCCCCCTGTCATTGCGACCCCGGCGAAGGCCGGGGGAAGCAATCCCCCACCGCGGGGGACCCCGTCGCCGCCCCACCCAACCCGAAAGAACACCACCTTGGAATCCATCCTCACCGCGCACGCCGACCCAGACCAGCCGCGCGCCACCTTCCGCGCCATCGAGGCGGCGCTCGCCGCGGCGCCGGGCCACATCCTGTTCACCGTCCTGGCGCACCACCCAGCCCTGCGCCAGTCGGAACGCTGCTACACCAACATGCCGGACGCCTACCCGGTCGGCGGGCGCAAGCCGGTGACCGACAGCCCCTGGATGCAGCGTGTGATCCACGGCGGCGCGCCTTATATCGGCCGCACGCGCGAAGACATCGCGGCGCATTTCTTCGACCACGCGCTGATCCATTCGCTGGGCTGCGAGTCGATCCTGAACATGCCGGCGCGCTGGCGCGGCCAGACGCTGGGCACGCTGAACCTGTGCCACCGCGCCGGGCACTACACGGAGGCCGACCTGCCGCGTGTGCGCCTGATCGCCCAGCTAGCGGTGCCCGCGCTGCTGGTGGTTCTGTAATCTCCCCCTCCCCTTGAGGGAGGGGGCCGGGGGGAGGGGTTCGTGCGCTCCGCCCTCACCGTTGACCCGCCGCCAGATCACCGAACCTCACCGCGCACCATTCCTCATGTTGCATAGGCTCTTCTCCCCCGCCCGCGCCTTCCACTCCCGCGCACCCCCCGCACCCCCCAAACGCCGCCCCCGCGCCACGATCGCGCCCACCCTGCCAGCCCCGGCGCGCTGCAACGCCACCAGCGCGCGCGCCGCGGCGATGAACTCCTTCACCCGGCGCAGCGTCGCCCGGCACGCAGCGCTTTCGAACCCATCCCTCGTGCGCGCGGCGCGCAGCCTGGCGAGGCCGTCCTCGGTGCGCGGCCCCGTGCTGAGGCCGCCGTGCAGGCCGCATCTCCCATTCTTCATCGCCCCGCGGGTCAGGCCCGCGGGCAGGCTTGCCCGACAGGAACGGCCCGCGCGGGTCTTCGCCCCACACCCCGGCCCGAGGTTCGGCGCCCCGCGTGGGTTGCCGTCGCGCAACGGGCCGCTGCGATCTTCGGTGCTCTCACGTTGCAGGGGTCATTCCTCCCCTCACGCAGCAAGCGCGGTGATGGAGGCCGCCGCGCGGGCCGCAACCTCGGCCAGCAGCCGCTTGCGCACGTCATCTCCCGGCCCGCCCGCGGCGAGGCCTGCCCGCTGCACGGCAGCTGCGTGCCGCTCGGCGCGCTCGCGGACGCGGCGTGCGTGCCGTCCCTCCACCACAGGCCGCGGCGGCGTGCTCGCCAGGGCGGCTTCAGGCGTTGGCGCCGCGCGCGGCGCGGGCACCGCCACCGGCAACGCCGCCGGTTGCAGCGCGGGAAACGCCTGGAGCCTGGTGAGTTCGCGCCGCGCGCCGTCCTGCATCCGGTTCAGGGCGGCGGCGCTGGCCCGATAGCGTAGCTTCAGAGCGGGCGGCACGTCGGATTCCGCGGCACAGCGGAGGGTGTCCATGATGTGGAATTGCACGGCGACGAGGCGGGCGGCGATCATCGCCTCCAGCACGTCGCGTGGGCGCAGCGCTTCGATCATGGCGAAGACGACTTGGCACCTGGCGGCTTGTTCCTCCGGGGGCGCGTCCGGATGGTGCGGGATGGCGTCCACGGTGGCGCGGACCATGACGGCGAGGTGGATGGGGTCGAAGGGCAGCGGCGCGGTTTGGGTCGGGGGCGGGTTCATGGCAGGGTGCTCCTGGGTGCAAAGTCCTTGGAACATACCATGAATGCGCGGGTGTGGAAAGGACATATTTCCTGGAGACCCGGTCGGCAAGGAGGCAAGCACAGCAAGGAATTTCTAACGCAAATGCAGGCCGATGCACGCGGATGCACGCCGATGACGGCGGGGCGCCCGACCGTCGGAGTGTGGCATGGCAAGCCAATTCGTCACGGCCTGGCCTGCTAAATCGTCACGACCTGGCCTGTTAAAACGTCACGCCCGGGCGTGCTAAATCGTCATGGCTGGGCTTGACCCGGCCATCCTCTTCGTGCCGCCGCACCAGGGTGTGTCCGGTGACTGGGGCGACCCAAGCATCGGCACTGCGCTGGTGCCAGCCCTGGCACCATTTGCGCGCGCGCTGCGGCTGTTAAGAACATATTCACAGAACGAAAGGGAGGACGACCCGAAGCCGGCGTTCCTGCAACTGGGGTAGGATGGCCCGAGGACTCTGAGCAATCCTCCAGTATGAGGAATCCTGCAGCATAGAGCGTTGAACAGTTCTGCAGAACAGATCGCTAGGCCTCCTAGGCGTAGTCAAAAGACTAGAAACCAAACGAGTAGAACTCCAAGATCGCCGCCAAGATGGTTGATTCTCATAACCGCGCGGATGTAGTTCTCGCAAAGCACCATCACGGGGTGAGAAACCATGACAATGACCAAGCCAACGTTCCCCCCTACCGATAAGGTTCAGGAGGCACTGCTGTTGCTCCTCTTCAAACGGGGTGGCGATAGCAATGCACTCTGGGCGGAGGACACCTATGAGCCGCTCGCGGATTTCTTCATTTTGAGTGAACATGATCGCTCAGTCACACGCCACGCCCTCTCTAACGATGGGCACAATGAGCCATATTGGCATACGATGGTTCAATTTGCGCGGCAGAGGCTCGTCGATAATAAAGACCTTCACAAGCCCGATGTCCATTGGCACGTCGGAATATGGAGGCTCACAGAGCAAGGCAAGCGCTCGGCTGCGAGCCTCGCAGCGGGAAGGTCTCGCGCCGCTTTTGCCGACCACCGGCCCATTGCTCCGGTCCATGCCGCGCAACTGGGAAAATTCCCTGCCAAGATCACGCTGAAAGACCTCGGCCTCACCTAGATGGTGACGCCTTCGGCGGCTCCGCGCTCTCGCGCGTAGCACGTGGCCGATAGGGACATGATGGTAAGCACTGCGTATGCAAAGCAACTTTGCCTCTCGTTCGACTGAGGTGGACCCCATCGGTTGGACAGGAATCGGGGTGACTTAAGAGAGAGTCTCTCCGGTTTCCGTGGCCCCTCCCGATCCGAGGGGATGTGCACTTCGAAATATATACCTTCTTATACTTCAGTCAATACCCTTTCCTCTTGCTGTTGTGCCTGTGTGTATGTGGGCAACGCGTGAGCGCAGCGTAGCGAAGCGGAAGCGTTGTCCACATATACACAGGCAGCCGTCTCGAACACCTCGCGCGGCGTGCGATAGCTCAGCGCCTGATGCGGCCGCTCGTCATTGTAGAACGCGAGCCACCCACCGATGCTTCGGCGCGCCTCGGCCACCGAACCATACGCCCTGATGAACACCTCCTCGTATTTCAGGCTCCGCCACAGCCGCTCGATGAAGATGTTGTCCAGATACCGCCCCTTGCCATCCATGCTGACCCGAACCCCGCGAGCCTCCAGTTCAGCCACAAAGTCCGTACTGGTGAACTGAACCCCTTGGTCGGTGTTGAAGATGTCCGGCTGGCCGTGCCGTTCCAGCGCTTCCTGCAGCGCTTCGACGCAAAAGCTCGTGTCCAGGCTGATCGACATCCGCCACGCCAGGACCCGACGGCTGAACCAGTCCATCACCGCCACCAGATACACAAACCCCTTGGCCATCGGAATATAGGTGATGTCCGCACACCAGACCTGGTTCGCCCGCTCGATCGCAAGGCCGCGCAACAGATAAGGATATACCTTGTGATCGGGATGCGACCGACTGGTGTTCGGCTTCTGGTAGATCGTCTCCAGCGCCATCACTTGCATCAGCCGCTTGACCCGCTTGCGGTTCACCGGCCAACCGTCCCGCCGCAACGCCGCCGTCAGGCGGCGTGATCCGTAGAACGGATATGCCAGATGCAGCTCATCCATCCGCCGCATCAGTGTCAGGTCCTCCGCGCTGACCGGCACAGGCCGGTAATACAGCGTCGAGCGAGCCACCTTCAGCAGTTGGCATTGCGCGACGATCGACAGGGCCGCGTCGGCCGGGTCGACCAGCGCAAGCCGTGCGGCCGGGCTCATGGCCCAGACCTTTTGCGAAAAAAATCCCGCTCCACCGTCAGTTGCCCGATCTTCTCATACAGCGGGGCAAGCTGGGCCTCCGCCGCCGCCGCGCCGTCCTTCCCATTGGCGTGGCCGCGCGTGAACAGAGAGGCCGTTCCATCCAGCAGAGTCTTCTTCCACGCATGGATCTGGCTGGCGTGCACACTGAACCGGCTCCACAGT
>Ga0209415_10014942_pt1 | contig 12641 bp, 9 predicted proteins | sample PeaSoiSIISIP2007_FD_187696 | JGI IMG/M metagenome (GOLD analysis project Ga0209415, IMG submission 187696) | Peat soil microbial communities from Weissenstadt, Germany - SII-SIP-2007 (SPAdes) (version 2) | ecosystem: Environmental > Terrestrial > Soil > Wetlands > Peat | place: Germany...
GCCGCCACGGTGTCGGCGACCTGCATGCCGGCGCTCACCATGGCCGCGGTGGGGGGCACGTCCCCGAACTGCTCGATGACACTCTGGCCCTGCGCACCGAGGACGTAGCGGATGAACGACGCCAGCGCCGTGGCCTTGGCCTGGCTGAGCCCGGTGGTCGGCACGATCAGGTACTCCATCACCGGGAGCGGGTAGACGGCGGCATCCGAGGCGTCAGCGTTGAACGTGACGAGATTGGTGGTCGGGTCCAGGGTGGCGTCGTTCTCGGCGGCTTGCAGCGATGTGGCCGTGGGGAACACGAAGTCTCCGGCCGCGTTCTGGATCGACACCGTGGGGACGTTCCACGGCTGTCCGAGCCAATCGATCGGGATCCCGGCGATGTCCCCCCCGCCCCAAGTCTGGGGATCGGTCTCGGGCTCGGTTGTGGCCGGATTGACGGGGATCAGTTGCTCGACCACACCCAGGTCACCATCGGAGACACCACCACCGGTGGGCCACGTCTCTGTCGGTGTGTCATTGGTGACTTTGTACGAGGCGTCGAACGCGTCCCATATCGCCTTGGCAGTGGGGTCGCCGACGAAGAGCGACTGCAGGGCATAGTTGACAATCGATGGGTCCACCTGATTAACCGGGTGGACCTGGGCACTCTCCGAGTCCGCCGTGATCGGCCCACCGTCACTGGCGTGAGCGAAGTATGTCGGGTCGGCCCAACTCGTGACGTGCCCGCTGAATACTTCCGCCAGCAACGGCGTTGTCAGCTGGATGTCGGGGCAGAGGGTCGTGGGCGTGAGCGTCACCGTGTCGTTGCAGATCAGGATGGCTCCGATGGCCACGCCACTCATGGCAAACGGCACGTAGGCGAAGGAGCGGCCGTTCGCCGCGGCGGTGGCCGCCTGCGCCGACGTCAGGGGGAACTCCGACACGGCGTAGTCGGCGGCCCCGGAGGCGAAGTCGCTGCGTGCCTGGTCGATGTTCGCTTGGAAGAAGCCGGGCGCCAGGGGGGCGATGGACGCCACACCGGCGCTCGAGTTCTGGAGCCCGCCGACGAGGGGCCCGGGGAAGGAGCCGCCCTCGGCCAACAGCGTCTGGGAGGTGTTCGCCGAGCTGGTTCCCGGAGAGGCGCCGTCCACCACCAACGTCGCAGAGCTCACGAGAACCAGGGCCGCGACCGTCTGGACGAATCGCCCGCCACGTCCACCGGGCCGCGGCGTCATCGCATCCGTGCCTGCAACCGACGGCGCAGGAACCACCCCGTCACCACGAAGAGGAGCCCTGGTATGACGATGGGGAGCGGCGAGTCTCCGGTGACGGGAAGGGGCGACGACCCGGTCGGGAGCGAGACCCCGGCGCTGACAGAACCACCACTCCCCGATGCCCCGCCACCCGAACCACTGCCCGAACCACCGCCCCTCGACGTGGTGCTGCCCGCCTTCGCTCCGGTGGTGCCGCCCGAGGTCTTTGCGGTGGAGGAGCCGCTCTTGGTGGAACCGATCCCCGTGGCCGCTGTTCCCACGGTGGTCGAGCTGCCACCGGTGCTCGTCACACCACAGGTCGGTTGTTGTTGGCCCGCCTGGACCTCCGCCACGGTCAGGTCACCACACGCATAGGCCGACTGCTCGGACGGAAGCAGGGCCACGGCACCGGGAACGTTGGCCTTGACCTGATTGACGCCGTACTGCTCGAGCGACAAGCCCAGCGAGGCGTACCCGATCTCCGGGGCCTTCTGTTGCCCGAGGGTCAGGGCATAGTTGACGAACTGGCCGATGGTGTTGCCCTTGGCGGCGCTCCAGCCCGTCGTCTTGGTCAGAAGGTAGCTGTACGTCGACGGGTTGTAGACGTAGGGCCCGGTGCCGTCGAAGTCGAGATTGTGGGTGCCATCGGCATTCTGGGTGGCGTAGGCCAGCGCCGAGGCCACCCCCACGGCGCTCGGCTGCGTGTAGTCACCGCTGGCGTTCTTGACCGACGCCACCGAGAAGTTGCGCTGGATGGCGTAGGCGGTCTCCACGGCGGTGATGTATCCGTCGTCCTTGGGGTCCGCAACGTCGTCGGCGGCGTTGGCAGAGCCGTTGGCCACGATGGCGCTGTTGAAGAAGGGCCAGTCGGAGCGGGGGTCGGTGGGGCTGAGGTCTGTCACCTGGCCCGGGTAGGTCAAGGTGGATTTCGCAGTGACGAACGCCTTCCACAGCGCCGGCTGCTCGTGGATGCAGTACTCCTGCAGGACGAAGTTGGTGCCGGCCAGGTCGGACCGGATCACGGGGCGGACCGGGGTGGACGGGAGCGTCACTCCGGGGTTGTCCGCTTGGATGATCGGGTCGTTCCATGTCTTGACCGCTCCGGTCATGAGCGCGCAGATCGAGTAGCTCGACAGTTGCAGCTTCGTGCTCGACGCGAGACCGTCGACGTGGTACATAAAGGCGAGGCCACCGGCGGTCACGGGAACGTAGATGAACTTGAAGGTCGGCTGGGCCGTGTCGAATGCGGGCGACTGGTAGGGAATGTCGCTGACGGCGAAGTCGACGGTGCCGCTGCCGAAGTCGAAGCGGCCCTGGCCCGAGCTGTCCGGGGTGTAGTCGAGCGTCAGGTTGTAGGGCGGCTTGGCCACGTCGGTCGTCCACTGCAGGATCTCCGGTCCGGCGAACGAGGACCCGTCCCCGATGAGACTGGCGCCGGCACGCGGGGCAGGTGCGTCCGCGTTGGAGGCGCCGGGCTCCGCCACCGTCGTCTGGGATGTGGTGGACGGGGGTGTCGTGTCGCCCGGCGCCGCGGCAGCACCACCGGTGGCGACCGACGTGGTGGGGGCGGTGGGGGTGGTGGTCGACGTGGAACCGGCGGCCGACGATGGCGCGGGGGGATTGGTCGTCGTCGGCGTCGAGGAAGGAATAGTGGTGGACGTGGCAGCCGATGTGGCTGCACCCGCCGGCCCGGCGGCGGCCAGCGGCAACACCAAGGCGACCAACACCGAGAGGATGAACACGACGTCCGGAAGGCGAGGCCGACGCCTGCGCATGTGCTCAGTCATGGAACGGAGACCTCCTTGCGGCGGCGGCGGATCCTGATCGGGCGACGACCGGGCCGGGACGAGCCCAGGATGCGGGCGATGACGAAGAGCGTCAAGACCAGGAAGACGAGAATGAAGGCTCCCCCCCAGGCATCACGGACGTAGTTCTTGCTGGCCAGGAAGATCAGCTGGAACGCCTGGAGCGGTAGGTTGGCCTGGACCCCGTGGAAGGGATTGAAGTTGTACTCCTGCGAGCCGTGGGCGGTGAACAGCGTGGGCGCCGTCTCGCCGACTGCGAGCGCCACGCCGAGGATGGCGGCGGTCAGAAGGCCGCTCCGGACGGTCGGGAGCACGATTCTCAGGCTCACCTTCCAGCGCGGCGACCCCAGGGCCAGTGCCGCCTCGCGGAGCGATCCCGGCACGACACGGATCACCTCCTCAGCGGTGCGGATCATGACCGGAAGCATCAAAATGCCCAGGGCGATGCTGGCCGCGAACCCCGAATACCCGGTCGTGCCGCGGGGCTTGACCCAGAAGAGGAACACGAAGAGACCAGCGATGATCGAAGGGGTGCCCATCATGCAGTCCACGATGGTGCGAACCAGGCGCGAAAAGGCGCTCGAGGACTCACTCAGGTACGTGGCCGTCAACATCGAGATCGGTACGGTGTAGATGGTCGCCAGACCGACCTGTTCCGCCGATCCGACAATGGCGTTGCCCATCCCCCCCGTCCACACCGGTGCGCTCGGTCCTGCTGTCGCCATGTCGTGGATCAGAAACGCCGGGAAGTGGGCGGCGACGACGGGAAGGCCCTCCACGACCACCTTCAACAGGATCTGGATCAACGGCAACAGGGCCACCAGGCCGAGCGTCCAGATGCACGTAGTGGCAAGCCGGTCTTTGGCGACCAATGTCCCGTGCAACCTGGATGTCAGCACGCCATAGAAGGCGAGGAACGTGAGCAGGCAACACACGAGCAGTCCGAGGTCCGTTTCGGACGAGATGTTCCACGTGACGGGCGTGCCCGTGAGGATGAAAACCACCACCATCAGCGCCACCGCCGCCGCCAGGCAGCCGAGGAACTCGGGCACCGCGCCGGGGGCGAAACGCGCCCTCGATGCCGGCCGCTCCTCCGACGGCGGGGACGCAGAAGGACGCAAGGCCATCGCATCGACAGTCGGTGGAGATTGCACGACGGCGCTCATGTGATCCTGACCTGGGGACGACCGACGATCCGGCGTGCCACGAAGTTGATGACCAGGATCGTGGCGAAGAGGACGAGGCCTGCCACGGTGAGCGCGCTCTTTCCGAGCTGGGGCACGGTGGTGAAGAGATTGGCGATCAGGGCGGGGATGTCGCCACCGCCCGGACCGAGGATGTGGGAGTGGACGAGGTTGGTCTGCGACAGGATGAGGAGGACGGCCACCGTTTCGCCGAGTGCCCGGCCCAGGCCGAGGAGGACGCCTCCGAGGATGCCGTTGCGGGCGAAAGGGAGGATCACGTCGGTGACCATGCCCCACTTCGTTCCACCGAGGGCCAAGGCCGCCTCGCAGGCGTCGCGCGGCGCTTGTGACATGACCTCGCGGCTGACCGACGTCACGATCGGGATGATCATGATGCCGACGACGATGCCGCACAAAAAGATCGAATGGCCGTACGTGGCATCGGGTTCACGGAACAGCGGGATGAAGTCGGCGTGGTGGCTCAGCCAGACCGTGACGTTGTACGCCTCGGAATTCAGGACCTCGAGACCCCAGATCCCGTAGAGGAGGCTGGGGAGCACGGCCAGAAGGTCGATCACCGCGGTGAGGAGCCGCCGAGCCCGGCGAGGGGCGTACTCGTTGATCATCAACGCCGCCGCGATCGACACGGGCAGCGCCACGCACACGGCCAGGACGGCGATCATCACCGTGCCGACCAGCACCCCGACCAGGCCGAACTTGGGCTTGTTCCCGAGCGCCGCGAAGTGCTGGCTGGTGATGATGCTGGCCCCCGCATAGTGCACGGCGGGAACGCTGTAGATGATCAGGAAGGTCAGGATGGCCCCGATGGCCAGCAGCACGATCCCGCTGGCCACCATCAGCGCGGCGAAGAACACCCGATCGGCGCGCGTACGTCCAGGGTTGAGCACCAACGGAACATCGGTGTCGAGTTCCGTCCCCGCCCGCACGGGCGGCTGGACAGTAACGGTCATGGCGTGGGGTTCGACAGCAACCGGCGACCAAGCGTCCCCACCACCATCATGATCACTCCGAGTCCCACGAGCCAGGTCAGCGCCGTCGGCGGGCCCGTAAAGGCAAGCTGACCACTCGAGGCGCTCGACGGAGAGGCGCCGGACCCTGTTCCGCCGGTCGGCGTCGTGCCGCTCCCCGAGCCTGTCACCGGGGTCGAGGTGGTCGTTGCACCGGCCGCGCTCGAGGTCGTGGTAGTGCTACCCACACCGGTCGTGGTGGTGGTGCCGGCCACCGTTGTGGTCGTGGTGGCGGCCGTGGTGGTTGTGGTGGCGGCCGTGGTGGTCGTGGTGGCGGCCGTGGTGGTCGTGGTGGCGGCCGTGGTGGTGGTGGTGGTGGCGGCCGTGGTGGTGGTGGCGGCCGTGGTGGTGGTGCCCGGCATGGTCGTGGTGGTGGTCGTGGTCGTCGTGGTGTCAGTCGAATTCGGGTTGATGTCGAAGGGTGTCGAGAAGGCGAAGTTGGACTGGAAGGCGTTCGCGTAGTCCTCGCCCACCCACAGCACGCACTCGTTGGTCTGGTTGCAGTTGATGCCAGACACCGGTTGCCGCAGCATGACGATCGAGTAGATGGCCGTGAAGCTCCCACTGGAGTTCGTCAGGACGGGGAGGGGGTTCGCCGTCGTGCCGTCACAGGTGGTGTCGTCGATCGGCAGGTTCGCGGTCGTGCCCCCGGGATCGGCACACTCGATGATGCTGAGCCCGGAGGGGTCGGCCGTACGGTTCGGGAACCCGGTACCGGTGATGGTGATCGTCTGGCCGTCGGTGAACGGCCCGGCCGGGACGGTGACCGCCGGTCCGGACACGGCGGACGCATGGCCGGGCATGAAGGCCACCACGGCCGCAGCCGCGAACAGGACGAGGCCGACCATCTGGAAGGCCGTCCACGTCCGCCGCCGGGCACACACTCGAAGCACGGAAGCGGTCACGTCTGGCTCGCTCTCGGAGAAGTCCGTCGACTCGTGAGTATCTGCGTATCCTGAGTTTCTCTAGTGCTTTAGTAGTCTACCCTGCCCACTTCGGCTCCGGAACACGGGGCCTCTGACACCCAGATGCCCGGGGGGCCGGTGGACTGATCCACCGACCCCCCGGGCCGGGCACTGCTCGTGCTCCAGCGCAGGGTTGCGCTGTCGGCTTTCCTGCTAGCTGTTCGGGAAAGCCACCGCCGTGATCATCTGGCACGAGTTGTTCGGCGCCGCGGTGGAGTCCGTGAGCCGAATGAACCCGTACGTGGTGTTGATCGCAGTGGTGACCTCGTTGTCGTAGTTCTTACCCGTGTACAGGTCGGTGCCCTTGGTGAACAGGTTGTTGCCGTCGCAGACCCAGTCGAGGAAGTCCGCCGTCGACGCACGCACCGTGGAGGTCCGGTAGATGTTGTACAGCGTCCGGGCCGTCGGGTACGTGTTCCCCATCAGGGTCCCCGACTGGGTGGTGGTCGGAACGACCTCGTTCTCCAGCATCTTGTTGGCGGCGTACGAAACCCCTCCCGACAGAACCACAATCCGGGAATGGATGTTGCTGTTGTACACGCCGTTCGACTCGAAGTAGAGGGTCGTGGCGATCAGCGCCGCCTGGTCAGCCGTCTGGGTCAGGTCCGAGCTCGGGTAGTCCAACTCGGCGAACGGCCCAAACTGAGCCGCGTTGTTCTCGAGAAGGTTGTTCTCGTTCTCGGCGGTGTTGGAGGGGTTCGGACCCAGGTACGAGTTGGCATCCGGGCTGTTGCCGGTGCAGGCCCCGCTGGACTGAGACGAGTTCACGAACTGGGCGAACGTGAACGTCGTGCCCGAGCCGGTGTTGACGCCCCCGATGGTGATCGGAACGCCGATCGCCGTGCCCTGGCCGGGCACCTCGGTGCCGGTCAGGTTGGTGAGCTGACCCCAGTCGGTGATCTGGCCGCCGCCGGGTCCGCCGGTGTTGCAGTAGATGTTCCACGCCGTGGACGGCGCCGGGCCCGAGTTGTTGTCCTCGCTCTCGAAGGGAACGCCGCTGCAGCTGTCGGCCAGGATGCCGACCCGGGGGTTGCTCGCCGTGTTGAGCGGGTTGGGGCTCGCCGTCGTCCCTTGGTCACAGTTCACCGCGTCGCCGGGAAGCCATCCCGCCGCCACCGGACCCACGATGTGGTCGGTGGTGGAGTGGCAGGCCGATCCCAGGGAGCTGGCGAAGGGGTTGACCGCCGTGCAGGCGTCCACGTTGTACCCCTGCGCGGTCGTACCCACAGGCGTACCTGGACCCTCGGCTCCGGGGAAGTCGACCGCCGGCACGCCGTCCTTGGCGAAGCCCAGGCCGACCAGGTCGCTGCACCCGTTGGAGCTGCTCGGGGGCTTGGACGACCGGGCATAGTCGGGCTCTCCGAAGTAGCTGGTCTCGGCGCCACACAGCTGCTTCTGGCCGTCACCGGACCCGATCTTGCCGAGACCGGTCGTGACCTCGATGTGGTCGTAGTTGTCCACGGTGTCGGTCGTGGCGCTCAAGTCACCGGGCGCGTTGACGCACGTGGAGTAGTTGGGTGAAGCCCCGCTGTCGAGGTTGCACCCGTACAGGCCCGCTTGCTCGAAGTAAGTGGCCAGCGTCTGAGTCAGGAAGAAGGTCGTGTCCGACCCGGCGTTCCGGATCGACTCGATGTGACCGATGTTCCAGCGGGGGGTTACGCCGGTGGTGACGCTGTACGGACCCGAGCCAGCCGAAGCAGCGCTCACGCCCAGCGTCAGCGCCGCGGTCATGACCGCCACGCTGATCGTTCCTGCCGCTAGCAAGCGGCTCCGCAATCTGCGGTGATTCATATTGATTCGCTCCTTCGGGTCTTGGGGGGTGGTTGCTGAATCGGTTGCTGGTTGTCGGACTGCTGTGAACGTGATGCCTGGTTGCTACGTGCCGGCCCCTGCCGGCTCTCGGGTACACGATGTGGGTTGGTTTGATCCGTCGTTGCGTGGAGATCAGGAGACGAGAGAGAGTCGGCGTCGGCGGCGAGATACGAACACGGCGCCCCCGATGATCAACGCCGCCCCGACCGGCAGTGCGATGGCGAGCGGAGATTCGGGTGTGCTGGCAATAGGCGCGGAGACGGTGAACGGCACGGAGAAGGCGTCGTTGCTGTTGAAATTGTTCACGTAGTCCTCGCCGACCCAGAGCACGCAGTCGTGCGTGTGATCACAGTTGATCGCCGAGCCCCCGGACGTGCTCAGGGATTCGATGGTGTACGTCGTGCTGAAGGTCCCGGTCGTGCTCGTGAGGACCGGTAGAGGATTGGCGGTCGAGGCATCGCAGGTAGTGTCGTCCGTCGGGAGATTGGCCGAGAGGCCACCGGTGTCCATGCACTCGATGATGGACAACCCGGTGGGGTCGGCAGAGCGGTTCGGGAACCCCGTGCCGGAGACGGTGATCGTCTCCCCGCTGGTGTACGGCCCCGCCGAGAGGGTCACCGCCGGAGCTGCGAAGGCGGTACCGGCGAGGGGCACGATGACGGCCGTGAGCGCCACCACCGTGGCGATCCCCGCCATCCGCATGGCCCTCACCCCCCTGGCCCGTACCGGCATGCACATTCTCCCTGTTGTCGCGGCGCCACCAAGCGGCGCACGGGCGGGCCCTGAGATCCCCGCCGTCCGTCGCATTCTGGGCATACGGCCAGGGTGCAGACAAGGCGATTTACGGGGTGGCACCAGGATTTCATTTCAGGTTCGCGAACCCCTCGCGTGGAGATCACCGGCCCTGAAGCACAATCACAAGGAATGACACTGCGCCTACGACCTGTGACACTTGTGTCCGGGAGGCCGGCGTCCTCGCGAACCGGCGATCTAGTTTTTACCGCGAGTTCACCTGACGTTCACCGACGTGTCACCTTGCGGTGAACCGTCAGCGCAACGGACTCCCGTGCGGTCGTTGCATCATCCGATCCCCGTCACCTTGACGGCCCAGATGCAGGTCGACGGTGCCTTGACCTCGAGCTCCTGGCTCCCGGTGCTCGACTGCGCTGTGACCGATTGTCCCGACGCACCGGTCTCGTCCACGGCCGGCGTCGACCCCGGCGATCCACCTGCCTGTATCACGAACACCTCGAAGGCGGGACCCGGGCCCGGACCTTGCGGGCACTGATACGCCCATCCGATGTCCCACTGCCCGGATCCGACCGTGAAGAGCGTGCTGGTCCAGTCTCCCTGCGCCTGCTTCTCGGGCAGGAGCACCTGCTCGGTGCCCGTCGAGGGAGGCGTGGTGGTGGACGGCGTCGACGTGGACGACGTCCCGCCCGAGGCGGCCGTCGTGGCGGAGGACGGCGCTGTCGAGGTGCTCGTGGCGGAGGACGTGCCCGTTACGGTCGTGGTCTGGCTGGAGCCGGCCGGAGGAGGTGGGGTGTACCCCTGGTTGGCCTTCGAAGGGGACGACGAACCACTCGGGCCCCAGGAGTGTCCGACGATCATGCCGAGGAAGAGGGCGATGACCACCGCCACGATGAGCTGCCAGGTCCTCCAGGACACCCGCTGCTTGATGCCCAGCTCTCCGGGTCGCGGAGGACCGGAGCGATCGACCACCGACGATCCGGTGACCGAGCCCCCGCCATTCGCCAGCGGGCTTCCGAACGGGACCGTCGCCTGCTGCTGCCCGAACGTCACCACGGCAGCGTGAGCCACGACGCGGCATCCGTCAAGGCGCGCTCATACAACCGAAGGTGCTCGTACACCCGAAGGTCAGCGACAACAAAGGGGGTCTCGCACCGAGGACATCTCATCGCTCGATGGCCGCACCGACCGAGACCGGGGCAGTGTGCTCGACCGCGTCGGGCGCCCACTCTTCTCGCGGCGCGATGGCGACCGCGGGGGCGGTTGTCGGCCGGGCCACGGCACGGGGGTCGACGGGGACCGATGCGACGGCTCGATCCAGGGGGGATGCCCGACAGGCGCCCGTCCCGGCGCCCGCAGCCGTCGGCACCTTCGAGGACTCGTCCCGGGGTCGCAGGTGCAAGCCGTGCACTGTCTTCTCCCAGAACGTGGGGGTCGCCACGAGTTGCCACACGGCCTTGACGGCGGCGAGCGACATCATGACCCAGTAGAGGGGGATGAGGAGTGCCGCCCCCAACAGCTCTCCCCGTCGGGTGATCCGGCAGCTCACCAAGGTCAGGTAGCCGAGCAGCACGTTCCCGAAGGCCCAGCATACGAGGCCGGCGTAGTAGACGGGCGCCGGAAAGATCCGCTCGATGAAAGCGGGGTGCACCAGGAACCACAGAGCGGTCATGAACCAGACGAGCGGATTCACGACAGCCAGGACGGGCGTCCCCCCGACGAAGACACAGAAGTGGCCACACCCCCGCCAACCGAGATCGCGCCGCAGCTCACGCGGGTAGCGCAGATGGACCAGGAACGTCTGGAGATAGCCCTTGTACCAGCGTGATCGCTGTTTGACCCAGTTCACGAAGTCGCTGTTGGCCTCCTCCATCGTGACCGATTCGAGCACCTTCACCTCGTAACCTTCACGGGCCATCCGGATCCCGAGGTCGGCGTCCTCGGTGACGTTGTACGGGTCCCAGCCACCCATCGAACGCAGCACCGCCCGGCGGAAATGGTTGGACGTGCCACCGAGGGGGATGGGCGCACCGATCGACGCAAGGCCCGGGAGGAAGAAGTTGAACCACATGGCGTACTCGATGGTGAACCACCGGGTTATGAGGTTCTGGCCGGGGTTGCTGTACGACAGCTTGGCCTGCACGCAGCCCACGTCGGGGCCCAGGCGTCGGAGTGCGATGGCGGCCCGGCGCAGCTGCAGCGGGTCGGGTTCGTCCTCGGCGTCGTAGACCGCCACCAGCTCACCGCGTGCCAGGGTGAGCCCGAAGTTCAGTGCCTTGGGCTTCGTCCTCGGTTCGGCCGGCGGGACGACGACGAGGTGGAATTGGGGGCCTGGATCCTCGTCGCGGACGGCGGCGATGGTCTCGGTGTCGTCCTCCTCGACCAGGAGGAGCACCTCGAGGCGGTCCACGGGGTATTCCAGGAGCCTGAGATTCGCCACCAGTTGCTTCACGACCTCGGCCTCGTGGTAGGCGGGCACGAGCACCGTGTACGTCGGGAGCCGGTGGTCGGGCTCGGCCCGTGCCTCGTCGTCGGTGACGACCTCGGAGACGTGGGACCCCGTCGACCGGACGAACAGCCGGATCCGGTAGACGACACAGACGACGTACGTCATGGTCAAGAGGACGCCGAGTGCCATCAAGGTGTCGTAGAGGTCGACGATCGACCCAGCCACGATCAGGACCACCAGCGTGAGCAGGAAACCCAGCTGGCCGCTGGGGAGGAGCCGCCGGACCGATACCGCCGGCGCCCTGTCAGCCAGTCCGGAGATGCTGGCCTCGAGGCGCAGACCGACCTCGTCCCGGTCCATCGCTCTCTGACGCACAGCAGAACTTTACCAACACGCTCCGTGACTTGGACAGCGGGTCCGGGGTATCCTGATCGACGAGCGCCCATGATCATGAGCACGGAACAAACGGTCCTCGTCGAGTTCGCCGACGTCCTGGAGGACTATCTGAGCCGGGAGCGCGAGCTCTTGGACCTCCTCCGCCGCTTCCGTAGCTCCTACCTCGAGACCGTCCCGGTCACCTCTGCCGCCTCCTCCCCGGGAACGCGACGGCCCCCTCCCCCGTCGATGTTCCGCCCTCCGCCCGAACGTCATCGGCGTCGTCCTCCGCCCCCCGTGCGCCTGCACCCGGCGCCAGTCGGGCCGACCCCGACCCCTGGTCCCGACCCCACGCCGATTTCCGAATTGACCCCGGCTCCTCCCCCGTCAGCGGCGGCCCGGAAGGAACGAGGGGCCACGCCCTGGCCCGACGAGCTGCTCGGTGGGCCCGTCCACGCAACCAAACGCGATTACGACTATTTCGCGGACTTGGACCAACGGCTGGGTCTCCGGGCCCCGACGGTCGACGGAGCGGCGTAGCTCGAGCGGAACCACCCTGTCGTGGTCCACACCGAGCGATCGGGCCGCCGGAAGGTCACGGCCTTCCGGCGGGAGACCTACTCGTTGAGCGCCGTACCCTGCGATGCCGGTGATGCGGTCTCGGGCGGGTACCAGTTCCCGTCCGACGCCAACCACCATCCCGGCTGGGGCGGCGACGCCTGTGCCGGGGGCGAGGGCGGGACGGTCTCGGGCGGGTACCAGTTCCCGTCGGAGGCCAACCACCACCCCGGATGCGGAGGAGGCGGTTCAGGGGGCGGTGTCGTAGGTGGCGCCAGGGAGGGCGACTGCCCGTTGTTTTCCGCTATCTGCCATTCAGTGCGACCGGCGGGTGGCTGGCGGGAGGCCCCCATCGGTGCCGAAGATGCCGTCGGCAACGGCTCGATCTGCTGTTGACCCTGCCCCGCCGGCTCGGCCATCTCGGGCGGGTACCAGTTCCCGTCGGAGGCCAACCACCACCCCGGCTGGGGCGGCGTCGGCTCG